>Ga0207706_10000047_pt1 | contig 119022 bp, 110 predicted proteins | sample KBSC53metaG_FD_184318 | JGI IMG/M metagenome (GOLD analysis project Ga0207706, IMG submission 184318) | Corn rhizosphere microbial communities from Kellogg Biological Station, Michigan, USA - KBS C5-3 metaG (SPAdes) (version 2) | ecosystem: Host-associated > Plants > Roots > Rhizosphere >...
GAAATAAACAGAAATAGTGGCATTGCTACCAGTAATATTTTGGTAACCGTTTCTTCCAACCTGAATCTGCAGTCTGAATTTTCTTTAAGCTATGTCGTAAGAAATGCTAAATGGACGCCCGTTTATGACATACGCGCCAAAAATGTTAATAGCCCAATTGCTGTATCCTACAAGGCCAACGTTACTCAGCAAAGCGGTGAGGATTGGAAAAATGTCAAGCTTACTTTATCAACGGGCAACCCAACCGTTAATGCGATTAAACAAGAACTAAATCCATATTATCTCAATTTTGCACCCGGGCCTGTTTTCAGCCATTCATTAAGCGAGGTAGTAGTTGTAGGTTATGGGACCAAAAAGAGCGATGAAGATGATCAAACCGCTGATAAAGCAATGCCGCGACAGTTAGCGGGAGTATCAACTATTCCTTTATCTGTAAGTCAAAAGGAAAACCAGACCAGCGTTGATTTCAATATTGATAATCCATATTCGATCCCAACTAATGGGAAAGAATACCTGGTAGAAATCAAAAGTTTTGAAATAAACGCCACCTATCAGTACGCTGTTGTACCTAAGATGTCAACCGATGTGTTCCTGACCGCGAAAGTTACGGACTGGAATAAATACAATTTTCTGTCAGGACAGGCTAACCTTTATTTTGAAAGCACCTATATTGGCAAATCTTTTATCAATACTAACTCTACAGCTGATACATTGAGTTTATCACTAGGGGTTGACAAAAATATAGCGGTAACGCGGAAGCCTTTGAATGAATTTACGGACAGACAAGGTTTGGGATCAAATAAAAAGGAAACACGCGATTGGAGAATAGAAATAAAAAATCGGAAAAGCCAGGTGGTCAACTTACTGGTGGAAGACCAGGTGCCGGTCTCACAAAATTCTCAGATCACGGTAGACACACAGGAATTATCGGGCGGACAACTGGACAAGACCACAGGAAAGATTCAATGGAGTTTTGCTTTAAAACCACAAAGCGATAAAAAGATAGAATTAAAATACCAGGTGAAATATCCTAAAAATCAATTCTTAGTAATTTTATAATATAAATGAACGATCTGTTACCATCTTTACACGGGCTACTGAACCAGGTTTTTTACGGTGTTCCTTTTTTTATGCCCGAGATATACTTGTCGGCCCTGTTCGTAGTATTGCTGGTAACAGATCTCATTTTTGGAAGGAATTCAGGATGGATATGCAAGATAATTGCCTGCGGGGGACTCATTATTATAGCGTTCAAAGATGTAGAACAATTGAAACTCCTTCTCGAGGGAAATCAGTTATTTTTTAGCAACATGCTTTTATTGCACCAGACTGCGGTTGCATTTAAGCTGATGATCGATGTCTTGTCCGCTGTATTGCTGCTCTATTTTAATTGGGACGATCAACTGGCCTCGCACAAAAAAGGGCTGACCGACCTTTATTCCATCGTTATTGCCACAGTATTTGGGATGCATTTAATGGTGATGGCGACTAACCTGTTGTCTATTTATCTGTCAATTGAGATGGTCTCCATCGCATCCTATCTGATGGTAGCCTACAGGTCTGAAAATGGCTTAAGTAGTGAGGCTGGGCTAAAATATGTGCTTTTCGGAGCAGCTTCGTCGGCCATTATGCTTTATGGCATATCGCTATTATATGGTTTTAGTGGTTCGCTCAATTTATTTGGCGGCGATTTATTGCCCGGGTTAATGCAGGTTAATCCACTGGCAGTAGCATTAGCCTTATTATTGTTCCTTGTTGGGATAGGATTCAAGCTTTCGTTTGTGCCGGTCCATTTCTGGGTGCCCGACATTTACCAGGGAGCACCCGCACCTATTTCTGCTTTTTTATCTACCGTAACCAAGATCGCGGCTTTCGGACTATTCATCAATTTTCTGACCCCGTTTATTTTCTTTCCCGGATTTTCGAAGGTTTTCAATGTCGGTTTGTTCCTGTCGGTAATCGGTATCTTGACAATGATAGCCGGCAACTTCGCCGCAACGTTGCAAAAGAACCTCAAACGCATGCTGGCGTATTCAAGCATCGGACATACCGGTTTCGCTTTGATGGCGCTCGTGAATTTTAATTCCGATAAGCAAGGCATTACAGCGCTTACTTTCTATTTATTTGCTTATTCATTAGCCAATATCGGCGCATGGATGCTGGCAACTTACTTTTCTAATACAGCAAATGTCGAAAATATGGACGATTTTAAGGGATTAGGCTTTAAATACCCGCTGGCGAGCGTCGCATTTGTCATTATTTTGATTTCTTTGACCGGAATTCCGGTTACTGCGGGCTTTTATGGTAAGTTTTTGGTATTTTCTTCGGTATATGCTGTTTACCAGGAATCCCATAATGTATGGTTCTTGTTATTAATGATCACGGGAGCCGTTACCACTGTCGTTTCTTTATTCTATTATATCAAGGTTCCGTTAAATTTATTTCTGAGAAAGACTGAACGAACTACTGGTTTTGCCTCAACCAGCAACTATTTATTGGTATCAATTGCAATTATTTCATTATTGATAGTTTGTTTGGGGCTTTTCCCGGATTTTTTGGTTAAATAATTATAATTTTTAAAAATTTTGACCATTTGTTGAGATAATTTAAACAAATTATCAAATTTTTAGAAAATTTAGTAATTTGCGCTCCGCAAAAATAAACCGAGTTTTCTAAATTATGAAGCGTTATTTTCCCTTTGCCTTAATTGCTGGCATTTTGATCCTGACTTTTATTTTCCCGTCAGTTGAACTCCACAATACGGGTACTAATCCAAACTATAATACTGGTGATATTGCCTGGATGCTGATGTCGACAGCGTTGGTGCTCATCATGACACCCGGCCTGGCATTTTTCTATGGCGGTATGGTGAATAAAAAGAATGTGATCTCCACCATGCTGCAAAGCGTTGTTTGTATGGTGATCATCACGGTGATGTGGGGAATATTCGGCTTTAGTCTTGCTTTTGGCGATACGGTAGGCGGCGTGATTGGTAACCCATCAACTTATTTTATGATGAAGGGTATGCTGGGCAATACAACCTGGAAACTGGCACCAACCATTCCATTGCTGCTGTTCGCCATGTATCAGTTAAAGTTTGCTATTATCACCCCGGCGCTGATTACCGGTGCTTTTGCTGAGCGTATCCGTTTTAACAGCTATATCATTTTCCTTTGCCTGTTCTCGATCTTTATATTTTCACCATTGGCACATGCCACCTGGCATCCCGACGGCATTCTGTCAAAATTAGGTGTACTCGATTTTGCAGGCGGAACAGTTGTGCATATGTCGGCCGGATGGGCGGCTTTGGCGTCAGCTTTATATCTGAAACGTCGCAGCGAGGCTAACCACGCACCGGCGCGCGTTACCTACGTGATTATCGGTACAGGACTTTTATGGTTCGGTTGGTTTGGTTTTAATGCGGGTTCAGCTTTTGGAGCAAATCACTTAGCAGTAAATGCTTTGGCTACCAGTACAACTGCATCGGCAGCGGCTGGTTTAACCTGGATATTTTTTGATATGCTGCTTGGTCGCAAACCATCGGCAATGGGTACCTGTATTGGCGCCGTTGTGGGTTTGGTTGCTATTACGCCCGCAGCGGGTTATGTATCGATACCGCACTCTTTGGCCATTGGTATTATTTCGGCCATTGTAAGTAACCTGGTTGTTGAATGGCGCACACGTACTTCAATCGATGATACCCTGGACGTATTCCCATGCCACGGTGTAGGCGGTATGGTTGGTATGTTGCTTACTGGGGTATTTGCTCATCACAATGTAAACGCAGCAAACACTACCGGCGATGGCTTATTCTTTGGTCATACCCATTTGTTTTTTGTGCAATGTATTGCTCTGGTAGCAGCATCAGTATTCTCATTCTTCGGATCACTGCTGTTGTTAAAGATCACTGATATGATATCACCGTTACGTGTGTCTCCCGAAGAAGAAACCATCGGTCTGGACATCAGCCAGCACGGTGAGAAATTGTAACGTACCTATGAACTATATATCTTAATAGGCGCCCGATTTATTGGGCGCCTATTTTTGGACTTGTTTTATCCTCTTTGACTTCCGAGATGTTGCGGAATTTTTTCATGAGAAATAATAATATATTTATAGCATCTTATTAAACCTCATCTTATGAAAAAACACCTATTCACCATTTTCTTATCTGGATTGTTTTTCAATTCGTTTGCACAAAAGCTTTCACCGGATAGCGGAATATTTTTGCTCCATAAGTTTCAGCAGAAGATCGGGAAAGAAACCTACCATATTATTAATAATAAGGACTCAAAGGATTATGTGTCCGATTTTAAGTTCGTCGACCGTGGGTCACCTGTGCCATTAAAGACGCTGCTAAGAGTAAATCCTATGCTGGAACCGCTTGTACTTAATACTGACGGCTATATAGCCCGTAGTGCTATAATAAACGACAGCATAAGCATAAAAGGGAATACCGCACATGTTAAGGTGGATAACGATGTTTCTGATAAAACGTTGACGCCGCTCACTTTTCCAATAACTGGGTATGCGCCAGTAATTGTACAGCAGGTTTTGATCCAATATTGGAAAAAACACAAGCAACCGGCTACCATCAATACTTTACCAAACGGTTCGGTGCAGATCCGCCGCGACGGGGCAGACACATTGAATTTTGAAGGCAAACCCTTGATACTGGAAAGATATGCCATAGGCGGATTGATTTGGGGCAACGAATTTGTGTGGACCGACCGCCAGGGCCAATTGATCGGTGTGATTACCAACGATGCAGAGTTTGATAAGTTTGAGGCCATGCGCGAAAAATATGAATCGCTATTGCCAACCTTGATAAGCAAAACGGCCACCTACAGTATGCGCTTATTTACTAAATCTGGGTCGATAAAAACAGCCGCTGATAAAGTAATAGCTATTAAAAACGGTACTGTGCTGGATGTGGTAAATGAAAAGACTATCCCGGATCAAGTGGTGCTGATTGAGAACGGCATTATCAAAAAGATTGGCAAAGCAAGCGAAGTAACTATTCCAGCCGGTGCAAAAGTGATTGATGCAAAGGGCAAAATGCTGCTGCCGGGTCTATGGGATATGCATGCTCACTTTGAACAAGCTGAGTGGGGACCGGCGTACCTTGCAGCCGGCGTAACTACCGTTCGTGACTGCGGTAATGAGTTCGACTTCATCAATGCCATAAAAAACGCAATAGATAAAGGTAAAGGTGTCGGTCCGGAGATATTGAAGGCAGGTATAATCGATGGCAAAGGACAATATGCTTTAGGCATCATACAAGCCGATACAAAAGAAGAAGCCATAAAGGAAGTTGACCGATATAAGAAAAACGGCTTTGCGCAGATCAAAATTTACAGTTCTGTAAAGCCAGCTATTGTAAAAGCAATCTGCGAGGAAGCACATAAACAAGGATTAACTGCGACAGGACACATCCCTATCGGAATGACCCTACAGCAAGGCGTTGATTCTGGTATGAACATGGTGAACCACGTGCAATACGTGTACTCCATTATGAAACGGAATAAAGACCGTTCGATCAATTTTGAGGACTCAACCAGTGTGGCCGCTATTAAATTTATTAAGGACCACAATGTAGTAATCGATCCGACGATAGGCGTTTTCGAAATGAGCTTCCGGAACATAAATAGTGATATTACGGTACTTGAACCGGCTTTTTATACGCTACCATTACCGTTGCAGGCGATGCTGAAAAACACAGGACAGGATTCTACCGGCGCCAAAAAGTTTAAACCGCTTTATGAAAGTATGCTGAAGATTGTAAAGGTGATGCATGACGCCGGGATAACTATAGTAGCCGGAACCGACCAGGGTTTCCCAGGCTTCAGTGTTCCGCGCGAACTAGAATTATATGTTCAGGCAGGTTTAACTCCGGCCGATGCGATCCAAACTGCCACTATCACGCCGGCCAAAGTGATGAACATGGATAAGCGTACCGGATCAATTGATGAAGGAAAAAAGGCTGATATAATTATCATAGATGGCGACCCGCTGAAAAATATCCGTGAAATACGCAATGTAACGACCGTCATCCAGGGAGAACATGTTTATGATCCGGGTACACTGCATAAATTGGTAGGGTTTAGTAAGTAGCTATACAATCGTTTCTTTGAATTGGGTGTCACACTGAGCCTAGTCGAAATGCGGCGCGTAAAGGCCTTTGCCCGCGATGCTTCGAGAGCCTCAGCATGACACCCTTATCTGAAATAGAGCGTAGAGCTCACACCCGCCATTCTTTCCGCATCTCCCGGTTGGTCAATTTATTAGCTTCCGCATCATCGAACACTTCTTTTACCGGATCCCATTTCAACGGGCGTTTCAATTCGTAAGCAATGTTGCCTATATTACAAACGGTAGCCGTACGGTGGCCGATCTCTACATCGGCAATAGGCCTGGTGCGGTTGCGCATGGCTTGCAGAAAATCTTTATAATGATTTTCACTATGATATACATGCCTTTCATTTGCACCGATTACCCGGTCTTTTAATTCAGGCGGAGTAGTTTCCAGCTTGCCACGTATGACATGTATTTCCCCTTTTGTGCCGACAAAATGTACCCCGTAATCACCCTGAATGGGTTCATGCGTCATGGTGATACCATTGGCATATTCGTAAGTTAAAAATTGGTGATCCCTATCCGGTGGAGTTACGCTAATCGGTCCGCTGCCGTCCATATCCAGTGCCCATTGGGCAATATCAAACATATGTGCACCCCAATCTGTCACGTAGCCACCGCCGAATTCCTTGTAATCGCGCCAGTGTGCCCAGAAATCATCAGTCAGGCTTGGTGCTAGGTTGTGATTGTACACCTGCGGCGCATTTGGCCCGAGCCAGAACTCCCAATTCAGATCTACAGGAATAGGTTCAGCCGGAAGGTTATATGGTACCGGCGGCCCGCCAACATTTACCTTGATGGTTCTGATATCGCCAATATATCCGTTACGCACCAGCTCTACTGCCTGCCTGAATTCAGGCCATGAACGCTGCATGCTGCCGGTTTGGAATACCCTTTTATGTTTTCTGGATTCGTTCACCATCGCGCGCCCTTCCTTAATGGTGAGTGACAGTGGCTTTTCGCAGTAAATATCCTTTCTGGCCCTTGCAGCCAGAATAGCGATCACCGAGTGCCAGTGATCAGGCACAGCAATTACCACCGCATCTATATCTTTTCGCGCCAGCAGGCCGCGAAAGTCACCGTAGGTAGCGCAGCCGCCATATTGGCTTTGTGATGCTTGTGTGGCATAATACTGGTTTACCTCGCTTGCAAATTGCTTCACCTTACTTCCATAAACATCCGCAGCTGCAATGATCTTTACTTCGTTTGTGTCCTGAAACGCTTTTTTCAGGCCAAATGCCTGCTTGCCTGTTCCAATGAACCCGATACTGATCAGGTCGCTGGGTGGGATAAAACCTTTTCCGCCTAAAACAAATCGCGGAACGATCATAAAGGAAGAAATAACCGAAGCCTGCTTTATAAACGATCGCCGGCTAATGACGTTTTTGCCGTCTTGCTCATTTTTCATAATTGGTTCAATAAAGTTTGGAGGGGTGGCTAAATATAATTGAAAATAAGAAACATGGAAGTAATAATTTGGAGATAGTTGTTGTAAATTAGGATAGGATGTAAGCGATCAACGAAAATTTGTCTGGTATTTGAACGTTCATTTATATGTATGCTGTAATGTTGACAATTCTGTGCAAATATTAATGCAATCTAATGACATTGTTAATTTAAAGTTCCAACATTAAAATTGTACTTTTGCAGCCTCATAACAAATCATGAGCGATCAGATTAAACATGAATGCGGTGTGGCATTTATCCGCTTATTAAAGCCACTCTCTTATTATCAAAAAAAGTACGGCACTGCGCTGTATGGTTTAAACAAGCTTTACCTCTTAATGGAAAAACAGCACAACCGCGGCCAGGATGGCGCAGGTGTTGCTACCATTAAACTGGATATCGAGCCTGGAAAGCGATACATTAGCAGGCACAGGTCTATGGCCTCCAACGCTGTAGCCGACATTTTTGAGTATATCCAGAAGAAATTCGCTGACATACAAAAAGAGCATCCCGAGAAGCTGGCTGATGCGGAATGGCTGAAGGACAATGTGAGCTTTACCGGCGAGGTTTTATTGGGCCACCTACGTTATGGCACTCATGGTAAAAACAGCATTGAGAACTGTCACCCATTCTTACGCCAAAACAATTGGCAAACCCGTAACCTGGTGATTGCAGGTAACTTCAACATGACGAATGTTGATGAACTGCTGCAACAACTGTACGATCTGGGCCAGCACCCTAAAGAAAAAGCAGATACCATTACTGTGTTAGAGAAAATCGGACACTTCCTTGATACTGAAAACCAGGGACTGTTCGATCAATATAAAAGAGAAGGGTTAAATGATAATGTTGAGATTAGCAAGCTAATAGCTAACGATCTTGACGTTACCAAAATATTGCGCAGATCGGCCAGAAACTGGGATGGCGGCTATACCATTGCCGGCATATTCGGTCACGGTGATGCTTTCGTGATGCGCGACCCGTCGGGTATTCGTCCGGCATTCTACTTCCAGAATGATGAGATCGTTGTAGCTGCTTCAGAGCGTCCTGCATTGCAAACAGCCTTCAACGTTCCTATTGAGGAGATCAAAGAAATCCAGCCCGGTCATGCGCTGATTGTTAAGAAAAACGGCAAGATATCCGAAGAAATGTTCAGCGAGCCATTGGAGAAAACATCATGTTCGTTTGAGCGAATTTATTTCTCGCGCGGTAGCGACTCGGATATCTATCGTGAGCGTAAGCAATTGGGCCGTTTACTTTGTCCGCAGATACTGGATGCAGTTAACAACGATATTCAAAATACCGTATTCTCCTATATTCCCAATACAGCTGAAGTAGCTTTTTATGGTATGGTGGAAGGTGTGCACAAATACATCAAAACTTATCAGAAGGAACGCTTGCTGAACCGTGAGGATAAGATCACTGATGAAGAGTTAAACGAAGTATTGTGCCTTGCGCCACGAGTTGAGAAGATCGCCATTAAAGATGTGAAGCTTCGCACTTTCATCACCCAGGATGCCGACCGAAGCGAAATGGTGGCTCATGTGTATGACACAACTTATGGCCTTATTAAGACGGATCAGGATACTTTAGTGGTACTTGACGATTCCATCGTTCGCGGTACAACACTGAAACAAAGTATCCTTAAAATATTGGACCGCCTTGGCCCAAAAAAGATCGTGGTGGTGTCATCCGCTCCGCAGATACGCTTTCCGGACTGCTATGGCATCGATATGTCGCGCATGGGCGAGTTTGTTGCTTTTGAAGCAGCTATCAGCTTATTGAAGGAGCGGGGTAAAGAAAGCATTATCCTGGATGTTTACCAGAAATGCAAAGCAAGTGAATTGCTCCCTAAAGAGCAGGTTGAAAACTATGTGAAGGCGATCTACGAACCATTTACAGACCAGGAGATTTCTGATCGCATAGCGGAGATCATTACACCGAAAGAGATCAATGCAGAAGTGAAAGTGATCTATCAGACACTTGAAAATCTGCACAAAGCTTGTCCTGAGCATACCGGCGACTGGTATTTCTCAGGTAATTTCCCAACTCCAGGCGGTAACAAAGTAGTGAACCGTGCATTTGCAAACTGGATGGAAGGAAAAAATCAGCGTGGTTATATGTAAGCCGTAAGTTCTGAGTCTAAAGTCGTAAGTCTTTGATTATATCACTTCCGACTTTAGACTTAGGACTTTCGACTCAAGACTCAAGACTCAAGAAGCAAACGGCGTAAACACCCAGTGTGTGTAAAGTTTGTCGAACAGGATCAGTGAGGCAATGATTAAAGCTACCCCCGCAACTTCATTAAGGCGGTGAACAAATTTCACAGATATTCTATCTCTTAACTTATTGGCATAAAAGGCTTTGGTGGTATCCAAGCCAAACTGAACTATCAATATCGTCAGGAACATCACTGCAATTTTCAGAGATCGGTTGGGAACGGAATTAACATACAATGTACTGGCTGTACCTACCACAACCGTCCAATGGAAGAGCAGGGTGGGATTGAGGATACACATTAAAAAGCCCTTTAGGAAATATCCGGTCCGTTTCAGGCGCGATGGTACTTTATTATTATAATTTACCTCTGATTTCTTAAAGATGTAATAAATGCCAAGGGCAAAAAGTATAACACAGCCTATGATACCCGCATGTTGCTTATCCTGGGTGGAAATATCGAAATACTGCGAACCAAAAAGGATTGCACCAACAAACACCACATCGCTGGTGACCACACCCAGCGCCAAAGCGATGCCAGCATGAAAGCCTTTTTCGATGCTTGTTTTTATCAATGCAAAAAAGACAGGGCCTGTCAAAAACGTAAGCACTAATCCTATCCCAATCCCCCTGATTACAGCTTCTATCATTAATTATTTTTAGGCTTTGGAATATTGGTTGCCGTTAGCCGGGAACGAATATGCAACTTTTAACAGTAAACAACCAAACCTAAAATTCGGATTTTATTATTAAAAAAGTATGTGTCGATTTCTAAAAAATAATCTTTATGTTAGTGTCTTGTAAACTAACTATTCCAACCTAAATAACAAATGGAACAAAACAATTCTAAAAGTTATGGCTCCGCGCTGTATACTATTATCACTGTGTTTTTCTTTTGGGGCTTCCTGGCCGCATCCAACGGCATCTTCATCCCTTTTTGCAAAGCGCATTTTAGCCTTACCCAATTTGAGTCTCAGCTTATAGACTTTACATTTTACGGAGGTTATTTTATCGGCTCATTAGTGCTCTATTTTGCATCACAGGCTACTAAAGTTGACATATTGAACAAATTAGGATATAAGAATGGCATTATATATGGTCTTGTTATATCAGCAATAGGTGCACTTCTGATGGTGCCGGCTATAAATTCAGGATCGTTCGGATTTATTCTGAGCGCTTTTTTTGTTATTGCTCTAGGGTTTTCATTACAGCAAACAGCCGCCAATCCGTTTGTGATAGCTCTCGGTTCCCCGCAAACCGGATCGAATAGGCTAAACCTTGCCGGTGGTGTAAACAACTTCGGAACACTATTAGGGCCAATTGTTGTTAGTATCGTTTTATTTGGTGGCGCAGGCAGAATCATTCCTGCAGCTGATGTGAAAATTACTGCTGTAAATAACTTGTATTTTATTCTTGCAGGTTTGTACATCGCTGTAGCTATCTTTTTTTGGGTATCTAATTTACCTAAAGTAACCAGTGACGAGAAGATAGAAGCAAGTCATAAAACCAATATGCCTTTGTTGATCATTTTTGTTGCTTTTTGTTTGATCCTTGCAGCCGGACCGTTGACCAAAATGACTGGCTTGTCGAGGCCGTATTTTGTGTACACAGCGTTGGCAATAATCCTGGTTACACTGATGGGGTCGTTATCCGCATCGAGTAAGAGCACCGAAGGCTGGGGCGCAATGCATTATCCACAATTGATCTATGGTATGATAGCCATATTCACCTATGTAGGGGTGGAAGTAACTATCCAAAGTAATATGGGGGCCCTTTTAAAAACTCCCGAGTTTGGCGGGTTTAAAGAGTCGGAAATAGCGCCTTATATTTCTTTATACTGGGGAAGTTTGATGATAGGTCGTTGGACAGGTGCTATAGCAGTATTTAATCTTTCAAAAACAACCAAAAACGTTCTTACTGTTATTGTTCCATTATTCGCATTTGGAGTTGTGCTTGGTGCCAACAAGCTTAATGGTGTAGATGTTTCTAACCTTTATATCTACGTTTGTTGCGTAGTGATATTGATAGTAGGCTTCATGGTCGGTCAGCAAAAGCCGGTTCGTACCCTTATGATATTTGGTGTATTAGGTGTATTAGCAATGATAGTTGGATTGATAACCACCGGACGCGTAGGTTTGCTTTCATTGATCAGCGGTGGTTTATGCTGCTCTATCATGTGGCCATCCATATTTTCTTTGGCTATTGCTGGTTTAGGAAAATATACCAGCCAGGGTTCGGCATTTTTGATCATGATGATCCTTGGTGGTTCTATCATTCCTCCAGTACAAGGTATATTGGCCGATACCAGCGGTATACATTTATCTTATGTAATACCTGTATTGTGTTTCGCTTATTTAGCATTCTTTGCGTTGAAAGCAGGTGCCATATTAAAGAAACAAGGTATCGATGTAGATAATATGGAAGCCGGAGGGGGGCATTAATATTTTAGAGATTAGAGATTAGTCAATCGGTGATTAGTTAGTTTACACTTCCAGAATCAACTAATCTCTAATCACTGATCTCTAATCACTATGAAATTAAGTTTCAATCATATTTTTATGAATTTAGCAACCGACTTGGCCCTGCGCTCACATTGCGTTAAGGCACAGGTCGGTGCTGTTTTGGTAAAGGACACACGTATAATCTCTATAGGCTATAACGGTCCGCCGGCAGGTACCCACAACTGCGATGAGGAATGGCCCGAAACAGGCTGCCCGCGTGATGCCCGTGGAAGCTGTTCGCTTGCTCTGCATGCCGAAGAGAATGCCATATTATACGCTGTAAAAAATGGTGCTAATTTAGAAGGCTCGACCTTATATACCACGCTTTCTCCATGCCTGCCCTGCGCGCGATTGATATTCTCAGCTGGCATAAAACATGTGTTCTTCATGAAGTCGTACGCACAATATAAAGGCCTGCCCAGCGACGAAGGCGTCGATTTTCTCAATCATTTTGGGGTGAACGCGGAGAAATTTGAGATGGGGGATTAGTTGGACAATAGCCAACAGGGGTTGGGAAGGTTATTCTAGTCGGCATACTTCAAGGCAGCAACGCTCGGTCTGGAACTTTTTATTTTGCCTGAGTATTGCCTGCCTATTGGTATTTCAATTTTGTCAATCTCAACATCATGATTGGTAAAGGCAGTAACTCTGTTAACGGAAACAATATATGACCGGTGAATACGCATAAATAAATCAGGAGGCAACATATCTTCTATACTTGTTAATGACTGTTTTACCAGTAAAGGTATATCATGCCACCGGTATATCCTGATATAAGCCTTAATGCTTTCTACATAAAGAATATTCTCAAAAGAAACCTTGACCATTTTTCCGTTTGCCTTGAGAAACAAGTGACCATCCCTGGTTGATAAATAATGATCTTCTTCTATAGGCACATTAGTGCCGATTACCTTATTTACGGCTGTTAAAAAACGCTCTAAGCTTAACGGCTTTAATAAATAATCAGCTGCGCCTATATTGAAAGCCTCAACGGCATGTTCAGTATAAGAGGTGATAAAAATTACTTTAGGGGGGTGTAGCAAGGTTTTTATAAAACTGATCCCTGACAGGTCGGGCATTTCTATATCCAGGAAAAGAAGGTCGATTTTTTTTGTTTTCATGATCACCATCGCCTCAAAAGCATTATTGCACAAACTAACCACCTCAAGCTGCTCAATCAAGTCTGTATATTTTTTGACTATCAATAAAGCGATTGGATCATCATCAATAATTAAGCATTTCCACATCATGATTAAATCCCTTATCCCTTCTTATATCCTGAATATCACAAATATAGTTTAATTAAACGGGCTTACAGCCATAGTAATATTTGGACCAATTTTATTGTATTTAAGTTGACTGAAAATAGGAACAATAATACACCGGAATTTCAAATACAAGCACAGTGTTTTCAAGGTACTTCAGTGGCGTTTTTACGTTTTTAGTAAGAATTAATTATGGTCGTCAAGCAAAAAGAAATACCGGATACGGTCAATTATTGTTGTTAAACTATTCGAAATATACCTGTTTTTAAACGCATATCTAATAACAGATGACAGACAACACGCTGTAGCGAACCAACAGCACATTCAAGACAATAAAGCAGTTCATATGCATCAACTTGCTGTATAAACCTGGGGCCTGTGTATGCGACAGCTTTTTATTATTTAGGTTAAAAGCTACTTTATATTTGATTAATAATAAATTTTTATCAATAATTAAAATTTATGAAAAAATTAATCATTCCATTCCTGCTTAGTGGATTAATATTTACCGCAGGGACACAGATCGCATCAGCCCAGGTTGTACTGAAAGAGGTTACTATTTCGGTCACAGCGAGCAAAGTTGCAATAACAAAAAAGGTTTCGGAATCATTTGACCGTTTATTTAAAGGAGCTGTAAAGCCTATATGGTATAAGGCAGATAAACGGTTTATTGTAAATTTTATTCTGGATGACCAAAAACACAAAGCGGAGTTTACAAAAGGGGGCCAGTTATTATATGTTTTGGTTTACGGGAATGAAGAACACATGCCCCAGGACGTAAGAACTGTTGTAAAAAGTAAATATTTCGATTATAATATTACCTCTACAGTTAAAATTGACGTTGACGGTAAAACCATATGGCTTGTTAACATTGAAGATGCACGGCAATTCTATGTGCTAAGAGTAGAAGATGGGGACATGAGTATTATGAATAACTTTAAAAAATCGTAATACTAAACTAAGGGTTTTCGTTTAAGCCATATTCGCTTGTTTTAAAGATCGAACGATTCTGTGTGGTCCTGAAAAGGACTTACGAAATCGTTCGATCAAATAAATCTTTATTCAAGATAATAGTGGCTCGACTCTATCCAATGCAAACTGCAGTTGTTCTTCAGGTGTCAGGTTGGTGTTATCCAGTATGATAGCATCCGGAGCTCTCACCAACGGACTTTCCACTCGTGTAGTATCCTGATAATCGCGGTGGGCAATGTTTTCAAAGACATCTTCAAGTGTGATATCGGGATTTTTTTCATAAAGCTCCTTATATCGTCTTTCGGCTCTTACTTTCGGATCGGCTGTCATGAAGATTTTCAATGTGGCATCAGGGAAAACTGTGGTACCGATATCCCTGCCGTCCATTACAATATTTTTAGATCGGCCCATTCGTTGCTGTTGCTTTACCATCTCGTGCCTTACTTCCCGAAGTGCAGCTACTGAGCTTACATTATCTGAAACCGGCATTTGGCGGATCTCTTCGGAAACCTCCTCGTCGTTCAGCGTAATGTGCGTCTGGTAATCGCGTGAATGAAAGTTAAGATGAATGGCTTTCAGTGCATCTGCAACCTGTTCCTGATTATTCAAATCGACATTATGCCGTAGAAAATAGAGTGTTACGGCGCGGTACATGGCCCCGCTGTCGATATAAATAAAATGAAGCTTTTTGGCTAACGCTTTGGCTAAGGTACTTTTACCGCAGGAAGAATAGCCATCAATAGCTATCACAATATTGTTACTCATCGGGAGACTAATTTAGGAAAATTATGTGATTGAGTTAAGTGGTTAAGTAGTTGGTTGGTTAAGTTGCTACTACTATTCAACACAATCAACTACTTAACTGATCAACCAATCCTTACCTTTGAAAAATGAACTTCATTAAAGACAGCCTCCAAAAAGAGGTTAGTTATAAAACATCACGGAGCGGGGGCAAGGGCGGGCAAAACGTAAATAAAGTATCCAGCAAAGTAGAATTATTATTTGATATAGTTCGGTCAAATTTATTTGACGACGAACAAAAGGCATTGCTATTAGCTAAACTGCAAGGACGGTTAAACAGAGATGGCTATCTGCAAGTAATGAGCGAAGAGGAGCGGAGCCAATATTTGAATAAAGAGCGGGCACTTGAAAAACTACAACAAATACTTACTCATGCACTTCATCGTCCTAAAGCGCGAAAAGCTACCAAACCAAGTAAAGCCATGATCGAGGCCAGGTTGGCAAAAAAGAAAATGCAATCGGCTAAAAAAGCAAATAGAAAAGGCCGCTTTGCCGATTAATCAAAACGATAAAGTATGGTAACAGATCCCCATTGGTCGGCCTGCACCATTTGTTTCACATCCTTAGTGTGCAATAAAACGGCGGCATCGATAACAAACCGCTTGCCCGAATAACCAATACCCAGCTGATTGCTGAAAATCAAACGTTCCGGATCAAGGGTTACTTCCATGCTATTCGGCTTGCGCGAATTGAATAGGCTTCCCTGTATTGTTGCGTCATAAGCAACTACATTTAGTTGCGGTTTATAATAAAAGAATAGCTCTCTCTGATTTAAGGGTTTAAAAGACTGTGATTTAATGGCGGTACTTTGGGTACTTAACGAGTTGAATAGCTGATTGAAGTCGCCCAAACGAAACATTGGTCCTATCCCTGCACCTGTAAAACCATTACCTAAATTAGCATAGCTGGTTAGTGAAACATCCACCCAGTCGGTCCTTGCCAGCAGCCGATTGTATTCAGCTGACAGGTTTAACTCAAAGTCATTGTCAATCTGATATTCCCAGCCGGTTGGCTTATAAAGGCCGAAAGCGCGGTGAACAAATTCCTGTATCGGGCGACCTAATGCAGCAGGGCCAACCATGCCTATTTGTGCACCCAATTTTAGATTACTTTCATCCTTGTAGAGCAAATTTAAAGTCGAACCTACATATAGGTATGCTGCAAACGGGCGATCGATATATTGGGGATCATCCACACCTGTAAAGTTTATACTTCCGCTTCGGGGGTTATATAGTTTTTGTCCAAACTCAAAACCCAATACCTTATTTTTTAAATGAGTGGTGTCTTTTACACTCAAAGCGTGGCGGAAATAACCAAAATTTCCAGCAGTATAGTATTTGTCTGCACCTTGTGCCAGATAAGAGTCATCATCTGTTTGGATGCCGATCTCGTTACTGCGTGATTGGGCAAATACTTTAGTGCAAAAAACAAGGCACAAAAGGAAACAAATTGCTTTATAGATCATCGGGCTTATTCAACAAATATTGCCTAAAATAAAAAAAGCCCCGATAAAATCGGAGCTTTTGAAAACTTAATCAATTATTTTTATTTAAAGGTATATCCTATGCTTATACCACCGGCCGGGATTATGCCTTCGTTGTACATGATCGGTACAAATTCTACCTTGAAGCTAATACCTTTTTGTTCAGGCTGATAGCGGTATCCGAGCGAACCTGTGGCAACAAAACCTGTTATCTTATCGAACGACCAGGTCTTACCCGTATTGTTACCGGTGGAGTGCAGGAATGTGGCACCTCCGCCGACCTGCAGCATCGAGGCATGTTCGCCTATCAGGTAATTTACCTGGAACGGTACTGTTATTACACTGTTCCCTTCAGCTGAAAATCCACCAATACCCACCGTATAACCCCATCCGTTTCGTTCCTCGTTAAAGCGGGTATCATAGTTAGCCGAGATAGCTAAACCGGCGCCACCAATTTGCAGGTAATAGCTCTTTGCTTTCGCCTGGCTGAAATCAGCAGCAGAAGTGTCCTGTGCCGCAGTTTGAGGAGTTGAATTATTGATCGTATCTCTTTTGTTAATAGTTATGGTATCTCTTTTTATAATAGTTATCGTATCTCTTTGCAGGATTGTGGTAGTATCTTTCTTGATAATAGTAGTCGTGTCTTTCTTCAATACAGCAGGATTATCCCGTTTCAATACGGTAGTGTCATGTTTCAATATTGTAACGGTATCGCGCTTAAGTAAGGTAGTTGTGTCGTGTTTCAATACAGTAGTAACATGCTTTTGAACTAGTTTATTTTGGGTTCCGCCGGCAGTGTTTTTAGCGTTACCGGTCGGAACAGCTACAGGTATTACTGCCGGAACCTTACCAACTGGAGCTGGTATGATGTTAACCGGTTTCTGGTCAGCAATGGCACGAACCTGGATCACCCCATCTGTCGGCGGTGCAACAATGGTAGTATTTAAAGGCTGATCATCCGGATTGTTTTTTACCTGTATGGTGCCCTCGTTTACCGTATAAATAGTTCTTATTTTAGAAGTTGGAGCCACTTTGAAACCCTTGGCAATTGAATCGGCTTTTGCACCACCAGCCATATTAATACCCTGATCTGGTTTTACGTTAGCAGAATTTTTAGAAACTCTCGTAGGGACGCCGTTAATGATCAAAATCGTATCTGCATTTCTGAGTAAGGTTGCCCCTCCTTTTATTAACAAGGTAGTATCATTGGAAAGTACCTGTTTACTTGCCTTTTTCTTCGCTGTCGTGTCTGTATCGCACACCATTCTGATCCTTGCTGATGCAGACGCCGTCAGTCGCAAACCGAACAAGCTCACCAGAAGCATTAGAATGATAACCCGGCCTTTTGATCTGTAAAGAATATTCATTATAAACAATTTTTACTAATGGATAGTTTAGTAAGCGGGTTTTACGTTGCTGTAAATCAAAATGTTTCAGAAGAACAACTAAATATAAAAAAGTAAAGCCCTCCGGGAGGGAGGGCTTTATTTAATGCATTAATAATGAGGTTATTTCGACGGATAATTAATTCATAACCGGTTTCAGATCTTCTTTAATAGTCAGATCTAAGGCGTTACTTACTTTTTCATCTAAAAGAGCCATATTAATAACCTCTTTCATGTCGGTTACATAATGAAATTTAAGGTCTTTTATATAATCCTCTTTTATTTCGTGTATATCTTTTTGGTTTGATTTACTCAGAATGATCTCTTTTATATTGGCACGTTTAGCTGCTAATATTTTTTCTTTGATGCCTCCAACCGGTAAAACACGGCCACGCAAGGTGATTTCGCCGGTCATAGCCAGATGAGGTTTTACTTTGCGCTGGGTAAATGCTGATGTTAAAGCCGTTAGCATGGTAATTCCTGCTGAAGGGCCATCTTTTGGTGTAGCGCCTGCAGGTACGTGTACATGCACATCCCATTGATCGAATACTTTAGGATTGATATCGAAATCTTTCGCATGGGCCCTTAAATAAGCTAACGCGATGGAGGTCGATTCTTTCATCACATCACCCAAGTTACCGGTTAAGGTTAAACGGCCTTTACCTAGGCTTAAACTCGCCTCGATGAATAAAATATCACCGCCTACAGAAGTCCAGGCCAACCCTGTCACCACACCGGCCACTTCGTTTCCTTCATATAGATCCTTGTCGAATATTGGAGCGCCCAGTATTTTTGCGAGATCCTTTTTAGACACTTGCGGAATGTGTTGCTCTTCCATAGCGATAGTTTTAGCAATGCCACGCACTACGGAGCCTATTTTTTTCTCAAGCGAACGTACGCCCGATTCGCGGGTATAATCTTCGATCAATTTTTCGAGAACATCATTTTTGATAACAACATCCTTAGCCTTTAAACCATGTGCTTCACGTTGTTTTGGTACAAGGTGCTGTTTAGCTATTTCGATCTTTTCCTCAATAGTATAGCCATTCACATCGATAATCTCCATACGGTCAAGCAATGCGGGCTGTATGGTGCTCAATGAGTTGGCGGTCGCGATGAACATAACGTTTGAAAGGTCAAAATCGACCTCGACATAATGATCATAGAATGTGCTATTTTGTTCGGGATCAAGTACTTCAAGCAACGCTGATGATGGATCGCCCCTGAAATCATTACCCACTTTATCTATTTCATCCAGTATAAATACCGGGTTAGCTGCACCAGCCTTTTTTATAGCCTGAATAATTCTGCCCGGCATGGCGCCAATATAGGTTTTGCGGTGACCCCTTATTTCAGCTTCATCCCTGATACCGCCTAAAGCCATGCGCACATATTTGCGCCCCAGTGCTTTAGCAATTGATTTGCCTAAGGATGTCTTTCCAACTCCCGGAGGGCCAACCAAACAAAGAATAGGTGCCTTCATATTGTGCTTTAACTTAAGCACGGCCAAATATTCGATAATGCGTTGCTTTACCTTATCCAGGCCAAAATGATCTTTGTCTAATATCTTTTGAGCACGTTTTAAGTCGAAATTATCCTTGGTGAATTCGCTCCACGGCAGGTCGAGTAATAACTCTAAATAATTAATCTGGACGGAATAATCAGCAGCAGCAGGGTTAGTACGCGCCAGTTTTTCGAGTTCCTTGTTGAAATGGTCCTTTACTTCTTTTGCCCATTTCTTTTGGGCAGCCCGTTTACGCAGATCTTCAATCTCCAGATCCGGTGTATTTCCGCCAAGCTCTTCCTGAATGGTTTTCAGTTGCTGATTCAGGAAGTAATCGCGCTGCTGTTTATCCAGGTCGATGCGTACCTTACTTTGTATCTGGTTCTTCAGTTCCAGCATTTGCAGGTCGAGCGTTAAGTGCTCCAGCACCAGTTTCGTCCGGTCACGGAGGTTAGCAACTTCAAGCAATCGCTGCTTAGCGGCCATATCCGCATTCATATTGGATGATATGAAATTAATCAGGAATGAAGTGCTCTCGATATTTTTGATGGCAATTCCTGCCTCGCTCGGAATATTGGGCGAAAGCTGTATGATACTCATGGACATGTCCTTAAGGGACGATACCATGGCTTTAAATTCTTTGTCTTCTTTTGGCTTAATTTCCTTGAAAGGTTCAATTGTGGCCTTTAAATAAGGTTCGCTTTGAACTTCTTCTTTTAGGATAAAGCGTTTTTTACCCTGCAGTATCACCGTTGTGTTACCGTCGGGCATTTGCAGCATTTTTATTATGAGGGCGATGGTCCCAACTTTATTCAGCTGGTTAAAGGTAGGATCTTCTATTGCAGTATCCTGCTGTGCTACAACGCCTATTATCTTTTTGCCCTTGTTGGCGTCGCGTATTAGTTTGATCGATTTATCCCTGCCTACGGTAATCGGTATCACCACTCCCGGAAAAAGCACTGTATTACGCAACGGTAATATCGACATGATATCCGGTATATGTTCATTGTTCATTTCCTCTTCATCTTCCGATGACATTAGCGGAAAGAACTCAGACTCCTCATTTATTATAGGTAAAGCATTTTTAAAATCAAATGGATCAAAACTCATCAAATTCCCTTTCTATCTCGTTGGTTGAAAAACGTCATATTGTCAGCTTACAAAGCTACGCCAATAAAGTTAATGGGCAAAGAATATGTTCATTGCCACGTTATCCTATTGCTCAAGAGCTATGCCAAGTTCAAAATATTACGAATTACTGTAGTTAATATTATGTAAACTTATGATTTTTTGTGGTTTATATCAATGTTAGCAGATAAACGAAGATGCGCCAAAAAACGGGTGGAAGGATGAAAAAAAGTCAGCATAATTAAAAGGGATTTTTAAAGCATGCTTGGACGTATTTTTTAATAAAATGATACATTTACATAATATTTTTATATAAAATAAGTTAATAGTGCGTAAGGTAAGGTTTACCATTTTTATTTTACAAAAGGATTTTTGATGAAGGCAACCGCTATACTGTCTTTTTTAGTGGTGTCCACACTTAATACGGCGATCGCACAGAACGCTTATTTTAAGATGGGGCAGCAGGCCTTTTTTGACGGTGATTTCAAGTCGGCGGTTAGTCATCTGGAAAGGTCCTGCATTATCGATTCAACCAACGCCAGTGCGCTTTGGATGCTGGGATACTCCTATTATCACAGCGAAAATTATAAGAAATCTATCCAGGCATATAATAAGGTAATCGCCATAAAACCGGCTGATGGATCTGCTTATTATTACCGCGCACGGGCAAAAAGCTACCTGGCGAAAGACACCCACCTGAGCGATCAGGATAAAGAGAAAAACCTATTGGGGGCTATTTGGGATTATACCAAGGCTATTGCAGTCGATCCGAATAATACGCAGGACAATACTAAATACTATCAGAACAGGGCCATCGCTTACCGCGATTACAGCGAGTTTAAATTGCAGCCCGGCTCCCGTTTCTATGATAAAAATTTGGCCGTAAACTCGCTAAAAGCCTCTATTCAAGATTTCCAGAAAGTTTTGTCTGATAACCCTTCCCGCCAGGATATCTCCAATCTGATGGAATCTGCAAAAGCTAAATTAAGCAGCGTAAATGTTGCTGCCAAAACAGCCGCCCATCATTAATCTATTTCAATAAACCGCTTATTCGGTAGGTGTCCGTGCCAAGTATACGTACGCGTTGTCTTTTTTGGATCAGGTAAAGTGAATCAGCGAAATAGGTCAACTTTTCAGTGTTTTCATACAATATATTTTTTGTACGATTGGTAATCATGATCCACTTCAGTTTACCATTCTCCCTCTTTAATAGCACTGCTTGCGTTTTTAGCGAGGGGTCTTTGGCTTTATAACGGGTGATATTATCAGAAGTGCTTACTTCATAGCTATCTCTCCAGGCAGGTTTGTTAATATCCGACTGGATAAACAAGCTCAATTCGGTACCCCAGTCGGAGACGTGTACCTTTTGAGTTTCAAACGCATTGTTGTGAATAACAGTTTTGGTGACCAGGGGATTTTCTTTGGTCAATCGGGCAGAATCGGCTTCGAAAAAGCCCTTGATATCAAAAAAGGCTTTGGTATCAGCTGCGGCATTGCTATCCCTTTTACAGGAAGCAATGCCCAGCAATAACATAAATGAGAATATTAAAAGAGAGTATCTTTTATACCAGTACATTTCCGGTCATTTCGTTAGGAATATCCACTCCGATCATTTTCAGGATAGTAGGGGCGATATCCCCCAGTTTGCCATCTTTCACAGCTTTTACGTCGTCGTCAATAATAATACATGGAACCAGGTTTGTGCTATGCGCCGTGTTCGGCGAGCCGTCATCGTTAACCATATAGTCTGCATTTCCATGGTCGGCAATGATGATGAATGAGTACCCATTCTTAATACCAGTTTCCACGACAGCTTGTGTGTAGCGGTCTGCTGTTTCAGCGGCTTTCATTACTGCTTCGAACACGCCGGTATGGCCCACCATGTCGGTATTCGCAAAATTCAGGATTACCACATCAGGCCAGCCGCTTTCCAGTTCAGGAATAATGGCATCTTTTATACCCTCAGCGCTCATTTCTGGCTGAAGATCGTAGGTCGCTACTTTTGGCGATGGTATTAATAAGCGTTTCTCGTTTTCGAATTCCTTTTCACGTCCGCCTGAAAAGAAGAACGTTACATGTGGATATTTTTCGGTTTCGGCAATACGTATTTGATTTTTCCCGGCATCCTGTAATATTTCCCCCAGAGTCTTGGTCAGATCATCCTTGGTAAACACCACGCGGACATTCTTAAATGTCTCGTCGTAAGTAGTCATAGTGATGTAGTGCAGGTTAAGCGGATGCATATTCTGCTCAGGAAAGGCCTTTTGGGTCAATGCCTGGGTGATCTCCCGGCCGCGGTCGGTACGGAAGTTAATACAAATCACTACATCATCGTTTTTGATCACAGCCAAAGGTGCGCCGTTGTCATCAACACGAACAATCGGCTCAACAAACTCGTCGGTAACGCCTACTTGGTATGATTCTTTTACAGTTGCCAGGATATTTTGAGTATGCTTTCCTGTTCCGTTTACCAGCAGATCATAGGCTTTTTTAACGCGTTCCCAACGGTTATCGCGGTCCATGGCAAAATATCTGCCTATAGCTGAGGCCAATTTTATCGGTGTGTTTTTGATGTGATCTTCCAATTCACCAATAAATTTTACGCCTGAATTTGGATCAGTATCGCGGCCATCTAAAAAGGCATGGATATAAACCTTTTCCAAGTCGAATTGCCCTGCTGCATCACACAGCCCTTCCAAATGTTTTATATGAGAGTGTACGCCGCCATCAGAAACCAGTCCGATGAAGTGTACATCTTTATTATTTTGTTTAGCATATTCAAATGCCTCTTTAATAACCGTATTGGTAGGGAATTCATTATCATCCACTGCTTTGTGAATACGGCCCAGTTCCTGGTAAACGATGCGCCCTGCACCCAGGTTCATATGTCCTACTTCCGAGTTGCCCATTTGGCCGCCGGGTAAACCTACCGCGGTTCCTGAAGCTTCTAGTTTTGAATTTGGGTATTTCTGCAGCATCGAATCAAAGAAGGGTGTGTTGGCTGCATATATCGCGTTCGATTTGTCATTGCGGCCGTAACCCCAGCCGTCGAGTATAATTAGTACTACTTTTTTGTTTTTTTCCACAATGCAAATATAATGGCAACGTTTTAATATGAGACAGCGTTTAACATGAATAATTTTTGGATTGGGCTTATTTCGGATAATTCATTTTAACTGATATGAAGCTGATACATCTATTTGTTCTCCTCATTCCTTGTTTTTTTATATCCTCAACACCCGAGGATGTAATAGACAGGACTGCCGAATTATTAAAGGATGGGAACTCCCGCGAACTCGCCGCCAGCTTTTCATCTACCATCGAAATAACTATCCTTGGCGAAGATAATATTTATTCAGCTGCACAAGCCGAGTTGGCATTGGCTGATTTTTTTAAACGTTATCAGCCACATTCAGCAAAAGTGCTGCATCGTATCACCTCAAATACACGTTATCAATATGCGGTAATCATTCTTAATACCTCCAATGGAAGCTATCGCACCTGTATTTCGCTGAAAAGCGTAAACGGGAAATTTGAAGTGACTGAATTGCGGATAGAGGCTGAAAAAGCAAAATAATCAGCAATTGTTTTATACTTTTGGGTCATAAAACTCAAAAGTTTGGATAAAGAATATATACACTCTTTCATTGTCAATGCTTTAGCCGAAGATGTGGGCGACGGCGATCATACTTCTCTGGCAACTATCCCAGCTGGTACTCAAGGGAAAGCGAAATTACTGGTAAAAGATACGGGCATATTGGCCGGCGTTGACTTAGCACTAGAAATATTTAACGAGGTAGACACTGACCTGAAGGTAAACGTGCTGTTACATGATGGTGCCGAAATAAAGCCAAAGGATATTGTTTTGGAGGTAGAAGGCGATGCACAAAGCATCCTGACAGCCGAACGCCTTGTGCTGAATTGTATGCAAAGGATGTCGGGTGTGGCTACTAAAACTCATGAGATAGTTGAATTACTAAAAGGAACCGGAACGAAAGTATTAGATACCCGCAAAACTACTCCGGGAATGCGTTACCTCGAAAAATGGGCCGTGAAAATCGGGGGCGGAGTGAATCACCGTTTTGGATTATTTGATATGATCCTGATCAAAGATAATCACGTAGACTATTCAGGCGGAATCAAACAGGCCATCCAGAATACCAAAGATTATCTGCAAAGAACCGGTAAAAAATTAGCCATTGAAATAGAAGTACGCAACCTGGCCGAACTGCAGCAGGTACTGGATACCGGGGGTATAGATCGCATTTTGCTGGATAACTTCAATTTTGATGATCTGCGGAAAGCAGTGAACATTGTAGGCAGAAAATATGATACTGAGGCATCAGGTGGAATTACAATAGACAATATCCGTGAGTATGCGAAATGTGGTGTGGATTATATTTCGGTAGGAGCGCTGACACATTCAGTAAAAAGCCTGGATTTGAGCCTGAAAGCAGTGAGATAGTCATTAGTCATTGGTCAATGATGAATAGTCAATATCAATTCCAATCTTTAAAATCGCTTAATCGTGTCAAATTTTATTAATATTGTGCAGCAATGATTAACGAATACACGATTTGGGCGCTCGTTTTAGCTTACCTGTTGGGGTCGATCCCGACAGCGGTGTGGATTGGCCGGGCGTTTTACGACATCGATGTACGCGAATATGGCAGCGGTAATGCCGGCGCCACTAATACCTTCCGTGTGCTGGGCAAAAAAGCGGGCATACCTGTAATGCTAATCGATATACTCAAAGGATTTACTGCTACCAAACTAGTTGTTTTCATAGGCATTTCAACTACGGGCGGTCCGCATTCTGTCTCATATATTAATTTGGAACTAGCTTTGGGTATTGTGGCGGTAATGGGACACTTATTCCCGGTTTTTGCAGGGTTTCGTGGCGGTAAGGGGATAGCAACCCTGTTCGGAATGGTACTGGCTGTACATTTGCAGGCAGCATTACTTTGTGTAATCGTGTTTATCATCGTGTTGCTCATCACCCGTTATGTATCGCTTAGTTCCATCATCGCGGGCTTTACTTACTTAATTGGCGTAACTTTTGTTTATCCTCTATATATTCGTTCGGTAATCATTTATGGCATGTGCATTTGCGCGCTCATATTGGTTACCCATCAAAAGAATATTGAACGGTTACTGAAAGGAAAAGAGTCAAAAGTCAACCTCTTCAAGCGAAAGGAGGCCTAACATGGGCAAAATAAAATTTTCATTATTGGTATGTCTTATGGCGACCTTAATCGCCTGCTCTACTGTCCCATTAACAGGACGGAAACAGTTTAGCCTGGTCGGTGATTCAGAAATCAATACATCGGCGGCTCAAAGCTACAATCAATTATTATCAGATCCCAAAACTAAAGTGATCACCGGCACCCGTGATGCTGAAAGTGTCAAGCGCGTTGGTAATAGATTAGCTGCCGCAATTGAAACTTACCTCAAGAATAATGGCTATGGAGATCAATATAGTTTCAATTGGGAGTTTAACCTGATCCAGAGCAAAGAGATTAACGCCTGGTGTATGCCCGGCGGTAAAGTAGCCGTTTATAGTGGCATATTACCAATCACTATGGACGATGCCGGATTGGCAACAGTAATGGGACATGAGATCGGTCATGCTATTGCAAGACATTCCGCGGAAAGAATTTCTCAGCAAATGGCAGCTGAGGCAGGGGGGGCATTAGTTGGTGCAGCAGCATCAGATAAATCGCAAACCACACAGGCCGTTGTTAATGAGCTGTATGGCGTAGGCGGACAATTGGTGTTATTGAAATATTCAAGAAATCAAGAGTCTGAGGCGGACCGTTTGGGATTAACTTTCATGGCGATGGCCGGATATGATCCAAATAATGCTGTCGCATTCTGGCAAAGAATGGCTGCACAAAATAAAGGTGGAACCCCTCCGGAATTTCTAAGTACGCACCCCGCCGATGAAACGCGGATACAGGATATTAAAAATCATATTCCAGAGGCGATGAAGTATTATCATCCACATTAAATCTTCAGTGGCGGGACGAAAATCCGCTTTGCCCCAAGACTTCCAGAATTGCCTGTGCTTTAAGCAGGCACTCTTCGTATTCTTTTGCCGGTTCAGCATGGTAGGTAATGGCACTACCTACCTGGAAGGACATATATTGAGCGGTTTCGTTATAAAGCAACGTACGGATCACTACGTTAAAATCAAAATCGCCACCAGGACTAAAATACCCTATCGCTCCCGAATATACACCCCGCTTACTGCGCTCAAATTGCTCCATCAATTGCATAGCGCTGATCTTTGGCGCGCCTGTCATGCTACCCATCGGAAATGTGTTTTTGATAGCTTCTACAGCTGAAATGTCATCTCTTAATTCACACACTACTGTCGATATCATCTGGTGAACCTGCGCGAAGCTGTAAATACCAAACAGTTCCTTCGTCGCCACAGTTCCTGCTTTGGCTGATTTGGTCAGATCGTTTCGTACAAGGTCGACGATCATTACGTTTTCCTGTAATTCTTTGGGGTGCCCCTTTAATCCTTCTTTAGATAGTTCATCGGATTCTATATCATCATACCTTTTTGACGTGCCTTTGATGGGTTGAGAGACTAGTTTAGTGCCGCGTTTAGCCAGAAAACGTTCAGGTGAGGCAGAAAGGATATATTTATCTCTCAGCTTAAAAAATCCAGCGAATGGATTAGGTGAAATTTTATTCAATTTGATAAATGCCTGTAATGGATCAATAACCGCATTCTCAGCAAAAAACTCCTGGCAAAAATTGGTTACATAAATATCCCCGCGACCGATATGCTCTTTAATCTTAATTACGGTATCAATGTATTCCTGTTTATCAAAACGCGAGTTTAATGCTATTGGGTAACTGACCTGATCTTTGAGAATACCGTAATTATCAATCTCTTCCAATAATCTTTCTGGATTATCAGAAATAATTTCAAGTTGGTCGTCTTTAATAATCAGTAAATGCTCCGGTGCAAAGAAATACAAATCGGGGAACTGCAAATGGTCAGGATTGTGAGATTCAAGCTTTTCGATCTCATTCTTTAAGTCATAGGTCAAAAAGCCAGTTATCCATCCGGGGTTTTTGGTACGGAAATCTTCAAGCCCGGTAAAAGAAATACCGGGTGCTGTGGTTAACTCGTTTTTAACCCCTACGGCAAGTAAAAGGTCAAGCTTGGAATACTGATCCCTGAAATCATTGGAATCCAGGTAACAAAACACATCAAAGGATGAGGCCCACTGAAGGGCTTTTTGTTTAAAAAATTCGGGATCAGTTACCGGGATAATCACAGTGTAAAAATAATCAAGTAAAATGAAAAGGCTCCCTGCATTGCAAAGAGCCTTTGTATGATTCTGGTAAATTTGATCTTAGTGTAATTGCAAAGTCTGTTTGCGGTCCGGTCCTACTGATAAAAATTTAACCGGAACGCCTAATTCTGCTTCTAAATAATCGATATATGATTTTAGTTTTGCAGGTATTTCAGACAATTCTGTGATGCCTGTCAGATCTTCGTTCCAGCCATCTATTTCTTTGTAAATGGGCTCAGGTTTTATCGAACAGATATCATAAGGCATATAATCGATGATCTCGCCGTTATAATTGTAATGTGTACAAGCATAGATTTTGTCAAACCCGCTCAATACGTCGGCTTTGGTCATTACCAGCTGCGTAACGCCGCTTAGCATAATCGCATATTTTAAAGCAGGAAGATCGATCCAGCCGGTACGACGTGGCCTGCCGGTTGTAGCGCCAAATTCATGGCCGATACGACGAAGCTCTTCACCTGTTTCGTTTTCCAATTCAGTAGGGAAAGGTCCGCCGCCAACACGGGTACAGTATGCTTTGAAAATACCTATTACATCACCGATTTTACTCGGAGCTACGCCCAAACCTGTGCAAGCTCCAGCAGCAGTGGTGTTTGATGAAGTTACAAATGGATATGAACCAAAATCGATATCCAGCATAGCGCCCTGTGCCCCTTCAGCTAAAACTTTCTTGCCTTCTTTCAGATATTGATTTACTAAATGTTCTGAATCAACCAACGGGAAGTTGTGGATCAGCTCAATTGCCTCAAAAAATGCTTTCTCACGCTCGCTGAAATCAGGCACCTCTCCATATAACGATTGCAGCATAGAAGTATGCTTGTCAACCAGTTTTTGATAACGCTCTTTAAAGTCAGGCAGGATAGTGTCGCCAATGCGCAAACCATTGCGGCCTGTTTTATCCATGTAAGTCGGACCGATACCTTTCAGTGTTGAACCGATTTTACCTTCACCCATCTTTTTCTCAGACGCAGCATCCAGCAACTGATGGGTAGGTAATATCAGGTGCGCTTTTTTAGCAATCACCAGGTTTTTTTTAGCCAGCAGGTCATGCCCGGCATCTTTCAGTTTTTCTAATTCCTTTTTCAGGGTGATTGGGTCGATCACTACGCCGTTGCCGATCAGGTTAAGCGTGTTCTCAAAAAATATCCCTGAAGGAATGGTATTTAAAACAAATTTCTTTCCGTCAAACTCGAGGGTGTGTCCGGCGTTGGGTCCGCCCTGGAAACGTGCGATCAGATCATAACCTACACTCAATACGTCAACAATTTTTCCTTTACCCTCGTCGCCCCATTGGAGGCCTAATAATACGTCAACAGCCATTTAGAAGATATTGAATTTATCAAAGGTGGCAAAGTTATACTTTTCTCTCACAAAACCCTGCCTTTAATTTTTCACAATTTCCATAAAGGTTTAGGGAGTGATGCTTGATCTCGAATTTGAGCAGTCCGCCCATCATACTTTGTATCTGCTGGATACGTGGATCGCAGAATTCAACCACTTTTCCGCAATCAATACAGATAATATGATCGTGTTGTTTGTAGCCGTAAGATTTCTCAAACTGCGCCATGTTTTTGCCAAACTGGTGTTTGGTCACCAGGTCGCATGATACCAATAACTCCAATGTGTTATACACCGTTGCGCGACTCACGCGGTATTTTTTATTTTTCATGTGGATATACAGTGATTCCACATCAAAATGATCGGTGCGCGAATAAATTTCTTCCAGTATGGCAAAACGCTCAGGGGTTTTTCTGAGGTTTTTATTTTCGAGATAAGCCTCGAAAATCTTTTTTACCATAGCTGCTGTTTCCTGTTGAGACATAGTGTTTTATTAACGGGTCAAAGTTATTTATTTTAGTTAAGAGTTGATTAAGTTTATTGAGTTGGATTTGGTTACAGTGGTTGTAAATGTTGAAAAGGTTGTAGTGGTTGAATTAGTTATAAAATCTAGCATTTAACTCAATCAACTTAATCAACCACTTAACTCAATCAACCACCCTCACGATGCTTTTTCAATAGCTGAATCAAAACGGTTTACTGCCGTGACGCCTTTTACCTGCTTCAATCGTTTAATCAGGTTGTCGAGGTGCTCGGTATCATTTACGTAAACCATAATGGTGCCTTCAAAGATGCCGTTGTCGCTATCTACGGTAATGGAACGCATATTTACCTTGAAATCATGGGAGATAACGGTGGTTAGCTTATTGATCAGGCCCACATCATCAATACCGGTAATGCGTAAGCCGGTAAGAAAAGCTAATTCCTGTTGGTTGGTCCAGCGCGCTTTTACTATGCGGTAGCCGTAGTTGGCCATCAACTTAGCCGCGTTCGGACAATTGGTACGGTGTATCTTAATGCCGTCGTTCACAGTTATAAAACCAAAAACATCATCACCGGGGATCGGATTACAACAATTAGCCAGCTTGTAATCGATCTTTTGCATATCCTCGCCGATCAGCAAAATATCGCTGTCTTTGGCTTTTATATTACGCAACAGGCCTTGTACCTGGTCCACCTCGATCTTGTCCTGCGGCTTGTTTTCAACTACTTTTTCAGAAGCCTGGTATTCTTTTAGGTCCTTCATATCAATGATGCCCTGGGCAACATTGTAAAACAGGTCCTGAGTAGATTGCAGTTTGAAGAAGTAACTGATCTTATGGATATTTTCGGAGTTGTATGTGATCTTAAGCGACTTCAGTTTACGCTCCAATATCTCTTTACCCTCATCGGCAACTTTGCGTTTTTCTTCTTTTAAGGCTGATTTTATCTTGGCTTTAGCCTTAGCGGTCACCACAATGTTCAGCCAGTCCTCTTTAGGTGTTTGCTTGCTCGAAGTGATTACCTCTACCTGGTCGCCGTTTTGAAGTTTGTAGCTCAGCGGCACCAGCTTGTGGTTCACTTTAGCGCCTATGCAACTTGCACCAACATCGGTATGTATCTCAAAAGCAAAATCGAGGGCCGTGGCATTTTGCGGTAACTGGATCAATGCACCTTTAGGGGTGAAAATGAATATCTCATCAGAGAAAAGGTTCATTTTAAAATCATCCAAAAAGTCGAGCGCATTCGATTCTGGATTCTTCAGCATATCGCGAACCTTCTGCACCCATTGGTCTAAGCCGCTGTCAGTTGATGATTCTTTATACTTCCAATGCGCAGCAAAACCCTTTTCAGCAATTTCATTCATGCGCTTGGTGCGTATTTGCACTTCAACCCATTGACCGCGGGGACCCATTACCGTGGTATGTAATGACTCGTAGCCGTTAGCTTTGGGAGATGATATCCAGTCGCGCAGACGGTCGGGGTTAGGGCGATACAAGTCGGTAACAATAGAATAAGCCTTCCAGCATTCCGATTTTTCGTTTTCCGGTGCACTATCCAAAATGATCCTGATGGCAAAAAGATCATAGACTTCCTCAAAAGGTATAGCCTTCTTCTTCATCTTGTTCCAGATCGAGTGGATCGATTTTGGCCTGCCAAAAACGTCGGCATGCAAACCCTGGCCCTCCAATACCTTTTTCAAAGGCTCGATAAAATCGCGGATGAATTTCTCCCGTTCGGCCTTTTTCTCGTTCAGTTTATTTTTAATGAACTGGTAGGTCTCACGTTCCATATATTTCATGGAAAGGTCTTCCAGCTCAGATTTTATCGCATATAAGCCCAAACGGTGGGCGAGAGGGGCATAGAGATACACCGTTTCCGACGAAAGCTTGAGCTGTTTATCGCGCGGCATAAACTCCATCGTCCGCATATTGTGCAGGCGGTCGGCCAGTTTGATCAGGATCACCCTCACGTCATCAGCAAGGGTAAGCAGCATTTTGCGGAAGTTTTCGGCTTGCAAAGAGCTGTTCGTATCAAATACACCGGATATTTTGGTCAATCCGTCAATGATCTTGGCTACTTTTTTACCGAATTCCCTTTCGATATCGTCCAGCGTTACGTCGGTGTCTTCCACCACGTCGTGTAGCAGGGCGCATACTATGGACGTAGTACCAAGCCCAATCTCTTCGGCCGCTATTTGCGCAACGGCTATAGGATGATAAATATAAGGCTCACCGGATTTACGGCGCATATCTTTATGGCTTTCCAGTGCCATGTCGAATGCTTTGCGTATCATCCTTTTGTCGCCTTTTTGCAAAGTAGATTTACTGGCGCGTAGTAAAGCACGGTATCTCTTCAATATCTCATTCTTCTCAGCTTCTATATCAATCACTAAATCTTTCATGTGCGTTTACCCGTATAATATATTATGTAAGTGGCTTGCAATTAAATGGATTAAATGCAGTTGTATGTAAATACCCAAAAATTTAATTTAATTTTGTAATACGTAAAATTATGAAATTTATTGGTTTTCTTCTGGTGTTTAGCTGTTGTGCGGCTTCTATAAAAGCCCAGGAGCAGTTGCCCCGCCCCTTAGCAATGGGCAAAAATGATACCATCAAAACTTACGTTACCAATATTGACGGTGAACTGGTGCCAATGATCGTTACACCCGAGATCAAGATAGTAGACGTAAGGATATTCAAGAGCCAAGCTGACCGGGATGCTTACTTTCGATTACGGTATAATGTTTACAAAGTGATGCCTTATGCGAAGCTGGCGGCCGAAAGATATCAGAAATTGCAGCGCAGCCTGGCCACAACAGCCGATAAGAAAGTGCAAAAACGTATGGTTGATACCTGCGAAACAGAAATAAAAGCACTGTTTAAAAAGGAAATTGAAAACCTGACAATTAGTCAGGGCGAGATATTAATTAAATTAATTGACAGGCAAACCGGTACAACCAGCTACGAAATGGTTAAAGAACTGAAAGGTGGGCTGAAAGCTTTTATGTTTCAGTCCGTAGCACGGTTCTTTGGGCATAACCTAAAGGAGCAGTACGATCCAAACGAGGAAAGAGATATCGAAGCAATTCTACAACAGGCGGGATACTATTCCTATCAGAATTAATGGATAATAACAGCATCTACCAGTTTAATGTACAACAGTTAAACGGTGAAGAGATAAGCTTGTCCGATTATAAGGATAAAGTGCTTCTAGTTGTCAATACAGCGTCAGAATGTGGATTTACCCCACAGCTTAAAGATCTAGTCGTTTTGAAGGAACAGTTCAAAGACAAAGACTTCGAAATTCTTGCATTTCCATCAAATGATTTTGGTGGACAGGAGCCTTTAGAAGGCGCTGAACTGGAGGCTTTTTGTGAAAAAGAAGGCACTAATTACCCTGTTTTTGAGAAGATTAGAGTCCGCGGGCCCTATGCACATCCGCTATACAAATTTTTCGCTGATAAAAAGTTGAACGGGAAGCTGAAGTCGACGCCGAGATGGAATTTCCATAAGTTCCTGATCAGCAAATCAGGGGTGGTGACCGACTTTTTTTACCCTTTTACAAAACCAACCTCTTCCAAAATACGGAAGAAAATTGCACGTTTGCTGTCGGCTTAAATTTTAATGCCTTTTATATGAAATTAGATATACTGGTTTTGCCGGTTCACCCCGATGATGCTGAACTGGGCTGTTCGGGAACTATTGCTAAGGAAATTGCCCTCGGAAAGAAAGTGGGTATTGTCGATCTGACCCGCGGCGAACTCGGCACAAGGGGTTCGGCTGAAATACGCGACCAGGAATCGGCTGCATCAGCCAAAATACTAGGGCTTGCTGTACGTGATAATTTGGGTTTACCCGATGGTTTTTTTGAAAACAACAAGCCACATCAATTAAAAGTGATCGAAGCTATCCGTAGGTTCAGGCCTGAGATCGTAATCACTAATGCTTACCATGATCGTCACCCTGACCATGGCCGTGCCAGTGATCTTGTAGAAGACTCAGCGTTCCTATCCGGATTGCGCAAGATCGAAACCTATTACGATGGAGAAAAACAACAAGAATGGCGTCCTAAGCTCGTGTTACACTTCATTCAGGATAATTACATCAAACCCGATATTTTAGTGGATGTAACCGATTACTGGGATAAAAAGTTGGAAAGCATACATGCATTCGGTTCGCAATTCTACAATCCGGAATGGGAGGGCGAGCCACAAACCTATATCTCCTCACCGGAATTTATACAGGTTATAGAGGCCCGCGCACGAGAATATGGAAAAAGTATGGGAGTTAAATTTGCCGAAGGCTTTATCTCCAGGAAGATATTAGGTGTAAACGATCTGTTTGACCTGAAATAATATAATAGGCAGCGGCGCAGTGCATTACGTGTCTACACATTCTTCAGACTCTTATGTACTCGAAGCGGTTGTTATCATTGCTTCTTTCGCGTTTCAATTTATTCTCCTTGGCAAGCTTTAATAAAATTCCTGAAAGCTCCGATGTTTTAAAATCTGAATCATAACTTTCCTTACAGTAATCTGCTATTTCGGAAATAGAGTGGCTTGAATTAAAAAAATCAGTCATTAATAACTGGTTCAGCACTTTGGTAGCCCCGGGCTTTTTGCGGCCATTATTTGAATGGTTTTCGTCATCATCATTCTGCCTGGTTCTGCGTACTCTTCTGTTGAACGAATCAGCGCTGTCCGATTCCCCTTTTTCAGACTCAATCATAGCGTCCAGCAGCCGGTCGACAACCTTTACCTGGACAGCCTCTGACCGGAAGGAATTAACAACTTCCGAAATTTCTAACAACTGCTTTTTTAGTTTTTCAATATGCTTGCTCATGGTATATGTACTATCCTTCTGGAATATTTAAAATATAAAATTAATTACCCATAATAACGGAAATATTACCGTTTGGATTTAAAAAATAGTATATATTAAAACAGAGGTTTGTAATAAACGCAAAAGTGCATATATAGTATCTTTTTCAGGAAAAAAGGGCTTGTTTTTTATCAAAACAAGCCCTTTGTAGCAAAATTATTACAAGCTTATTATAATATGCTTAATATTTTCTCCAATACGGAAATGCCTTCGTTAATGTGGGCCTTATCCATGATAAGCGCCGGCCTGAAGCGGATGGTGTTGCTGCCACAACCCAGGAACATTACATTGCGTTTCATCCCTTCTTTAATAAAACTATCGCGTTTAGACTTGTCGGGGAAGTCAAAAGCCGTAAGTAAGCCGCGGCCTCTTACATTGCTTATCAATGAGTTTTTTTCGGCGATTTTGATCAATTCGCTTTGAAGATACTCACCCACTGTGGCAGCGTTCTCACAAAGGCCATCCTCTTCAATAATCTCCATTATTTTGGACGACCGAACCATATCTACCAAACTACCGCCCCAGGTGGAGTTGATGCGCGAGGGGATATGGAAAACGTTATCTTCCACTTCATCTACCTTTTTTCCTACCAGTATGCCGCATACCTGCATCTTTTTACCGAATGCTACAATATCCGGGCGTGCTTTTTCGCCAAAATGTTCGTGGCACCAGAATTTACCGCTAAGGCCTACGCCGGTTTGCACTTCGTCATAGATCAGCATGGCATCATTCTCGTCGGCAATCACTCTCAGTTGCTCTAAAAACTCCTGACGAACGTGGTTGTCACCACCTTCCGATTGGATAGGTTCAATAATGATCGCGCAGATGTCATCCTTATTTACTTCGAAGGCCTTTTTTATTTGTTTGAGGGATAATGTTTCTCTTCTTAACAAATCTTCGTGATTTGCATCCGAATAAGGGAAATGTATGGTCGGATGCGATACCCGTGGCCAGTCGAACTTAGCATACCATTTGGTTTTTACAGGTAGAGTATTGGTTAAGCTTAAAGTATAGCCGCTGCGGCCATGAAAAGCTTGCTCAAAATGCAATACTTTAAAACCTTTCTCTTTGGTATAACCTTTGGCAAAGTTTTTCTGCACTTTCCAATCCATGGCTGTCTTAAGCGCATTCTCAATAGCCAAAGCACCGCCAGATATGAAGAAAGCATGAGGTAGATATTCAGGGATGCCCACACGGTCGAATGTTTCCAGGAACTGGGCGTATTGTGTAGTATAAATGTCAGAGTTGGATGGGTTGGTTAGCGCGGCCAGCATCAGGTTCTTTTTGAACTCCTCGTCGTTCACCATTTTTTCGTGATTATAACCTAACGGTACCGAGGCAAAGCAGGTAAAAAAGTCGAGATAGGTGCGTTTATACTTAGCATCATAAATATAAACGCCTTTACTTTTTTCCATGTCAAAAGTAAGATCGAAGCCATCGGCAAGAATATGCTTCTTTAATGAATCCTGCACATTTTCGGGAGCAACTAATAGGTTATACATAAGTAATCGGTTTGTCTCAAATTTACTAAAAAGCGCTCAAAAACAATAGTTTAGGCGGTTTTTGAACCAATGTGCTAAAAAGTAACTTTAAATTGTTTAAACCTATATTTTGGACTAATTGCTAAAGTAGTTCTAAGGATTTTGAAAAATTTTTGCTCTACGGAATTGAAGATTTCGGCGTGAAATTCAGATTTTGAACTTGTCTTTCATACCCAACAAGCCCCAGATGCCTCCGGTATGAATAGCTAATATCCGGCTGCCTGTGGGAAAGTAGTTTTTTGCAGCAAGGTCATATAGGGCAAACAACATTTTTCCGGTATAGATGGGTTCGATCAGTACTCCCGTAGCAGCAACAAATTGTTTAACGAAACCGATCAGATTATCATCCACTTTGCCATATCCTCCAAAATGATAATCCGTATGAAGATGGTAACTTGAACGCTCTTCTAAGAAAGCATCAATATCCTTCCTCAAAAACTCACCGTTTTTCAAAACCGGTACCCCATGAAACTGAAGCGGTAGTTTATGGCTGACGAGACCATTGATAATCCCAGCTGCGGTAGTCCCCGTACCGCAGGCGCAAATAATATGATCATATGTATCATCTAATTCATCGATGAGTTCGCTGCAGCCTTTTGCACCTAATGCAGATGAGCCGCCTTCATCAATAAAAAATGCATCATTGTTGTCAGCAAAATACTTATTGAATAAAGCCTGTTTATTGCGGTAACTTTCACGGTCGGTGAATATCAAATTCAAGCCATGCAAACGGCACAGGAACAAAGTATCATTGTTTACCTGCTCGCCCCTTACAAAGCCGGTCGATTTAAAACCAAACCTTGCCGCAGCTGCTGACGTTGCAAGTAAATGGTTAGAGTAGGCACCACCAAAGGTGACCAGGTGGGTTTTGTTTTGAGCCTGAGCTTCTCTGAGCAGATATTTCAGCTTTCGCCATTTATTGCCTGAGATGATAGGATGGATCAGGTCATCGCGTTTGATGAAAACTTTTAAGCCCTGTTCATCAAACAATTTATCATGAATTTGATGGACAGGGCTATAGATTTCAAAATCGATGTTCATTAAGCAAAGTTAGAAACCAAATCCAAAACCACCGCTAAAGGATTGGTATTTAGCTGCGCTGTACGACGCATAAAAACGGAAGAAGGCCAGCTCTAACTGGAAGCCGATATCAGCACGAACTCCGTTTACTGTAGTTTCTTTGATATTGATGGGATTTGGGAATGTGGTATAAGTAGGTTGACCAAGAAGCGTTGCGCCAGTTGTTACCGGGTAATTACCTATTGTTGCGACATTGGCATTGGCCGTGCTATAACCAACAGCAAGGAATGGCGTAAAGAATATCAGTTTTTTTGAAATAATTGCCTGGGCAATGAAACTATTGAAATGCCCTTCAAAATGTTGATTGCTAAAATCAGTCGACTGCTGTGCATTAGCGGGTTGTGCACCCTGATCAGGTTGTACGTCTAAGGGAACGCTCATATTAAGCCTGCTGTATCCCAAAGAGACAGCCAGGTCAAAAGGAATGAGCATGTTTGCTTTTTTGCCGACAATGTCTTGCATGATATTATGCTTTAAACCAACGCCAATCATAGAAACATTGCCCACATTGCTTCCGAAATCGACTTTCGGAATGCCTCTTAAAGTGATATCCGTATTTTTCGGTAAGCCAACGGTTAGTTGCACTTGCGGAGATGGAATAATAGATAATTTACCTGTAGGCATCTGGAATTCACTCACCTGGCGATGATTATCGTCATATATGTTCAGCGTTGGAGGAGTACCATTCTTATCACCCGCAAATGTTGGCGTAATAGTTTGTGATGGGTCTTGCGGGCCTATATGATTTGACAGGCCAATTTTTGTAACATCAAAAGTCTTATCCGATGATGGTACAAGAGCTGCTGATGCGCTGACCCGGATATCAAAATGAAGTAATTTTTTTGTTTTGGCCGTATTGGTCCAGTTACTGTTCATGCCGGTGCCAAAACCTTTGAAAAGTGGGTCAGCATAAGCATTTAAGAGTTTTGTGGCATCACCAGGCCCGGATTTGATCAAGGCGGAAAATGCGCTTTGGGCTGACGATCGATAAGCAGTAAATAAAATAATAATTGCGACCAACAGGGGTTTTAGACTTTTCATAATCGTTGTTTGTAGGTGTATAAATATTAATAGTATAAAAACGAGTATTTTTGCTGCAATGATAACTGAAAACGAGCTAACGGAGCAGGAAGAACAGGATTTATACGAACATTTGCGCATTTTGGTTGATAAAGGGCAATCTTTACTGCGTATCGACAAGTTTTTAATGCACCGCATTGAGAACGCTTCACGCAACCGTATTCAGAATGCAATCGAGCAGGGAAATGTATTGGTGAATGATAAAACTGTAAAAGCCAGTTATAAAGTAAAGCCGCTTGATGTTATTTCTGTCGTATTGCCCCATCCACCCCGCGATACTGAAGTTTATCCTGAAGAGTTACCGCTTAATATTGTCTATGAAGATGATGATGTGTTGGTGGTAAATAAAGAAGCAGGTATGGTAGTGCACCCTGGCTATAATAATTACACCGGTACATTGGTTAACGGTTTGGTTTTCCATTTTCAGCAGTTGCCTACTTTGCCCGGGAATGATGGCAGACCTGGGCTGGTGCACCGAATAGACAAAGATACTTCCGGCTTATTGCTTATCAGCAAGAACGAACGCTCAATGACCTACCTCGCACGCCAGTTTTTTGAACATACTATCACCCGGAAATACGTTGCCCTGGCATGGGGTGATTTAGATCATGATGGCACGGTAGACGGGTATATCGGTCGCAGCATAAACGACAGGCGCGTGATGGCTATTTATGATGATCCTGAGAAAGGGAAATGGTCGGTTACGCACTATAAAGTTTTGGAGCGATTGAGCTACGTGACATTGATTGAATGTCAATTAGAAACCGGTCGCACGCACCAGATCAGGGCGCACATGAAGCATATAGGCCACCCGCTGTTCAGCGATGCTACTTATGGCGGCGACAAGATCATAAAAGGGACTGTTTTTAGTAAATACAAACAGTTTGTCGAAAATTGCTTTGAATTAATGCCACGCCAGGCTTTGCACGCTCAAACGCTTGGATTTACCCACCCGTCCACCAAAAAGTACATGCACTTTGAGGCGCCTTTGCCACAGGACTTTAAAGCAGTATTGGAAAAGTGGCGTAAATATTCCGGTTCAGATGTGAAAATTTAGATAAAGGATGTAAGAACAAAAATTTAAAAATATGCTTTTGAACTAAGAAATTGGAATCTCAAACCTGTGTCTGATCTCTAACTATGAATCCTTTATTTATCAACTTCAATGGCGAATTGCTTCCTGGTGATAGCCGCTTGTTAACAACAACCAACCGTGCTTTCAGGTACGGCGATGGTTTGTTTGAAAGCATGAGATTGATGAAAGGTCATTTGAAATTTGCCGATCAACACGCCGACCGCCTTCAGCGTGGGATGAAGGTCCTGAAAATTGACGGCTACTCACAAATGGATAGCTGGTTTTTAAAAGAAAAGGTAGAGCAGTTGGCAACCCGTAATAAAATAAAGCATGGCCGTCTGCGGCTGACCGTTTTTCGTGATGCCGAAGGTTTATATACGCCCACTCAAAATAAAATGGCCTACTGCCTGGAATTGCAGCCAATGGATGAGCCCCGGTATTTTCTGAACGACAAGGGGTTGATCATGGACATTTTTACCGAGGTGCCTAAACCGGTTAACTTGCTTTCGAATATCAAAACCTGCAATTCGCTGATCTATGTGCTGGCGGGAATATTCAAAACCCAGAACCGGTTGGACGATACCTTTCTCCTTAATCAAAATGGTTTTCTATGTGAGGCAAGCAGCTCAAACATTTTTGTTTGGTATAAGAACCATTTGTATACGCCGGCGCTAAGCGAAGGGTGTGTAGAAGGGGTAATGCGGCAAATCGTGATCAAACTGGCCAAGCAAAGCAATATTCCATTTACCGAAGCGCAAATCAACCCCGACATATTATACGAAGCTGACGAGGTATTCCTGACCAACGCTACCAGAGGCATACAATGGGTGATGGGTTTTGGTGTGAAACGTTATTTTAATCAGTTAAGCAAAGGATTAATAGGGGAGTTGAATAAGTTGTGAAAATTACAACCTCACACCCCTCAAAAATTCTTCTATACCCATGCGCTTTTTGCCTTCCAACTGAACATCGGTCAAATGTATAAACCCATTCGTTGCCGAAACTTTCAAAAAGGTGCGGTTATCAGAGAAAAACTCGCCTGGTTCCTCACTGCTTGCGGCTAACTCATACTCAGCACCGAATACCTTTAAAATTTTATCGTTCAGTGTGGTATAGGCGGTTGGATATGGGCTTAAACCCCTGATAAAGTTGTATATCTTTTCTGCGGGCTGATCCCACTTAATGTTGCAATCTTCCTTAAAAATTTTGGGTGCATGTTTTAGGTCCATGCCTCCTGTCAACTGTTCCTGCGGGTTTTCGGTATAACGACCGCTTTCTACAGCTTTTACTGTTTTAACCAATAGCCCAGCACCTTTAGCCATCAGGCGATCGTGTAATTCACCTGCCGTTTCATGACCCGTTAATGTAACTTTTTCGGTGAATAATATATCCCCGGTATCAATATCCTGTTTCAGAAAGAAGGTAGTAACGCCGCTTTCTTTTTCACCGTTGATCAGCACCCAGTTGATTGGCGCAGCCCCGCGGTATTGAGGGAGCAAAGATGCATGCAGATTAATGGTGCCTAAAGGCGGCATATTCCAAACTGCTTCGGGCAACATACGGAAAGCCACTACGACTTGCAGATCAGCCTTGAGGGCTCTGAGCTCTTCCAAAAACTGTTGGTCTTTAAGTTTGACAGGTTGGAGTACCTTCAGGCCATTGGCTGCAGCATATTGCTTCACTGCGCTTTCGTTTATCTTCTGTCCCCTGCCCGCTGGTTTATCCGGGGCAGTTACCACACCAACAATGTTGCATCCCGATTGAATAAGTTCATCCAGCGATGCTACAGCAAACTCGGGGGTGCCCATAAAAACAATTCTCATAAGATATAAAGTGCTTAAACTGTGTAAGATTCTGTTAATTGTACAATAGATATTTTTTGCGCATTTCTTTATACCTGCTTAGCCCCTGTTCCCAGCTCTTTCGTATATCTTCTTCGCTTTTGCCGGCCTCAATTTGTTTCCTCAACTCATCCGTGCCAGCCAATTTGGTAAAATATGCATTAAAAAAATGTTCCTTGTCAGGGAACGCCTCATATAGCTTTTTTAGCCACAATATATCGATTTTTTTACTGATCCTGAACTGGTTCACGTCGTAACCGCGCAGGTCGATACCAAAGCAAAGCTTGTTTTTTTGAGGCGGATCTTCGCTCATGCCCGGAATGCTCACAGGAGTAAAAGAAAACCGAAATTCTTTGTTGAGTGACGGATGTCCCAATACCTGGAAGGGCATCAATGTGCCACGACCCAAACTTAAGGTTGTCCCCTCAAACAGGCAAACACTCGGATAAAGCAATATAGAGCGTGGAGTATTTAAATTGGGTGAGGGATTGATGGGCAAGCTATAGGGTGTGTCGTGTGTATACCCCGCTACTTTGATGATCTTCAGCTTGCATTTCACATGATTTTTCAACCAACCTTCTCCGTTTATCATCTGCGCATATTCAGCAATGGTTAACCCATGAACGATAGGTAGTTGATCGAGCCCGACGAATGAGCGATAAGCGGTATCCAGTATAGGGCCGTCAACATAAAAGCCATTAGGGTTAGGCCTATCTAAAATCATTAGCTCGATATGGTTTTCGGCACATGCCTCCATTACATAATGCAGGGTGGATAGATAAGTGTAAAAACGCGCGCCAACATCTTGTATATCAAATATCACTAGGTTTAGCCCTTTCAGGTCGGCAGGCGTGGGCTTATAATGTTTGCCATACAAAGAAATAGCAGGAATGCCTGTCTGCGGATCAACAGTATCATCAACCGATGCACCATTACTGGCCGTGCCACGGAATCCATGTTCCGGGCCAAATATCTTTTTAACGCGTATGCCCAGTTTTAACAAACTATCCAGGCTGGATACGTAGTTTTTGCCAATCACCGATGTTTGGTTGATTACCATACCGATGTTCTTATTTTTCAGGTAATTTACATAAAGCTCTGTTTGGTCAGCACCGGTGCGTAAACGGTCTTGCGCCCAAACAAATCCGGGTAATACTATGGCTAATAATAAAATGATCAGCAGCAGTCGTTTCATAGATAAGTCGTTTGGTAAATTATACTTCATAAATACGGATAATGTCAGGCATTTCACCCGAAATCTGCATATTTGCTAAAGTACAAAAATCATTCTGCATTGAGTTTTGCCTCATTTATATCTGCCCGTATTTCGTTTCAGTCGAACCGCACTTTTTCCAAGCTGATTGTGCGTATAGCCATAGTCGGTATCATGCTGGGTTTAGGGGTAATGATCTTGACAGTCGCGGTAATAAGAGGCTTCAAAACAGAGATCAAACAAAAGGTACGAGGCTTTGCCGGCGATATACTGGTACAAAAGTTTGATAATAATTATTCCGATCAAAATTCACCTATTGATGTCGATAACGCCTTTGTGAAGAAAGTGCAGGCCAGCGCTTTGTTTACCCGTATTATGCCTATAGCTACCAAGCCGGGAATTATAAAAACCCGGACGGAAATAGAAGGTGTAGTGATGAAGGGCGTGAATAAGGACTATGACTGGAGCTTTTTCAAGAAAACCCTGGTGGCAGGCAAAGTGATTGACTTTAGCGATACAACTTCGGCTCAAAAGCAGATCATGATCTCTAATTACACTGCAAGCCGTTTAAGCCTGAAAATAGGGGATAAATTTTTGATGTATTTTGTACAGGAACCCCCGAAAAAGCGAGCGTTTACTATAGTCGGAATATTTGATGTAGGAGTAGAAGATATCGACAAAACCTTTGTGGTGGGGGATCTGTCACTACTTGTAAAGCTTAACAATTGGAACTCAAATGAAATAGGGGGATACGAGTTGCGTGCTGCCAACTTTGACCGCGTAGATGAAGCTAACGATTTCCTGGGCGATAAAATGCCATTGAAGCTGAAATCATACACCGTTAGCGATATTTATCCAACCATTTTTGAGTGGCTCAAACTATTGGATGTAAACGCTCAAGTGATGCTGGTGCTAATGCTTATCGTCGCTACCATTAATATGATTTCGGCATTGCTGATCATGATCCTCGAACGGACTTCCATGATCGGCATATTCAAAGCTATGGGTGCTGGTAACTGGACGATACAAAAGATATTTCTGTATAATGCTTCTTATTTAATAGGCATAGGCTTGTTGCTGGGTAATATCTTTGGCCTGGGTATAGGCTTTTTCCAGTCGGCAACACATTTTTTTAAACTGGATGAAGCATCTTATTACATGAAGTTTGTCCCGATAGAAATACATTGGCAGGATATTGTATTATTAAACATTGGTACGCTGGTGATATGCGTATTGGTATTGATCGTGCCATCGACCTTAGTAACCAAGATATCTCCAGTTAAAGCCATCCGTTTCAAATGACACGATTATTTGATTTTAGAGATTAAAGACAGTCCAACTACTTCAATCGTTACAACCAGTATAACCACTTCAACAAAATCTTGAAATTGTGTTCTAATCGTTTCTTCGTTTCCCCTGGAAATTGAATTTCAGATTTACACCTCCCGACCCGAATTTGATCTGCTGAGAACCTAGTCCTTCAATTGGATATTTCAGGAATGGCTCGATGATGAGGTCATTGCCTGAAAGGCGGTATCCCTTTCCAAATGAAAAGTTTAACGTTTTGGCAAAGTAAAAGCTGTTAAACTTTTGCTGCAACGACTGATTGGTTGTCTGTGACAAGTTTGAAGCAAATGGTGTTGTATAGGCGTAGGTAGATGTATACCGCTCGTTAATAAATGTACCCGAACTAACACCTATAGAAACGAAAGTCGCACTCTTTTCGGGGTTAAACTTGTATTTCATGTTAATGGGTATTTCCAATCCCACCAGGCTGGCAGTATAGTTTTTAAGAGACGGCGTGGCTGCGAAAAATGCATTTGCGGCGTAAGCGGGCGCCGCTAAGGCGCTCGCCTTATTGCTCACAGCACTATTAGCAGAACTGTTTGCCGGGGCCAGTAATTTAGATTGTTCCGGTGGAAGCTGGCCATTATAATTAAGCGAGTTTTGTCCGATAGCTATGCCGGTAGACAGGTTAAGTTTTCGGCTAAGCCTGACATCAGAACTAATGCCAATGCCTTCGTTTATTTGATTGTTGCTTTTGCTGGCATAGTTTACATAAGTAGCCGCATATATCCCAAAACTGATAGCCCGGCCCCTGTATCCCAAATCCCTTTTATTTTTCGGTACTTCGTTTTCGGCAAAAACGGTTTTGTTTGGCTGTTTGGATTCATCCAGCATATTAACGCCATTGTTGGGTTTTACTGTAGCCATTGACTGGGTACTTGCATTAGCTGAAGAATCAATTTTTGAAGTATTATCGATTTTAGCTATACCAACAGTTTGTTTTTCAGTAGTTTTTGTGGGGCTGATGGCGGCAAAATTTTGCTCGGTGTTGCTTACTGGGGGCTGAATATTTCCCCCTATTTTTTTATCGGCGATGCCGTTATTGTTTGCAATGGCATTTGACATCTCAATAGATGGTTTATTTGCTTTTGTAATATTGTTGCGCGAATAATTTGCTGGTTGATTGTTCGCCAATTTTTGCTTTTGCAGATTATTGATTACACTGTCGGCTGCTGTATTACCGGCGTTATCGGCCTTGTCGACTATATTATTGCTGTTTTTTTGCGGCTCTATGCTTTTTACTATTGGATGATTGATAGCAGGTTTATTGCCAACCAGTTTATTTTCTTTTTCAGGCTTTTTATTAAGCAATAATATGCCCAGAAACAACAATAATATTGCTGCTGCCGGGCCCAACCAGAGCCATAAAACAGGACTGCGGCGTGCTTTTTTAGGGTATTTTTCCCTAAGTAGCTGCCAGCCTTCATCAGCGTATTCGTCATCGTAATTATCGAACACCTCCCTGATTCGGTTTCTCAAGTCGTTATCCAATGGGTCATCCATGGTTTTGTGTTTCCGTTTTAATTAACTTTCTCAACTTTTCCTTTGCGCGGCTTAAATACACTCTCGACGAACTCGCCGGGATATTCAGCATGTCAGCAATTTCATCATGATTATAGCCATCTATTTCATATAGGTTGAATATCGTAATTTGCATGACAGGTAATTCCTTCATCATATTCAAAATATCCTGCACTCCCAAACTGTCCATCGCATTAACATGACTGATAATTGGACCTGCATTATCCAGCTCAATATTCAGCTGGTGTTTCAGGTCTTTGCGACGCCTGTCGATAGCGGTATTTACGACAATGGTTCGCAGCCATGCTTTAAAAGGTTTAGTAATATCATAATTGCCTATTGAATTAAACGCTTTTATAAAAGCGTCATTCACAACCTCTAATGCATCATCCCGGTTGAGGCTATAGCGTAACCCAATACCCATGGCATAGCCATAGAATTGCTTATAAAGCAGTTCCTGGTACCTTAAGCTGCCTGCTTTGCATTGCCTGATCAATTCATCTTCGGCAATACGTTGGGGTGGATGCATTAAAAACTATTATTCAACCTATACTTAACCAATTTGAAATCTGTAGTGGTTACGAAGTAAATGCCAATATCGCTACAAATACTGTAAAATATTTTCATTTCAACCTGAAAATAAAAAGGCCGGTAATATTACCGGCCTCCCAACAATATTTTATTTGATTAATTAGTTCGATTTCAACTTCAGATTGTAACCCGCTACCAAGGTATCTGAACTGGATACATACATAATTAGGCTTGCACCATCAAAATTGTATACATAGTAGCCATTTAAATGCCATTCTGTTAGCGATGTATTTGCCAATTGGTCAGTGAAAGAAATATATGGTGCACTGATCCCAAATGTACCGTGGCTTGCGATGTGTAAAGTTGATGTATCTAAACCTGAAACAGCATAGGTATAAGCGGGCGTATTAAATTGAACAGTCAAGTTTGTTTTTACGCTATCCCACGGTAGTTTGTCTGAATGCCTGTGCAATACCTTAAACTCCCCGGTGAATGTTCCCGATGGTGTTGGTGCAGGCTGATTATTTGGAGTGCTTTTGACGCATCCCGTAGCAATTATGGATAGCGAAAGAAATAGATAAAGTAATTTGTGTTTCATGTTAACAAAAGATTTTTTGCTGTTACGTAAGTTAACATCTAAACGCTACAAAGCCATCCTTATTTTACATTTTTTTTGCCTCATCCCAAAATACATCCATTTCAGCAAGGCTCATATCATGCAAATTCTTGCCACTTTCTTTTGCTTTACTTTCCAGGTACTGAAAGCGTTTAATAAACTTCCGGTTGGTTTTTTCCAATGCGTCTTCAGGATTGATGTTGATGAAACGGGCATAATTAATCAGAGAGAAGAGCAAATCGCCGAATTCACTTTCAGCTTTTTCCCGATCGATTTTGCTTTCGTCTTCGGCATTAAACTCATTTTTAAACTCCTGCATCTCTTCTTCCACTTTAGCCCAAACCTGTCCTTTTTCTTCCCAATCGAAACCCACGCCACGCGCCTTCTCCTGTATCCTTGAAGCCTTTACCAACGCGGGTAATGATGCGGGTACTCCTGCTAATACGGATTTATTCCCCTCTTTTAGTTTGATCTGTTCCCAGTTGCGTTTTACGTCTTCTTCGTCGTTCACGTCCACATCGCCATAAATATGCGGGTGCCGGTTGATCAACTTATCGCAAATACTATTCAGCACATCGGTAATTGTAAAATCATTGGTTTCAGAGGCAATACGGGCATAGAATACCAGGTGAAGCATAATGTCGCCCAGCTCTTTTTTGATCTCCGGCATATCACCATCAAGAATCGAATCCGAAAGTTCATACACTTCTTCAATTGTCAGATGTCGTAAACTTTCGAGTGTTTGCTTTTTGTCCCAGGGACAATTCAAACGCAGATCATTCATGATGGTCAGCAGACGTTCAAATGCGCCTGATGGCGTGTTGGAGGTTATGGGAGCAATTAGTGGCATATTGTTAATGTGCAAATGTGCGGATATGCAAATGTAAATAATGTGCTGATAATTGATGTGCAGATAAGGTTGATATGCAGATGTGTAAAAATGGTGATATATTGGTGGCTTTATAAACTATTAATGATGGCTTAATTTAAAGTGTGTTTATTAGCGCACTTTTAGAATATTTTATCAAGCTTATGAGAAAGAACATTTACCTTTTGGCAATTCTGGGCTTTGCTTTTCCACTAGTTATTCAGGCTCAAACAATTAATCCTCAATTGGAAACGCAGGCGATGGCGCAGCCACAGCCGTTTCTTTTTACAGTTAATACACTTAACCTGGCAGCACGGGGTTGGAGTTTAAATTATAATGGCGGCTATGGGCAACGGACGATGACTCCTTTGGGCTATGATGGCATAGATCAGAACATCGGAGTTAAAGGGTATTTAGGCGCAAAATTTACCTTCCTGGCATCGATGGGTATAGGTTTTGGAAATAATGGCGATATCAAAAGTTTGCAGCAAATTGAAGCACTGCGAGATTTTATAGGTGGTAATACACCATCGGGTTTCCGTTTGGGTGGCGGTTTTGGTTTCAGAAGAGAATTCAATAACGATAAAGTTGCGTTAAGTCGTGTGACTGCAGCTTATGAAAATATTAACTGGCGGTTAGGTGCAAATGTGCGTTTTGAAAAGGCATTTGACAAAGGCCGGGATGGTATTGATGTGATCAGCAGTATCGGTATTCATCGTCAGATAAGCGGTGAGATTTTTGGAGGTATTGAGGCTATTGGACAGGATCTGGAAGGTTTTTGGGAAACTAATGAAACTGAGGGCGGAGCACGATTATTGATTGGCCCATCATTGAATTTTGCTCCGGTATCTTCCCGGTTCTCGTTCACCCTGTGCGGTGGCCCAATCATTTATGCAACCCGCAGCACTCCTGTTTACAACGAGTTTGCTGTCCGCGAATTGCCGACCTCTACCGGCTTCACTATGAAGTTTAACGTCGGGTTCAGATTCTAAAGTTTTTGAATTTTTATATGTACGGATATTAGCATCTGCACATCTACCTATTTGCACATCTGCACATCAAATCAATCTGCACATTTAATAGCCCGGAGCATTTCGCGTTTGCCAGGTGCTCCGGGTGCCTTTTCAACTTTAAATCCAAGCGATTTAAGCATGCGTTTTAGGTTTCCGGTAATGGCGTAAGTGACGAAAACTCCGTTTGGTTTTAGAAACTGAGCCGTATGGGCAATGGCTTCTTCATTCCACATTTCAGGCTGATGGATAGCTGCAAATGCGTCAAAATAGATCACGTCGAATTGCTCCTCGCTCTGAAAGTCTAGCAGTTGGCAGTGGGCGATTTGCAGTTGGCAGGAATTGAATTGAACAGCGGTTTTTAGGGCTTCAGGATAAATGTTTAGAAAGCTATCCCATGTTTTTTGGGAAATATATTGATCATATCCTGTCTTACTGACCATTTCCTCTGTCAACGGATAAGCTTCCACGCCTGTATAATTGAGTCTGATTTGATTTTCAGCGCAATAATCGGCGCTGAGTAAAAAGTTAAGCCCGGTGCCGAAGCCAACTTCTAAAATACTTATAGAATGTCCTGAATGATGGTCAAGGTAATATTTCAATCCCGAGTTTAAGAACACATGTTTGCTTTCTTGCAACGCGCCATGCCGGGAATGGTAATTTTCACCAACGGCACTGTTGTAAATGGTATTGGAACCATCGCCGGTCGTAACTATTTTTAGTTCGGTATTCATAAAATGGATCAGATCTCTGATTTCTGGCTTCCGACCTCCGTAATCCTTTCTCCCAAATCATAAACCGGTACTGATGTTATTTTGCCTGCAATAATGCTGGTTGCAGCGGCCGAGCGGTATCCCGCAGCGCAATGTACAACGATAGGGCGGTGCACCGGAATTTCATTTCCCCATTCACGCAGCTCAGGTAACGGGATAGCGATAGCATGAGGAAATATCTTGCCGTGATTGATCTCGCCCCAGTTTCTCACGTCTACTATCGTATATTTTTCAGGCTGGAAACTTTCCGGGGTGAAATTCTCCATCTCCGGCAATGTTTCCCGCGCACTGTCCGGGTTCAATAATGCGCCTTTTATATTCTTTTCATAACCAATTTTAGCTGCCTTTTTAATCAGGATATCAATTGCGTCTTCGTTCTCAGCTATCAGGTAAAAAGTCTCATCCGGTCCAACGATCGAACCCAGCCATGTCTCGAATTTGCTGCCATCCTGTATGTTGAAAGCGCCTTTTACATGGCCTTTCCTGAACTGGTCTTTCGGTCTGGTATCAACCACTAAGACACCTTCCTGCAAAGGTAAATTCTTGCCTATTTTTGGGACCGAAGCCACACTTTCAGCGAACGGTTTCGCACCTTTTTTATTGGTATCTACATCATGCCCAAAATATTTCGGGATAAAAGGCTGATCGGTAGTGATTGTATTTACAAAAGTCAGCTCGTCCATCAGTTGCAAGGCATAATTATCACGCAGCTCACGTCCGATAGTTGTTTCCAGATCCGGGCTCAAATTTTTACCGCATAAAGAGCCGGGTCCGTGGGCCGGATAAACCGTAACGTTATGCGGAAGCGTCATCAATTTTTCGCGGGTGGAGTGATACATTTGCTGTGCCAGCTTTTCTTTTGCTGCGGTGATATTGCCCACATTCTCCCGTAAGTCAGGACGTCCAACATCGCCTACGAATAGGGTGTCGCCGGTGAAGATGGCCTTATCATTCCCGTCCTCATCCTGCACCAGGATGCAAATAGAATCAGGTGAGTGACCGGGTGTGTTCAGCGCTTTCAGTTTAATGTCTGCCAGCTCTATCGTATCGCCATCATCAAAACTCTCATGCGGATATTCAGCACCGAGAAGTTTGCTGGCATAGATTGTCGCGCCGGTAGTTTGGTGTATTTCCAAATGGGAACTTACAAAATCCGCATGAGGATGAGTTTCGATAACGCCAACAATGCCAGCATTATTCAGTTCGGCAAAATCATAATAAGGCTGCGGGTCGCGGGCAGGATCGACAACGATCATTTTCCCTAACCTGATCACAGCATAAGATGCATGGGCTAAACCCTTATCGTAAAACTGGTGGATAATCATATGTAGGTGACAAAGATAGCAGTTGGTTGTATTGGTTGTAGATGTTGAAGAGGTTGTAAGTGTTTGATTGTTGTAAAGTTTGAAGGTTGCAGGGTTGTAAAGTTAGACTTGGGGCCAACCAGGGGTGTTAACTTTAACAGTGGTAACGCTGTTAACAATGGGAACGATATTTAACAGTAGTAACGGGGTTAACGGAATTAACGATAGTTAACACCCGCAATAGTTAATTTATTTAACTATCAATATGGTGACAAAACCCGGTCACCACTTTTTCTTGCTATTATCACGAAATTAGTATTTCTCTTCATCGGCTCCGCAAGGGCTTCCCATATAATTTATTAAAATGAATGACGACTACCCACCAATTTACCCTAATATCCGTCCGCGCGAAATTGAGATGATCCGCGATCTGGCGCGCAACGGTCCTGTTAAAAAACAAACGGTGTATGAACCTCCTGATCACGAGGACAGTGCTTTTATCATAAAAGCCGCGGGTACGTGGCTGCAAGCCGCAGATCAAACCCAGCAGGCTGGTATGTTATTCGACAGGTTTTGGTTCGAAGAAGAGCTGTGCATCCTTTTTGCCGATACCAATGCCGGCAAATCTATTCTGGCTATGCAAATAGGCGATAGCATTAGCAGGGGCGAACCCATAGCCGGTTTTGAAATACGAGCCGCACCTGCTACCGTATTATATTTTGATTTTGAGCTGACGGATAAACAGTTCCGCGCGCGATATTACGAGGACGGCTATGGTGAATACAAATTCAATCCCCGGTTTTTAAGGGCAATATTTAATCCATCGTCAAACAGAGACCGCAAATTCAGCACCTTTCAGGAGTATATCAGCAACGAGCTCGAAAATGCTATCATTAATACCAAGGCCAAAGTGCTCATTATCGATAACATTACCTGCCTGCGCTACGGTACCTATGCCCTGCCCTCACCGGTGCATTAAATCTTATCCACGGCCTGCAATCGATCAAAAGCAAATATGGCTTGTCTATATTGGTGTTGGCGCATACACCCAAACGCAATCCATCAAGACCAATTAGCCGGAACGACCTGCAGGGCAGTAAAATGCTTATCAATTTTTGCGACAGCGCCTTTTCCATTGGCGAAAGTCAAACAGTACCCGGACTGCGTTATCTTAAACAGATAAAACAGCGCAGCGTGGCCGAAACCTATGGCGCCGAAAAAGTGTGCCTTTGTAATGTTATAAAACCTTATAACTTTTTGCGGTTCGATTTTGCCGGCTACGGCAACGAAGCCGCTCACCTGGCCAATTATACCGAGCAACACCGTAAAAACAACGAAGTCCGCATTACCGAACTTAATAAGCAGGGCCTCAGCATCCGCCAGATAGCAGCCAAAGTTAATGTATCCACTACCACTGTGTTCAAGGCATTAAAAAGATTGGAGATTGACAAGGGCCAGACTGAAACCGGCATTTAATCCCTGACAACACCAACAAGAGCGAGAAGCTATGTTGCATGGGGCAAAATAGCAATTTGTACGATCCGTCTAGTGGCGCGGTAATAATACCGGCCACAGGCTAATGGCGGAAATTATTTTGTTACTTTCTTTACTTTTATCGCATTAAGACCTTTTGGTCCCTGTTCGGTTTCAAAGGTCACTTTATCCTTTTCTTTAATTTGCTCCAAAATGCCATTGATGTGAACAAAAACGCTTTCTTGTGTCTGCAAATCTTTGATAAAGCCATATCCTTTTGACTCGTTAAAAAATGAAACTACTCCGTTCCTGGTCACTTCAATTTCAATATCCTCTTGTTTCGGCGTTCCAATCTGTATGTTTTCCGCCAATACCGTTCTGCGTTTTGATTGATCCGGAGGAGTTGACGTAATGTTGCCGTTTTCGTCAACATATGCCATCATCTCATGTAAAGCTTTTCCCTTAACCGCGTTCGCTTTCCGGTCTTCGGTCTTTTCTCTTTTATCCTGTTGTTTCCTGAGCTTTTTCTTTTCCCGCTCTTTTTTACTAAATGTTTCTGTGGATTTACCCATATATTAATTGAAGTTTAACATTACAGAACTCCATTTCATCGAAGTCCTTATTAATTATTTGATTTCTTATTCGCTATAAGCTTTTCAGAAAGATGATGTACAAAAAAGGCACCTTCCCGATAGGAAGATGCCTTTAAATGATTTATAGTGTATTAAGCTACTTTTACATTTACTGCGTTAGGACCTTTACGGCCTTGTTCAACGTCAAAACTAACGGTATCGCTTTCGCGGATGTTGTCAATCAGACCAGTTGAATGAACGAAGATCTCGCTGCCACCATCATTAGGTGTGATAAATCCGAAACCTTTTGTTTCATTAAAAAATTTTACTGTTCCTTGTTGCATGTGTATTGTTATTAATAAGCTCCAAAGGTACAGAAAAATAACCACATATTTTCCATTTAGTAAATTTTCTTAATATTTATTTAATCAGTTGGGCATTTTCGCCTTTGCAGGTGTCGTCAGGAGACTTTCTTTTCGCCATTGTTGGCGTTGTCAAGAGACTATATACAAGTTAGACCATGAAGTAAAAAGATCTTACCGCCACTTTAATTTAGCGATCTTCTTCCAATTGGTAGTAATCAGAGTAAATAATATATCTAAGATAATCATGTGTTTAATGATTGAAAATATTACTAAGTTAAGAAGTATTATTTAAAACACCAACAAGGGCGGAGTGAAGCTAATAAACACCAAAGCCCGGTCTCTCAATCAGGCTTTGACTTATTCACTATTCACCAATCACCATACCTTAATCCTATCCTCGGGTTTCTTATAATTCTTATCGCCCGGCTGAATATTGAATGCTGCGTACCAGGCATCCATATTTTGTATAGGTGCGTTGCAGCGATATTGCTCAGGCGAGTGCGGATCGGTCAGGATACGTTGTGCCGCGGCTTCGGGACGTTGCTCACTTCTCCAAACCTGTGCCCATGACAGGAAGAAACGCTGATCGTGTGTAAATCCGTCAATCTTTTGGTTCGATTGACCTTGTTTGGTTTTCTTGAAAGCCGCGTAAGCTACATTCAAGCCGCCCAGGTCGGCCAGGTTTTCACCAAGAGTTAGCTTGCCGTTTACATGCAGCGTATCAACCACAGTAAAGGCATTGTATTGAGCGACCACCTGATCGGCACGGAATTTAAACTTATCGGCATCGTCTTTGGTCCACCAATCGCGTAAGGTGCCATCACCATCATACTTGCGGCCCTGATCGTCAAAGCCGTGGGTCATTTCATGACCGATAACAGCACCGATACCGCCGTAATTCACAGCATCATCGGCACCAAAATCAAAGAATGGGAATTGCAATATCCCGGCAGGGAAAGTAATATCATTATTGGTTGGGCTGTACGACGCGTTAACCGTAGGCGGGGTCATTCCCCAGCGTGCTCTGTCAACCGGCTTACCCAACTGGCTAATGTTATAATTGTATCTCCATTTTGATATTCGGCGCAAGTTGCCTGCATAATCGTTTCTTGCAATTTCCAAACCGGCATAAGTTTGCCATTTATCAGGGTACCCGATCTTAACGGTAAAAGCCGCCAATTTCTTAAGCGCTCTTTCTTTAGTGGCCTCGCTCATCCAGTCCAGGTGTTGTATGCGTTCGCCTAAAGTAACTTTAAGGTTGTTTACCAGGTTTACCATGTATTGTTTAGCCGCAGGTGTAAAGTATTTTTCTACATACAATTGTCCAAGTAATTCACCAATGCTGCCGTCAACCATGCCCGACATACGTTCATTGCGCGGTGTCTGCACTTTCTGTCCGCTTAACGCGCTGCTGAACTCAAAATTTGCTTTCACAAATAGTGAGCTTAACGCACCTGCTGAACCTTTCAGAATGTTCCATTGCAGATAAACTTTCCAGTCGGCCACAGGTGTTGCCGCTAATAATGCATCAGCAGTAGCAAAGAAATCAGGCTGAGCTACCAATACGGTGTCCTGGCCAGTTACGGTCATCTGCGGCATCAACTGCGACCAGTTCAAATGCGGCGTGGTTTTATTAAAATCGGTTACAGCGAATCGATTGTAGGTTTTATTCGGATCGCGCATGGCCACGCGGCTCAGTTGTGCTTTTGCCAGTTTGCTTTCTATACCGAATATGGTTTCGGCATTTTTCTGTGCATCGGCTTCGCTGGTGCCGGTCAGGGTAAACAGGTTGACGATATATTGCTTATAGGCGGCCTGTATTTTTTTAGTCCGGTCGTCATCTTTTAAATAATAATCCCTGTCGGGTAAACTGGTGCCACCCTGGCCAAACTGCACAATGTTTTTGGTAGGATGTTTGGAATCCTGCCCAACGCCAAAACCAAAAAGCGGACTGCCTTCGCCATTAATGCGTTCGTAAACAATTTCGTTAATAACACCGTTCAGATCGTTGATCTTTTTAATTCTCGCTAGATCCGGTTTGATGGGATTATATCCCAGTTTTTCAATGGCCAGGCTATCCATGCCGCTGGCATACAGGTCGCCAACACGTTGCTTCAGGCTGCCTTTTGGCTGATCTGTGGTCTTACTTACTTCTGTAAGTAGTTTAAGTAACTTATCGGTATTTTCCTGGTGAAGGATATTGAAGCTTCCCCAGCGGGTTTCTTTAGCAGGGATGGAGTTTTCTTTTAGCCAGGTGCCGTTGGCATATTCAAAAAAATCATTCCCGGGCTTAACTGAAAGATCCATGTTAGCCGGATCAATAAACTTGGCAGGAGGGCCGCCGGCGTTGCTCTTATCACCGTCTGGTGCGAACGCAAAAGCCGAAAAAAGTACTACGCCTGACAAAACCAGGCTGGTCACGTTTAATTTCATGTTAATTAATTGAGAAAGGTTGAAGATAATGAAATAACCTCAACCGATGCAATAATTAACACGTTGGTTTAGCGGTTAAACCAGCAGAGCAACGCATAAATCCCCGATCTCCGCAGCACAATGTCCCAAAATTTATGAGCAGATATAGTTTTCATAACAGTATAACATATAAACTTTGGGATTGTAAAAATATTGTGATGAAGCCCCCTATAAATCTCCCCCAATAGGGAAGACTTTAAAAAATGCCCTAGAAAATAAAAGCCCCTCTCCGCTTGGAGAGGGGTTTGGGGTGAGGCTTAAATTCGCTATTTTTGCCCGCTATGAGTATTGCTAAAACGTATCAGCCCACAGAAACAGAAAAGAAATGGTATCAGTATTGGTTAGATCAGAAGTTTTTCAGGTCGGTGCCCGACGAACGCGAACCATATACGATAGTCATTCCTCCGCCAAATGTTACTGGCGTTCTGCACATGGGGCACATGCTGAATAATACCATTCAGGATGTGCTGATACGACGTGCCCGCATGAAAGGCAAAAATGCCTGCTGGGTACCGGGAACCGATCACGCCAGTATAGCTACCGAAGCTAAGGTGGTTGCTATGTTAAAGGAAAAAGGCATCAACAAAAAAGACCTTTCCCGCGAGGAGTTTCTGAAATATGCCTGGGAGTGGAAAGAGAAATACGGCGGTATCATCCTGGAACAACTAAAAAAGCTTGGAGCGTCCTGCGACTGGGAACGCACCCGTTTTACCATGGACGAAGACCTGTCTGAAGCCGTGATCGATACTTTTATCCATCTGTATAAAAAAGGCTGGATATATCGCGGCGTTCGCATGGTAAACTGGGACCCGCAGGGAAAAACCGCCGTTTCAGATGAAGAGGTGATCCGTAAAGAAGTAAATCAGAAGCTCTACTATATACAATATAAAGTTGCGGATGATTCAGAAACGCACTACTCACCACTCACCACTCACCACTTAACTATAGCTACAACCCGTCCTGAAACCATCATGGCAGATACTGCTATCTGTATCAATCCGAATGATGAGCGGTATAAGCATCTGCATGGAAAAAAGGCGATCATTCCATTGATCAACCGCGAAATTCCGATCATACTGGATGAGTATGTGGAAATGGATTTTGGTACAGGCTGTTTGAAGGTAACACCTGCCCATGATTTGAACGACTATAACCTGGGCATTAAGCATAATCTGCCGGTTGTCGATATCCTGAACGATGACGGTACGCTAAATGAAAAGGCAGAAATATTAATTGGAGTTGATCGCTTCGCAGCACGTAAAAAGATTGCCGTTTTACTGGAAGAAGCCGGTCAGCTTGAAAAAGTAGAAGATTACAAATCGCAGATTGGTTTTTCAGAACGTACCGATGCGGTGATCGAACCAAAACTGTCCATGCAATGGTTCTGCAAGATGGAAGAAATGGCTAAGCCGGCGTTGGATTATGTGCTGAAGGGCGATATTAAATTGATCCCGGACAAGTTCATCAACACCTACCGCCACTGGATGGAGAACGTTCACGACTGGACAATCAGCCGTCAGCTTTGGTGGGGACAGCGCATCCCGGCCTGGTACAATGAGAAGGGCCAATGGGTTGTTGCTAAAACGAAAGAGGAAGCTGAAAATGAATTTAAAGTTTCGGGTCTAGAGTTTAGTGTTTTAACCCAGGAGGACGACGTAGTCGACACCTGGTTCTCTTCATGGTTGTGGCCAATCTCGGTATTTGATGGTTTTAAAGATCCGAACAATGCCGACATTAACTATTATTATCCGACAAACGATCTTGTAACCGCACCAGAGATATTGTTCTTCTGGGTTGCGCGTATGATTATGGCAGGGCATGAGTTTAGGGGAGAAATACCGTTCAAAAACGTGTACCTGACTGGTATCGTTCGTGATAAGCTGGGCCGCAAGATGTCCAAGTCATTGGGCAACTCACCCGATCCGCTTGGGTTAATAGAAAAATACGGAGCCGATGGCGTTCGTGTAGGTATGCTGCTAAGCTCGCCCGCGGGAAACGACTTGATGTTTGATGAAGACCATTGTTTACAGGGGCGTAATTTCTGGAATAAGGTGCTAAATGCCTTTCGTTTGGTTAAGGGCTGGCAGGTAGATGATCAATTGGAAAACACGAATAAAGTATCTATTGATTGGTTCAAGAGCCGCTTTAACCAGGCGCTGGCAGACATCGAAAGTAACTTTGCACAGTTCAGGCTATCAGATGCTTTGATGGCGACCTATAAACTAGTGTGGGATGATTTCTGTGCCTGGTACCTGGAAATGATCAAACCGGCTTACGAGCATCCGATCGATAGAGAGACGTTTACGCAAACCATAAAATTCTTTGAGGATGTTTTAAAGATCCTGCATCCTTTTATGCCGTTCATTACGGAGGAGTTATGGCACGATGAACTATTTGGGGAACGCACAAAATTGGACTGTTGTATTGTTGCACAAATGCCGGAAATCGGGCAAATAAATACCCACCTTCTTGGCGATATCGAGGTCATAAAACAAGTAATCACGGATATTCGCAATACCCGTAACAGCAAACAGATTTCGCCGAAAGAAACACTGCAGTTATCTGTAAAAGTAAACTCCGGCATCAGGTACCATGAATACCAGGCTATTATTTCCAAGCTGGGTAATATTGGCGAGTTCAGCATTGTAGATGATAAAGTAGCCGGTGCAGTTAGCTTTATGGTATCGAAAGATGAGTTTTATATCCCATTAACCCTTGATATCGACCCTGTAGCCGAAGCAGAAAGATTAAATAAAGAGAGAGAATACTTGCTTGGCTTCTTGAAATCGGTTGAAGCGAAACTCGGTAATGAGCGTTTTATGAGTAATGCAAAACCGGAGATAATTGAGAATGAATTAAAGAAAAAAGCGGATGCTGAGGCCAAGTTGAAAATTATTGACGGTAATCTGGATTCTTTGGCAGACTAATTGTTAATAAAAGGAGGCAATCTTGATAAATTGATGAGGTCGGATCTACCCGGCCCTCGTAATTTTATTTTGCTATTTGATAAAATAGTAATATCTCTTAAATGAACAAAGACGTAGGTTTTTTTAACTTTTCTGTTAATAAAATTCTCACAAAAGATCAGACTATTCTCGATCAGGCTCGAATACGCTTATTATACTACGGTTTGTGGCTGGCAATTATAGCTGTTGGCGCTGTATGGATCAATTTATATATAGAACACCGGCAGATACTTACTTATAGCACAAGTATTTTGCTCCTAAGTCTTCTGATCCTGTTTAAATACCTTACGTTCAGGCCAAGATGGGGCATCATATCGCATATTTTGCTCGTGCTTGCTACCATGGTGAACCTAACCAATGTGTTCATCACTTTGCAGAACGTCGATATCATTACGGCACAGATCACCTTCCTGATCATTGTATTCAGTTTTTATATGCTCGGGCAAACCTGCGGCTTGTTTTATTCACTGGTTAACCTGATGCCGATACTTATATTCCTGGTGCTGATGTTTAACAGCACCTATGTTATCAGTTTAAAACCAAAGGTGGTTGATGAGTCGACCAAGATCATCTCCATCTGTGCCACCTTTATATTTATCATTTTTGCCCAAAACTATTTTTACCGGGCATTTATAAAAAATATTCGCCAATTAAAGATTACTGCCGAAGAGCGCGGAAACCTGAATATGGAGCTGAAAAAAGTACTGGAAAAGGCTGAGAAATCTTCACAAGCTAAATCGGAATTCCTTTCTACTATGTCGCACGAAATCCGCACGCCGATGAATGCGGTGATCGGAATGACTAACCTGCTGATGATGGGTAACCCAAGGCCCGATCAAAAGGATAACCTGGAAATCCTGAAGTTCTCTGCGAATAATCTTCTTGCACTGGTGAATGACGTGCTCGACTTTAACAAGATAGAATCAGGTAAAGTCGTGTTTGAAAATATCAAATTCAACCTGGTTGAGCTTATGCAGAATGTTTGCGGCGGTCAGCGTTTGAAAGCGGAAGAGAAGGGACTGAATTTTATATTGGAGATAGATAATAACTTACGGAATAAACAGGTATTCGGTGATCCGACTCGTTTAAGCCAGATCATATTTAACCTGGTAAGCAACGCCATTAAGTTTACACACAATGGTACGGTTTGGGTTAATGTAACTCAGCTGGAAAACAGGCATAATATGATTACGGTGGACTTTTCGGTCAAGGATACCGGTATCGGAATAGAAAAAGAAAACCTTGACGCCATCTTCGAACCGTTCACCCAGGAATCAATCACCACCACTCGCCAATATGGCGGCACCGGGTTAGGTTTAGCCATAGTAAAGCGCTTGCTTGAACTTCAAAAGTTACGCATGAGCGTACAAAGCCAGCCGGGCAAAGGTTCTGAATTTTCATTCAATATGGAATTCCCGGTTGCTACAGAAAGTACTGCTGAACCGGAAAAACAACCCAAGATACCAGCTGTAGTTGCCAGTATGGGTACGCCACGCGTATTGATTGCCGAGGACAACATGGTGAACGTAATGCTGATGAAAAAGCTGTTCTCCAAATGGAATATCGTTCCAACTATTGCCGAGAACGGTGAGCGGGCCATCGAAATGGTTCAGTATGGTAACTTCGATATCATCCTGATGGACCTGCAGATGCCTGTATTGAACGGCTTTGATGCCGCGGTTGAGATCCGGAAACTGCCCGATATTAAAAAGGCCAATATCCCGATCATCGCATTAACAGCTTCGGCTTTATTCGACATACGGGAACGTGTTTTTGGCTCAGGCATGAACGATTATGTGTCGAAACCATTTAAGCCCGATGAGCTGCGTGAAAAAATGCAAAGTCTTTTGAGCACTACGCCCATTCAAACCTGAATCTGATTATAGTCGGGTAATTCTTCAATAAACTGGTAATTGTTATTCAGAAAATCGATACGGCAGTAATAGTGCTTTAGGCCGTTGCTCACTGCCAATAGCGCTACCTTATGCACCATGTTATAACGCGCCACCTGGTCAAAAACTTTTTGGTCGATATTTACCGACGGCGCCTTGCACTCTATTAATAGTATTTTCTCACCTGAAGAATTAAAGACTACTATATCACTCCGCCTTTGATTACCGTGTAGTTTTAAGCCACCCTCAAGCTTGATCAGTGTTTTTGGGTAGCTTTTATGATTAATGAGGTATTGTACAAAATGCTGCCGGACCCATTCTTCAGGAGTGAGGATAATATGTTTCTTCCTGATTTCATCAAACAGTGTCAGCCGTCCATTATCGTCAATGATCCTGAAAGGGTAGGGCGGTAGTTGCAGCGGCTGTAGCATGGGGTAAAGTTAGTTGATTTGGTTGATTAAGTTGGAATGAGTTGATTGAGTTTTGAAGGCGAATTAGTTGATTAAGTTGATTAAGTTGGAATAGGTTGATTGCGTTTTAAATAATCATTTCAACCACTTAACTCAATCAACCAATCAACTAAAAACACTATTTTTGAACCACAGTATGACCGCCGACGATATTCTAAAGGACCTCAAAAACCGTAAGTATAAACCACTTTATTTGCTTCACGGCGATGAGCCTTATTTTATTGACCAGGTGAGCAATTTTGTGGAGGATGAGCTGTTGTCCGAGGCCGAACGCGGTTTTAATCAGACGGTACTGTACGGTAAGGATACCGATGTAATGACCGTATTAAATGCTGCCAAGCGTTATCCTATGATGGCCGAACACCAGGTAGTGTTGGTAAAAGAAGCCCAGGATATGAAATGGGGACGTGACGATGATGATAAAAAGACGATCAATCCGCTGTTAAGCTATCTCGAAAATCCCCTGCCGAGTACCATCCTCGTTTTTTGCTACAAATATGGGAAGTTTGACAAGCGCAAAAAGACCTATAAGGCGATAGAGAAGAACGGGGTTGTTTTTGAATCGGCAACTTTATATGACAACAAAATACCTTCGTGGATAGAGGGGCTTGTTGCAAGTAAAGGCTATAAGATCGATCAGCAGGCTTCAGCGATGATAGCTGAATACCTTGGCAATGACCTTTCCAAGATCGCCAATGAATTGGAAAAACTCATGCTAAACGTTTCCGCCGGGCAAACCATAACTATGCAGCACGTGCAGGACAACATAGGCATCAGCAAAGAGTATAATGTTTTTGAGCTGCAGTCGGCTTTGAGCCGAAAAGATCCTTTCAAGGTAAACCAGATCATCAATTATTTCGAAGCTAATCCCAAAGCGAATCCTATAGTCTTGGTATTGGGCAATCTGAATAACTTTTTTAGTAAGGTGCTGCTCTATCATTATGCCAAAGATAAATCACCCCAAAGCCTTGCTCGCGAGCTAGGGGTAAATCCTTATTTTATTAAGGATTACGAACTTGCAGCCCGCAGCTATAACTACGGAAAAGCAATGCAGATCATTAGTTTATTACGAGAATATGACCTTAAAAGTAAGGGTGTTGATTCGAATGCAGGTCCCGGAGAATTGATGAAAGAATTAATGTTTAAAATATTACATTAATTCTTAACACAAAACACAATATCATTTGTTCGCGAATAAGTAATGTGCTTGTAATTAAATTATTAAGGTTTTTTCATAATTTAATTTATATTTCACATCTATTAAATAAATAATGTGCACCTTTACTCTTGACTCCCATTTTGGCGTTGAAAAGTGATGTTAAGCACTGCATCTTAGCAATTTTAAAAGTTTAGTTAATGAACATTTTTGTAGGAAGTCTTCCGTTCAAGATACAGGAAGCAGATTTAAGAGAACTCTTCGAAGCATATGGAGAGGTAAACTCAGTTAAAATTATCAATGACCGTGAAACAGGCAGAAGCAAGGGCTTTGGCTTTGTTGAAATGGCGGATGAAGAGGCAGGTAAAAAAGCAATAGCCGATTTGAATGGGAGCGAGGTGGCCGGCAGAAATATTGTGGTAAACCAAGCCGAAGACAAGAAACCTAGAGAAAGAAGCTTTGGCGGCGGTGGTCGCGGCGGCTACTCAGGCGGTGGCGGTGGTGGTTACTCAAGAGATAACCGCAGAAGCAGATAATTTCCTGAAGTTTATAGCATAAAAAAGCGTCACACCCTGGGGTGTGACGCTCATACTATTCTTGTATACCTGCAAACTTTAAAGGTGAATTTTAGACCCTTAAACGTAGCGATGCCGAGCGGCCCAAAGCCTGAATAAGCCCCGGATCAAAAGAACTATACCCGTCCTTCTGGGTCCAAATCATATTTTTGTCTCTCAGTAACTCTACCTTTTCACCTTGAAGCATTAATTCAAGTTCTGTTGTTTGATCTGTAAGCTTGCTATTAATAATTTCGTAAACGTAGTCAGTATCGTTAAAAGTCATTCGTAGTTGTAATCCCATAAGTACCCAATCTTCTTGCGTAAAGATAATTTAATTACAATTAGCTTAATTATTCAACCTGCGGGAAAATATCAACAAATCTTGATGTTTTGTTGATAAGTTTAACGGGTTTAATATAACCCCTTTCTTTTGGTGGCGACCCCGGTCGAAGTTGTTTAACAGGAATTTACGCGCCTAAATAATTTTGTGTAGCCGCCATTCTAATTATTCTTCAATCCGAGCTTATGGTCGTCATAATCGAGCATGTATTCATTGTTTAGAAAGAATTCAAGACCCAATACCGTAATATTACTCCCGGATTGAGCCGGATTTTCTACAAACGTAATATTGTCATTAGCAGACGTTGTATAAGAGTAGCTAAAGCCTCCCGGAGTAGTAGTAAAAGACACGGCGGAGCCGTTAGTAAGTGTATCCAGGGTTTTGCCGGCAGTTGGATCCTCAATATAACTATAAGGCTCCGTTCCCGTATCAAAAAGGGTGTTGGTAGTAAACGTTTTGTTCGCAGTGATCCCTTTATTGTTATAGGTTAATGAAACGGGAATGACCGGTGCATAACCATCGCCGGGATAACCGGTAAGTTGGTGCACGGTAAATGAAGAAAGATCCGAAGAGGTTAACCCCAGCGTAACAGCGTCAGAATTATAGGTTCCGTTTAGCGAATAGCTATTTTGACCCAGCACAGATGTTTTGAACCCTTTTAATAAACCCTGGCCGGGGTTGAAATACTGGAATGGACTGGTGATATAGGCATTATTCGGGAACGTGACATCGTATTCGGACGAAACGCCTAAAACGTCAAATTCATGGTCAGCAAGTACATTGCCTTTAGTATCGGCCGCCTTATAATACAAAAAGAAGGGTAGCCGCTTAATAGTAAGCGTTCCATTTGCGTCACCAAAGGTTACCGGAGCGTAGGCCAGGTAGCCGTATACATTATCGGTTGTATTAGTGTCATCGCCATATGAAATGGTCGATTTCTGATTATAAATAGTGATACCGTTAACAACAGTAGAATCCCCCGAAAAAGTAATACCAGTACTTGTTATCATACTGGCCGGAATTATACCATGGGCATCGATAACCATACCGCCTGAGCCGGTATCGAATATTAAGTCATAATCAGCGCTGCTCACGTCCTTTGTACCTATTTTGTTGACAAATGTGTAGAGGATCTTATAAACGGATGAGTCCGCTCCATATAGCCCAAACTTGGTCGGAGTAGCCTGTGTAGGTGTTGTGCCGGTATTTATTTGTGAATTCTTTTTGTCTTTTGAACAGGATGCTACAACGAACAAAAGAAGTATACCAGAAATGCGAAGGAACAATTTTAAAGAATATGCTTTCATCATACCACTAAGAGGGGTCAATATGTCAGGTATTAACTTGTTTTCTGTAGCATTTATTATGCCATTTTAACAATTACGTGTTTAAACGGAAAATAGTTGGCGGTTTTGATTAAATAAAGGCATTTTAAACTTAATCTCATTTTTGTTTCTGAAGCCTTTTTCACAATTTTACGACTACTAAATGAAAATAAAATGAACTATTGGCTGATCAAATCTGAACCGCATAAATACAGTTGGGAGCAATTTAATAAAGATGGCCGCACCATGTGGGACGGCGTGCGCAATTTTGCGGCCCGCAATAACCTGCGTGCTATGAAAGAGGGTGACCTGGCATTTTTTTATCACAGCAATGAGGGAAAAGAGATCGTTGGCATAGCCAAAGTAGTCAAAGAATCATACCAGGACCCAACCACAACAGATCCAAACTGGCTGGTAGTTGAGTTTTCTCCTTTTGAAACCCTGAAAAAATCAGTAACGCTTGAGCAGGTCAAAGCTGAGCCTTCATTAAAAACTATGGAGCTGGTTCGCCTTGGCCGCCTTTCGGTTAGCGCTGTAAAACCTGAAGAATTCGATAAAGTATTAGAAATGGCGAATAGCTGATGGATAATAGCTCACGGCTCGTAGTTCATAGTCGCTATTTGAGGCGATTAGTGCTATTATCGGCAATTTTACTTTATTCGTTTACTGCCAGTGCGCAATCGGCATTTAAGGCATTGGAAAACCTGTTCGAAACGCCGGAAAATTATGTGGTTTATCATATCGATCACCCGCCGGTGATAGACGGTAACATTAATGAATCGGTTTGGCAGCAGGTTAGCTGGACAAAGGAGTTTGTCGATATCGAAGGTCGCGACAAACCAAAACCATCATTGGCCACCAAAGTTAAAATGCTTTGGGACGATAGTTGCCTTTACATAGCGGCTCAACTGACTGAACCGCAGCTATGGGCTACGCTGAAAAAACACGACGACGTTGTTTTTCAGGATAACGATTTTGAGTTTTTTATTGACCCGGGAAATACCACACAACCTTATTTTGAAGTAGAGGTTAATCCCTTTAATACCATTTGGGATCTCCTATTAACTAAGGCATATCGGGATGGTGGCAGCCCGGTATCAAGCTGGGATGTGCCTAATTTAAGGTCAGCAGTAAAAATACAGGGGACTTTGAATGATCCATCGGATAAGGATGAAGGTTGGACAATTGAAATGGCTATACCGCTTAAAGCACTCTCGACAAGAGTTCCCTCACTAAGGCCACAGGACGGCACTATCTGGCGAATCAATTTCTCTCGCGTGGAATGGGATACCAAAGTGGTGGATGGCCAATATGTTAAGCTGACAGACGATAAAGGCAAGCCCTTGCCCGAGCACAATTGGACATGGTCGCCGCAGGGCTTGATAGCTATGCATTATCCTGAAAGATGGGGGTATATGCAGTTTAGTAAACAGCCCGTAAATACTGTAACATTTAATTTACCTTATGCCGAGGAGCAGAAAAGGTATTTATGGCTAATTTACTACCGGCAAAAGCAATGGTTTAACGAACATAAAGCCTATGCCGCTACGCTGCATGATCTGGGCATTAATGATCATGTTAGCATAAACAATAAAGAAAATACATTACAACTGGAAGCCACCAATCACCTGTTTATGGCATTTATAAAGGACAACGGAAGTAAAGAGGTATGGGCCATAGATCAGTTTGGATTGGTACAAAAAAATATTGATCATCCCCATGAATAAACGCGACTTTTTAAAAGCTAGCCTTGTGGCCGGTTTGGCTACCCAATTACCTGTATCTGGTTCGGCGGCACCTAATCCACCTAAGAAAAAGAAAATAAAGAATTGGGTTTGGACAAATCCCAATCCAAAAGATACAGACGATGAACTGAAAACTCGCTATGCTTCTTTCAAAGCCAATGGTATAACCGGAGTTTTTTTTGAGGCCGACAGCGAAAGGCATTTCCGCGCCGCAAAGGCCCAGGGGCTGGAAACCCACCGTTGGATATGGACCTTTAATCGTGCCGAACTGGTGAGCACTCACCCTGAATGGTATAGTAAAAACCGAAACGGCGAGTCGTGTGCCGATCATCCGCCTTATGTAACTTATTATCGCTGGTTATGCCCTTCACGGCCAGAAGTCCAGCAATATTTAGAGCAACAGGTAACTGATATCCTGAATAAAGATTATGTAGACGGCATCCACCTGGACTATGTACGTTATTGTGATGTCGTCCTGCCGGTGAATTTATGGTCGAAATATAATATCGAGCAGACCAAAGAATTGCCCGAATACGATTTCTGTTATTGCGATGTTTGCCAGGCCAAATTTAAAAACGATTACGGTATAGAGCTTTCAAGTATTCAATACCCAGAGGCAAGTCTATCCTGGCGATTGTTCCGCTATCACAATATTACCCGCGTCGTAAATAGCCTGTCAGATATTGCCAAAAACCATAAAAAGGCCATTACTGCAGCTGTATTTCCAACACCCGAAGTAGCCCGTCGCAATGTGCGCCAGGATTGGACAAACTGGCGGTTGGATGGTGTATGTCCGATGATCTATCATGGCTTTTATAAAGAGAAAGTGAGCTGGATAGGCGACGCCGTTGAAGAAGGTGTCCATTTCCTCGCCGGCAAGTTCCCGCTTTACGCAGGTCTGTATCTTTCAGACTTCAGTGATGACGACGAGATACGCCAGGGGATACAATTTGCATTTAAAAATGGCGCAGCAGGCATTTCACTTTTTGGAGATGTAACCAAAGGCAATGTGCTGAATATATTGCATGAAGAGATTGGGAATTTGAAGGCTTGAGCGATTTCAATTAAGGAGTTTCGTTTTAAGTGATGTTACCGTGTGGACTCACCCGGTCATTTCTTCGCTCGACCACCTTCTCTATGCTACGGATAAAGAAGGTTCAGGTTTTTTTGTATTTTCCTTTCCTTTTTTGCCCTCTTTACCGCGTGCGGTAGAGAGGGTCGAACAGCGCAGCGCTTTCGGGGTGAGTCAACTCTACAAGCGATTTAATCCTTTTGCTCAGCAAAAAATAAAGCTTTCAGCTCAGTAGCATCATCAGGCTTCATCTTCCCACCAAGGATCAATCTTAACTGGCGGCGGCGCAATGCGCCATCGAATAATATTTTATCTTCTTCAGTTTGTGGTTCAAGCGCAGGGACGGGTATAGTGCGCCCGCTTTGATCAACAGCCACAAAGGTATAGTATGCTTCGTTGCTTTTTACCTTCGTTCCTGATGGTATATTTTGGGCCCACACATCCAGGCGCACTTCAACAGAAGTATTAAACGCACGGGTAACTTTTGCTTCCAGCGTAACCACATCACCTAATTTGATAGAGTGTTTGAACGAAACATTATCCACAGATGCAGTCACCACAATACGGTTGCAATGCTTTTGTGCCGAAATAGCAGCGGCAATATCCATCCAGTGCAGCAGGCGTCCCCCCATCAGGTTATTCAGAGTATTGGTATCGTTGGGCAATACCAGTTCATTCATTATCGTGTGCGAGTCCGTAGGGGTTTTAGTATCCATGGATTAAAATTTTGTGCAAAGATACATTTTAGCTCATTGTTTTGGGCAAACTAAACGGTGTGATGAAAATTGCCTGTATTTATGGCGAAAGTTTAATGATCTTTAAATATTTTGTAAATTTGTTATATGAGTGTTCAATATTTATCAAATAAGAACGGACAAATAACCGCAGTGCAGGTTTCTATTAGTGAATGGGAACTTATTAAGCGTAAATATCCGGATATCGAATCTGATCTTTCTTTGCCAGATTGGCAGATGGAACTTATTGACAGTCGTTTAAAATCTATTAAAGACAATCCTGAAAGACTGAAACCCATAGCGTCATTATTAAAAGAGCTTGACAAGGTTGATGAATAATAATGGCCTGGAGTTTATATTACTATGACAAAGTGGTTCAGGATGTTCGCGAAGCCAAAAAGTGGTATCGTGAACAACAAAAAGGTTTAGATAGTAGATTTGCGGAGGATGTAAAAACTTCTATAAATCGTTTACAGAAGAATCCTCTAAACTATGAAATAAAGTACAAGAATGTACGGATCGTATATTGTGACGTTTTTCCTTACGCAATTCATTTTTATATGAACGAGATTGAGAAACAGCTTGTTATAATAGCTATAATTCATCAACATCGCGACCCTGAATATCCTAAAAAACGTTAACTGCTTAAAACTCAATTCTTGGCAGCCTTAACAGGTCGATATCCAACCAATTCAGTCCACCGTGCTCCGGCAGGATGATAATAAACTAGCACCTGGTATTCGTTCTCTGTTTCATAATGGGAACCTTCGAAGAAAGCGCCATTAGGCTTATGGGTATTGTTGGGTACCCAAACATATTCATAATCGTATACGCCCTGCTTTAACAGCAACTGTATATAATAACGGTTCTTTGCAGCGTCGAAATCGAGTTTGCTGCTTTCATCCATCCGATAATTATTAAACTGGCCAACAATATACGCTGATCCATCACCGGCTGTCTTAGTGCTTGCCAGTGTAAAATACATATGCGCATAATCAGCATCAATACGCGGGTCGCTGCCGTCCTGGTTATTGATATAGAAGTTGCCATCGTTATCGTAAAACAGAGTATAATTTGGCTGATCACGGGTAGGGTCGGTTAACAAAATAACCGTATTAGCTGTATCACGATAGATATGCTGTACGCGCTCAGAATTCAATTTCAAACTGCGGGTATCAAAGTGCCTGAATTCGTTCAATCCCTGGAAATCAAAAGTGCTTACATCGTTATAAACCAACGTATTGCCCCTGATACTGGCCGGTTGTGTACTCACCTGCATTGTTTCCGGACGTGCGTTTTGCATGATGAAAGCCTTAATGTCATAATTAGGGTTTTGTACCCTCAAGGCACCGTAATTGATCTGCAGATTGATCTTCTGGTTGGTTTGCCGCAAATTATTATCTACGGACGGAACGATCTCGGCCATCGTAGATACCTTGTCGTCAACCACATAAAAACGCTGGATGACCAGCAGTTTTGATTTATCAGCATCCTCATAAACCTTCAGGACGTAATTCCCCGATATTTTGGGTTTGATGTTCTCGTTGGGCAGCTTTATTTCGTAATGGGTGAATTTCTGAAGCGTGGCGGTAGAGTAACTGTAATTGAGTATTCTGTCTTCGGTAAAGTTTTGCAGATACTCCATCGGTGAAAGAATGGATGGGTTCCAATTCTCGTCGCAATGTTCGACGGTATAATATAAGTCGCGGGTGCTACCATGCAGGTCGTCAAAATCTAATTGCAGTTGCTCTTCAGAGTTGAACTTGATAATTGGAAACGAAGGGTTCTTTTTAGTATTAAAAAACTCTACCGTCTTAATCTCCGGCCTTAAAACCTGGTTAGTGTAAGGAGATTGAGCGAATGAATGAATAGCAAAAATCAGTGCAAAGGCAGCAGGAAGTATCTTTTTTATCATAGTTGGTATAAACTAACCTTTAAAAATAACACTTTGCCACCTAATCTCTAATTAACTAGTCACTGATTAACTAGTCACTGATTAACTAATCTCCAGAATATGCTCAGCCAAATTTTCCCATTTCGCCTGAACTTCTTTCAGTTTGAGCTTTTTAAGCTGATAGGCATCAGTCACTTCCTGCGCTTTGGTGGCATTGGTATAAAGTTTATCATCGGCCAGCTGGTCTTCCAATCCTTTAACTTCTTTTTCCAGTGCTTCTATCTGCTGTTCCATGGTTGCCAGTTCCTGGTTCAGTTTCTTAAGCTGTTTAGCTTTCTCATCATCAGGTTTTTTAGCGGCAACAGGCTCTTTCTTTTCCTCCTTCTTCTCAGCTTTTGGGGCAGGTGCAGCTTTTGGCTGTAATTTACGTTTTGCGTACCAAGGGTCATACTCGGCGTACGTCCCAGGATAGGTTACTATTTTATGGTCCTCAATAAACCAGATTTTGTTAGCTACATTATCCAGGAAATAACGGTCGTGCGATACAACGATGATGGTACCCTCGTATTGTTGTAATGCTTGTATCAATATGTTCACCGACTGCATATCCAGGTGGTTGGTGGGCTCATCGAGGATCAGGAAGTTGGCATCTGCCGTCAATGCTTTGGCTAATGCCACACGTGATTTCTCACCTCCGGACAATACCTTGATCTTTTTGAACACGTCATCCCCGGTGAACAGGAACGAACCTAAAATGGTACGCAGCTCCGTTTCATTATGCTTTGGTGCGAATGATTGCAGTTCTTGCAAAATGGTATTTTCAAGGTGCAGCGCCTCCAGCTGATGCTGGGCAAAAAAGGTTTGCGTTACGTTATGCCCCTGCTGTACTGACCCGGTGAAATTTTTATCGGCCCCGGCAATAATGCGCAGCAAGGTGGATTTACCTTTGCCATTAGCACCGATCAAAGCGATCTTATCACCTTTTTCAATCAATGCTTCGGCATCATCCAATATTTCGATAGTCGGGAAGCTCTTATTAACATGCTCCAGCGTAACTACATGCCTGCCGGATTGCTTCGAGAAACGGAAAGAAAAACTTACCTCTGGGTTGTCATCATCCACATCATCCACACGCTCTAATCTGTCTAACGCTTTGATGCGCGACTGGGCCATCTTCGCCTTTGATGCCTTAGCCCTGAATCGCTCGATAAGGCGTTCTTCCTGCCTGATCTTTGCCTGCTGATTCTTAAACTCACCGCGTTGGATTTCTTCACGCTGGGCTTTTTCGTCCAGGTAGAATGAATAATTGCCTGCATAAACCGTCAGTTTGCCTTTGCGCGATTCAACCGTACGGTTAATCACTTTGTCAAGGAACCATCTATCGTGCGAAACTATAATAATCGCGCCTTCAAATGCCTTTAGGTATTCTTCCAGCCATTGGATGGATGGTAAGTCTAAGTGGTTGGTAGGCTCATCGAGTAACAGAATATCGGGTGCCTGGAGCAGTATTTTTGCCAGCATCACGCGCATACGCCATCCACCGGAAAACTCGCTGAGTTTGCGGTGTGTGTCCGGCTCGCTAAAACCCAAACCGGCTAAAATTTCATGCGCCTTATATTCGATGTTGTACCCGTCAAGCAGTTCAAACTCATGCTGTTTATCGCTCAGCTTGTGTAGCAGATCCTCGCTGTAGTCAGTTTCTAGTTTTTTAAGCAACACTTCTATTTCGTCGTGCAGTTGGTTTTGGCGCTCAAAAGCCTCCATAGCCACATGCAATATATTTTTGTCGGACGAATAGCTGAGCAAATCCTGGTTAAGGTAACCCATGGTGAGGTCTTTCGCCATAGATATAGTACCCGAAGTAGGGGTATAATCACCGACGATTAGCTTTAGAAGGGTAGTTTTACCAGTACCGTTGGCGCCGATAAGACCGATTTTTTCACCAGGTTTTATGTGCCAGTTGGCTTCATCATACAGGGCCCGCGCACCAATCTCGAACGTAAGGTTATTAATAGCAATCATTTGCGCGCAAAGATACCGTTTTTGAGGCGAAAGGCGAAGGGGGGAAGTAATTTCGAATTTCGAATGTACAATGATGAAGTAATTCGAGATTCATTATTCAAAATTCGGCGTTCGATATTTTATTTATTACTTACCGTTTTACCTTTTCGCTTTCATCTTTCACCTTTCAGCTTTCGGCTACTTCAACCAAAAAAACTAACTTCGCGGCATGTATCAGTTAATTAAGCCGCTGTTATTCCTGTTTGATCCTGAAAAGGTACATTACTTCGTTACCCGCAATCTGAAACGTGTTAATCGTTTCCCGGGTGGGGCCGCATTTAGCAGAATGCTTTGGGATTTGGAAGATAAACGACTGGAGAAAGAAGTTTTTGGCTTAAAGTTTAACAACCCCGTTGGTTTAGCCGCCGGGTTTGATAAGAACGCTGAGATGATATTTGAAATGGGTAACCTGGGCTTTGGCTTTGTTGAGGTCGGCACAGTAACTCCATTGCCTCAACCCGGTAACTTAAAACCAAGAATGTTCCGCCTGCCGCCGGATAAAGCGTTGATTAACCGCATGGGCTTTAATAATCAGGGGGTAGATGTTGCTGCTGAACGGATAGCCGCTTATCGCCGTGATGTAAAGAAATCGCAAAAAGGATTGATCATTGGCGGTAATATTGGGAAGAACAAAGTAACGCCGAATGAAGAGGCGGTAAACGATTATATCAAATGCTTTGATCGTTTGTTTGATGTGGTGGATTATTTTGTGGTGAATGTAAGTTCGCCTAACACACCGGGACTGCGTGCGTTGCAGGAAAAAGAGCCATTGATGCATATCTTGAATATGCTGCAGCAGCGGAACTCAAAAAATGGCATCAGCAGACCGATATTATTAAAGATCGCCCCTGATTTGACCAATGAGCAATTGGATGATATCGTCGATATCGTAAAAGAAACCAAAATTGCAGGCATCATTGCTACCAATACCACTATAGTACGTGAAGGATTAAAAACGGAGAAATTAAGCGGTGAAACAGGAGGATTGAGCGGAAAACCTTTGACTGAAAGGTCAACCGAAGTAATACGCTATCTTTCTAAAAAATCAAACGGCGCATTCCCGATAATCGGTGTAGGAGGGATACATTCTCCCGAAGATGCGATAGAAAAACTGAAAGCTGGCGCATCCTTGATCCAACTTTATACAGGATTTATCTACGAAGGTCCGGGACTGATCAAGCGGATCAACAAAAAAATCCTGTCAGCAAAAAACTAACAGGATTTGTATTTCCTTTTGTAGAGACGCAATGCATTGCGTCTCGTCTCTGTCCTGAAGAAGAATTATTTTCCGGCTACTGCTTTAGCTAAAGCAGCGTTGTTTTTGTCAAGCTGGCTGTTTTTTGGCTCTTTTGAACGGCTGCCAAATTCGATGTTGGTAGCCAGTTTCAGACCTTGTACTTCTAAGCGAGAAAAAGTTTTATTTCTTCTGTCTTTTCTTTTTAAACGAGTAACGCCCATGGTGTTCTATTTTTAATTTTTTAAACCTTGAGGTCGGAAGCGGATTCGAACCGCTGTAAAAGGTTTTGCAGACCTCTGCCTAGCCACTCGGCCATCCGACCATTTTTAAGGAGTGCAAAAATAGTAAATATTTGTTGCCCGCCAAGTTTATTTGTCAGATTATTACGAATAAAAATGGTTTGTGTTGCATGGTGTGATAGAAATGCGACAGGTTATTTAGTTTGACGGCTCCGTAGGAGCCAAATGTTGGTAGAAAGAAATAAAAAGGATTTTATTGCCCTGTAGGGGCAATATGTTAATCTACGATCTTCCAACTGGGCTACAACATTTCGTACCTATGACACGAACCGTTCCGATGTTGTTGTTTTTTACTACGGGATATCTTTTTATGCGCTCTAAAATCTCATTTTCTCGTTATTTCCGAACAAAATAGTGCTGTAGCAATAGCAACGTTTAATGATTCCGCTTTGCCAATACGCGGAATGGTAATGGCTTTGTTTACCAGGTTCTGTATTTCGGGCCGTAACCCATTGCCCTCGTTACCCATCACGATCAAGCCTTCCCTGCCAAAATCAGTGTTATAAATATTTTCGCCATCTAACAATGCGCCTAACACCGGCAGTTTTACCTTGGGCAGAAATTCTGTTAACGAGGTATAATGAACTTTTACCCTTGCCAACGAACCCATCGATGCTTGTACCACTTTTGGGTTATAGGCGTCAACAGTATCCTCCGAGCAAATAATATGGTCAATACCAAACCAGTCGGCAATGCGGATAATGGTTCCCATATTGCCCGGGTCCTGTATGCCATCCAGCACCAGTGAGAACTTTCCTTTTAGCTGTTCGTGGTGTAAAATAGGCCATTTAGGAATCTTAACAAGGGCCAACGCGTCCTGCGGTGTTTTTAAACTGCTTACCTTCTCCAGCTCTGTAACAGAAATTTCACAGTAGTTTATTTTTTGGGATAATTTCAGCACTTTTGAATCGAACGAAGAAGTGTAGTAAACGGCCTCAACCGCGTATGCCGAATTGATAAATTCGATGATAGATTTATGGCCTTCTACAATAAATAAACCTTGTTCGCGGCGAAACTTTTTTTGTTGTAATGACTTTAATAAATTGATCTGAGATTTTGAAAGCATATAATAAACCTGAAGGGTATCGCCTTACAATATTAAGTATTTTGCTCCTCTTTCTGGCGTCGTCATGCGGTTTGACGAATCGGCTTAAGGATAATGAGGCCCTTATCAGGAAGATCACTATAAAAGGTGTTGATAAACAATTCTCAGAAGCTGCGGTAAATTATGTCGACAAAGAGCAGCAGCCAAACAACGCACTCAATCTGAAATTATATTATTGGTTCAGCAAAAACGGCGCGCGGGACATAGGGGAAGCGCCTAACCTGGTTGATAGCTCTTTGGTAGAATTCTCCAGGCTGCAGATACAGAAATTTTTGCAAAACAAAGGTTATCTCAAAGCTAAAGTCACCGATAGCATCAGGGTAAAAAAGAAAAGGGCCGAACTGATTTTTATAGCCAACGAAGGGCCGATGTTCAAAGTACGGAACTTCAAGGACAGTATTCCCGATAAAAAAATGAAGGCCTTATACGGCGCTAATGCTTTGAGACTGACACACGTGAGGCCGGGTGACAGGTTTGATACAGACAGTTTGGCTGCCGAGCGCGACGAAATGTATCTGCTGATGAAGCGAAACGGTTACTATGACTTTTTCAGGCAGTACATTAGTTTCAACTCCGATACTACTTTTAATAAGGGAATTGCCGATGTGCAGATGATCATTGACAATCCGCCCGGAAAATCGGCGCACCCGATTTATAGGATCAATAATACCCTGATCACCATTTCAACCAGCAGCGGACGCACACCTGGTAAGGCAGATACCTTGCAGGTTGACTCACAATTCAGGTTTGTAGATTTTTCTAAAAAATTCCGGCCGCATATTATTGAAATATATAGTTTTCAGAAGAAGGGCGACCTGTATAATATAGACAAACAATCACTGACCACATCCAGGCTTTCTGAACTGAATATATTCCGGAATGTGCCAAACCCCACTTACGAAAAATTGCCGGATAGCACTAACCGCCTGAATACGAAAATAGACCTGGTGCCTTTAAAACAAATGTCGAACCGGATTGAGGGAGAATTCCTGTTTAACTCCGGGCGGTATGGCTTTAGTGCAGGCAATACTTTCACCGACCGGAATATATTTAAAACAGCCGCTGTTTTGCAGATCAAATTCAACTATAGTGTTTTGTTTGATAACGGTTCAACCACAGGCGGGAGCATCGAAAACCAGGAGTTTAAATTAGGCGGAACCGTAACTTATCCACAGCTTCTGACGCCGTTTAACTTACCTATTTTAGGTAAATATGGTGTTCCTCATACTTCATTCTCTAGTAACTATTCACTGTTCTTCCAAAAAGGTTTAGTTGAGCGGACCAGTTTTGTGAACTCGATCACTTATGACTTTACCGAAACGCCGGACAAGGTGCATACCTTGACGCCTATCGATATCGAATTTTCGACAGGTAAGGTCAACGAAATAGCCCGCGATTCGTTACTCAAGCATAACTATTATTCTTACGTTTACCTGATTGGCCGTACTATTTTTTCGTCGGGTAGCCAGTATACTTATCAGTTGAATGCCAATAAGTTAAATACTTACCGAAATTTCCTTTACTTCCGGGGTTCACTTGATGTAGGCGGTAACACGTTGTGGGCCTTGAGCAGGATACTTAATACCAAACTGGACACCGCAGGGCAGCATACTTTTTTTGGATACACATTCGCCCAATACGCTAAAGGTGAGATCGACCTGAGATTTTATAAAAGTTTTGGCGGGGAAAAGCAGCTGGTTTGGCGCATCAATCCGGGTATCGGGGTGCCTTATGGAAACAGCTCGCAACTGGTGTTTGAAAAGAATTTTTATACCGGGGGTGCCAACGACATCAGGGCATGGTTACCGCGTACTTTAGGGCCGGGACAATTTAACCGTGGTATTGCTTATGCCGGTGATACCACCACACTGCAACGCCTCAAATATTTGGATCAGTTTGGAGAAATAAAATTTGTAACCAACCTCGAATACCGGTACAAGCTGGCGGATGACTTTTTCGGCTCTAAATTAAAGGGGGCTGTCTTCATCGATGCGGGCAATGTATGGCGTTTACATAAACAGGTTGAAAATCCTAACGGCGAATTCAGGTTTAATGATTTGTGGCAGTCCACCGCCATGGGTATAGGTACCGGCCTCCGTTTTGACCTGGGCTTTTTCGTTTTCAGGTTTGATGCCGCACTTAAATTCAAAGATCCTGAATTTACCGGATCTGATCAGTGGGTGCTCATTAACCACTTCGATGAGCTGTTTCACACCGGATACTTTAAAAAAGCGTATAAAGCATCCAACTATGATAGCTTCAACTTTCTTCAGCTTAACTTCGGTATAGGACTTCCTTTTTAATGAGTAGTTGATTGAGTTAAACCACTTCAACCATTGCAACTATTTCAACCCCTCCAGCCTCTCCAACCCATATCACTTAAATATCCCCTTTAATCCATCAAAAATGCTTTCAAAGAAGGTTGGAATGCCCAACCCTGCATGGTGGTTAAAATACAGGAAGATGCAGAAGATAATAATGGCGATGATGATAAACCGCTTGAACATGTAACTCAATACCACAAGAACTACAGGGATGATCAGCAACACTATCCAACTGATATGGATCGGGATCAGTTTATCATCGGTTTTATAAACATAGTATAATAGTGAATGTGTGCCGGAATCGTTTACATGCTTTACATACAAAAAGCTCGATTTATCCAGTTTGTGACGATAAAAAGCGGTGCCTTTTTCAAATCGTAACTGTTCCGTAAAGCCGTTCACCGAGAAAGTGAATTTGCCATTGACGTTTTCAAGAATATTATGGGCAGTATCGGTTGCTACGATGGCTATTTCATCTTTAGCAAATGGATTCTCTTTAATCTCAAAATGTTTGATGGTAACAGTATCTGCTAAAGCAAAACACGCAGATAATATGGTAAGACACGCTACTAATAAAAGCTTTTTCATGTGAGAGATTCTGCCACAAAATTAATCAAAAGTTCATTTCCCTCAGTTCGATATTTTGTGGGGAGACGGTAGCTGCAATATGGCATTTATAATCAGGATGAATATTTAACGGTGTAATCTGGTAACTAATATCATCATAAACAAGTTCTTCGTCTGATACATCAACTGAGTTTAACGGCGTATGGAAGCCGGAACCAATGGCTTTTAATACAGCCTCCTTTCTTGTCCAGAAATTATAAAAGCCGTCGAATTTATTTGCGTGATCATTAATATAGTGCCATTCGTTTCCGGTAAAAAAGTCGGTGAAGTCGGCAAAATCCAATTGCTTTATTTGTTCAATATCAATCCCTATCTGTCCCTCATCTGTCATGGCGCAAATAACGATATTACCCGAGTGGGCGATATTAAAATCAGGCCGGCAATCAAAGCAGGGCCGAAGGTATTCATTGTATTTTAGATCAACCAACGAGTTTTTACTGTTATACTCTTTTAATAATTCCAAAAGCAGCAGTTTGCCGCAAACGGATAACTGTTTATCAATCCATTGCCTTTTTCGCAAAGCTTGTTGCCGGAGGTTCTCGGGCAGTAATGTCAATTTATCTGAAAGCTCCGTATCGCTCCATCGATGTTTAATTTCAGTATAACAGCAAGTTATCATTAAGTGCTAAAGTGCTTAATATTTAGATTGAAAAGTACTAAAAGATTTACACACATTATTGTTTTGATAAATAAACTATAACTATTATTGACTTGTATAAACCTTCAGATAATCTTCTCGTCTTATACAGCTGAAAGCGAATAAGAAGGCTTGTTTTATGAATAACCTAAGTATAATAATTGGCGCCGATCGCCCGGACCTGATCAGGGAGGAAACCCTCGTGACCCTGTTTGCCGAGTCTGCGAAGCGCTATGCAGATAAAACGGCCCTCATATTTCACGATGAAAAACTGACCTACGCCGAACTCGACCATTGGAGCGATAATGTAGCAGCTTATTTGACAGAAAACGGAATTGGCAGGGGACATTATGTTGGCGTATGGTGGCAGCGTGGTTTTGAATTACACGCGGCCATTTTAGGCATCATTAAAGCCGGTGCAACCTATGTGCCTGTTGACCGCGAGATCCCTGCCGAAAGGGTAGAGGTGATCATGGGAGAAGTCGGCGCTTCGGCCTGTTTCAGTATGCAGCAGCTTAATGTCGAATGTAAAATGCTGCAGGTTCCGGCTCCGCCTTCGGTTAGCGGAAAGGCTTTTGATAAAGCCAATAGTCCGCAGCCAAACGACTGTGCCTATGTGCTTTACACTTCCGGCAGTACGGGCAAACCCAAAGGCATTCCGATAAGTCATAAACAGATATGCCATTTGGTGCGTGCTGAACAATCCGTTTTTAACATCCATGCCAATGACAAAGTATACCAGGGTTTCTCGGTGTCGTTCGATATGTGGTGCGAGGAAACCTGGATCAGCTACTTCGTAGGCGCAACGCTTTGGGTAGCAGATAATACTACCTCAAAGGCTATAGATGAATTAGGCGGCACTTTAAAAAAAGAAAATATAACCATCCTGCATGCGGTGCCAAGCTTACTGGCAGTAATGGAAGACACGGTCCCTTCACTTCGATTGGTAAACGCAGGCGGGGAAGCCTGCACGCCTCAGGTCCTGGCCAAATGGGCCAGGGATGGAATTAAATTTTTTAATAGTTACGGTCCTACCGAAACTACGGTAACTGCTACTATCGGTGAATTGCAACGGGGAGATCAGATTGTAATTGGCCAACCCTTACCAAATTATAACCTGGCTGTAATAGATGAAAAGATGAACCTGCTGCCTTATGGCGAAGCAGGCGAATTGGTAATTACCGGTCCTGGTGTATCAACAGGCTATGTGAAATTGCCGCAGCTGACACAGGAGAAATTTGTACAGAAACCGGCTTCACTATCCCTGCTGCCTGGAGATAGGGTGTATCGCACCGGCGATGCCGCAATCATTAATAAAGATGGCAGCATCGACCTGCAAGGACGTTTTGACGATCAGATCAAATTGCGCGGTTATCGGATTGAGTTGGGTGAAATAGAGACCAGGCTGAATAGCATAACCGGGGTATTATCAGCTGCCGTTGCTGTGCGCAAGGATGGTACCGGCCAGGAGCAATTGGTTGGCTATGTAGTAATGGAAGACCAGGTTTGCATTGAAGAAAATCTTTTCAGGCTGGAGCTGGCTAAGACCCTCCCGGCATACATGGTGCCTGGAACCATAGTAACTCTGCCCGAAATGCCGCGCATGCCAAGCGGAAAGATCAACCGAAAAGCATTGCCAACGCCGGAGACCTTTACCGTTGACCATAGTAGTGCGGCGCAGGAAACGATGGACTTGAATGCCCCGGCGCATGATCGCATATTGGCAATCCTCCGCAGGGTGTTCCCCAACAAGGCAATCGAGCCGTCGATGGATTTTTTTGATGATTTAGGTGGGCACTCATTACTGGCTGCAGGCTTTGTATCGCAATTGCGCCGTGACGCCGGGTTGCCTCACGCTTCGCTGAAGGACGTGTATATACATCGTCCGCTGAGTGTGCTAATTACCGCCTGGGATCAGCAACCGCAGGAGCAGCAAACCAAGGCTCGCGAATATAAAAAAGTACCATTCCTGCGACACCTGGCCTGTTGGATCGCACAAACCATTTCGTTGCTTATTATTTACGGATTGTTCGCATTCCAGATATTTATTCCTTACCTGGGCTATTATTATGTCGACCAGGAAACAAGCGTGATTGTCTATTCCATTGTCACTTCACTGGTGCTGTTTTCGCTCATGCCGCCCATTTTTACCATTATTTGCCTGGCAACAAAATGGTTGGTTATTGGCAAAATGAAAGAGGGTGATTACCCCCTTTGGGGGGCTTATTATTTCCGCTGGTGGTTTGTGAAAACCATGCAGCGTTTATTGCCTGCACAATTCCTGAACGGCACGCCCCTATACCCTTCATACCTGCGTATGTTGGGAATGAAGATAGCCTCCGATGCGCAGATCAGCGATTTTAGCTTTGGCGCCGAAGATTTGATTGTTATCGGGAGCGACGCCAGCTTAAGTTCACAAGCCAGTCTGAACAACGCATTTGTAGAGGATGGTATGCTGAAATTGCGTAAGATCATAATCGGGGATCATGCCTATATCGGCAGCAGCGCCATGATCGACGGCGATAGCGTGATTGAAGACTGGGGCGAGTTACAGGATCTGAGCCATTTACAGGCCGGTAAAACGATTACATCGGGAGATATTTGGAAAGGTAGCCCGGCACAACTGGCAGAGAAGAAAAATATTGCCGATCTGCCTCAGCCTTTACCGGTATCAAAGCTTACTCGCCGCAAATACAAATTGGTGTTCAGTTTATTTATCCTGATATTCCCTTTTATCGTTTTGCTGCCTTTATTGCCTACGATCATCACCATTAACAAATTGGATAATGCCGCCGGTGATTACGACTTTACCTATTTGATCGGAGCACCGGGGCTCGCATTGTTATATATTATCCTCTTTACCGCCGAAACTATTATCATTACCAGGTTGATGCAGCGCAAAGTAAAGCCTGGCAATTATCCGATTTACAGCATGTTTTATGTGCGTAAATGGTTTTCAGACCAGATGATGTCCTTAAGTCTGATCGTTCTGCACCCAATCTATGCTACCGTATTTGTTTCGAGATTCTTCCGCGCATTGGGGGCGAAAGTGGGTAAGGATACCGAAATATCCACAGCGAGCAGTGTTACGCATCCGTTATTGGAAATCGGTGATGGCGCTTTTGTAGCTGATGCAGTGACGTTGGGTGAAGCTGACGTGCGAGGCCAGCAACTGATTCTTGACAAGACAACTATTGACAGCTATAGCTTTGTCGGTAATAGTGCACTGATCCCGCAAGGCTACCATCTGGAGGGCGATATGCTGATCGGCGTATTATCGACTCCGCCCGACAAGCAGCAAATGGCTAATAATAAAGCCCGGGACTGGTTTGGTTCGCCTGCAATTCCATTGCCCCGGAGGCAGGAAAGTAACCCGTTCCCACCGGAACTCACCATCAGTCCTAAACGTCGTCGTAAGCTAACCCGTGGTTTGGTAGAGTTTATCCGTATTATATTGCCTGAAAGTGCTATCATCTGTTTCTCTATTTTGTTTATCGCTTACGGTCATGATCTACTGGTTGACAAGCCGTTATGGAAGATCATTCTGTATTTTCCATTTTATTACCTGTTCTTTATGGGTATTCCGGCCTTTTTGCTCACGGTAGTATTAAAGTGGCTGTTCGTTGGTAAGTATAAGCCTCAGCAAAAACCGATGTGGACCTGGAAAGTATGGCGAAGCGAGGCTATTACTTCAACCTATGAAGCATTGTCGATTCCATTCCTGCTGGAATATATGCAGGGTACGCCTTGGTTGCCAGTGTTGATGCGATTGCTGGGGGTAAAAACAGGCAATAGGGTTTGGATGAATACGACTGATATCACTGAGTTTGATATGGTGACCATCTGCAATGATGCTGCCCTGAATGCAGACTGCGGGCCGCAAACACACTTGTTTGAAGACCGGGTGATGAAAATTGGAGCGGTGAAGATCGGTGCAAGGAGCAGTATTGGTGCCGGAACTATTATTTTGTATGATAGTGAGGTAGGTGATGATACCAGGATCGAGGCGCTGTCATTGGTAATGAAAGGTGAGCGCCTTGCCCCGGCCACGGACTGGACAGGAAGCCCGGTAAAACCGCTATAGTGATCACAGAGACACAATGCATTGCGTCTCTGCCCCGCTAACTTTAACAGAAGCAGTTTGCGCTTTGGAAGTGTAGCTGATAATTGAGCAGGAACATGCGAGTGCAAAGGTTAGTAAATGCTTTTTCATGGTGAGGGTTTTGTACCTCAAATATGTCAAAATATTACAAATAGATCGGGGTAAATTGCCCTTCTGCTAGCGTACAACTCACCTGCATCGAAGTGAAATTGATCTCCCCGAAAATATTCGCGATAGAAGTATCGGCAGCATCGCGCCCTGTAGCTATTTTTATTAATCCATTTAGTGGCGCAAGCCTGGTAGCATCAAACAACACCCATTCATCACCGATGTAAGCTTCAAAACAGGCGTGAAAATCTGCTGGTTTTAGCATGTAGGCATAGCCGGTAAAATACCTTGCAGGGATGGTTAACGCGCGACAAAGCGCGATACCTAAATGTGCAAAATCTCGGCATACACCTGTTTGCTCGGTTACCGTATCAAATGCAGAAGTGTGCGTATCTGTTGATCCGCTTTGGTATTCCACATTATCATGGATCCAGTTGGTTAACGCGACCACCTGCTCATGGGCACTGTCGATCTCCCCAAAGAGATGATTTGCTAGTCGGTACAACTTATCCGACTGGCAATAACGGCTTGGATACAGAAAAGGCAATACCTGCACGTCCATTTTGGCTATGGAAGGCTGGTCAACGTTTTTATAATCTTTTTGAAGATAGTGATTATCAACAACGGCGTTATAAGATATTATGACAGGTCCCGGTTGGGTAACTTCCATACGAATCAGTCGATTTTCGCCATTTACTGCAGATAGCTCTTCTGATTGGAGGTAAGGCTCAACAGTAAATTGTTCGTCAAAAATTGCCTGTCGTGCTGTCCGCAGCGCCTGGATACTTAATATCAGAACACCTTCTGTTTTTGCTTCATATTCGAGTTGGGCCGAGACGTGAAATTTCATTTAATGTCTGGTTTATGTTCCTGTGTGCTTGGTAGTTTAGCAAATACGGGTTCCATCCAATCGTCCGAAATATCTTCGAGTGCTTTCTTTAGTTCCTCTGCCCATTGTGCCGATATATCCTGCAGATCTTTTTGCTCGTACCGCTGCTCGGCCAATTCGTAACTGTCTTTTTTATAAAGAGCTACATCGATCGGAAAGTCGACGTTGTTAGCGCTCACCCTTGTTGAATCAAACGATAGGAACCCGGCTTTTAAAGCCACCCGCATGCTGGTACTTTCCGTCAGTGTTCGGTTTAATATAGCCTTGCCATGCCCCGAATTACCGATAATAACATAAGGCGCACCCTGTTCTAGTTCTACCCAGTTGCCTTCGGGAAATAGAAGAAATAGCTTATGTTCCTTGTCATCCTTTAACTGACCGCCGATAATGGTATTCAGATCGAATTTAAAGCCTGCTTTTTCCAGCGACACTTTATCTTCTTCCGCAACACGCTTTATTTGCTGACCGAAGGCGTTTGCCGCTTTGTATAACTTATTAAACTCCTGTGTTTCCAGTTGTTCCCGAAAATAGACAACAGCTTTATCTCTTACGGACCTCAACCCGCTGGTCATGATAAAGAGCGAAAAGTTGTCCTTTTGTTCTACAAATATTTTCTTCTTTACAGCAGTCTCCGTACCTGCAGTGATCAGCGTGTCAGCAATGGCTATAAGCCCCTCTTTTACCTTAATTCCTAAGCAGTAAGTCATTTATATAATTGGGTTATTCTAACCAGCAAATTAACCAAATAAAAACCATTCAGCTGGTATAAATCCTAGCATCTGCGAAGGAAATCGCTTTCAACCTTTCAGCTTGCGGGTAGCTTGCTTCTAAACTCATCGTCTAAAGCAGCCAATCGGCTTTTCTTTGGCTTGGATTTTTGGGATCCTGTTTCTCTTTCAACCGCTGGAAGCCATCAACGAGTGGAAAAAATAAACGCATATATTAACTATTTATATATTACCCGGTTACCTTAAAAAAGAAGCCGGTTTTTTTATTTAAAAACAGTACTTTAGCCCCATTATCCAAATAAGCCTTGCCAGAAAACGTCACAGCCCGACATCAAACTTTTGAGTGGATCGATAACCTTAAGGTCGTCTCATTATTTGCCGTAGTGATATTGCATACCGCCTCGCCTTTACTAATGGACTTTAAGCATGCCAGTACAGGTTATTGGCTGATCGGTGATTTTTATAATGCGCTGGTCCGTTTTGGTGTGCCTGTTTTTGTGATGATAACTGGTGCTCTGCTACTTCACCGGGAATATGAGGTGACCGATTTTCTGAAGCGCCGATTGTCGCGTATCGTATGGCCATTCCTGCTCTGGAGCCTGATCTATATAGCTTATACATGGTATGATGAGGAGATAGCGTTTTCCGACAGCTTTTGGGTTAATCTTCATACCGTACTTCATCAGCTTAAATATGGGGCCTACTACCACTTGTGGTATGTGTATATGCTGATAGGTTTGTACCTATTCATCCCTATTATCAGCAAGTTTATTGGGAATGCATCAGAAAAAGAGATACGCTACTTTTTACTGGTATGGTTTGTGGTGATGATCTTCAGTCAGCCTTATTTATCGCGCTTTGCGCCTTTGATTGATGTACATTACTTTATCGGCTATCTCGGCTACCTGGTGCTGGGGCATTACCTGGCGTTTAAAGAATTGCCTGAAACCGGAATCAAAACACTGTTGATTATCTACTTCTTTCTTTGTGTCGCAAGTATTACTGTTGGAACTTATCTCCTCTCCGTAAATACCAATGGATTGAGCACGGTGATGTATGAGCCCCTTGGGCCTTTTATTGTTTTGTATGCCTCCGGCGTGTTCCTGTTGGCAAGGGTGTGCACCTTTAAGTTGCCGGAAGTAATGGTTAAGCTAAGGGCAATAGCCGGCGGATTGAGTCTCGGAATTTACTTGTGCCATGCATTGTTTCTTACGTTATTAGATGGGCAGGGCGTCAACTATAAGCTGCTTAATCCTGTTATCAGCATTCCGCTGACCGCTTTAGTATGCTTCATGTTATCGTCATTTCTGATATTTATTATTAGCAAAATACCCGTCATTGGAAAATATATTGCCGGTTAAAGCCTGCATAACTGCCGGATTCTTAACAGCTTTTGTATCTTTGGAAAATATTTTTAATTGATTGACATTCCAGGATTTTAATTTTAACGAACATTTAACCGAGGGTATCCTAAGCATGGGATACACCACGCCGACCCCGATACAGCAAATGGCTATCCCGGTGGTATTAGAAGGCAAAGACCTGATTGCCTGCGCGCAAACGGGTACCGGTAAAACAGCATCTTATTTATTGCCTGTTCTGCATAAAATTGCAGAGGGTAACGAAGGTCACAAAACGACAACTTTGATTTTGGCGCCTACGCGCGAACTGGCCCAGCAAATCGATCAGCAGGTTGAAGGACTGGCTTATTTCACAGGCTTAAGCTCCATTGCCGTATATGGCGGCGGCGACGGTATAGTTTACGAACAGCAACGGCGCGGAATACAAAATAAAGTAGATATACTGATTGCTACGCCAGGACGGTTGATCGCTCACCTGACTTCGGGTATATTAAAGTTGGACCACATCAAATACCTGATTTTGGATGAGGCCGACCGCATGCTGGATATGGGTTTTATGGGCGATATTATGCGCATCATTCGTGATATACCAGTGCACCGGCAGACGCTCTTATTCTCGGCAACTATGCCTGCGCCGATTCGCAAACTCGCAAACTCGATACTCAAACACCCGGAGCAGATCAACCTGGCTACTTCGCAACCTGCTGTGGGCATCAATCAACAGATATACAAAGTGTTCAATGAGCAAAAGTCAAAACTGGTTGTCAAATTGCTTAAGGAAGGCAATTATACCAGCACCATCATTTTTGCCAATACTAAAGACGAGGTTAAAAAACTAAGTCGGGAATTAAAAGCAGCACACGTGAAATCGAGTGCCTTTCACTCCGACTTTGAGCAATCTGAGCGCGAGCAGATACTTTTGGATTTCAAGAATCGTGAACTCCCTGTCATCATCGGTACGGATGCGCTTTCCCGCGGGATCGATGTGGAAGGTATCGACCTGGTGATCAATTATGATGTGCCATCTGATCCGGAAGATTATATCCACCGAATCGGTCGTACTGCCCGGGCGGAAACTACCGGTACCGCAATTACCCTGGTAAATGAGCGCGATAATCGTAAGCTAAGAACCATAGAAGACATGATAGGCAGGAGTATTGAGGAAAATCCTCTTCCGCCTGAGATAGGAGAGACTCCCGTATTTAAAGCACACAAACCTGGCCAAAAGCGAAATAACAACAGGAAGAAATTCAGAAATAAAAAGCAAAGCCCGGGAAATAAGACGGCGTAAATCGTTTTTAGGTTTTATTTAATTTGTGAAAATACAAGTTGGAAACCACTAATATAGCTAACCAGATATAAGGCTCAATGGCGTTGATAATGGTATCGCCACTATTAAAGTGGGCTATAGAGGCTGAAATTAAAACAATGCTAAAGCCTGCATAAGCCCATTCTTTTAATATAGCGGGGATTCGCGGAGTAAGCAAAACAATCAAACCCAATATTTTGGCTATTAATAGTTCCGTCCTGAAATAATGCGGGAAACCCAGGTGTTCATAAATAGGCGTATACATTTTAAACATGCTGAATAGCATGATAAAACCAAGAGCTACTGTCGATGCCCAATAGATGATCTTATCTTTTTTCATAGTTGAAGTTTTGATTTATTCCCCCGTTGAATGGCGGCTTTAATAGCCAATCTCAATCGTAGTTTTATAAGTTGCTTCATTGGTTATGTTATTAATCATAAAGTGTGCAACATCGGCCCGCGAAATGCTGAGGCAATTTTTTAAAAAACTGTTAATGGCAAACCGATATTCGCCTGTAACGGGTTTATCGATCAGTCGCGGCGGGCGCATGATGGTCCAGTCTGTGTCTGTCTCCTTAATAATGTTTTCCATTAACCGTAAGTCATCATACATATGCCTTAGTATCTTTTGAACGATATATTTTTCGGCAAATCGTACATAAAAAGGCAGTACCGGACTTATTTCTAATGCCGAAGCCGAGATAAAAAAGGCCCGCCGAACGCCTTTCTTTTTCATTGCTTTTAACAGGTTTTTGTTTCCTTCTGAATATAATATGGTAGGTTTATTGATCGTATTAGTGCCTAAAGCGGAAATGACAGCATCCTTGTCTTGGAGGTAATCTTCAAAAGTTTCAGGGGACATTACATCACCTTTTACAACTTGAAGGTTGGCGTGTGTAATATTCAGCTTGGCGGGATTACGCAGCAATGCAGTAACGTTGTACCCGGCCTGCAATGCAATTTCTACGGTCTGTTTCCCTATGCCGCCATTAGCACCTATAACCAATATATCCAATGCCGATTTTTCCATTTTCATGATTTAATTAATTGAATTTGAAGACGCTCAGTACAAAAATCGCCAGAAAGATTGCCAGTTGGGTGATATGAAAGATATTGAGATTGTCCCTGATTTTTAGAATTTTATCGCTGACGTTTATTCCTGATATTTCTTCGGGTAACGTTTTTCTTAATCGCACTCCTAGTCTTCGTCCAAAACCTATTCCGTTGATCATAATCAAAAGAATCAATCCAAATTTTATCCTGAACCACAATTGTTCGCCAAAAACACCGTGGGTGAGGTACATCATAGTGACACCTGAAATAAGCAAGAGAAGAAAACCACTTCCAAATACGATTTGAAGTTTCACTAAAGCTTCGCTGATAGCAAGTGCTTTGGTTTTATCCGCCCAATACTGATTCCATATTTGTTTAAAGATCACATAGTCCATTAGCGTGGTGCCGGCCATCATGGTGATGCCGGTAATGTGCGTTGCCAGGGCTGCATGGTAAATTGTTTCGGTTGTCATAATTATTATTTTGATACGTTTTCGTAGTTGTTTAATCAAATGTAATATGATTTCGTATAAATAATCAAATTGCAAAGTACTTTTGTTTATATTTACTGCGGAATCGTAGCAAAATTGACATGAATAAGACAATCCAGCTGGTAAATGAATGGGGCAATTTTGAGGCAGCCTACCCGAACGCTAATATTGATGACTTTTGCAGGCATTACTTAGCGACGCATCAGCAACAAAAAAATGCCGGTCCGTTAACCGGCGGTGTTGTGCCGCCAACCAGTGAAGGGTTATTGTTGAAAATGATCGGCCGTATTCATAAACTGAATATGAGCTATGCTAATAATGCGCTCGAGAATACCGGCATAAAACAGGTAGAAGAGTTTGGTATTTTGCTTACTGTTCAACAAGAACGGAACCCGAAAAAATCAGAAGTGATTTATGCTAATCTATTCGAGCTATCCAGTGGGACGGATATGCTCAATCGCCTTATAAGAAGAGGTTTGATAAAAGAGCATGACGACAAGGACGATAAGCGCTCAAAACGTATCGAACTTACTCCAGCAGGAGCAAAGGCGATAGAGCTATGCACGGGGCGTATGAGAAAAGTGGCCGGAATGATGACCATTGATCTAAGCGAAGACGATAAGCAATTATGTATCCAGCTTCTGAAGAATATCGAAGTCAAATATTCAGCGCTGTGGCAACAGCATAAGGATAAGCCTTTTGACGAGGTTTATGATGTTATGGTTTCTGCCGAAAAGTAAGACTACTTTTTATGCTCTTTCAAAAACTCATCCGTAAAATGCTGTTTTGATTTAGGTTTCGAAAACTTCTCCGCATTGAACGATTGTGAACTGCCTTTAGGAATACTTAGGCTATGCCATTCGCTATCAGCCACCATTTTTGCGATATAAACGATTTGTCCGACATGATAAGGGTAGTGTGCCAATTGCCGGTTAATGGCTTCCATTACGGTATGCCCCTGGTTTCGGATGTAAATGGTCTTTTGCAGGTCTTCGGCTGTTAATGGCTTTAATGCGTTCAGAAGACAATTCCAGCCTTCGTTCCATTTGTTAAGCAGTTCTTCTTTTGTATTTATAATGTTTTCAAATTCGGCGTCCCGGTTACGCCAATCTTTTTCGCCATCGGTAGTCATAAAATCTGTCCATCGCGAAAGCATATTACCCCATAAGTGCTGAACAATGATGGCGATGCTATTGCTTGCTTCGTTATATTGCCAGAACAGTTTATTATCAGGCAGTTGGTCGATGGCCTTTTCGCCCAGCAGTTTGTAATACTCAAACTGTTTGATTGAACTTTCAAGATAATCGTTTTCCATGGGTTTTGATTCTTTATCAAAGATAGGAGGTTATGCTGGTACTTGAATTAAAATATCATTCTTATAAACTATATTAGTAACAATGAGAATACCCACTATAACAGGAGTAATTGACCGGCGGATGCTGGTAAATTTTACGGTAGAACCTGATGTTTTACAATCAATTTTGCCGCTGCCTTTCAGACCAAAATTGTTCGGGAGCAAAGGCATAGCAGGTATTTGTCTTATCCGTTTAAAGGAAGTGCGACCGAAAGGACTACCTGCTTTTGTTGGGATCGGATCAGAAAATGGCGCCCATCGCATCGCAGTGGAATGGGAAGAAGACGGTATATTAAAGGAAGGCGTATACATACCCCGGCGAGATACCTCATCATCATTTAATTCTTTAACAGGCGGACGCATATTTCCAGGCAGACATTATAAGGCAAAATTCGATGTCAACGAAGATGGCCTTAATTATCACATTGCTTTTGAAAGCTCCGACGGAACAACAATTAGCGTTGATGCGAAGCTGACAGATCATCTTAGCGATCATTCTATATTTAAAGACCTTGCTACGGCATCAGATTTTTTTAAAGGCGGATCGCTTGGCTATTCCCCCAATGGAAATAAATACGATGGGTTGCTGCTTAATACCTATGAATGGAAGGTAAAGCCACTTGAGGTTGAAAATGTAAAGTCAAGCTTTTTTGAGAATGAAGCGGTATTTCCTAAAGGATCGGTACAATTTGATAATGCTTTGCTCATGACCGATATCAAACATGATTGGACGTCAGCACCTGATAAATGTATTTGTTAGAATAGAAAAAGGTGGTTCAACTTAAATTGAACCACCGTAGTAATTTATTATGCCAATTGGGGGCTTGTTTGTTCCATCTTCCTCCAGAAATAGTACAGTGCAAAAAGCAGTACCAGGAATACAATAGGCATCACGATGAACAATACGGAATCATGCGCACAGATATGCGAAACCGCAGCACCGATCAAGGTGAACGAAAAGCCTGCAAATGCCCATTCCTTAATGGTTTTGTATTTGTTTTGCAGCAGGGCAACCACACCCAGCAGTTTCAGCACGGCTAAAAAGCCCATCAGGTAAATGGGGTAACCCATTGAATTCATGGCGTCTACGCCTGCCTGTGCTTTAGCCAGGCCGCCGCCTGCATCCATCACATGGAAAAGGCAGAATATGATATTCAGCACCCAATAGGTGATTCTTATCGATTTCGGATTCATGGCATTTTGATTTTTATGGTTATTAGCCCTGGTTAGGTTCGTAATTGATCATCCACCTGAGGCCGAATTTATCGGTAAACATACCGAAGTAGCCTCCCCAGAATTCTTTTTTAAACGGAGCCTCGATATTCCCGCCGGCGGAAAGACCATTAAAGAAATGAAGGGCCTCTTCTTCGCTGGTTGGGCTGATAGATAAGGCGAAATTATTCCCGGGTTCTAATACCTGGCCCATTGATTCGATCATGTCCGTCGCCATCAGGATAACTCCGTTGCCAACCGGTAATGAGATGTGCATGATCTTGTCTTGCACTTCAGCCGGGATTTTATCGCTGTTTGGAGCGTCTTTGAACCGTACTACCCTCGAAAATTCAGTGCCAAAAACTGACTTGTAAAAATTGAATGCTTCCTCGGTATTACCGGCGAAGTTTAAATAAGGATTTACTGCTGCCATTGTCGTGTGTTTTTAATTGGAGTTATATAAATTATAATATTATGTTGCTTAAAGGATTATAGTTCAATTTCAACTTTTTTTAAATAGCCGGCTATGTTCTTTAACTGCTGCGCATGCCTTCTTGTGTGAAAGCCGGCGAACTGTATCCATTCTATTTTAGTAAGCGGTCCTATTGTCGGCATTTCAAATGAAGTGCAGGTTTCAGTAAGATTATCTTTTCCTGCGGCTTGTTCAATGCCATCAAAAGTTTTCGCCAGTGATGTCCGCAAGAAGAATTTGTCTTTCGGAGAATCTGAAGGGATGATAAAATCAGGTGATTTCATTTTTATCTCCATATTCAGGAATACGTCACCCAGCATTTTTACATGCTCTTCCGGGTCTCTTTCTGTAGGTATTGATGGACCGTTCAATGTCTCCAATATACCTGACACAGATTTTAATATATGCTCGGCCACCTGGCCGCCGGTCCAGCTGCCTTCAAAAGGAACGGTATTGATATTGTCCTGGCCGAACAGATCAAGGGCCTCCAAAAACTCATCTTTTGCTTCGGCGATTCGATTTTGCAGATTGTTTTTCATAATTTTTTGTTTTCACTGATTGAATGATGCAAATTAGTGTCAATAAACCGGTTGTAAAACGCGTAAATACGACAATATGAAGGGCGATTTACGACAAACTATTTTAGCTTATGAAAACAGTTTCCATCCTTGTTCCCGAATGCGCCGTATTACAGGGTATAGCGGATCCGCGTTATATGTTTACCGCAGTAAATAACTTTCTGAAAAATGCCGGTAAACCACCCCTATTCAATGTGCAATTGGTAGGCTTAAGCAAAGAAGTTAGACTAAACGATGGTGCTTTTACCATCAAACCCGATTTATTACTGGATGAAGTGAAAAAATCCGACCTGGTCATCGTTCCGCCATTAAGCGGCGACCTGAATGCAGCGATAAAATTAAATGAAGAATTTATTCCGTGGATACAGGAACAGTATAGCCGGGGGGCTGAAGTGGCTAGTTTATGCCTCGGAGCATTTTTGCTTGCATCAACTGGCTTGTTAAACGGCAAAAAATGTTCAACCCATTGGCTTTTTGCAAATGAGTTCAGAAATATGTTTCCGGAGGTCGACCTGGTCGATGAAAAAGTGATCACTGAAGAAAACCATGTTTATTCCAGCGGCGGTGCCAACTCTTACTGGAACTTGCTTTTGTACCTGGTTGAAAAATACACTAACCGCGAAATGGCTATCCTGGCTTCTAAATTCTTTGTGATCGATATGGGGCGAAATGACCAGTCGCCATTCATTATTTTCCAGGGACAAAAGGATCATGAAGATGAGGTGGTGAAAAATGCCCAGGAGTACATTGAAAATAATTTCCATAGCAAAATATCAGTAGACGAATTATCTGATAAGTTCAGCATTGTACGCAGGACGTTTGAACGCCGGTTTAAAAAATCAACTCATAATACAGTAGTCGAATACATCCAGCGCGTTAAAATAGAAGCAGCAAAGAAGAGTTTCGAAAGTGGCAAAAAAACTATTTACGAAGTGATGTATGATGTGGGTTATACCGACATCAAAGCATTTCGCGATGTGTTTAAACGGATTACCGGCATGCCACCAGTGGACTACCGGAATAAGTATAATAAAAATGCTGCCGTTGCCGTATAAATCATCCGGATTTTGCTCACTTGAGTATGTTTTGCTATAAAATAACCAGGACGATTTATGTTTTAATGCTTTAGTTATCGAATTAAAAGCCAGTTAATTACCTATAACCAATCAATAGTTTTTTCGTACAAGTGTAAATAATATATGGCAAACCAACAGCGCCGTCAAAAACCTGATTAATACAAATTAATGGCTAAACCGGGTAATTCGATTAGAAACATAAAGGTGAGGAGGATCAGATATTATTTTACTGCTATTTGGTTGGCGGCAGCCACATTTGCTTTCGCACAAAATCAACAATTACATTTTACTCATTTTGGAACAGCCGAAGGTCTTTCGGAGCTTAACCCTAACTGCTTGTTGCAAGACAGCCGGGGTTTTATCTGGATCGGGACTGCGGACGGGTTGAACAGGTATGACGGATACAAATTCAAAATATTCAGAAATGATGCAAAGGATATTACCAGTATCGCCAATAATTATGTTCAGGATATAATTGAGGATAAAGAAGGAAATATCTGGGCTGCTACAATAGGCGGGGGGCTCAATAAGTTTGACAGGAATACTAACCGTTTTCATCGCTACTTACACAACGAAAAAGACAAAAGTTCCATTTCGAGCAATTTTGTGAGCAAAGTGGCCCTTGATAAATCAGGTAAAATATGGGTAGCCACTCAAAAGGACGGCCTGAATTTATTCGATCCTGAAACAGGTAAAAGCATCCATTACTGTAACACAAGTGATCCAAATAGTTTGGCTGACAATTCGGTAATGACGGTTTATGTGGATCGTGAAAATAATGTTTGGGTGGGTACCGACAATGAAGGATTGTGTTTATTTAATCGCGGCGCTAATAATTTCACCAGGTTTAAAAATTCGCCATCAAATTCTGGATCAATCTCAGGAAATAAGATAACAGCTATTTTTGAAGGTAGCCGTCATCTTTTGTGGGTTGGTACACAGGGTGCCGGATTAAATCTCTATAATCCAGCTACTCATGGCTTTAAACGTTTTATTAATGATCCGCGTAATAAAAATTCGTTGGTTCATAATAGTATCCAAAGCATTGCAGAGGATGATAGTCATAACCTGTGGATAGGGACGGAGAACGGAGGATTAAGCATTTACGCGCCTGAATGGGATCAATTCCTGAGTTATTATCACGACGATGTGGATAATTCCACGCTCGCCAGCAACTCGATAGATATTATTCTAAAAGACCGGGCAGGCAATATGTGGTTAGGTGTTTTTGGAGGAGGTATAGACCTGTACAAGAAAAACACAAGCAACTTTGAACACTATAAGCACAGTATGCAGCCAAATTCGCTTTCCAATGATTTTGTGCTGAGCTTGTTTGAAGATAAGGACTATAACATCTGGGTAGGTACCGACGGCGGTGGTTTGAACATGTTCAATCTGAAATCAAACAACTTTAAGGTTTATAAGAACAACCCGGCCGATAAAAATAGTATATCGGGCAACAACATATTAGATATTAAGCCGGACAATAAAGGCAATTTGTGGATAGGCACATGGGGTAACGGCGTAAGTGTGATGAACCCCGCAACCAAAAAGTTTAAAGTTTTTAAGCATGATCCCGCCAATCCGAATAGTTTAAGCGGCGATAATATTTACGCTATTAGCCAAACTCCGGATAAGAAAATATGGCTTGGGTCATTTGGTGACGGGCTAAACCTGTACCAGCCTGAAAGCAATACTTTCGTGCATTTTAAGAATGACGAAAAAGATCCAACAAGTTTAGGAAGCGACAGGATCAATTCGCTTTTGAGCGACCGCAAAGGCAATTTGTGGATCGGTACTGATGATGCAGGATTAGAACTTTTCGACCCAAAAACAATTTCCTTCGTGCGTTTTCCGCATAATGACCATAAAAACAGCATAAGCAGTAATACTATTTTTGACCTTTATGAAGACCATTCGGGCAATATCTGGATATGTACCTTGGGCGGCCTCAATAAATTTGACCCAGCTACCCGTCATTTTACGGTATTCAAAACAAAAGACGGCCTGCCAAATGATTATGCACAGGCGGTGCTTGAAGATGACAAAGGCCATCTGTGGGTAAGTACCAATAGCGGCATTTCAATGTATGATTCAAAAACCAACAAATTCAAAAATTATACAACTGAAGATGGTTTACAGGGCGATGAGTTTAAGCAGCATGCCGCATTGAAAAGCAGCACCGGCGCATTTTATTTTGGCGGGGTAAACGGTTTTAATTCATTCTTCCCTAATCACATTGTTAACGCTCCTTATAATCCACCGCTTGTATTGACTGATTTGGAGGTATTCAATAGGTCGGTTGAGGTGGCAAAGAATAACAATGATCCGTCTCCACTAAAAAAGGATATTTCTGAAACCAGGTCGATCAGGCTATCACATAATGAGTCTGTAATCTCAATCGAATATGCGTCGCTGGACTACCTGTCGCCCAAGAAAAAAAACTATGCCTATATTCTCGAAAACTTTGACAAAAGATGGAATTATGTAGGCAATAAGAATACAGCGGTTTATACTAACCTGCTTCCGGGCGATTACACTTTTAAAGTAAAAAGCCGGAACAGTTCAGGCGAGTGGTCGAAGGTATTAGCATTGAAAGTCACAGTGGTGCCTCCATTTTGGTTAACCTGGTGGTTCGAATCATTAGCGGGCATATTTGTAATAGCTTTAATCTACGGTATTTATCGGTACCGTGTTCATAGAATCATTGCACAAAAAACCAGGCTTGAAAAGGAAGTAAAACATCGTACCGCAGTAATTCAGCGCCAGACTGAAGAATTGCAGGCACAGTCTGAAAACTTGCAGTCATTAAATGAGGAATTGCAGGCACAGTCGGAGGAATTGCAATCGTTAAACGAGGAATTGCAAACACAATCTGAAGAGCTGGAAGATCAAAAAAACCAGGAATATAACGCGCGCCAGGACGCCGACAGAGCTAACCAGGCTAAGAGTATTTTCCTGGCTACCATGAGCCACGAGATAAGGACACCGATGAATGGTGTGATCGGTATGGCTTCGCTACTGGCAGAAACCCAATTGAACAGTGAGCAGCGCGAATATGCGGAGACTATCATCAACTGCGGTGATAGCTTGTTGAATGTTATCAATGATATTCTCGACTTTTCAAAGATCGAATCGGGCAAGATGGATATCGAGGAAGAGGAATTCGATCTGCGTCAAAGTATTGAAGAGATCATGGATATGTTCTCGCAAAAAGCTGCTGAGCAACGCCTCGACCTAATCTATCAGATCGACTTTGACTTGCCGCATTTTGTAATAGGCGACAGCTTGCGTTTAAAGCAGGTGATCATCAACCTGATCAATAATGCAATTAAATTTACTTCTAAAGGTGAGGTATTTATCAAAGTGTATCTATCGCAGAAGATTGACAATGATCAGCTGGAGATAGGGTTCAGAGTGAAAGACACCGGCATAGGTATACCAGAGGATAAACTGCCAACTTTATTCCAGGCATTCTCACAGGTCGATTCATCTACTACACGTAAATATGGTGGTTCGGGACTTGGATTGATTATCAGCGAACGCCTGGTAAAATTAATGGGCGGTAATGTTTGGGTTGAAAGCAAATTGGGCGAAGGCTCTACGTTTAACTTCACTATACGTACCAAAGCCAGCAACAAGCCATATTCAGAACTTCAACTATTGCCGGGCATAGCCCAAATAGAGGGTAAATGCATATTGGTTGTTGATGATAATAAAACCAACCTGGTTATCCTGAAATCGCAGCTGGAGCATTGGAAGTTGCAGACAGTTACCTGTACATCAGCAAAAGAGGCATTAAGTGTGCTTGCGGAGGACAGCAGATTTAACATGGTTATTTCAGATATGGCAATGCCCGACATGGACGGCGCAGATCTGGCCAGAGCAATCAGGGCTTCAAATGCCCGATTACCGATAATTATGCTGAGCTCGATAGGGGACATTACCCGTAAAAAATATCCGGGTCTGTTCTCGGCTGTATTGGTAAAACCTGTAAAACAAAATCAACTGCTAAAGAGCATTTATGCTGAGTTGGGTGAACGTAAAGAAGTTGTTTTGCCGGTTGCCGAAAAGCCGGAAAATGTACTTGATCCTGAATTTGCAAATAGCCACCCGCTCGAAATACTAATAGCCGAGGATAATCCTGTGAATCAAATGCTGATCCAGCGTATATTGGTTAAATTGGGTTATAAAACCAATATGGTTCAAAACGGACTCGAAGCTTTGAAAAATGTATCTGAAAACCAATACGACGTAGTTTTAATGGATGTCCAAATGCCTGAAATGGACGGCTTTGAATCAACAAACAATATCCGTAAACTGGGTATACCGCAGCCCTATATAATAGCCATGACCGCAAACGCATTGGCCGAAGACCGTGAAATTTGTTTGGGCAAGGGGATGGATAACTATATATCCAAGCCACTTAAACTGGAGGTGCTGGTAACTATTCTGAAAGAGGCGTATGCAATTAGAAAAGGCACGGTAATAAAGTAAGCAGTTTAATTCAACCTGATTTACCGGTGCCTGGTCTTTTCCATCATTACCTTTACAGCATTGGCTATGAATGCTTTGCCCTTATTGTCAAGCGGCAGCTTATCATATCCCTCGTATAATTCATAGCTGATGCCACCGTGGCCGTCATTTTTTGCTTCCAGTTTTTTATCATCGTTTTGGTATTCAACGTAGCCATTACGCGAAATACTCTCGATTGCTGTCCCGGTATTGTTAAAACTGACCTCCCCTGCGTATTCAATCTTCAGATAGTGATCATTACTTTTCTCAACCACTGTGGTGTGATGGTGATGGCCAAATGTACATGCAGCCAAAGCGATCATGCCGGCTACCAAAATAGCTACTCCTGATTTTTCCATATCTTTTCTTTTGATGGTCATGAATGATGAATAAACAAATATATATAAATATTATAGTACCATCCAATACATAGTACTATAAAAATAAAAAATTATTTTATTAGAGACGCGATGCATCGCGTTTACAACGGAAGATGATCGGAACTTGAACTATTAAATATTTTTAGAAAAGCGATATAGATAAGGCGCTTTATGAGCTGCGCCGGTCCATTTTTTTGCCACACGTTCTAATATGCTCAAGCCGAGCATCTTACGCTGAAAGGCGGGACGGAGCAGCTTTTTGTCGAGTATGGTTTCATACAGGATTTGCAGATCGCCAAGGGTAAATTCTTCCTGCATCAGATTGAAGGCGATTAGTTTATTATCCAGGTCAGCCCGAAGAGATTCCAAAGCTTTTTGGATAATTGCATTGTGGTCCTGCATTAATTTGGGGATGCCTGCCAGATCGTACCAATCACAACTATCAAATATGGTATCAGGATTGGGGACGACTTTCGTAAAATCAACCAGAGCATAATACCCGATTGATATAAACCGTTGCAACAGCCAGTGATTGTCATCATGCTTGATATTATTAGCGGTCAATATATCCTTCATTGGCTGAGGGTCAGAGCGTCCGTAATCACCAAAAACATAAAATTGTTCCAGGTAGATATCTTTCAATCCGGTTCGCTCACTCACAATTCTGGTTGCTGCATCATTCAGATTTTCTTTTTTGTGGATGAACCCTCCCGGCAGAGCTACTACGCCTGTTTTGTTATAGCGCATCAGTAAAACCTTTAACTGCTGATCGTGAAAGCCGAATATCACTACATCAATGGCCAGCCCATGCATAAAGTCGGTTCCGGTTGTTCCGGTTTCATTTCCAATTGGTTTGTTCCCGCTCATAAAGTAGCATGGAAATTACAGTAATTATTTGATATTCTGATTCCAGATTTTTATTATTGTAACACTAGGTTACAATAATAAATCTAAAATCTGTAAAACCAATTATCAAATCGAATATATCATGAGAAAAACAACCTTTGTGTTGCTTGCAATTGCGACATTCTGTTGCAGCAATGTATTTGCACAAAACAACCAGGTAAAAATTGAGAACGGTACCCTGGAAGGAACAACCAACGATGCAACCGGTATCCGCAGCTTTAAAGGCATACCCTTTGCACAACCTCCTGTTGGTGATCTGCGCTGGAAAGAGCCTCAACCCGTAAAAGACTGGGACGGCCTGCGCAAAGCTGATCATTTCGGCAATAATGCCATGCAAAAGAATGTGTTTGGCGACATGATGTTCCGCTCGGCAGCGATGAGTGAAGACTGCCTGTACCTGAATGTGTGGACGCCGGCTAAATCATCCAGGGAGAAGTTACCGGTGCTGGTTTATTTCTATGGCGGTGGTTTTGTTGCCGGTGACGGCTCTGAATCACGGTATGATGGCGAGAGCATGGCGCAGAAAGGCATCGTTTCACTCACGGTAAACTATCGCCTTGGCATATTTGGCTTTATGGCCCATCCCGAATTAACCGCCGAATCGCCGCATCATGCATCAGGCAATTACGGTCTGCTGGATCAGCATGCTGCGTTAGAATGGGTGAAGAAAAACATTGCAGCCTTTGGCGGCGATCCAAATAAGATCACCATCGCGGGCGAATCAGCAGGTTCGATAGCTGTTTGTGCGCAAATGGCTTCGCCTTTGTCAAGGAACCTGATCGCAGGCGCGATTGGCGAAAGTGGTGGTATGATTGCACCGACCATTCCCGCCATTCCATTAGCAGATGGCGAGAAAAACGGCATAGCCTTTGGCCAAAAGGTTAATGCGACTTCATTGTCAGCGCTTCGTGCTATTCCGGCAGATCAACTGTTGGAAATGGCTTCCAAACAAGGCATGCCACATATGTCACCAACAGTAGATGGTTACTTTTTAGATAAGAGCCCCAATGAAATATTTGCAACAGGCGAACAAGCTCATGTGCCGCTGTTAGCGGGTTGGAATTCAGCCGAAATACCTTACCAGGCATTTATGTCGGGCGAGGCACCGACGCCTGAGAATTACCTGAAAAAGGTAAAACAGACTTATCCGAATAACTTCGAAGAGGTGCTGAAATTATATCCTGGCGCAACACAGGATGAGGTCATTAAATCAGCTACCGAACTGGGCAGCGACCGCTTTATCGTTTACAGCACCTGGAAGTGGGCCGATCTGGCCGCAAAAACCGGCGGTAAACCGGTATACACCTATGTTTTCGGAAGACCACGCCCACCAATGGTGGCTTCGATGGGCAATGCAAAGCCGGGGCTCGCCGGTGGTGTGGTTAAAGGAGGAGCTGACGATACCCAGAAAAAAGCGCCTGCGCCATATCCGGGCGCTACACATTCTGCGGAGATCGAGTATGCGATGGGAAACCTATCGGGCAATAAAGTGTACGATTGGAAGCCTGAAGATTTTAAGGTTTCAAAAACGATGGAGGATTATTTCGCCAACTTTATCAAAACCGGTAACCCGAATGGCAAAGGCTTGCCAAGGTGGGAGGCTAACAAAGGCAGCGTAGCGCATAGTATCCACATCAATGTGGAAACTAAAATGGAACCCGTGCCTGTCGACCGCTATCATTTCCTTGACGAGCAATATTCAAAAAAGTAAAGGATCGGAGAGCCAGGAGTCAAGAAACAAGAGCCAAGAGTCAGGTGAATAACTAATAATTGTTTAATCTTGATTCCTGGCTCTTGTTTCTTGGCTCTGTTTTATAGCTTTGTTGCCGGCTAAAACTGTATGACTTTTAAAATACCCGAATTACGTACCGTAAATGTTACCAGATATGTAACCCCTTTGCGCGAAGGCGGCTCATTGCCTGCTATTGCCGAGGCGGATGATAATTTTCTCTATGTTCTTAAGTTTCGTGGGGCAGGGCAGGGAGTCAAAGCCCTGATAGCCGAACTGATGGGCGGAGAAATAGCAAGGGTATTGGGTTTTAAAATACCTGAAATTGTGTTCGCCAACCTGGATACTGCCTTTGGCCGCTCGGAACCCGATGAAGAAATACAGGATCTGTTGAAAGCCAGCGTGGGTTTAAACCTCGCTTTGCATTATTTGTCTGGCGCAATAACATTTGATCCGGCGGTAACTAAAGTCGACCCAAAACTGGCTTCACAGATAGTGTGGATGGATTGTTTGCTGACCAATGTCGATCGCACGCCGCGTAATACCAATATGCTCACCTGGAACAAGGAATTATGGTTGATCGATCATGGCGCATCTCTGTATTTTCATCATTCATGGGATAACTGGAAGGAGCAAGCGGTGCGCCCATTTGTGCAGGTGAAGGATCATGTACTTTTATCAAGAGCATCTGAACTGGAAGCAGTTGATGAAGAATTTAAATCGATCCTGACGCCGGAAGTGATACGCACCATTGTTTCATTGGTACCCGATGAATGGATAAAAGGGGAGTGGCTGGAGGAACCGGATGAAGTCCGTGCAGTTTATGCGCAATTTTTGGAAACCCGTATAGTGGCATCGGCTATTTTTGTAAAGGAGGCGCAACATGCAAGAGAATAACCTGTTTGAGTATGCTGTTATCCGCGTGGTGCCGCAGGTGGAACGCGAGGAGTTCCTCAATGTAGGGGTGATCTTGTATTGCCCTAAACTGAAGTTCCTGCAATGCCTTTGTGAAGTTGATGCAAAACGCCTTTGCTCTTTCTCGAATAAAATAGATATTGACGACTTGAAAGGCCACCTCCATTCCTTTGCCGAAATATGTCGCGGCAGTAAAGAAGGCGGTCCGATTGCTCAGCTGGATATGCCTTCGCGTTTCCGCTGGTTGAGTGCCACAAGAAGTACGGTGGTGCAAACTTCAAAAGTACACCCGGGATTGTGTGTCGATCCTGCTGAGACTCTCCAAAAGTTATACGCTCAGTTAGTACTTTAACCCTTTGATGCTCACGTTCACAAAACCTCGTGAACGCTCACGAAAACTGTATTTAATGCTTCTTCAACTCGGCCTTTAACCGCTCGTTTTCTGCCCTTAACCTATCGATATATTCATGCTGCGCCAAAAACTCCTCGCTTATTTCTTCAAGCGTATAGCGCTCTGTTATATGTTGCGGACAGTTCCAGTCATAGGCTTTAACATGAAGCACAATCATTCTTTCGGGGCGGTATTTATAATCACCCAATTCAAGTCTTTCGAATAGTTCGGTATTACCTTTGATCTCAAGAATTTCTGCCTCAGCATAAATTTTTAACCTTGCCTTGGCGGCTTGATCCAGCAGGAACAAAGCGACTTTATTATTGGTAGTCAAATTGCCAACTGAGATATATTGCTTATTCCCACCAAAATCAACAAACCCTAGGGTCTTATCATCCAATACTTTTAAGAAGCCTTTTGGCCCACCTCTGAATTGGATATAGGGGAACCCGTCTTTTCCGTTTGTTGCCATATAGAAATTATCCTGGTGGGATATAAAATCCATTTCATACTCCGTTAAGCCGTCAGGATTTTTAAATTGTTCCATGCGGGCATAACTTGCCCTGCTGCCATATCGCTCCTGGAAACGTTTGGAAGCATCAGAAAATGCAATTTCGGCGTAGTTCATGAGTTTTTATTTTAAAGCTACTTCTATATAAAATATAGTCAAAGCAACCGCTTTAACTTTACCTTCGGATGAAATTGTAAATCTCAGCAAATGGGTCCGGTTTGCCATGGATATTTCACTCAGATCCATGGACAACTTATAATGGTTTATTTAATGACGGAAAACTTCACAGGTTCCGCCTGTTCCATGATTTTTTATAATTTTATAGATAATGATACCGAACTTCTGGTCAAAAAACAAGCAAATCATCATTTACGGCGCTTCCCTGGCGGTTTTATTCTTCCTGTTAAAATGGCTCGAAACCCGCTATATCCTGCTCGATCAGCAACTGGATACTTATCTGGGTATTGTAGCAGTGCTATTTACTGCATTGGGAATATGGCTGGCATTGAAGATTCAGAAGCCTAAGGTGGAAACCGTAATAGTTGAGAAAAAAATAGTGCTGACAACCGGCCCTGATTTTACCTTGAATGAAGAAGAAGTGCGCCGCCTAAACCTGAGCAAACGCGAACTGGAGGTTCTGCAATTAATGGCGGATGGTTTAAGTAACCAGGAAATTGCGTCGAAATTGTTCGTATCGCTAAACACTATCAAAACACATTCGGCACAGATATTCGAAAAGATGGAAGTGAAGCGCCGCACGCAGGCCGTGGATATGGCCAAACGGCTATGTATTATACCTTAACGGCTCATGCTTTAGTACCAAAATGCAGCACAATATGCAAAATCATCCTAAAGTATGGACCGGAAATAATACCCTATTATTCAATTTTGAGCAAACAAAAGACTTAAAACAATGAAAAAGACCATTATTATTTGCGGATCAATTGCCGGTTTAATAGTCACCTCCATGATGCTGGCGTCCATTTCCGGTTGTATTACCGGTTCCGACTTTGAAGGCACTACAGGCAGTATGCTGTTGGGTTATAGCAGCATGGTAATCGCTTTTTCATTCATATTTGTCGGGGTAAAAAATTACAGGGATAAGTATAATTCCGGTACCATCACCTTCGGAAAATCATTAAAGATTGGTTTGCTCATTACCCTTGTAGCATCAACTATTTATGTGATTGTGTGGCAGATCGACTATTACTTTTTTATCCCTGATTTTTATGAAAAATATTCGGCCCATATCATTCGGGATCTGAAAGCACACGGCGCTACCCCAGCACAAATCCAGCAGCAAATGGCCGCGAACAAAACTAATGGCGAAATGTATAGAAACCCTCTATTTAACGCCATGTTTACCTATCTCGAGATCATACCGGTGGGACTTATTATGTCTTTTCTGGCTGCTGTAATATTAAAGCGAAAATCTAAAGGCGATGATATAATCGCTGCAAATGCGGTCAGCCTATAAAAAACTGTTGACTAATGATCTTGCCGTTTTTTACTTTATAAAGGCAAATTTCTTCTACTTCCATGTGGCCCTGGTCTTGCACTTCAAAAGACATTTTCAGGCTCATGGTAAAATAGCTGCCGGCAATGATAGGGTCGGATAAAGTGATCTTGTTTATGGCGGTAATTCGCGACAGGAAATCTTTTTCGCGGTCCAATAAGGTGGTCAGCCCTTTTAAAGGCAGACCACTTGTATTTAGCGGATCAATACTTTCTGCGTCTTCTGAAAACAGCAGCTTGTAAGCTTCAACAAACTTTTGTTCGCTGAGCATTTCCTTTAAACCGTTGGCGATTTCGTGAATGGTGAACATGAATGGGTAACCCAGGTTTCTTACGATTGTTTGAAATAGAACGTAATTCCGCGCCGACTCTTACAATCCAAAAAATAATCCCTCTTTACCGCTTGCGGTAGAGAGGGTGGTCGAGCGAAGCAATGACCAGGTGAGTTGACTATACGAGCTGCATTGACGCAGATGCATGGCGCAAAATTTACTCACCCGGTCATTGCTTCGCTCGACCACCCTCTCTTTTGCAGGCAAAAAAGAGGGTAGAAAAGAATTTTATAACACAATACTTTCAATCCCTTTTTGCAAGGCTGTCTCTTTCAGGTCAGGTATGCTAGCGCCTTCGACCCTGAAAGTAGTTACGTCGGTTATCCCAATAAATCCGAGTATCATTCTCAGATAAGGCTCTGCAAAATCATAGGATTTCAACGGGCCATCTGAAAAAACGCCACCTGAGGCAATGGCCAAATAAGCTTTTTTGTCTTTTACCAAACCTTCGGGATGACCCGAATTATAGGAGAAAGTTTTGCCTGCGCGCACCAGATGGTCCAGCCATGCCTTAAGTGCAGAAGGGATATTGAAATTATAGATCGGAACAGCGATAATAATAGTGTCAGCTTCAAAAACTTCTTCTATAGCCTCGTTAGAATGCCTAGCCGCTTCCTCAGATTCCTTTGTAGCATTTTCAGCAGGTGCATAAAAAGCGTTTAAATGTGCTTCTTCCAGGTGCGGATAATGATGTTCGACAAGGTCGCGTAACTTAACCGTGCTTCCGGGGTATTGACCGGTCAACTTTTCAGTGATAGCACTAACTAACTGTGTGCTGTTTGAGGCTGCGCCCCTTGCACTCGATATTACATTGAGTATTTTTTTCATGTTTTATAATGGAATTATCAGATTATGCAGTTTGTAAAACAGGATTGCTTTTGTGATAGGTGATATAAGAAGTGATCAGCAGTGCTAAAAATATCACCGGCACTACGCGGTAATTAACCGGATCGCCCGAAGCGGAATGCGCGATAAAAGCGGATACGAAGGTGATGATAAAACCAGCGTATACCCATTCTTTAATGCGTGCCGAAACAGGAGCGATCAACAGGATGGCGCCGATCAACTTACCAATTGCCAACTCTACGCGGAAGTAATCTGGGTAGCCCAGATGGCGAAAGGCCTGCAGCATGGCGTCCTGCGTTAAATAAGCATAGGCAGAGTAAACCATCATTATAGCCACAATAACCGTTGTGATCCAGTACCAGTAGGTAATTTTAATTGCTTTCATTTTTTGTGTTTTTGTTGAGCAAAACTATGTATATTTGCTTATAAAAAGTTAGTAGTATACAAAAGGTTAGTGGTAACCTTTGAGTTAGTATATGCCATGAAAACAATCTGTCATAAATCGGAAGAGGCCTGTACCAGGTCATTAACAGCAGTAGGCGACGCGCTTTATGCCATCGGCGGCAAATGGAAATTGCGGATCATCATCGCCCTGAGCGGAAGGAACAAGCGTTTCAACGAATTGCAACGCGCCATAACCGGAATTTCGGCCAGGGTATTATCGCACGAGTTGAAAGAGCTGGAACTTAATGGCTTTGTAAAACGGAATATCTATACAGAGACCCCGGTAATTGTTGAATACGAATTGACCCCATACAGTGAAACGCTGGGAAACGTTATGCTGGCTTTAAGCGAATGGGGTACGATGCACAGAGAAAAGATCAGGAAGGAGAGATCGGTGGCTGAGCCGGTTTAATAAAATCAAAAACCATTTAGCATAATATGAAGTTTCTCCTCACTTCCGTTGGTATTAGCAATCAGACCGCCCTCAAAATTGTCGACGGCAGCGTCGAAGTCATCTCAGAGGGACATTGGAAGCTGTTTAACCCAACCGTCAAAAATACCGTAGGTTAAAGATTTTAAGGCCTTGCTGGTGTTGTCAGGGCTAAATCATAAAGCCCAAAAAACTCAGACTTTCAACTCAAGACTTCCGACTTATCGGTATATTTACAATATAAAAGCGTGTGCTATGAGTTACGACCAGTTTAACCGTCGTATGATCGAGATCGAGGCGGCAAATCGTGAGGCCTTCAAGGGACGGCGCATTTTCAGTTACTTTGAACTGGACCCCGACAAGGGTACCGAAAGATATATTATCGATATCGATCCAAACAAAAAGCTTCCCCAAAATATACGCGACGAAATACAAAAGGCCTTTGATGAGTTTTTGGTGAAGTAGAGAAAGTAAACAGACTCCCAACGGTTGACATGCATTTAATTTCCCGCACAGCTTGGATTTCCCAAACCGATTTTTCTATCTTTGTTACTCAAATCCAAAATCGTCATGAAAATAGCAATAGTCCCCATGCGATTTAAAATCAGGGGATAACAATCCGGGTCTTTCTTTTTCAGCATCCCGCTGAACAGTTCCATTTTTAACCTAATAATTACTTTTCATGGCAACAGATCAAACGACTGCTATAAGCAGGTCAACCAGAATATTTACACTTATCAAAGAATCGCTTCGGGGCGGCAATCACGATTTCACGCGTGGGAGTATCCGGCGTGCGGTATTGTTACTGGCTATCCCGATGATGCTCGAGATGGCAATGGAGTCGGTTTTTGCCCTTGTCGACCTTTACTTTGTGGGGCATTTACCGCACAGCAGTTATGCCATTCAGACCGTTGGGCTGACTGAATCATGTCTAACCATTATTTATTCACTGGCGGTCGGCATGAGTATGGCGGCCACGGCTATTGTCGCCCGTCGTATTGGCGAAAAAGACCCGGTTGAAGCGGCCAAAGCCGGTATGCAAACTGTTACGTTGGCTATACTGGTCAATTTTGTTATTGGTGTTGTTGGGTTTTATAATGCGAGCAATATCCTGTCGTTGATGGGCGCATCGGCTGAAACCGTGCAGTTGGGTACCAACTATACCCGCATTATGATGGCCGAAAGCCTGATCATTGTTATGCTTTTCCTGGTGAACGGTATTTTCAGGGGCGCTGGCAATGCGGCAATCGCCATGAGGAGCCTTTGGATAGCCAATATTGCTAATATTATCCTGTGTCCGATATTCATTAATGTACTTGGCTTCGGGTTAACAGGCGCCGCTATTGCCACAACCATCGGTCGCGGGACAGGCGTTATATATCAATTATATCATCTGTTTAATGGCAAAAATCTGTTAAAAGTTCATCTTGCTTATTTGCGGCCGCATTGGGAGCAAATAACAGCCATACTGAAAATTGCTATCCCGGGTATATTACAATTTGTGATTGGCTCATGCAGCTGGATATTCCTGGCTGAACTGGTGGCAACTACGGGCGGTGACCATGGCTCGGCAGGATATCAGACTTCTATCAGGCTGATGTTGTTCTTTATGCTTCCTGCATGGGGTATGAGTAATGCTGCAGCTACGCTGGTTGGGCAAAACTTGGGAGCAAAGGAATTAGGAAGGGCGGAGGATTCCGTTTTCAAAACTGTTAAGTACAACGTGCTTTATATGGCCTGCGTAACGGTTATTACTTTTTTGCTGGCCACTTACCTGACTGCATTTTTCACCAACGATGAGCAGGTCAGGCAAGTAGCAACCCGGTCGCTGCAAATACTGAGTGTGGGCTACATCTTTTACGGTGTCGGTATGGTGATGATGAGCGCATTTAATGGTGCCGGAGACACTTGGACAACCACTTGGGTAAACCTGTTCGGTTTCTGGTTGCTACAAGTTCCATTAGCTTATTTATTGGACAAATATTTCAATATGGGCATAACAGGGGTGTTTTTAGCTATCCCAATAGCCGAAACCTGTATGGCAATCGCTAGCTTCTTCTTATTTAGGGGTGGTAGATGGAAGAAGGTGACGGTGTAAAACTTTAACTTTCTTCTTTATTTAATTTGGCACAATTGTCTCAGAAATTTTACTTAATATGAAATTATAACAAAAAATAAGGGCCTATAAGCAAACGTTATAAAACAACATATTGATTAGATATGTTGAGATAATAACAATTTTCCTCCGGTGTTTGATCGGAGAGCATACCCCTTGTCTATGAAACTAACCATCTACAAGTCAAAGCTATTTACGTTTCTTTGTTTTCTATCACTCCCTTTTTTATCTAAGGCCGACGGCTTTAAATTCAAAATTAAAAACATTGATAAAACTGCGGTATCCGTGTTTTGTAAGATCACCAAAAAATCGGGCAAGTTTAAACTGAAACCACTCGTAAACCTTAAGGCCGGCGAAGAAAGAATAAAAGATGTCTCGGTAGGCAAAGGAGATACTGTTGCCTTCTATGGCCAGGATGCGGAAGATGAGACCTCGATTGTCGTAAAAAAGGATTTTACTGATCTTGAAAAAAATAAGGATGCAATAACCTATGTGCCTATTGTCGTCCCCCAAAAACAAAACGCCAATTTTGAATCGCTCGAAAATCTGGGCATCAAACTCGAACACAATAAAGTGCTTAATTTTCTGCTCAAAATGGATTCAACATCGATGAGTAGTATGTCAATGCTCGAAAACAATTTCCAGAACATTTATCCGCTCGGCACATTTGTCTTTGTTGATACCAAAACTAACCGGTTATTGCTGCCGCCTCTCGAGCCCTCATTCTGGAACAATAGCGAGAATTATTTAACCATACAGGATAGTCTTTATAGCATGGTGAATGCGGCTCACCGCGGTATGGCCAATGTACAATTGGCTTATTTTGTAGCAAAAATGTTCGATTCCCTGCGGGTGAATAATACTGCCGAACTGGAGTTTAAAGCGAAGCTATCGCTTATCAGATGGAAACCGTCTGCCAATGCTACTATATACCAGGTGTTTAATGATAAAGCGGTGCAGGACTTTTTGCAGAATTGCTATGCACAGATCAATAATCCTGATGAAGAATATCAACGATACAGGCTTTATTTCCTTTCATCCTACGAACGTATCGATGACCTTGAAATTTATGGCCGTCAATTTTACAATTTTGGCAATGAGATTGACTTGTCGTTAATGGGTGGCACCCCGGCACTATTCAGTACCAACCTTGGGGTAATGTATACGAAAAATAAAACGATGAGTAATTATTTTTCTGTGCAGAACGCCGTATTGCGCACAAAAGCTTATGATCTCACCTCATTGTTGTTCAACGGATTCAAAAACAATGTCAAAAATAAAATCATACAGGAAATCTATGCAGATCAGCATAGGATAATTGCGGCAATAGTGGACGAATATAAAAGCCTCGTGGGTTACAATCCAGATCCTGTAAGGCTTAACCTGGTTGCACTGGATCCAAAGGATACATCCCCGTCACTTGTGCCTATAGAAACTACGGTGAGCAATTTATCGCCCTTCAGTTATATGCCTGCTGATACTTCAAAACAAGCAACGGCTGCGGTTAATAACTATAAGATCGATACCTATAACAACAAAGCGAAGTTTTTTAATTCTCACCTGAAAGAGATCAACAGTCTGATCAAGCAGTTGAATCAAACAGATGACGAACTGGATAAAATATCTCACACCAATCCTAACAAGAGCTTTACAAGTTCAGTGAGTTCGGCGGGTTTATTGAATGAGATTGAAGTGAATAGTAAGATTGTACGCAAAGAATAAATGAGTAGGAGCAGACCATTAGGAATGCTCCTGTTATCATTAATGCCTGTTCCAGAACGCGGGTGGCTGAATACCTAACGATCTAAGATATACATAACCCTGTGCACGATGATGTATTTCGTTATCCATCCAATAGAAGATGATATCTGAAGTAGTTCCTTCATAGGTGCCAAAAGCTTTCATTTTTTCATGAAAGCGTTGCCTGGGAATCAGGGGCCAAAGGGAATCTATCTTATAAGTTACGTCATCCCAGGTGTTTAATATGTCTTCTTTGGTCTTCATGGAGGACTTGCCTAAATGATGATTCATTTCACTTATTGGTGTTTCAGTATTGGTAAAAAGGTCCTGCATACCGGCATCTGCGATGTCAATGATCTCATTTATCATTGCTGCAAAAGGGCGCATACCGCCTATGCAATGATCGAATAATTCCCTTTCAGGGAAAGCCTCAATTACTTTTCGGGTTAAGCGGCGGTGTCCCTGCCAGTGCTCTAAAATTGACTCAGGAGAAGTAAATCCCTCGATGGTGTTGATGTCTTGTTGGTTTGCTGCGTTGTTTTCCATTGTGGTTTGTTTTTGATTTCTATTCAAAGTAACGCGGCGATAATGACAGCCCTATGTCAATAGCGTTTTGTAGATATTAAATAAATAAAAGCTGCCATTCGGGACGATGCTTAAGAAGCGGTATGCAGTTTTTTAAGGGTTAAAATTGTTAAACCTTTCTCTTATATTTGCACGCACGTTCCCGTAGTTCAATGGATAGAATGTCAGATTCCGGTTCTGATGATATGAGTTCGAATCTCGTCGGGAACACTAAAAAGAGCTGCCCCTCGGCAGCTCTTTTATTTTCTATAAAACTCTAGATGTGCTCAGCTCGGACCGTTTTGTTAAAATAAATAGCTTACACCGGCGGTGAAGAAGAAATAGTTGCCGGAAGCACCGCCTCCAGTATAATTTACTTCGTTAAAAGGACGCGTAAAATAGGGCATTACGGTAAATTGCCAGCTGCTTAATGTATAATCAATTGGCATCGATACGCTTGCGGCAAGTAGCTTATATTGTTTTACCGCTCGTTCCTTTTGTTGTGTCACTGTTTGGCTCAGTACTTGTTGCTGATTGAGCCCTGGAAACAACGAAGTAATAGGGGACAATGCGGTCGGATTTGCAATTGCTCTTGGTACCTGAGACTCGACATAATACGTTTCGGTAAACCCTTGCGAGCCGCTAAATGTGGTTATAGTTGGGGTGATTTTGAGGCCATTGGTTTTCATTGTGCCATTTCTCAGGAGCCAGACTTCTTTTTCCAGTTGAATGGTATTAATCCAGTCGCGCTTGTTGTCCTTGTCGAGGCTGAAAGTGCCGCCGATACTAAACTTAACAGGCCCCGAATAATATAATTGGCCATCGATCAATGCATTGAATGAAGACATGATGATGGGGCTGCTATTGGTGATAAAAAACTTCGTCGCCACGACCGAGCCGCCAAATTTTTTGCCGGTGTCAAGGGAAAAAAGACAGCCGGGGCTTATACTCAATCCTTCAGCGCCTGATTTAGCGCCATTGATATCAAAGTACCCTAAGGCGTTAACAAAAAAGCTGTGTTTATAAATAGCGGTAATCCCTGGGAGTAACGCGGGTATGCTCGACATGTCTTTGCGACCGGCATAAGTCAGATTGGACATATATTGAGCGCTGGCATTGAAGGAAAAATTAGACGGAGAATGCAGCAGCAGACCAGTATCTATTGGCACTTTTTGCGCACGCGACGTGGAAGCCAAAATTGTAAATAGGGCGATGAATGTGAATTTATATATGCTTTTCATAAATGGTTGAGGAAAGTGAAAGGCCTGCGGACCTTTCACCTTTTGATGTTTTTATTTTTGTGCGCTTGCGTTTAGTTTATCAGAAGAAGAGACTTTAACGTCAGCTTTTTTCTTACCGGCTGTTACAGAACCGGATGAAGCTGTATGGCCAGAAGCATTTAGCTTTGTTTTATCTTTCGAACCGCTTGCGTCAGCTTTAGCCGACGTTGTTGTCTCGCCGTTCGCATTTATTTGGTTCCTTTTAATGGAAGTTTTGGCAGATTGTTCGCTCGTTTCGGCAGCGTCCGCAGATGTTTGCATCTTTGATTTTGCTATTTTTACAGCGTTTTTGCCGCTGACTGCTACACTGTTTTTGGCTTTTGCGGCGGTGGTAGAAGATGTGCTTTTTGCTGCGTTTATTTTAGTTGCAGCTGAATTGGCAGCTCCGTTGGCATCCGCTTTTACTTTAGCCGACTCATCTGCTGCCGCGTTAGCCGAAGCATTAGCTGAAGCCTGTGCATTGGATTTGGTAGTTTTTACAGCGTTTTTGGTTTCGGCGGCAATATTCGTCCCTGTACTTCCTGCAATATTAGCCGACTGACTAGCATTTGTTTTCATGTTTGATTCATCCATAACGGCTTTGGTGGATTGATCGGCCGATACCTGGGTTTGGTTTTTAACAGCGGCAGCGGAAGCTGTATTTGCCTCAAGACTGGCAGTTTGATTTACAGCAGACTTTACTGTGGCACTGGTTTGAGCAGCTGACTGTTTGCTGATAATGCTGGCTTGTGCGGCAGTAGCCCGGGCAGTTGCTGCTACATTGGTTCTCGGGAGCGCAGCGCGTACTGCTGTCCTGGTAGCGGTGTTTGCCGCGACATTAACCTGTGCAAAAGTGGATTGGGCGGTAAAGGCGATCGCCAGCACCATAACTGGTTTGATTACATTTTTCATTGGTTTCAGTATTTGGGTCAATAAATGTTTGTTTTTCTTTTGATACCACTTTATATCTCAAGGTTTAATTATTTGGTAATATTTGTGTTACATGCGCTGATTTTCAATTAGAAAAAAAGTTTAATTAAAGTGAGTGGCCTGGTTTTTTCAATTATGCATTTTAAATAGGGGCCGTAACAAATCTGTTATATTAAAAAGTTTAAAAACTTTTTTAAATTTTTAATAAGTTATAAAAATATTTATATTGCGACCATAAACCAATTATGATCAATCTTTTACCCGAGTCGTCAAGTCACCTGTCTATCGTTAAGGCATTATACTTTAATGGCACAATTTCATGCTCAGATATCAGTAAAATAACTGGTGCCAGCATTCCGAATGTTTCCAAAAATCTATATGAGCTTATTGACGGCGGCTACGTAGTTGAAAAGGGATTTGCAGAATCAAAAGGCGGTCGGAAGCCGCTAATGTATTCATTAGTTGTGGATAGATTTTATATCGTATCGGTGGCGATGGACCAGTTTTCGACGAAGATGGCCATCGTCGATTTAAACAACAGCTTTGTTAGCGACGTTGAATGTTTTGATTTTAACCTTTATGATGCTAGTTCCAGTGTTGGCTACCTGGTTGAAAAAATAAACTGCTTTATCGATGAGTCGGGCATAAGCAAAAAGGAAATTTATGGTATTGGAATAGCAATGCCCGGTTTTTTTGATACCAGCACAGGCACTAATAAAACTTTCTTAAAGAACCCGGGGCAAAGCCTTCGTGATTATATCTCCGAATCTACTGGTTTCCCAACCTTTATTGATAACGATTCCAGTGCAATTGCTTTGGCAGAACTGAAGTTCGGTACAGGCAGGACGAGGAAAGAGATTATGGTGATTAATATAGGATGGGGGATAGGACTTGGAATGATAGTCAACGGCGAAATATTTAGAGGATTTAGTGGGTTTGCAGGTGAGTTTAGCCACATACCGCTTTTCAAAAATGGGAGAATATGCAGTTGTGGTAAACGCGGCTGCCTGGAAACAGAAGTTTCGCTGATCATTATCGAGCAAAAAGCTCAAAAAGCCATCAGCGCAGGTGAATACACAAGCATTACCGCGAACGAACATGGTAAAGTAACCATTTCCTCAATCCTTGCAGAGGCAAATAAAGGAGATCATCTCGCAATAAAACTTATATCAGAAGGGGGATATTATATCGGGCAAGGTATCGCCGTTTTGATACACATTATGAATCCGCAAAGTATTGTTTTAAGTGGTAAAGGCAGCGAAGCCGGTAATGTATGGTTAGCGCCGATACAACAAGCTCTCAACGAATTGTGCATCCCAGCATTATTAAATAAAACTGAAGTTCTTTTATCTCCGCTGGGCAGTAACGCTCAGTTAATAGGGGCAGCCGCACTTGTTATCGAAAATATAACCAACTGAATGTTCTGGGGAAATATTATAACTAATAGTTGGAAATCATATGCTCGTACATTACATCATTATAAATCAAATAGCTACTTGTTTTAAAAACGAGTGTTATCGATAACATATTTTATATACGAACATTATATGTAAATACATTACTATAATTAATGAATTCAGTCGGTATAATAGTACAACTATTGATCCTATTTTTTAAGAACCACAATTAATGAAATCCATCTGTCGAAAAATAATAACTAACAAATTTTATTCACTAACTAACAATTAAAATTTATGCAAAAACTCTACAAGTTTTGTAAAGGCGCATTAATGCTTCTGCTGGTTATGCTGGCAAACAGCGCTTTTGCTCAAACCACAGTCACCGGGACGGTAACTGACAACTCAGGATCTCTTCCGGGGGTCAGCGTTTCCGTTATCGGTGGTACCGGAACGCAAACCAACGCAAAAGGTACGTATTCGATAAACGCTGCCAAAGGCGCTATTTTAAAGTTCTCATTTATTGGTTATTTAACTAAAGAAGTAAAGGTAGGTGAGGAATCGGTTATCAATGTTAAACTTTCTCCAAACAATGCGCAACTTAATGAAGTAGTAGTAACCTCATTGGGTGTTGTTAAGGAAAAAAGATCGCTGGGTTACGCCTCTGCCACTGTTAAGGCAGATGAGATTACTAAAACGGCCGCTACCAACTTTGCCACTGCCTTATACGGTAAAGTTCCCGGAATGAGAATTGAAGCTGCTCCAGGAGGCGCCACAAGCGGTGTTGCAATTCAATTACGCGGGGTAAACTCCATTTTGAATTCCAGTACACCTTTAATCGTTATGGATGGTGTGCCAATCCGGGATGGTGCCTGGGGTATTGATGGGGGCAATCGTATTCAAAGTAACGGATTAGTGGATATCAATCCTGAAGATATCGAAAGCATTTCGGTATTAAAAGGCGCTTCTGCCGCTGCTCTCTATGGTTCGCAAGCAAACAATGGTGTGATCCTGATCACAACCAAAAGTGGTAAAGGGGTTCAGGGTATAAAGGTTGATGTGAACGCTAATTACACCCAGGACAAGGTTGCTTATCAACCAGACTATCAAAACATAAGAGGTGCCGGTATGCCGGTGCAGCTCGGGATTTATTCCGAAGATGCGAATGGGTTTAACTCCCAGACCTATAATATTAACGGACAACAGATGAGAGCTTTAGTATCAGGCTCATTAAACTTTGGACCGGTGTTTGACGGTAAGCCAATTCTTAACTGGGACGGTGTGGTAAGGCCTTATTCTCCTCAACCAAATCGTTATGACGCAATGTTTCAAAGTCCGCACAATTCGGATATAAATGTTGCCATTTCACATGGGTCTGAAAAGTCTAATACCAGGTTCTCACTTACCCATATCAACACAGAAGGGGTTAGTTTAGGATCGCACAATGAAAAAATTAATGCAAATTTAAATACCACATTTAAATTGAGTAAGAGTTATTCAGTAGATGTTTTGGTAGACTACATACACCAGGATATTTATAACCGTCCATACTCAACAGATAGATTGGTAAATAATTTTACCGGTATGATGCCAACGTATGACAATGCGCAATGGTACCTGAATAAATACCAAACAAGCCTTGGCTACAAATATGTAACCGGAACCAATCAAAGTTTAACACCGGACGAGAATCTGATCTACCCCAACCGAAGAACTGATATATTGGATTTCTTTTGGAATGTTGAAAAAAACCAAACACATGAAAACAGTAGCCGTCTCATCAGCAGTATTACCAATAACTGGCAAATTATTCATGATTTAAAACTCCGTGCCAGGTTTTCTACCGACCTTACATCAGGAAATATCACCAACAAAACATATACTGCCATACCCACAGTATTTGGTTATACGACCGACAATTCCGGCAACTTCGGTATCTCCACAAGTACGGATAATGTTTTGTACGGGGATTTATTGCTGACCTATAATAAGAAAATCAATTCCGATCTGGAGGTTAGTGTATTGGGTGGCGTCACTGCTGAAAAAGATTATGGATATTATACAAATCTTAGGACACAGGGATTAACCGCTGACAATAACTTTGACTTAGCAGCATCTTATTCAACGCTCCTAGCAGGTGGCAGTGTGCTTTCTCCGTACACTGATCAAAATTCTCTTGCAAAAGATGCCTTACTAGGTACGGTGAATTTTAACTATAAAAGCTTTTTATATGTAGAAGGAACCGTAAGAAGGGACAGAACTTCCACAATGGCTCCTAATCAAAACTCGTTCGTTTACCCGTCGGTAAATTCGGGTTTTGTTTTTTCGGATGCTTTCCACCTGCCTTCCTTTATGAGTTATGGCAAACTCCGTGCATCATGGGGTATAGTAGGTAGCTACCCTAGTCTATATCAGGCAAACATTGCATATAACCAGGATAATTTGGGCGTTCAATCACAAGGTGGAGGATCAGTGCTTACTACCACCACTAAAGATTTCTTTGGCAATAACGCGATCAGGCCGGAGAAGAAACACGAGTATGAATTTGGACTGGAAACCAGGTTCTTCCATGATCGTTTAAACTTCGATCTGACCTATTATAATTCAAGGATCGTAGATCAGATTTTACCGCTTACACTTCCACAATCTTCCGGAGCATCCCGTATATTAACCAATGTTGGAGAGTTGAGCAACGTAGGATGGGAATTGGCGCTTAGCGGCACACCCGTACAAACCGGAAAATTCGGATGGGAAACAGGTATCAACCTTGCGTCAAATCAGAATAAAATCATAAAATTGGCCAACGGCGCTAATGAATTACCTCCTCAAGATTTTGACGGTAACGCAGCCGTGCTGAAGTCTGTAGTAGGACAACCTATTGGCGACTGGTATGCGCACCCAATTGCTACTGACAGTAAGGGAAACAAAATAGTTGCCGATGATGGAACTTACCAACTGGATGCCAACAAAATGGTAAAGTATGGCAATTCGATGCCGAAAGTCATAGGGGGGTATTATAATAAATTCAGGTACAAAGCTTTTACCTTAGAAGCGTATACTGACTTCCGTTTCGGTGGCTCTGTAATGCCGTCTGGCCTTTACTGGATGACAAGCAGGGGCTTGACCAAAGAGAGTTTGAACCATATGGACGCAGCCCATGGCGGGCTTGGCTATTATTTGGACGGAAGTGGCCACGGTATCCAAACAAGCGGTGCTCAAGGACCTACCGGACAGACCGTGTATCACGATGGTATGCTGATGCCTGGTGTAACTGCAAACGGGCAGCCTAACACTAATGTGATTTCACAAGCTTACTATTATTGGAATGTATACAATTGGGGCGGCCCTCAATACAGCAATTCGGAATATTTCCTTTATATACAGAAAAATTCCTATATAAAAATGCGTGAAATATCTTTAACCTACGCTATACCAGCAAGCATAGCGTCAAAAGTAGGAGCGAAAAACATTCAATTTTCTGTATTCGGACGTAACCTGTTTTATATATACAGAACCATCAAAGGTATGGATGCTGAAACACTTACCGCCGGGAATATGTGGAATCAACAAGTTTCTAATGCGGGCACCAATCCATCTACAAGAACATTTGGTGCCATGCTAAGGGCTAGTTTTTAATTATTAACGACATAGAATAATAATCATGAAAAAAATATTTTTAATTGCTGCGCTGGTCATAGCCACAGGTGTTACTTCCTGTAAAAAAAGTGACTTTGCCAAAGCATACGTAGACCCATCAAAAGTTGCCAGCACTACGGTTGAGAAACAGTATGCGGGGTTTTTGTCGTCCGATCTGGATTACGTCATGTATAAATACTGGAACTATTTTGTTGTGTTGCAAAACACCGCTTTGCATTATACACAAGCTGTTGGATGGGCAAATGCTCCGGGACAATATATTCCTGGTTCTGCCGCTATACACGACAGATGGGTTAATTATTACAGTTTTCTGAGTCAGTATAAAAACTTCCTTTATTTATATTCACTGCAAAGTGCAGCAGACCAAAAAGCAAAAAGGATTTATTTAATCACTGCCACCATTCATTTTTATGATCAGACCCAGAAAGTGGTGGATTTGCACGGAGATATTCCGTGGTCCCAGGCTGGTTTGTTAACTACTAACGGCGGAAACTATTCAAAATCCTATGCGAAATATGACGGTGCTGCTACTATATACACTAAAATGCTGGATGATTTGAAAGGTTTTGCCGACGAATTAAATACCATTAGTGTGTCTTCGGATGTATCATCGATAATAAAAACTCAGGATTTTATTAATAACGGCGACGTAACAGCTTGGAAAAAGTACTGCAACTCTCTTCGCATAAAATTGTTGACAAGGGTCTCAGGCGTGTCAAGTTTTCAATCAAGGGTGGCTTCAGAAATAGGCCAGATAACCGCGAACCCTTCAACATACCCGGTAGTATCTTCAAATGCCGAGAATATTTTAGTTAAAGTTTATGATCCGGGTACCACCATCAACTCAAACGATTTTTATACTGGTTTGATTGGCTGGGGCAATAATGATGTTGCGAGCAAAAAAATGATCGACATCATGAATACTAATACCGATCCAAGATTAAGCGTAATGTTTCAGCCTGGCGAGAAAGCGGCAGCAAACACTTATATAGGTTTAGACCAGTCGTTGGATGGCTCTACTCAGCAAACGCTGATTGATGGAGGTACATTAGCAAGATATAACTTTGCTTATATCAGCAAAAATAAATCCCTGCCGGGTATTCTGATTACTGCCGCCGAAGTGGACTTTTTGCTGGCTGAATATTACTTGAACGCCGGGAATGATGCAGCAGCAAAAGCAGCTTATAACGCAGGCATTTCTCAATCAATTGAGTTCTATTTTGGCCTGGGAGGTGCATTGCCTGCAACTTTGCCTGCAGAGGAGACCACTTACATAAATAAAGCTGGTATAAGCTGGGCAGGTGCTGCAACAACAGCCGATAAGATGAACTTAATTGCCATTCAGAAATGGACAAATTATAGCGTTTTGCAGCCTCTTGAAAGCTGGGCAGAATACAGAAGAACAAAGCTGCCGGCATTTTCATTTGTTACGGATGCTTCGGGCAGTGTGCTCCCTCAGCCTCCATCAAGATGGGTCTATCCAACCGATGAGCAGACATTCAACGCTGCAAACTATCAGGCTGTGAAGGCGAATGATACCTTTACTGCCAAGATATTCTGGGACGTTAAATAATAACTCTTACAAGTATTATCGGGGCCCTCAGTTGAAAAACTGGGGGCTTTTTATTTGTGCGCCCGGCATGGGCGCAAACTATAGGGTGGAAGTCCCGAACGCGCCTTGATAGTGGGAAGCGTTAACCAAAGGCAAGGGTGT
>Ga0207706_10000048_pt1 | contig 117454 bp, 105 predicted proteins | sample KBSC53metaG_FD_184318 | JGI IMG/M metagenome (GOLD analysis project Ga0207706, IMG submission 184318) | Corn rhizosphere microbial communities from Kellogg Biological Station, Michigan, USA - KBS C5-3 metaG (SPAdes) (version 2) | ecosystem: Host-associated > Plants > Roots > Rhizosphere >...
CGTTGCGACATGATCGTTGTGGCGGGCGGTGCGAAGACCCTTGCGTCGCCGCGCAATGACTTCGAACAGGATTTCATTCTCGAGCAAGTGCGAATGTCGATTCGCTTGCACAAAACGAAGCGCGTACTCGTGATGAGCCACTCGGACTGCGCAACCTACGGCGGCTTGGCACAGTTCAAGGGCGATCGTGAGGCCGAGGCCATTCACCATCGAGGCGAATTGCTGCGTGCCGCAGAACTTCTAACCACAAACTTCGCGGATATCTCAGTCGAGCCGTACTTCGTCAAATTCGATGGAATCTGGGAAGTGCAAGATGCGGCGCGAGCGAAGGCGCCATCGAAGGTCCGGACCGCCTGAGAGGGCGCTACACCAATCTGCTAAAGGCCTATTCTCCCGTAATGATCATCCCCGCATTCCACAAACCGAAAGCTGATTCCTCTCGCGCCCCGAGTGACAATTGAATTCAGATTTGTCATTCAGAGAGTAGGCAGAAATCCAGAGAGTAGGCAGAAATCCTTTCTCTGCTCGCTGCAATGCTAAACTTTAGTAAAGCTTCCCTGCCCCGCATGAACTCTCCTGTCGTTAACAATTCGTTGAGTAGGACACAATGGCTGGAGGACGGACACGAGTCGGTACGGAAACAGGCGTGGGCTTCCGCCTACACTTCGCTCTTAGAGGCGGATCGGCAGGCCGCCCTCGAACCAGAAGACCTTGTGTCGCTTTCCATCTCGGCTCACCTCACCGGCCGAGAACTGGAGAGCGCAGAATTTCTCGCTCGCGCGCACCAAGGCTTCTTAGCCAATGGAAAGACGAGGCTAGCGGCTCGGACTGCATGCTGGCTCAGTTTTACATCGGTTCTGAAGGGCGAGCTGGCTCAGGCTAGCGGCTGGCTCTCCCGCGCGCGACGTCTGCTCGAGCGCGAAGGGGACTGCGTCGAACAAGGGTACGCGATGTTGCCTGCGGGTATCCGTGCAGTTCGTGAGGGCGACGTCATGGCAGCCTATGACGCGTTTGTTGAAGCGGCGCGAATTGGCACACGTTTTGACGACAAAGATCTCGCGACGATGGGCTTGCAGGGGCAAGGCCGCGTTCTTATCCGCCGGGGAGAAACAGTGCGAGGAGTATCGCTCCTCGACGAAGCGATGGTCGCGGTGAAAGCTGGCGAGGTTTCAGCCATCAATGCAGCAGGTATTTATTGCAGCGTCATCGAAGCATGTGGGGAGATTTTTGATTTGCGCCGCGCGCAGGAATGGACTACGGCTCTTGAGCAGTGGTGCACCACGCAGCCGGATCTGGTTCCTTATCGCGGACACTGCCTGATCCACCGCGCCGAACTTTTGCAGCTTCAGGGAAATTGGCTAAGCGCGTTGAACGAAGCTCAGTGCGCCTGTGACAGACTCTCCCAGCCCAATCCTAAGCCACCCGTTGGCGCGGCGTTCTATCGAAAGGCAGAAGTACATCGTCTACGCGGAGAGTTTGCGGAAGCCGAAAGTGCCTATCAACAATGCAGCCGGTGGGAACGCGTTCCCCGGCCTGGTCTCGCGCAATTGTGGCTCGCACAAGGAAAGATTCAAGCGGCCCATACCGCAATCCAACAACTCTCGAATGAATGCAATGAACCCGGTAAGCGTGCCTACGTGCTAGATGCAGCCGTCGAGATCGCCCTGGCGGCGAAAGACCTTGCGGCGGCGGATGCAGCCGCTCAAGAGCTTTCAAACGTCGCCACCAGTCTCGACGCGCCTTACCTGCAGGCCCTAGCAGCTCGCGCCATGGGCGCGGTAGCCCTTCAGAGTGGAAACTCAAACGAATCTTCCGTTCAATTGCGGCGAGCGCTGGCCGGTTTTCGGGAGTTGCAGGCGCCCTATGAAGAAGCGCGGGTGAGAGTGCTTTTAGCGGATGCTTTTCGGGATCAAGGGAACCCGGACACAGCGAACCTCGAACTCGCTGCGGCACGCGAGATTTTTGAGAGACTCGGTGCCATTCCCGACGTGCAGCGCGTAGACGCGTCGCTTGGGAAGAAGGCCGCCACAGATTCCGGTCCATTGACGACGCGCGAAGTGGAAGTTCTCAAACTCGTCGCGTCCGGTATGACCAATCGCGAGATCGCGAGCAACCTTCATATCAGTGAAAAGACCGTTGCGCGGCACATTAGCAATATCTTCACAAAGCTTGATTTGTCTTCACGCGCCGCCGCCACGGCTTACGCTTATCAACGCGGAATCGCGTAGCGCATCTACATAAAATTACCCATTCCTCAAAAACATGAAAATGGGTACTTCGCCCGATGCGATCATGGGGCGAACTCTCTATTCTCGGTTCACTGGGGGTTCACTTTAATGAAGACTTACGAGACACAACACACCCACACAGTCGTGATCGGCGGTGGGCAGGCAGGGCTTTCCGTCGGATACCACTTGGCTAAGCGCGGAATTCCATTTGTGATTCTTGACGCACACCCGCGCGTTGGTGATGCTTGGCGAAATCGCTGGGACTCGCTCCGCCTGTTCACTCCTTCGCGTTATGCGGGTCTACCCGGGTTTCCATTCCCGGGCCGTGGCGACGCATTTCTCACGAAAGACGAGGTCGCGGATTACTTGGAATCCTATGCGCAACGTTTTCATTTGCCGGTGAAAAACGGTGTGAAGGTCGACAGCCTGTCAAAGGAAGGACAGCGTTTCGTCACAACCGCCGGAGACCTGCGCTTTGAGTCTGCCAACGTCGTGGTCGCGATGGCGAACTATCAGGTGCCCCGAGTGCCAGATTTTGCACGAGAGTTGGATCCAGCCGTGGTGCAACTGCATTCTCACGATTACCGAAATCCCTCGCAACTGCGGGACGGCGGCGTGCTTGTCGTGGGCGTGGGAAATTCTGGCGCTGATATCGGCCTCGAAGTTGCGCAGTCACATCCCACCTGGATGTCGGGCAAAGAGTCGGGCCACATCCCGTTTCGCATTGAAACTTTTCTTGCCCGCAACTTTTTGGTTCGATTGGTTCGCTTCGTTGGTCATCACGTCTTGACCGTGAGTACGCCAATCGGGCGAAAGGTGCGTCCTAAATTACTCTCGAAGGCCGCGCCACTGGTTCGCGTTAAGCCTCAGGACCTCATCGATGCGGGTATCGAGCGCGTGCCGAGAGTGGTTGGCGTGCGGAGTGGTCGGCCGCTGTTGGCAAATGACCGAACGTTAGACGTCAACAATGTGATCTGGTGTACCGGATATCATCCGGGTTTCGCGTGGATCAAAATGCCGATCTTTGGCGAGGACGGACGACCCGTTCACGAACGCGGCATCGTCCATGGCATGCCGGGAATGTATTTCGTTGGCTTGCACTTCTTGTATGCCATGTCCTCAGCGAGCTTGGTCGGCGTCTCGCGAGATGCAGAGAGAGTGGTCAAGGCGTTGGCATCGCGGCCGGCTAGTCAGGAGAATGAAGCGAAGCGCTTCATCCGTGCAGTTCAGGCGGCATAAATCTGGAAGATCTTTGGCGCTCGCAGTGTTAATCTGCGAGCGCTTTTTTGTTATGCGCTTGCTTTGTCCGTTAGAGGCAGCAGACCTTCGGCGACATCAGCCGCCGGCGACTCTAGTTCCAGTTGTTCCTGTCCGCTGAGAGCGGAAACCTTCCCGCGATAAGTCTTCAAATGTCGTTGCGCGGTGTCAAACGCTTCTTGCGCCTTAGAAAGATTCTTGCCGACGTTTTCGAACTGGTTCTGGAAGAAGTCGAACGACTTTTGCGCTTTCCCAAGCTCCTGGCGGCTCTTCTCAAAGCGGCTTGCAACCTCGTACCACTTGTGGACAAGCGCAATAGTCTGCAGTGTCATCAGAAGCGTATTGGGCGAAACGGGAAAAACATGAGTGCTGTTCAACCAGTCGGCCAGTTCGCGGTTGCGGACTGCTTCCATATAGAGCGTCTCGCTCGGCAAATACATCAAGGCAATATCGGTCGTTCCATTTTCGGGCTGAATGTAGCTCTTGATTCGGCGCGCTTCAGTCTTCATGACTCGAACAAACTCAACACGCGCTGCATCCACCACGCTATCCTCGCCGCCTTCAAACAGAGCCAACACCTGCTCACGGGGAAACTTTGCGTCGATAGGAAGTTTTCGATCGGGAAAATAAATGATCGCGTCCGCGCGTCCTCCGCCTTCGCCCGGTGAAGCCTGCAACGCCCACATGTGGGCCGGCAGAAAATCTGAAAGCAAACGCTCCAGACTAGCCTCGCCAAATTGCCCTCGAAGGTGAGGTAACTTGAGCATGTTGTTGAGATCGTTGATGGAGTGCCCTAATGCGCCAACTTCCCTCAGTTGCTCTTCCGCTGCTTTCAAATGCTGTTGCACTTTTTCGAACTGGGCGAAACCTTCTTTGATGTTCTCATCCAGTTTGCGCTGCACCTGATCGGTGATCGCGATGAGTTTCTCGTCCACCCGATCACGGATGGAGTCCAGGCTCTTTACAGTTGCTTGATTCAGGCTGTCGAATTCAGCCTTCAGCTGAAGGGTCGTCATCGTTAGCGATTGCGTCAGTTCTGTGCGTCCTTCTTTGAGGCGTTCAGACTGTTCGCGTCGGCCGGACGTGAGTTGGTCATCGACCGCGCTGCGCATGCGGGAAAAGCCCTCTTCCAGGCGGTCTGCTACCTGTTGGCGTAAGTCCCCTTTAGTCTGCTCCAACCGCATGGCCATGTCGGCAGTAGCGGACGTGAACCTTTGAGTCAGCGCATTTTCAAGATTCTCAGCTTGAGCCGCAAGTTCCATCTTTACATCGGTTTGGGACGCATCTGAATGCCGCTGGAACAGGCGGAACACCAGCGCCAAAAGTACTACGTTGACGACAAGCAGCAGGCCTAGAAGGAATGTCCCCATCGTAAGGTGTCCAACCCCAGTCTAGAGGTTAGCCTCCAAGAAGCATAGCGGAACTTTCGCTTTTTATACACCGGTTAATCCGGTACGAAAATGATGCTCCGGGCCCTCATTGCGTGCACAGCTCTGATGTTTGCGGCGGCGGGCGATCCTCCCGCACAGGTCGGCGGACCCAAGCCAAACCAGAAACAGAGAGCTTCGAAACCCCCGATGCTGACGTCCGCGTCGATCGATTCGAGCGATCCTGATGGATCCGCGTTCGATCCACAGGCTGAGGCTCAATTGCTGAAACTCGCAAATCGCGATCGAGCGGTTGCTGGACTGCCTCCCCTTGCTCCCGATCAGGGCCTTACTCGAGCCGCCAGAAACCATGCGCTCGCCATGGCCGACGCGAAACAACTTTCTCACCAGTTTGCGGGAGAACCTGCATTGACGCGGAGGATCGCAATCGCAACCGACTTGCGAATCGATCAAGCTGGAGAAAATGTCGCGCTCGACATCGATATTGCGTCCGCTCAGGACCATCTCATGGCGTCGCCGCCGCACCGAGCCAATCTTCTCGACCCCTCGTTCAACCTGGCGGGATTCGCCGTCGTGCGTTCGGGAGGCCGTGTGTACGTCGTTCAGGATTTTGCGCGCCGTTTGTCGGTGCTATCGCTGCACCAGACAGAAAGCATGGTGGCCAGTGCATTGAATCAGTGGCGTACAAAGCACGGACTTACGGCATTGACTTCGATTGCACCGGCGGAGATTCGTGATGCCGCCTGCGGTATGGCACAAACCAACACGCTCATGACCAGGACGATTCGAGAGTTGTCCCAGGGGCATGCAGTGATGACCTACACGCAGTCACAACCAGAAGTTCTGCCAAGTGGAATCGATCGTGTACTCGCAAGTCCGCAACTGAAGCAGGTTTCCGTCGGAATCTGTTTCGCGCGTGGCGGGAGCTATCCGAACGGTGTCTATTGGGTCGCGCTGCAGATCGATTGAGCGCCCACGAACGCAAGTAATCCCGCTACTGTGCTAACCTCGACTCAGTCCTCGTCTTTCGAATCCTGTGGAGTCGTCCCACCAAATTCGCATTGGAACTGCCGGCTGGTCTTACAAAGACTGGGACGGGATTTTTTATCCGCCAGAGGTCACTCGCCACAGATTGCACCCCCTGGAATATCTGTCGCGGTTCTTCGACGTGGTCGAGATCAACACTTCGTTTTACGGACACATCAAGCCCGAGCTTGGCCGCTTGTGGTGTCGCAAGGTTGCAGGGGTGAATTCGAATTTCAACTTCACGGCGAAGTTGAATCGAGCGTTCACGCACTCTCCTGTTGCTGTCGTTGGTCCGACGTCAGCCGCGACTATCCGCCCAACGGACGAAGACGAAGCCCGCGCGCGAGAAGGGCTCGACACAATTGCAGGCGAAGGCAAACTTGGCGCACTTCTCATCCAGTTCCCTATCTCGTTTAAGAACACAAGCCTCAACCGAGAGTATCTGGATCGACTCTTGCGACAGTTCATTGAATATCCCAGAGTCGTTGAAGTGCGGCACTCGAGTTGGGAAAACCCGGAAACAATTGCTTCCTTCATGCAGAAAAACGTCGCCTTTTGTAACATTGATCAGCCAGTCCTCGGACAATCACTCAGTCCCACGCAGTACGTGACATCAGGTATCGGCTATGTTCGGCTGCACGGCCGAAACTACGATCAGTGGTTCGAAAGCGACAACCGCGATGACCGTTACAACTATTTGTACAAAGAGTCGGAACTAAGAGACTGGAAATCGAAAATCGACGAAGTCGCAGGAAAAGCAACAACGACTTACGTGATCACCAACAACCACTTTGAAGGGAAAGCTGGCGTGAACGCTCTGGAATTGAAAGCGCTGCTAAGCGGCAAACGCGTGACCGCACCTCCCTCTCTGATCAAGAGCTACCCCGAATTGCGCAAATTCGCCGACCCTCTGCAGGACGAAGACCCCAACTTCTCGCTGCTGGCGTAGCCCACAATCAGACGGAACTTTCCCTGCTCGCCTCGCGTAACTAACAGTGTTGCTCACGTGGAGTGAGGGCAAACTCACATTCGCGTTCGAGCCACGTCTAACCTAGAGTCAAAAGAAAGGGCCATATGGACGCAAAATATAACAATTTCATCGACAGTCTTCCGTGGAGAGTTGCGCTGAATCTTACGGGCTTTAGCTTGTGGTTGGCGCTTGCCTACGGGCTGATGCAAGCCGCGCGCTATTGAATTCAATCGCCTTGGAATCGAGGGCGGGTTGAGATTGATAGCCTTGTGTCGCGATCGCGCTGCGGCATCATCAGTCCCCAGCTTGTTCCACTGCCTCGGCAGGGGCGTGCTCGATGCGGACTCGCGCAATGCGATGCCCTTCCATGGCATCGACTGTAAAGCGATGTCCTTCATAGTCGAAGAAATCGCCCACCCGCGGGATTCTTTGCAAGCGCGCCATTACGAAACCGGCTAGCGTTTCAAAGCCACCATCGCGCGGTAGTACGAGGTTGTGCTGGCTTTCGAGGTCGAGCAGATTGTAGGATCCCTCGAATACCAGTGGAGCATCAGTTCCGAGAGGTGGCTGTTTTGGAGGGGGCACATCGAACTCATCTTCGAGTTCGCCTACTAACTGCTCAAGTACATCCTCGACTGTCACAACTCCGGCTGTCGAACCAAATTCATCCACGACCACAGCCAGATGACGTTTACGTTCCCTGAACTCAGTAAGCAGATCTGTTAGTGGCTTCGTCTCAGGAACCACCAGGACATCATGCATAATCTGACTGATCTGCATCTGCGCGATTCGTTGTGCAGTCGCCGACGTCGGGCTCGACGCCACACGTAGGCGGGTCCAGCGCATTAGATCTTTTGCATACAGCACGCCAATAATGTGCTCTGGACCGCGCTGTGGATCGTAAACCGGGATACGTGAGTGTTGCTCCTCTACTACCCTGGCGAGCGACTCATCCAAACTCAAGTCCGCTGGCAGCGAAAAAATCTTGGTGCGCGGAACCATTACTTCCCGCACGGTCACACTCTCAAGGTCGAGCGCGTTCAGGATCATCTCCTCGGGCACGGCTGGCAGTTGCCCAAATTGGTGAGCGGCGGTGACGATGAGACGTAGTTCATCCGCTGAATGCACGGCGCCGTGCCGGATCTCCCTCAAACCGAGCACACGAAGAACGCCTCGCGCAGCACGTGTCATCGTGAAGATTAGCGGCCGAGTAATAGTCAGGAAGAAATCCATTGGGCCGGCAACCGCCAGCGCAACGCGTTCCGCTCTCTGCAGCGCAAGCGACTTCGGCACCAGTTCGCCCAGAATCACGTGCAGGCAGGTAATCAGGATGAAGGCAACGCCGATGGCAATTGCGTGCGAGTACGCCTCGGCATGGGGAATTCGTCCGATGGCGCCCTGGATCAGCGTTGCCAACAGAGGCTCGCCTACCCATCCGAGGGCCAGGCTGGCAACTGTGACCCCGAGTTGAACGCCGTTGACGACCTGATCCAGATGCTGATGGAGCTTTAGGACCGTACGCGCGCCGATGCGATGTGCCTCGATGAGCTGCTGGATGCGCGTCTCGCGAACGCTCACCAGGGCAAATTCAGCCGCCGCGAAAAAGGCATTGGCTGCAACCAGGAGGACGATAAAAAACACCCGGAGCAGCACAAAGGCAATCATGGATTGCGTAATTCTAACATTACAAAGGAATTGGATTGCGGCGGGTTTTTACAATCGAAATCTCTATTTCCGGCGCCGCATCGTCCAGTCAATGCCCCCGGCGTTCTTCCCTCCAATCCAGCACCTGGCATGGCTGTGTCCTGATTCTTGCTTTCTTTTTTGTGCCCTTTCGGTCTAACGCCGAGTAGTGAAACAATAACAATGGTGGCGGGTATCAATCTTTTTAGGAACTTATCCGCAAGGAAGTCCGTAACTGTCATCGTAGACAACAACGCCACCGATATCCCCGGCAGGAGGCAGATGTGAACGGCAACCTAAATGGAAACAAGAAGAAGCGCCGCAAGAAGATCATTATTGGGTCGATTATCGGCGTATTAGTACTGGCGATTGCGGGCGGGCTGATCGCGGCGACCCGTGGCGGCACCAAGATCGATCCTTCAAAGCTGGCCAAAGTGGAAAAGGGTGATCTTGCGAAGAGTGTTGTGGCGACTGGGAAAATCACCCCGATCACAAAGGTTGAAATTAAGTCGAAGGCCAGCGGGATCGTGAAACGTCTATATGTCGACGCTGGCGACCGCGTGAAGAAGGGGCAGCTGCTCGCCGAATTGGACAAAGAAGAGATCCAGGCTCGTGTGGCACAAGCTCGAGCACAACTGGAAGCCTCTGAGGCCAGCTCGAACGGCACTCGCGCGGATCTTGATCGCGCCAAAGTGGATGCAGAAGGCCCGGATGTTCCGTTGCTGAAACGGGCGTATGAACGCGCTCAGGGCATGGCAAAGGAAGGTGTTGTGTCGGCTTCCGCGCTTGACGATGCGCAAAAAAATTACGAGTTAGCCCTGAACAAACAGAATGTGTCGAAGGCCCAGCTTTCTGTCTTGAAGGCGAAAATTGGTCAGGCACAGGCACAGGTCGCGCAAGACCGCGCCAACTTGAAACAGCTCGAAGAGCAGCTGAACTACACCACGGTCACCGCTCCGATTGACAGCATCGTTCTCTCTCGCGACGTCGAAGTCGGCGATGCGGTCAGCTCAATTCTGGTCCTCGGTTCCTCAGCAACGCTGGTCATGACCCTTGGCGACACAAGCGAAGTCTATGTCAAAGGCAAAGTAGACGAGAGCGATATCGGCAAGGTCTATCTCGGACAGCCTGCGCGTATCAAGGTGGAATCTTTTAAAGACAAGAGTTTCTCGGGCAAAGTCACGAAGATCTCCCCAATGGGAGTTGAGAAGGACAACGTCACGACGTTCGAAGTGCGCGTCTCCATCAACAATCCGGGCGGCGAACTGAAAGCCAATATGACGGCCAACGCAGAGGTCATCTTGGAGGAACACAAAGCAGTCCTGCAGATCCCGGAAGGCGCGATTCTTTACGACAAGGATAAGAAAGCGTCCGTCGAAGTCCCTGATGCCAAGGGCAAAGAAGGTAAACGCAAAGTGGCGGTCAACATCGGAATCTCGAACGGCGCCAAGACCGAACTCTTGAGCGGCTTGAAAGAAGGCGAAGAAGTCGTTCTGCAGTAACGTCGGCTCCAAGCTTCGGCTCTCACGCTTCAGTCGCCCACGATCCTCACTGGCTGTAGCTTGACGCCCGGAGCTTGGTTTTTTGAGGTCCCTATGAACCTGGCCGAGCTCCTGAACCAGTCGTTCGCAACATTCCGGGCGCACAAGATGCGAATCTTCCTGACAATGTTTGGGATTGTCTGGGGAATTGCGTCAGTGATTCTGCTGGTGGGACTCGGCCGCGGCTTTAGCGTAGACCAGAAACGCCGGCTACAAACGTTAGGCAAAGATCTAGTCATTGTTTGGGGAGGGCGCACCAGCGCACAGGTCGGCGGACGCGCTGCGGGCCGCGAGATCAACCTTACGATTGACGATGCCCATCTGATTCGCGACGAATGTTACCTGGTGAAAAATGTTAGTCCGGAGTTGCGTCGGACCATTCCGGAGGTCAGCCAGTTCAATTCGGCTAGCCGCGGCGTCGTAGGGATGTGGCCTTCCTATCAAGATTTTCGCTCGCTCTTGATAGAGGAAGGTCGCCTGATCACCGATGACGACGAACGCGAAAGTCGCCGCGTTGTAATTCTGGGCTCTGCGGCCCGCCAGCAGTTGTTTCCAGGACAACCGGCGGTTGGTGCGGCAATTTTAATCAAGAGCCTGCCCTACACCGTGGTGGGAACGCTCAAAAAGAAAGATCAGAATTCCAACTACAGTGGGCCGGACAATGACTACTTGTTCGCTCCCTATTCAAGTGTTGCCCGCGATTTCCCTCCCCCGGAAAAACCCGGCATCACCAGAGGATGGTTGGAGAACATTGTCTTCGAAGTGGCTCAGCCTGAAGAACACGACGCGGCCGTTGAACAGGTGAGGCGCGTTCTTGGACGCGTGCATCATTTCGACGCGAAGGACAAAGACGCCCTCTTCATCTGGGACACCATGGAAGGCGCCAAAATCCTCGATAAAATCTTTGGGGTTGTAACGTTCTTCTTCGGATGCGTGGCCGTAACGACATTGTGTCTCGGCGGGATCGGCGTGATGAACATCATGCTCGTGTCCGTTACAGAACGTACTCGAGAGATTGGCGTACGCAAGGCTCTCGGAGCAACGAGCCACGACATTCTGCGCCAGTTTTTTGCAGAATCTGTCTTATTGACTGTGGTCAGTGGAACCCTTGGGTTGATTCTCGGAGTGGGCATTTGTCTTGGCATCTCGAGTCTCCCGCTGCCCGACTTCGTTCCTCATCCGATTGTTTCGCCCATCTCGATTGCCGCTTCAATCGCAACTTTATCTTTGATCACGCTAACCGCTGGGATGTATCCCGCCCAGCGCGCTGCGGAAATGCCACCTGTGGAGTCGCTTCGCTATGAATAAATCTTCAAGTTGGAAATGGATTGCCCGCAACCGTTTTGCTGTCCAGCTGGCGCTGATGGTCGTCGCCGCCTCTTCAATTGTTTTTGCATCCGTTGATGGCACGTTTGAGAAAACCTTTCAGGTCAACGGACCTGTGCAGCTGGACGTTTCCACGCACTCTGGGGATGTCGTTGTACACAACGGGCCAGCAGACTCAGTCAGAGTCGTCGGCAAGATTCACATCGGCAACTCCTGGTTCATAGGCGGAGATAAGCGTGCGAAAGCCGAGGAAGTGGCGAAAAATCCTCCAATTCGCCAAGCCGGCAACATCATCCATATCGACTACGTGAACATGCGCGACGTCGCGATCGACTACGAGATTACTGTTCCTGCAGAAACGAAATTGCACTCTCGTAGCGGCTCCGGCAATCAAGACGTCGGCGGCATTAGCGGTGGCACGGATCTCGAAAGCGGGTCTGGCGATGTTCAGCTCCGCGCTCTCAACGGAGACATCCGCGTTCAAACTGGTTCCGGAAACGTTCGCGGACGCGAATTGAACGGTGGAATCCGCGCAACGGCAGGCAGCGGCGACATCGAACTTGAACAACTCGGCGCCGGAGACGTCCAGATCCACACAGGTTCTGGAAACATTCAGGTCCGGGGCGTCAACGGCGGACTCCGCGCCGACGCGGGAAGCGGCGACATCACGGCCGAGGGCGTGCAGAAGAATGAGTGGGAGGTGCGGACTGGATCCGGAAATGTCCGGTTGCGCCTGCCATCGGAGGCGGCTTTCAACGTCGATCTGACCACCAGCTCAGGAACGTTGGACGTTCGTCATCCCGTGACAACCACGGTCGAAGGCCGTGTCCACGATGCTCCGCAGAAATCGATTTCGGGCCAAGTGCATGGCGGCGGACCGTTGCTTCGCGTGCACACGGGTTCGGGAGACATCTCCATCGAATAAAGCTGATCGGAGACCATGTATCTGAAAGAACTCATCTCGCAAGGGTGGCAGGCTTTGATGCGGAATCGCCTGCGTTCCCTACTGACAATGCTGGGAATCGTGTGGGGCCTGGCATCCGTCGTGATCCTGCTCGCGTATGGGCAAGGTCTAGGCGGGAGCGTTATGCACGCCTTCATGAACATGGGGACCAACATCATTGTTCTCTGGCCTGGACAAACCAGCCTTCAAGCCGGAGGACAACGCGCCGGCAAGAAAGTTGAATACCAGTACGAAGACATTGAAGCGATTCGCGATGAAGTTCCCCTCGTGAAGGCGGTGAGCGGCGAAATTGACCGCGACTTCGGATTCAAAGTTGGCACTCGTGTTGTATCCATGAATGTCCGAGGTGTTGAACTGCCTTATGGACAAATGCGCAGAATCGACATTGAAGATGGGCGCTATTTCAACGAAGGCGACTTCGTCGATCACCGGCGGGTTGTAATTCTGGGGTATAACGCGGCCAAAAAAGTCTTTCAGGGCGCGCCGGCAGTGGGACAATTCGTAAACCTTGGGGGACTTGAGTTCGAAGTAATCGGTACGATGCGCAACAAGATCCAGGACTCGATGTACCAGGGTCCAGACAACGAAAACGGATTTATCCCGATGGGTCTTTTTCGCGACCTCAAGAATATTCGTGATCCTGAGATGATCGTTTTTCAGCCGATGGCGCCTGAGTTGAACAAGAAAACTCTGGCGGCCGTCCGTGAGGTCATCGCGCGACGTCATCATTTCGATCCCAAGGACGAAAAAGCGACTCCTGAAATGGATGCGATCGAAGGCAAGGCGATGGTGAACGGCTTTTCTATTGGCCTTCAGGTCGTACTTGGGTTGATCGGAGCTGTCACCTTGGCCGTGGGTGGAGTCGGCGTGATGAATATCATGCTGGTCTCAGTCACAGAACGCACCCGTGAGATCGGCCTTCGGAAAGCGCTCGGCGCACGGCCTCGACACATCCTGGTGCAGTTCCTGCTGGAGGCACTCGTGCTGACGTTCGCTGGTGGGCTGATCGGCATACTCGTCGCCGTTTTTCTCACCTGGGTCATCCCGCCAATGCCGCTCTACAGCGAGTTCTACAAGACAACCAATCACGAAGGCGACATCTTCTTGAGGGCGTCGTCCATGGTCGTTCTGGTGTCGTTTATGATCCTGGGCATGGTCGGCATATTCTCTGGGTTCTTCCCCGCGCTTAAGGCGTCCAAGATGGACCCGATCGAAGCTCTTCGCTACGAGTAAACCAGATTTGGCGAGTAACCACTGAAGGCGCTGATCAACACTCGCTCTCGGATCGCTGAGCGATTGTTGCCCATTACCTAGGTGCCTTGACGGATAGTTACGCCCGCGATACGTTCGTGGTTTGTGCTGACTTTCGCGCGATAAGGACGGTCTTTTGCCTCGCACCCCTATCATCACGCTGACCACCGATTTCGGTCTGAACGACCATTTCGTCGGAACGATGAAGGGAGTCATCCTTAACATCGTGCCAGAAGCCACAATCGTCGATATTTCACATTCCGTACAAGCATTCGACGTTCTGGACGGTGCATTGACGATTTCACAGGCGTACTCCTACTTCCCTGTTGGCACCACCCATGTCGTGGTCGTAGATCCCGGCGTAGGGACTGATCGCCGCGCCATCGTCGCGTCCAGCGAGCGAAGCTACTTTGTGGCTCCGGACAACGGCGTTTTATCGATGGTCTACGAGCGAGAGGAAAGAATGTGGGTGAGGCACGTCACCTCCGAGCACTACTTTCTCCAACCACGCAGCAACACTTTTCACGCGCGTGACGTATTCGCCCCGGTGGCTGCCTACCTGTCGAAGGGCGTGGATCCTGAAAAAATGGGCGAAGAGATCGATGACTACGTAAAATTCGCATCACCCAAGCCGAAACCGGCCAATGAAAATACCCTGCGCGGTGTCGTACTCAAGGTCGATCGCTTCGGAAACCTGGTGACTAATATCACGCCCCAAGATGCGCCCATGCTCTTCGACGAAGTACCACCACCGTTCAAGATCCTGGTCGGCAAGAAGGAAGTTACCGCCATGCATTCGATATACGCGGATGCCCGGCCCGGTGAACTGTTTGGCATCCTTGGAAGTATGGGTTACTTGGAGATCGCAGCGAATCGCGGCTCGGCCCACCAATTGATCGGCTCTGGTAAAGGAACAGAGGTCAATGTGATTCTTGAAGGGGCAGCGGCAGCTGGAACTGGCAACTAAGCCGCTTGCCGCGCAGGCACCTCCGCGTCCTCAGTTCGCCGGCGTGGGTTTGTTTCTCAGTCTCTTAAAGATGGTCGGCCAGTACTCTTTCAAAATATTTGTGCCCGCCCGGATAGCAACGCCCTTTCCGAGCCGCTTAAAAGTCTTCCCGGCTGTACGATCATCATCCGGCAAATAAGTGTTCGCGAGTATCTCTGCTGCCAGCGAGCCCATTAACCCTGAGTAATTGGGAGCCTCACCCCCGCTGTCCGTTGGCGTTATCACTATGCGACGCAATGCGTGGCGGATGCTCTGCTTCAAGGTTGCGTCTTTGATCGGGAAATATCTAGGATCTTGATGCAATATTGACGCGAAAACGAATGTCCCAAAAAACTGACGCGATGCGGACCTTCCCATTGAAGACCCGAACCGCTTGCCGAATCCCTCTGCGCCTTGCCCGTAGTCCGGGTACGAATCCATCGCTTGCGAAATACCCGCTCCCAGCAGCGATCCTCCAATAGAAAATGGAGACAAGGTATTGCTTACAGAAAGCTTGAACTTTTCTCCCGATGACAAGGGTTCGGTGCTGGTCGCCAGGTCCGGAAAGACGACGGAACGCCTCATGAGGACATCTAGAGGCGAGCCCTTCTTAGGATCGCTTTTATCTTGAGCCGACTGCTCCGGAGCTCTGACGGCCGATGGCGCATCTGGCAGCGGGTGATCGGTCGGCGGCGTTTGCGCAAAGCATAACGCCACGGTCATGCCGCGCAATAAAACCACACTGAGTAGTAAAACCCGAACAAGCATGTACATTCATGCAATAGGATAACTAGAGGCTGTAAAGGGTTGCTCTAAGAGATCTTCGCTTTGGGGTGAACATAGCGATCCATCTCGCCCGTCCATTTCAGAAAACGCCACAATTGAAGCCGTTCACGCCACAGGAATTCCCAAAACTCAAGGAATCCAATCTGGGTCATTTTCACACCGGTGTATGTCTCAATACGCCACAGAAGGTACGGGCTGCGCCACGGGGTCAAGCGATGTCCGCGAGTGGCATTCCACATGAATCGTATGGCGTAACGCATGCTTTTGAAGTCCAGTATACCCGGTGCACCACCGACTGAACCGCCAGTTGCACCGTGCTAAAATCTTCGTCTGCCTTCGAATCCCCCCATGAGTACTGATGCCCGCCAACTCGCCGAACACCATTACTATGCCGCGCTCGATCTCGTCGGAGACGGCGATGACGATGGGGCCGTAGAGGAGTACCGAAGATCCCTAAGAGCGGACCCGACCTTCACGGAGGCCATGCATGGCCTGAGTCGCGCGCTGCAGAACCTCAACCGACTGGACGAAGCCATTGATGTCGCCAAGAAGCTCTCTGACATCGATCCCGACGACGTGTTAGCACACACCAGTCTCTCCATTCTGTATCAGAAAAAAGGCATGGTGCCGGAAGCCGAAGCCGAAGGCAATAAGGCGCGGGTCCTCGGATGGAAACAACAACTCAAAGGGAACAAGTAGCAGCCGTCAATACGCGAAGGTCAGCGCTCAACCTAACATCGATGACGTTCGGGTCAGTGTCGACCTTTCATGACAGCTCGTACTTTTTCATCAGGTGCCGGAACGAACGATACGAAATACCAAGCACGTCTGCGGCGCGAACTTGCACTCCACCCGAGTGTTCAAGCGCATTTTGAAGTAATGATTTTTCGATCTGCGCAACGTATGTTTCCATCCCAATGCCATCCGGCAGCACGTAACCGGGCCCCGTAACTGGTGCTCCGCCGCCAGCCGCAGCTGCGGCTGCTCGGGCCTTAGGACGCTCGACCGGTAACTCAACATGTAACTCGTTGCTCGCTTCAAGAGCGACAGCCCGCTCAATCGTGTTTTCCAGTTGCCGCACATTGCCGGGCCAGTCATAGCCACACAAGGCATCTACGGATACTGTCTCTAAACGCAAAATGCTTTTGTGTGCGGCCGATGCATACTTCTTAAGAAAATGGCTTGCGAGCAGCGGGATATCCTCTGGACGTTCCCGAAGCGAGGGCACCCGAATGGGAATCACACTCAGCCTGTAATACAGATCTTCGCGGAAAAGATTTTCCGCCACCTGTTTTTCCAGCTCGCGGTTGGTGGCAGCGATCACACGTACATCAATCGCAATTTCGTTCGTACCGCCGACCGGCCGTACGGACCGCTCCTGCAGGACACGCAACAGCTTTACCTGCATAGAAAGCGTCATCTCGCTGATTTCGTCCAGAAAGATCGTTCCGCCGTTCGCAACCTCGAACAAGCCACGCTTATTCTGATTTGCTCCCGTAAACGCTCCCTTTACGTAGCCAAAGAGTTCGCTTTCCAGCAGTGTTTCGGGAAATGCGCCGCAATTCACCGAAACGAATGGCTCCGTAGCGCGCGGTGAACAGACGTGCACAGCGCGGGCGACCAGTTCTTTTCCGGTTCCACTCTCTCCGTACACAAGAACGGTACTGGCGGTTGACGCCACGGTCCGAATCGTTTGCTTCAATTTCTCAAGCACCGGACTCGCGCCGACAATGTTGTCGAGCGAATTGCGCGTGGCAGCGTCCCGGCGGAAGGCGAAGTTCTGCCGGCTTAGAGCCAGTTTTTCAAGCGAGCGGTTGATGGCCAGCTTGATTTCGTCCACCAGCCCAGGGCTTTTGCGAATGTAGTCTGATGCACCGCCAGCCTTCACCGCTTGTACCGCTGCCTCATAATCATCAACCGCAGTAATTAGAATGACGGCTGACTCAGGGCAAACCTGGTGAGCATATCGGAGCACCGCTATGCCGTCGGTATTCGGCATTTTGATATCGGTGATGATGACGTCGTAAAGCGCGCCGTCGATCTTGCGCTTGGCCATGTCTCCAGAATTCACGGTCTCAATCTTGTGGCCTTCACGACGCAACGCGATGTCGAGGAGTTCACAGATTGAGCGCTCGTCGTCACAAACCAGAATGTTGGCCATGCGCTCCTCCTCCCGCAGCGGCGACGGATGTAGCGAGCAACGAATCGGGGCGGTCAATTTCCGCCTGGTCCGCTGCTTGCCGTCGCAACCGCAAAACAAATGTCGTTCCTTTGCCCAGGTGCGACCGGGCCCACACTTTTCCATCGTGCGCCTGCACGATTTGGTAGACGATCGCCAACCCGAGCCCGGTCCCTCCCTCGAATCCAGACTGGAATGGCTCAAAGATCTTCTCGCGCTGCTGAGGGCTCATGCCTGAACCTGTATCCGCAAAACTCACCTGCCAGTCGTCGCCAACAATCTCGAGGCTGACCCGCAGCGTGCCTCCACCCTTCATGGCCTTTACAGCGTTTTCGCAAAAATTCCAGAACACTTGTTTGATCTTGTCTCCGTCGGCGAGTACGAACGCTCGTTGGGTAAGGAAATTTCTCTCGATCTGGATACCGGCACTCTCAGCGGTCAGTCGATGCTCCAGGAGTGTCAGCGTGTCTTCGATGAGCGGCACAAGGTTCGTATGCGCGAATCGATACTGCTTGCCACGGGAGTATGCAAGGAAGTCAGTAATGATATTGTTCAAACGCCCGGATTCGCGGGTCACAATCTGCAGGAGTTGTCGGTGCTCGTCGTTTAAGTCCGGCAAACCAGAAAGCATGCTGACGGAGCCAGCAATCGAGGTGAGCGGGTTTCGTATTTCATGCGCGATCGCGGCCGCCAGACGTCCAACTGCCGCCAAACGATCTTGCATTCGGACTTCGCGTTCCAGGCGTCGTATTTCGGTCAGATCATCAAACGTGTAAACCAATCCTTTTTCTTCACCGTTCACACGCATTGCTGAAACGATGACCCGAAACGTCTTCTGGAAGCCATCCGCAACCGTGCTGCGCACTTCTGTATGCGTCCGCTCGGCATCGACTGACGGCAAGGGATCCATAAACCAATCTCCGACGGGCGTACCAAGGAGTTCAATCTCAGGCCGCTTTAACAACTCTTGGGCCGCGGGATTCACAAGAGTGATTCGCCCATCAAGCGCAGTCGTGATTAGTCCGCCGCTGATCGATTCAACAATGTTTTCGTGAAGAACTTGCAGGTTTTCAAGGGCGCCACTGGTCTTCTTGAGTTGTACTCCGACCTGCCGAAGCTTAGCGGTCAAATGGCCCGCAAGATATGCCACGGCCAGATATGCCAGAAGATTCATCGCAACAATGACCTGCAGCACCCGAATGTGCGGATGGGTGGTCGAGTACGAGGGAATCAAGCCGTAGTAATTGAGCTCTACGATCGCACCGAACAAAACAAATGACAGCGCAGCGGTCGCGTACGCCCACGAACGCGGCAGCAAAATGCAGGCAACAATGATGACCAGTGGGTAAAGAAAATTGAGGGAACTGTCGACGCCACCCGTTACGTGCACGATCACCGTGACAAGAATGACGTCAGTTACCACCTGCAGCGCTGCTTGGATACGGTATTCCTGCCACACCGACAACAGCAAAACATAGAACAGCGAGATCCCATACCAAAACAAGATCGTGAAGACCAGCAAACCAATCGGTATGGCGCTTGGCGTCAAGCGGGCCACAGCCAGCTCAATGCCGAGCAGCAACGTCAGGATTAGTATGCGGACCTTGACTAACCATGCTAGCCATGTCCGCTCGTCAAACATCAGGGGTTGCATGTCAGAGTCGCTTGCTTCTGCTCTTGCTTGTAGATCGACCGGTTGCTTGCTTAATACGGATGTCCTGTTTCAAAAGCGATCATCGGACTCAACCGGCCATCGTCAAACGACGGCCGGTTGTCGCCCTCGTTCTAGCCAGCCAGTTTTGCGATCATCGAGAACAACGGCATGTACAACGAAATGACGATTCCACCGATGCTAACGCCGAGAATGCCGATGATGATTGGCTCGAGCAGAGCCAACATATCTTTCGTCGCGGCATCGACTTCGTCTTCGTAAAAATCTGCAATCTTCTGCAACATCGCGTCCATGGCACCAGTGGCTTCACCAACGCCGATCATCTGGGTAACCATGTTCGGAAAAACACCGCATTCCTTCAGCGGATCGACGATCGTTCGTCCTTCTTCGATCGCCTTCCGCACTTTCATTAGAGCCTCTTCGAGCACCGCGTTTCCGGAAGTGCGTGCGGTGATGCCCAAACCTTCAAGAATTGGAACGCCCGACGTGATAAGCGTACCCAGGGTTCTGGTGAAGCGAGCCACAGCAATCTTTCTGAGGAGCGCACCCATCACCGGAAGCCTTAGCAGCATGTAATCAAAGTAATAGCGTCCCTTCGGATTCTTGCGCACTTGCTTGACCGCGAACACGAGTGCCACTGCACCCACGATGAAGAACCACCAGAAGGTACTGACGAACGCACTCAACCCCATTACGATTCTTGTGGGCAGCGGAAGCGCGACTCCCAAACCTGTGAACAAGTTGGAAAAGATCGGCACAACCCATTTCAACAGAGCGGCCACAATCAATACCGCGATCGAAACTACCGATACCGGATAGATCAAAGCCGACTTCACCGCCGAACGCAGGCGTACTGCTTTTTCAACATATTGCGCCAACCGCTGAAGGATGATGTCGAGAATACCGCCCGTCTCGCCAGCTTCGATCATGTTGGTCGTAAGATCATCAAACACCACGGGGTACTGCCGCATGGCGTTGGCGAGAGTCGCGCCGCCTTCGAGCGTCGTCCGGACGCCGATCAGCGTCTTCTGAAATGTCTGGTTCTCCTGGTTCGCGCCTAGAATTTCCAAACACTGCACGAGAGGGAGGCCAGCGTCGATCATGACCGAGAATTGACGGAAGAAAACCGCAATGTCCTTGGTCTTGACCTTTCCGCTCTTAAAGCTGGGCAAGGAGAATTCCTTACCCTTCTCACGGATCGACCCGGCCGTTATGCGCTCTTTACGCAGCGATTGCTGCAACGCTTGTTTGCTGGCTGCGACCCGTTCTCCGGAGACTTTTTCTCCAGAAGCGGTCTTTCCTGAAAATGTAAAAACTGGCATGGTTGCCTCTCCTCACTTAGCTGCTGGCTCGGTTCCCGATTCTTGGTCACCGTCTTCCAATGCCCGTCTCTATAGAGAACGGGGTTCAATCTCGAACTTGCATTACCGTTTCGTTGGCGCTGCTCCTCGAGCCATTGGGGTCGAGGTTCCCCCACGATTCAACAAGCTGGCACCGCGAGAGATCATTTCCTGCAATTCGTCTTGATTGCTCGAACGCGCCATTGCCGTTTCAATCGTGATTTGCTTCTGGAAATATGCAGTTGCCAATGCTTGGTTAAATGTCTGCATTCCGAACTTTTCCTGACCGGATTGCATCGCTGAGTAAATCTGGTGAATCTTGTCTTCGCGGATCAGGTTGCGCACGGCCGCATTCGGAACCAAAATTTCCATGATCATTGCGCGGCCTTTGTTATCAGCCTTCGGTAGAAGGCTTTGGCACATGATGCCTTCCAACACCAGCGACAGCTGAGCGCGGATTTGCGGCTGCTGGTGCGCCGGAAAGACGTCGATGATTCTGTTGATGGTGGATGAGGCTGAGTTGGTGTGCAGCGTACCGAACGTCAAGTGGCCGGTTTCTGCGATTCGCAAGGCCGACTCGATCGTTTCCAGATCTCGCATTTCGCCGATCAGCACCACGTCCGGATCTTCACGAAGAGCTGCGCGCAATGCATCGGTGAAACTCTTGGTATCGGCGTGCAACTCACGCTGGTTGACCACACAATTTTTATTCATGTGGACAAATTCGATCGGATCCTCAATCGTGAGAATGTGATCGTGACGCTCGCTGTTGATCTTGTCGATCATCGCTGCCAGCGTTGTCGATTTACCTGAACCAGTTGGTCCAGTCACCAAGACCAGTCCTCGGGGCTTATCGCACATCTTGCTTACGACTGCCGGAAGTCCGAGTTGGTTAAAGCCCTTGATCTCAAAAGGAATTAAACGAAACACGGCTGCGCTCGCGCCGCGTTGGTTAAAGACGTTGGCACGAAACCGGGCCAAACCCTTCAACCCGAATGAAAAATCAAGTTCGAGATTCTCTTCAAACCGGTGCTTCTGTGAGTCCGTCATGACGCTATACGCCAGCTGCTTAGTCTCAGCCGGCGTCAACTGCGGCAAGTCGAGCGGGACCAGATGTCCGTGCACGCGAATCTGCGGCGGTGAGTTTGTCGTGATGTGGAGATCGCTTCCTCCCATCTCCAGCATTCGCTTGAGCAGATCGCTTAACGAGAGCGCCATATTCTTGTTTCCCCTTCCCCGTCTCTAAAGTCTTCAGTGGATCGTTTCGCGGGCCACTTCTTCGAGGGTGGTCATCCCACCAGCCACTTTGATCAGACCGCTTCTTCGCAGCGTGATCATGCCCCGCTCGATTGCCTTCTTCTTCAACTCCACGGCGGACGCGCCCACCAGCACTAGTTCGCGGACCTCATCGTCCACTTCCATGACCTCGTACAAACCTGTTCGCCCCTTGTAGCCGGTGTTGTTACAGATGCCGCAGCCCTTGCCCTTCATGATCTTCACGGTCTTGGCTTCTTCCGGCGAATACCCTTCTTCGATCAGGGCTGGAACAGGAACATCTACCTGTTCGGCGCAGTCTTTGCAGATGCGGCGTACAAGCCGCTGCGCACAAATCAAGTGGACAGATGTTGCAACCAGGAATGGCTCGATACCCATGTTCATCAGGCGCGTGATCGTTTCCGGCGCACCGTTGGTATGCAGCGTGGAGAGAACAAGGTGACCAGTTAACGCAGCTTTGATTGCGATTTCGGCTGTTTCGAAGTCTCGAATTTCGCCGACCAGAATGATGTTGGGATCTTGCCGAAGGAATGCTCGCAGTGCGGCTGCGAAGTTCAAGCCGATCTGCTCTTTCATCTGCACCTGGTTGACACCTTGCAACTGGAATTCGACCGGGTCTTCCGCCGTCATGATGTTCGTATCCGGCTGGTTGAGCTGCGCAATCGATGAGTAGAGCGTGTTCGTCTTACCGGAACCAGTCGGCCCCGTCACCAGCACCATGCCGTACGGCTTCAGAATCGCCTTCTTGAACTTCTCCAGGGACTCAGCCTCGAATCCAAGTTTCGTCATATCGAGGCGCAGATTCTCTTTATCAAGAAGCCGGAGCACGATCTTTTCGCCCCACAAAGTAGGCAGTGTGCTGACGCGAAAATCGAGCTGCTTCTTCTTGCCCCCGATGTGCATCTTCAGCATGATGCGGCCGTCTTGCGGCAGGCGCTTTTCGCTGATATCCAACTTCGCCATGATTTTCACGCGGGAAATGATGGCGTCCTTCAATTTCAGGGGCGGCGACATGATCGACTGCAAGACACCATCAATACGGAACCGAACACGAAACTCCTTTTCGTAGGGTTCCATGTGGATGTCGCTGGCGCCTCGCTTTACGGCATCGGTCAGAACCAGGTTCACCAGCTTGACGATGGGCGCTTCGTCGGCGGCCTTTTCCAGTTCGCCGAGATCCATCTCCTGCTCTTCGGCTTGTAGCTCGACATCGGCCGCGTCGCCGATTTCGTTCATCGACTGCATCACTTGCTCGAGCTCTTCTTCCTTGCTCGTGCCGTATGCCTTTTCGATCCCCTCGAGAATCGAGCTCTCTGACGCAACCACCGGCTCAATATTGAAGCCCGTCATGAACTTGATGTCGTCCATTGCGAACACATTGGTCGGATCGACCATCGCAATGGTGAGAGACGCACCTACACGGCTCAGCGGCAAAATCTGGTATCGCTTCGCAGTTTCGAAGGGAATGAGCTTTACAACAGAAGGATCGATTTCGAAATAGGAAAGGTTGATTGCCGGAACGCCATACTGGCGTGACAAGAAATTCGTGACGTCTTCGTCGGAAAGGAATCCGAGTTTGACCAGCGCCGACGCAAGTCGAACGTGGGTCTCCTTCTGAACCTTCACCGCCTGTTCCAACTGCTCTGGGGTAATGACCTTTTCCTTGACGAGCAGGTCACCCAGCCGTTGAGACATACTTCGATCTCCTATCTGATCGGCAGAGAGATACAGCTAAGCTCTGGATTCAGCGCGCACTCTCGCAATCCTCTTGAGAAGACAAGGCCGCGGCTTGCGCGATGACACAAATTGTCACCGTAGTTGCGTAACTACAAAAGTAACTTTGGTACTTGTACTTGGCGGGTGGGATCAAGTTTCCAAGCGATTTTGTGGATTTGCCGCCTAAACATCTCTGGAATGAAGGGTTCCCCGTCCGTAGGTCATGATCTTCGGATTGTGCCCTTCGTCACAGCTGTACCCGAAAGACTTTCAACTGGCAGGGTTCCAACCGCGATTTCATCGTCTGAAGCCGAATAACCTGTCCTTGCCCTCGCTTCCGCCGTCAACCAAGGACATCGCTGTCCCTATGTCTATAATGACGGCACGGAATTTCGCCATACCTCCTTGGCCAGCCCGAACCCAATTCGCATTCCTGAGAAGCCATCAAGCCGACGAAAAGTCATCATTCTGATGGCGATTGGCGCCTTTGTGCTTCTCGTGGTGTTGGTTTCACAAGCCGCGTTCAATCTCAAATTCATTTCGCCCAACAGCAACCGCCAACTCTTGTTTTTTGCGGCGCTGACCATTCTCATTTTTCTTCTCTTCGTCGCGCTAACGTTCGTCCTTGCCCGCAATTTGCTGAAGCTCCTCGTCGAACGGCGTTTGGGCGTGATCGGCTCGAAGTTTCGGACCCGCATGGTTGTCGGGGCGCTCCTCCTCTCCTCGGTGCCGGTAATCGTGATGTTTCTCTTCTCCTACGGGCTGATGAATCGATCGATCGAGAAGTGGTTCTCGCGTCCTGTTGAAGAGGTTCGCGAAGACACTGCCACCATGGCATCGCTGCTGTCGACCTACGCTTCTGAAAATGCGCAGGCGGAAGCGGAAGCCATCGCGCAAACGCCCGAATCGCAGCGTTCATTCGACACTCTGAACTTCGCTCTGTTGGTTGCGGAACTTCGTCGTCACGAGCGGACACTCGAAGGCGGTTTTGCGATCGCCCTTGTCAACGGTGAAGCAGAAGCCAGTTTCGGAGCGCCGGCCGCATGGCAACTCCTGAGGCCCAAAATTCCCTTCGATCAATTCGGACACAATGCGCCCGTCCATTTCAAATGGAATGAGCGTGACTACATTCTCGGCAGCGCTCAAGTGACCAAGACGGGCTACATTCTCGTCGGCATGCCGCTGCCTGAGACTTTTTCTGCGACAGTTCGTCAGATCGAAGCCAGCCAGTCGCGATATTTGGAGTTAAGCCGTGAAAGAAAGCTGGTTCGTCGCACGTACATGGGCCTGTTGCTGCTGCTCACCGTGCTTGTCTTGTTTGCCAGCACGTGGATCGCACTTTTCCTGTCGAAGCTTGTTACCCGTCCGCTCGCCGCTCTGGCCGAAGGCACCCAGGAAATTTCGAAGGGTCGCCTAGACTATCGGGTGGATATCCGCGCCACCGATGAAATCGGAGACTTGGTACGTTCCTTTAACCGAATGGCAGCCGAACTGGAATCCAGTCGCCGGCAGATTGACGCATCAAGTCGGGAACTCGGCGCGGCCAACACGGCCATCGAGCAGCGACGACGTCACATGGAGACCATCCTCGAGAGCATCCCCACGGGTGTGTTGTCACTCGACGAAAATCTCACCATCACCCACGGCAATGCCGCGTTTCTCCGCATGTTTTTTCCCGACGAAGACCCCTCTAGCGCTCACGCTTCTCTAGTAGGCAATAGGCCGGAGATTGTCTTCCCACCTGACTTGCAAACAGAAGTGGAGGGACTCATTCGTCGCGCCGATCGGATGGGCCTTACCGCCAATCAGGTTGAGGTTACGCTTCATGGCGTGACCATGAACCTGGCGACCACAGTGGCTGCTCTTCAACACGGAGACCGCCGCCTCGGGTACGTAGTGGTGTTCGAGGACCTCTCTGATCTTCTCAAGGCTCAGAAACAGGCAGCATGGCGCGAAGTGGCCCGCCGGGTCGCGCACGAAATCAAGAATCCATTGACTCCGATCGCCTTGTCTGCCGAACGCATTCGTCGTCACTTGCAAAAAGACATCAAGCCCGACGAAGCCTCTCTGAATGTGATCCATGGCTGTGCCGACACAATTGCGAACGCAGTCGATACCCTGCGCACGCTCGTGGATGAATTTTCAACCCTTGCCCGATTCCCTGCGTCTCAGCCAAGCCCCGCGAGTTTGAACGAAATCGTCGACAACGCGCTTTCCATGTTTAACGGGCGCCTTGATCGCATTCAACTACGCACGAGCCTCGCTCCGAACTTGCCATTCGTTCTCGCGGACTCGGAAGCCATCAAGCGCGCAGTCGCGAATCTTGTCGACAATGCCGCCGAAGCAGTGCGCGATTCTTTGGTTCGGGAAATTCAGATTTCGACCTCACTGGTGGCCAGCCGAGACGCAGTCGAACTCGTTATCGCCGACACCGGCCACGGCGTAACTCATGAACTCAAAGAAAAGCTCTTCCTTCCGTATTTCTCCACAAAAAAGCGTGGTACTGGTCTCGGCCTGGCGATCGTTAGCCGTATCATCGAGGATCACCGTGGATCGATCAGAGTTGAGGAGAACAAACCGATCGGGGCAAAGTTCATTGTCGAATTGCCTGTCGCTGCCGAAGTAGTAAGCGCACCGGCCGCCGCCGGCTAACTATGCACAAACTGCTTATCGTGGACGATGAACCCGGTATCCGTGAATCGCTGACCGGAATCCTCGAAGACGAGGGTTATCAGGTCGAATCAGCGGCCTCCGGGGAAGCTGGGCTCGAGCTCATCCGCAAAACCGCCTTCGACGTCATACTCCTGGATGTCTGGCTTCCCGGCATGGACGGACTGGAGACCCTCGAGCGCGTTCGCGAGCTTGAAAACGCGCCAGAAGTCTTGATGATTTCAGGCCATGGCACGATCGAAACCGCAGTCCGCGCCACAAAACTCGGCGCATATGACTTTCTGGAAAAACCTCTTTCGCTCGAAAAGACACTCATCCTTGTCAAAAACGCAATCGAATCAAAACGTTTGCGGAGCGAAAACCGCGACTTGAAAAAGCAGCTAGCCTTCAAGAGTGTAATCGCCGGTGACAGCATTCCGATGAAAGCGCTGCGCCAGCAGATCGCCATCATGGCACCCACCAATGGTCGGGTCTTGATCTATGGCGAGTCTGGAACTGGAAAAGAGCTGGTCGCGCATGCGATCCATGCGCAGAGCCTGCGCAAAGACGAAACGTTTGTTGAGGTGAATTGTGCGGCCATCCCCGAAGACCTGATCGAAAGTGAACTATTCGGCCATATCCGCGGCGCTTTCCCGGGCGCCACCTCCGACAAGGAAGGCAAATTTCAGAAAGCCAGTGGCGGCACGCTGTTTCTCGATGAAGTTGGAGACATGAGTCTCAAAACACAGTCGAAGGTCTTGCGGACCCTAGATGAACAGCGCTTCGAACCTGTCGGCAGCGGCGACCCTCGCACGGTCGATGTTCGTGTCATAGCGTCTACTAACAAAGATCTCGAAGAGGAAATTTCGAAAGGCAATTTTCGCGAGGATCTCTTCTACCGCCTTAATGTCATTCCATTCTTCGTGCCGCCCCTACGCGAACGCAAAGAGGACGTTCCACTTCTGGCACGACATTTTGTAAAGGAGTTCGCCTCGACCTACGGCCGCCGTACCCGTGAACTCACTGACGACGCCATCGAGGTACTAATGCGTTACTCCTGGCCCGGCAACGTCCGCGAGCTGCGCAACGTCATCGAGCGCATCGTCATCATGAATCCGACCACCACGCGTTTCGAACGCAAACACTTGCCGCCCCTTGTTTACCGTGATGGCAGCCGCCGTGCCGCGGGAACGGAATTCTCGACTTTGCATCAGGCCCGCGACGCCTACGAGCGCGACTACATCTTGAAGAAGTTGGACGAAAATCACGGCAACGTAAGCCGGACCGCTGAGGTCCTGGGCCTTGAACGCAGCCACCTCTACCGCAAGATGAAGACTCTCGGAATCGCAGCAAAAGAATAAACTCGCCAAAGCCATGCGACACCGCGCGCATTACATCGCGATCTTGGTTCTCTGCGCCATATCTTGTACCGCGCAACCTGATCCAGACCCCACCAGCTGGTTTCGCGACATCACTGTCCCCCCAGGTCAAACCTTGAACGGGGCCACATGTTTCTTCTGTAGCATTCATGTTGACGGCGAGTTGAAACATGATGCAACCACGCAGTGGGGAGACATTGATATTCATGGCGTAGTTGGCGGCGATGCTGTGGCTGTCGCTGGATCGATTCACCTCTACCCGGCAGCGCGCGTCCAAGGTGACTCCGTCTCGGTCTTCGGCGACAACCGACTCGATGACCGTTCGCAAGTTGCCGGGGATGTCGTGGCCTCATGGGGCTCCATCAAACGATTCCCCACAGCTCTTGCAGCACGCTCTGAATCCGCCAACGGGCCAGCGTTCCTCTCGAAGATTCCTCCTCGTTGGCGGACGGCCCTCATCCTTTGGCTGATAGGACTATGCATCTCTCTTCCGCTCGCGTTTCTCTGCTACTGGATTCTCGGTCGAGCGCGACTGGAGCGAATGGCCGAACAAGTTCGAGCGCGGCGATCGAAGACTCTTCTGTTTGGCGCACTGATCCTGGCGGCCTTAACCACTGCAATGGCTCTGGTGAGCACTTCAAGGCCGGAATCGCTCGAACCCGTATTATCGGGATTGCTGCTACTACTGCTTGCGCCCGGATACGCGGCGCTGTGTCTGTTGATCGGTCAGCGATACAGTGCTGTTCCGGCGAAAGCCTTGCTGATCGGCGTGGTCGCAATCATCACAGTCCAGATCATCCCAATTCTAGGTTGGATCATGGCTCTTGTAATGATGGTTTTGAGCTTGGGAATTCTGGCGATGGCTGTTGCTGGCCATTGGAAAACTACCGCTTAACCATGTGAATCTCAGTCCCGTTCCGGGCGAACTTGACTTCATCCATGAGCTGATTAATCAGAAAAATCCCACGACCGTGGTTTGAGTAAACATTCTCTCCGACGCACGGATTCGGGATGGTTCCGGGATCAAAACCCGGTCCCGGATCGCGGACCACGATCAGGATCCCGCGCTGTTGGTCACAAGCCACATCGCACTCAACGGTCTTGGTTGGATCGCCTTTTGCCCCGTGGACCACCGCATTCGCCAACGCCTCCGTCAGGGCCAGTTCGATCGCATCTTCTTTGCCTTCAATACATTTCTGGTCCCGGACGATGCCCATGACGCGCTGGACGACGGCATCGACCGCATTTCGGTCGGCAGCCAGCGTAATACGGAGTTTGAGGGATAAATGGTCCGTGTCAAAGCTGCAGGCAGGCTTAGATTTCGGAACCCGAGGCTTCTTCATGCTTTTCTTCAACAGGGCCTAGCGTGCCATGGATTGTATTCGTACAACCCCCAATCGGCAACTGAACGTCGGGTCACGACCGACCGGAACGTTCAACAACCGTCGGGGCTGTGATGGCTTCCAATTGCCTACGCCAATCCAACCCTTCCACAAACTCTCGCGACTCACGCCACCCGGCCTTCACCTTAACAAACAGTTCGAGGTAGACCTTTGTCCGCATCATCTTCTCGATGTCTAGTCGCGCCGCCGTGCCGATTTTCTTGAGCATCAGGCCCCCTTTTCCCAACAAGATGGCCTTTTGCCCCGCGCGTTCGCAATAAATGATCGCCGCAATGCGAGTCAGCTTCGCTCCCTCTTCAAACTGCTCGACGATGACAGTTGTGGCGTGTGGTACTTCTTCCCTTGTCTCGAGCAGAACTTGCTCCCGGATGATCTCCGCCGCCATGAAACGGGTCGGCTGGTCCGTGACTTGATCTTCAGGAAAGTAACGAGGGCCTTGAGGCAGCATCCTTACGATTACGTCCAGCAGAAGTTGGAGCCCGTCTTTCTTGCGCGCAGAAATTGGAATCACTTGCCGGAATTCGTGCAGTTGCTGGTACTGCGCAATGATCGGAAGGAGCTTGTCTTTCTCTTTACCCAACAAATCAACTTTGTTCAGCAGTAGGACAGTCGGGGTCCCTGCCTGTTTGACCATTTCCATCAAAAACTTATCTTCGATTCCCGGTCTCTGCTTCACATCAACGATCATCAGAAGCAGGTCGCAGCCTTCTAGCCCTTCCCGGACCTCGGTCATCATTTTGCGACCGAGCGAACTATCGGGTTTGTGGATGCCGGGAGTGTCAATCAGAACAATCTGCGCTGCAGATCGTCCCTTCTGTTTCGGGATGTTCACAACGCCCTGAATGCGGTTTCGCGTCGTCTGTGGTTTTGGCGAAATGATCGCGAGCTTCTCGCCCACAAGCGCATTGAGCAGCGTCGACTTGCCCGCATTGGGCCGTCCAAGAATGCAAACAAATCCGGAGTGAAGAGACATAAGAGGTCAACGAACAGATTCAAAAAACCAAAGAGAAATGCGCGCCACTATGAGACGCAAATGAGAAGCCGAGTACGCAAATGAGAAGCCGCGCTTAGATTAGTTTCATTTGACGCGACGAGTCCGTACTCACGCGCACGCGCTCTACGCGACGGTCGGTAGCGTCAAGCACTTCAAACCTCAGACCGTCCTCTTCCACGACCTCACCCTTTTTCGGAATGCGGCCCGCCAGTTCACTCACCAAGCCGGCAATCGTCGCAGATTCTTTACCTTCTGGACGTACGCCCAGCAACTCACCGAGGCGATCAATATCCATATTCCCGGGCACGACGAAAGACTTTTCGCTTTCCCTTACGACTTTTTCGTGTTCCTCGCCAATCTCCCCGACAATTTCTTCGACCAAATCTTCTATGGTGACCAGTCCCGCCACGCCGCCATACTCATCCACCACAATGGCCATACGAATGTTATTTCGCTGCATTTCTCGCAAAAGATCGCTCGAGAGCTTGCTTTCAGGAACAAAATAGACGTCCTTCCGCATGAGCGTATCGACCGTGCGATATGCAGCCTCGCTATCGGGCACTTGCAGTACATCCTGTGCCCAAACGACGCCCTTGATGTTGTGGATTGTTCCTTCGTACACAGGCACCCGCGAGAAGGGTTTCCCCTTCAGCAGATTGATGAATTGTTCCACCGTCGTATTGACGGGTACAGCGACCATTTCCGGACGCGGCTTCATTGCCTCCCGCACGGATTTCCCGCCAAACTCGACCACCGACTGAATCAGATCGCGGTCGCCTTCCTGAATAATTCCCTCTTCTTGTCCCGCTTCGATCAACGCATCCACCGCTTCCGCCGGGCTCTCCGGCTCCGGATCTCCATGCTCGCGCGTCAGCGCTGCGACTGACTGGCAGAAGCCCAGGACGATCGTCACTGGAAGCACGAGATAGATAAGCATTCTCAACACAATCGACCATCGCGCCAGCCAATGCCCATTGGTGCGCGAAAAAAACACAAACGGTAGCAGCCGGTTGCAGACAATCACCACCAGGATCATGCTGACTGTCGCCTGCACGATTTCGTGAACCGTCCAAGCGTTATCGCGAAACACTGAGTATGCAATCAACATCGCGATCGCAGCGGTGGTCAGTTGCGTCAGGATCGCCATTGAAACCGAAGCCCTCTCACGGCTTACTCGAAGCCGCGGCTCGACTTCCTTCTCGAAGGCATTGATGTTGTCCTGAAATTCTCGCGATAGGAACCGCCCGATCTCTTGATAAAGCCGGTCGACGTAAGACACCAACGTTAACAACCCGAGCAGCACCGTAAGCGCAACGCCGATGCCAATCATCGCGCCCTCGCTCGCGCAACGCGCACATTCGTGTTCGCGTTCGAAGCCGCCGCTTTGTTCCTACCACGAGCACTTGCCGTCACAGGTTTTCTTAACGACCTTTGTGAACCTTCGCGATCTTTGCGTTTAAGAGCCTCTTCGTCGCCGCGCCGTTCAATCAGCCCGACGGGCAACTTCATCTCTTTTCGGAGACGTGCCTCGGTGCGAGCCATCTGGCCATCATCCCGTTCGTGATCGTATCCGCTTAAGTGCAGCACTCCGTGCAAGGCCAGAATCTTGATCTCATCCCCTGTGGAATGCTGAAGGCGCTTCGCGTTCGCTGCGGCAATTTCCGCCGAAATCGCGATGTCGCCGGCGAATCTTGTCACCACCCCGCGTAGCGCAGGAAATGACAACACGTCCGTCGCCACGTCCTTCCTTCGGAACCGGTAGTTCAATTCTCGCATTTCTCGGCTACTCGTAATGAGCACGCTGACGGCACCTTTCAACCCAACCATTTTCTTCGCGCGCGCGACAAAGCGCTCCAGTGCCCGCTCCGTCAGTCCCGGCACACGCTTCTGCAAGATAATCAAGAATCCCTCGTTCCTGACGGACGACAACCGGCTGCAGACTACGCACCTGGCTACAGTTCTAAAGCAAACAGGAGGGACCTGAAGGCGCCCTCCTGCAAAACTTACCCGCTATTCTATTCCTGAACGCGAAGGACATCCGACGCAACTTTCCCTGCCCCACCGCTTTCGGGTACCGCTACCGGCTTGCTGCCGTTGCTCGCTTTGGCCTCCGGAAGCAGTGGAATCTGCTCTTCTGCCAGCCGAGCTTTGTGCTCGTCGTAGGCTCGGATAATCCGCTGTACCAGGTGGTGCCGCACTACGTCGCTTTCGTCGAAGTGCACAAATGCGAGCCCGGGCACGCCCTTCAAAATATCAATCGCCTCAAGCAGCCCACTTCTGCGCGCATTCGGCAAATCGATCTGGGTGATATCGCCGGTGATCACTGCCTTCGAGTTGAAACCAAGCCGCGTGACAAACATCTTCATCTGCTCGGACGTTGTATTTTGCGCCTCATCCAGAATCACGAACGAATCGTTCAACGTGCGTCCGCGCATGAATGCAATCGGGGCAATCTCGATGACATTCTTCTCCAGGTATCGCTCCACCTTCTCCGGATCCATCATGTCGAACAGCGCGTCGTACAAAGGCCGCAAATACGGATCGATCTTCTCCTGCAAGGTTCCGGGCAGAAATCCCAGACGCTCGCCAGCCTCTACCGCAGGCCGCGCCAGGATGATCCGGTTCACCTGCTTGCTAAGCAACGCCGAGATCGCCATGGCTACCGCAAGGTAGGTCTTGCCTGTGCCTGCCGGACCAACACCAAACACCATGTCGTGGGCTTCGATCGCTTCCAGATATTTCCTCTGGTTCGAACTCTTCGGCTGGACAGTCCTGCGCCCGAGCGAACGCTGACGCCCCGCCTCGGCCAGACCGCGCAGCGTCACCTTCGGATCCGCCGCCAGCACGCGCAGCATGCTGTTCAGGTCGCCATTATTGAAAGTGTGTCCCGACTTTCGCAGGTATTCAAAGTCCGAGAAAATCTGCTCAGCGCGCGCCACATCGCGCGCGGCGCCCTCAAGATCAATCCGGTCCGCCCGCAGATCAATATTGATATTCAAGCCGTCTTCGAGCACATGCAGGTTTTCGTCCCGCGTGCCAAACAGTGCCTCGATGTTCGGGGTGATCTCGATGCTCTTCTTCATTCAGTAACCCTTTAGCGCTGCCATCCACTGTGAACTCTAACCCGCGATCCTGCCTTGGTCGATACCTCCCACTAGCCCAGAAACGGACAATCACGCCGAGGAACACATCTCCCCCGCGTTCATGGGAAACAAATCTTCTCTCTGAGGTTGGAACCGGCCGGAATGCTCGCTCCCAGGGTGCAAGCAACTACCATTGTCTAAAGCCTACCCCCCTCCCCCATGGGAGTCAATGGCAGCCACCCTTTGGTCAACCATGACAAAATCTCCTCGATTGGAACTTCAGCTACCCAATCGTTTAATGTGATTCCGCTTTCCATTCCACGTCTGCGCAAATTTAGAGGACACCAGATGCGCCTTGTGCGAGCTCGAATGCTTTCATCCTGTCTCACCATCCTGACCGTACTGATCTTGGCCGGATCAGTTGCCGCAGCTGCTTCCGCAAGCGGCCCTGCCGTCGTGGCACTCCACAAAGGTTGGTCAATCCAGTCGTCTGCGAATGCCCCGGAGTCTGGCGATGTTATCTCCTCCAAATCGTTCCAGCCGAAGGGATGGTATTCCGCCACTGTTCCAACCACTGTTGTGAATGCTCAAGTCGAGTCCGGAGAGTTCCCCGACCCTTATTTCGGAATGAACTTGCGCAAGTATCCTGGCATGACCTACCCCATCGGCTTGAATACGTTCAACAACCTCCCGATGGACAAAGACAGTCCGTACGCGCGCTCGTGGTGGTATCGCACGGAGTTCCAGCTTCCGGCCACATACACAGGCAAGAGCGCGTGGCTGCATTTCAAAGGCATCAACTATCGCGCCAATCTCTGGATCAACGGTAAGAAACTCGCCGACGCCAAGGATGTCGCGGGCGCCTACAATATCCATGAGTTCAACGTAACCTCATTCGTCACGCCCGGCGCGCCCAACGTGCTTGCAGTCGAGGTCTTTGCTCCTACCGAGAAAGAACTTGGCATCAACTGGGTGGACTGGAATCCTGCGCCCCCAGATAAAGACATGGGCATCTGGGGCGACGTGTACCTCACCGCATCAGGACCCGTGAGCGTTCGATCTCCGCAGATCGTCACGCACTTCCCTGACGCATCGCTTAAGCAGGCCGACCTGACAGTCATGGTTGAGCTCAAAAACGCATCGGAAAAATCAGTGAAAGGCGTAGTTGAAGCCGTGGTGGATCGCATCCGCCTGCACCAGGATGTCACGCTCGAACCAAGCGAAACGCGCAGCATCGAGTTTGCGCCCGACAAGTTTCCAGAATTGCAGGTGAAGAATCCCGCAGTTTGGTGGCCGGCCGAGATGGGCGCGCCAACTTTGCACAATGCCTCCGTCAGCTTCTCAGTTGGCGCCGAAAATTCTGATCAGCAGCAAATTCGCTTTGGGATTCGCGAAGTCACCTCTGAGATGACCGATCAGGGTTATCGCCTCTTCCTCATCAACGGGAAGAAGATCCTCATCCGCGGCGGTGGATGGTCCATGGATATGCTTCTTCGTCCCTCCATCGAGCGGACGGAAGCGCAACTCCAGTACGTGCAGGATATGCACCTCAACACCATTCGCCTCGAGGCGCAGCTCGAATCCGATTACTTTTTTAATCGCGCCGACGAAATGGGGCTTCTCGTCATGGCAGGCTGGTGCTGCTGCGACATCTGGGAACAGTGGGACAAATGGCTACCCGGCACTCTCGACGTCGCAACCCAATCACTACGCACTCAGACGCTGCGCTTGCGTAGCCATCCCAGCGTGATTTCATGGTCGAACGGCAGCGATGGACCTCCTCCTGCCGAAGTCGAACGGGCCTACCTTGACGTTTTGAAAAGCGTGGCGTGGCCGAATGTGATTCTTTCTTCCGCCTCAGACAATGCTACGTCGGTTACGGGACGCTCCGGCGTCAAGATGAGCGGCCCGTACGATTACCAACCGCCGAGTTACTGGCTCGCTGATCGCGCAGACATTCCTACCCGGCCCATTCCATCCGACGACGGCACTCCGGGCACGCCTCCGCCCGCAGGCCAGCCCATGGAACTCACCGACGCACGTTGGGGCGGAGCCTACGGTTTCAATACGGAGACCGGCCCTGGACCTGCCATTCCGCCGCTGCAAAGCCTCCGCAAATTCATTCCAAAGGATCATCTCTGGCCCATCGATGAAGTGTGGAACTACCACTCCGCCGGCGAACGCTTCATGACCATGGACCGGTTCCACGAAGCCATGAATGCGACCTATGGGAAGCCGACCGGTCTCGATGACTATCTACTCAAAGCGCAGGCCATGGCCTACGACGGAGAACGGGCCATGTTCGAGGCGTACTCGCGCAACAAGTACACCTCGACCGGTGTAATCCAATGGCTCTTGAACGTGGGATGGCCTTCGACTTACTGGCATCTGTGGGACTACTACCTTTACCCCGCTGGCGGATACTTCGGCTCGAAGAAAGCCTGCGAGCCGGTGCACGTTCAATTCTCCTACAACGACCGCAGCATCGCGGTCGTGAACAGCAAACGGGAAGCGATTCCAGGACTCACGGTCTCAGCGCGTGTGTACGACTTCAATCTCAAGGAGTTCTTTTCGCGCGATGCAAAGCTCAACGCCGACCCGGACAGTTCAACGAACGTCATGACGCTTCCACCCTTTCCGCCCGAGCCCGCATCGACCGTTTACTTTGTAAAACTCACGGTTCTTGACGCGGCCAAAAAAGAGGTTAGTTCCAACTTTTACTGGCTACCCGCCAAACTCTCCACCATCGCTTGGGACAAGGTCAAAGACACCGCCTTCGCTCCCATCGCGACATTCGAAGATCTGACGGCCCTGCAGCAGCTGCCCCGCGTGCGCTTGAGCGCAACGGCAAAGATCGAGGGCAGCGACCAAGTCCGAGTCACGATTCACAACCCAACCAAAAACTTGGCGTTCCAGGTTCATGTCGGCATTCGCGGAGCGAACTCGGAAGACGAGATCTTGCCTGTCTTGTGGGAAGACAATTACATCTCGTTAATGCCTGGCCAATCGAAGACGCTCACGGCGCGCTATCTAAAGAAAGATGTGCTCGGAAAGAACGCGACACTGGTTGTGGATGGGTGGAATGTGGAACCCGTAACAGCTCGTGTGAATTAAGACTCAGTTGTTAAAAAAACAACGCCGCGGGCCCTTACTTAGGCTTGGAAGCAGGCGCGACCTCTGCTTTCTTGGTTGGTGCCGCTTTCTTTGCGGGCGCAATCTCAACTTTCACGGCCGGAACCTGATCGGATGACCTTGTGTCGACTTGAACAGTATCAAGCCCACCGCTGCCGTTCGCCCGTTGCGTCGTCCGTGTTTCGGTCGTTCCGCCCGGTCCCGTTCTCACAATGTCAATCGTCTTCGAACTAACTTGCAAACCGCTGCTCGGATTTCCCGGATTCACCGCTTCGACCTGTCTTTGCGTAGTCGATCCGTCCCCGCCGGCTTTGCGAACCGTGGTTACGCGTTCGTTCAAGTGTAAGCTGCCATCTGGCGCTGCGCCCGGAGTCAGATCGGAATATTTCTCGACCGTACTGCGCGTGTCGCCGCTTGCGTCCGTCACCTCTTTGCTGACAGTTCGTCCGGCTACTGCCAGGCGCCCGTTCGCATCCGCGCGCGATAACGTTTCCTCAATCGTGCGCTCCTTCCCATCCTGTCGGATTGTTCCTTCGCGCTTTTCTGTCAGTTGCCAGCCGCCATTCAGGTCCTGGTTCTCGGTCGATTTCTGAAACTTCGTCAAGCTATCGCTTGTCTTGGTCTGTCGCTCGATGGTGCGCGAAGTTGGAGACAGGTTTCCGTTCATGTCTCCCAATAACGTCGTTGATCTCGTCTCCTGCGTGTCTCGGCTCAGATTTTTGGTCTCGCGCACATCCTGCTGCACCAGCTGCAAACGCCCATTAGAGTCCGGGTTCGACGCGGTCCGCACGCTCTTCGACCCTCCGCCGGGCAGCTCTTGTTTCTGCTCTTCCACCACCTGGACCAACGTCCTCTCGCCATTCACTCCCCTGCCGAATGTTTTTGTAATCGTCTTCGTGGTCGTGGCGTTCATTTTCACGGTTTCAGTCTCAACATCCATGAAATTCTCATAACGCCCATCCGGGCCAACCCGTTGCAGGGACTGCTTATCAACCGTCCGGTCCCCCGACTTGGCATGGCTCTCGCTTGTGCGCACATTATTGACGCCGCTCGTGTACGACGACTCTCCCGTAGCACTCCATGCTTTGTCGCTGTTGGCCGAGTCCGCGTCGGAATTTTGTGCAACGACGGGAACGCTTACGCACATGAAAGCAACGCCGACTATCATCAGGCCTGGCAAAAGATGTACCCGCATAAGGAACCTCACTGCAGCCCCAATCATAACGCTGAAAGCAACGGGCGCCCCATTCTCGTCCGCGTATTTTGCGGACAGGGTGGGGACTTTGATTTCTACAACGCTGCAATTGAACACCTGCACGACCGCCCGATGCTATCCTACTAACCACTTCACGATGAGGCTGTAAACCTGTCATGCCCGATCCCAGCACTCCTGACGTACAGACCACCGAGCCCGAAGAATCTTTCAGCGACATTTTCGCGCAATACGAAAAGTCCCACGCCAAAAAGAAAGACACCACGGAAGATCGCGGCAAGCAGATCGAAGCAACCGTCGTTGCCGTCACTGCCGACTCCGTCCTTCTCGACATCGGGTACAAATCCGAAGGCATTCTTCCGCTTTCTGTATTTCCGAACGAGCCGGTAAAGGCAGGAGACAAGCTTTTGGTTTCGGTGAAAGGCCGCGATCCGGAAGGCTATTACCAGTTGTCCCGTACTCGCGTGGAACGTCCCACCGACTGGGCTTCGCTTGAAAAGGCTTTTGCAGATAAGGCCACCATCGTCGGCACCGTCACCGGTGTGATCAAAGGTGGCGTCACCGTGGATGTCGGCGTGCGCGCATTCATGCCTGCCTCCCGTAGCGGTACACGCGACGCCTCTGAACTCGAAAAACTCGTCGAGCAGGAAATCCGCTGCCGCATTATCAAGCTCGATGTCGCTGACGAAGATATCGTCGTCGATCGCCGCGCTGTTCTCGAAGAAGAAGAGCGTTCCGTGCAGGAGCGTCGCGTCTCCGAGCTCAAAGAGGGCGCAACCGTCACCGGCACCGTCCGTACCATCGCGGATTATGGCGCCTTTATCGATATCGGCGGCGTCGACGCACTGCTTCACGTCAGCGACATTTCGTGGAGCCGCATCAGCAAGCCCTCCGACGTTCTTACCGCCGGAGATCAGGTGGATGTTCAAATCCTGAAAATCGCGGAAGAAAGTGGCAAGCGCCGCATCTCGGTCGGCATGAAGCAACTGCTACCGCAGCCCTGGGACTCAGCTCCCGACAAATACAAACTGAACGACCGAGTGCGCGGCACTGTGACCCGCATCGTCGACTTCGGCGCCTTCGTCGAACTGGAACCAGGTGTGGAGGGGTTGATCCATATCTCTGAACTGTCCTGGTCTCGCAAGATCAAGCGCGTCAGCGAGGTTGTAAAGCAGGGCGAGACGGTTGAAGCTGTCGTCCTTGGTGTAAATCCCGGTGAGCGCCGCATCTCGCTAGGCCTGAAGCAGACGCTAGGCGACCCCTGGAAAGAAATCACAACGAAATATTCAGAAGGCTCGGTGATCGAAGGACCGGTAACCAGCCTCACCAAGTTCGGCGCATTCGTGCAGCTCAGCGAAGGCGTCGAAGGCATGATTCACATCAGTGACCTGAGCGCTGAAAAGCGCATCAACCATCCGCAGGAAATGCTGAAAGTCGGGCAAGTCATCTCTGCGCAAGTGCTGGCGATCGACCCCACGAAGCGCCAGATCAAACTCGGCATGAAGCAACTCGTCCCAACTGGCCTCGACGAGTACATCGCGGAACACAAAGTCGGAGACATCGTCACTGGCCGCCTAATGGACGATTCCACCGAGAATGCGCGGGTCGAGTTGGGCGAAGGAATAGTTGCCAGGTGCCGCATCAGCGCAACCGTAGCGGCGTCAACCCCCTCTGCACGAGAAGACGAATCAGGCGTTGCGAAATCCGGAAAAGCTGATTTGACTTCTCTCGGCTCAATGCTGCAAGCAAAATGGAAAACCGGCTCCTCGCCGGCGGCCGCATCGAAGCCCGAACCGGCACGTGCGGGCCAGATCCGCAGCTTCCGCATCACAAGCTTGGATGCGGCGGCAAAGAAGATTGAGGTCGAGTTGGGTTAATACCTGGCAACCGAGCCCGTCTTCACAAAACAACAGGCACAAATCTCGAAGGCGCAGAATCGCGGGTTCTGTTTCCCCACCTCCGGATCGCCGACAATCCAATTGCAGCTGATCCAATCTAAGCTGCTGCGGCCACGTCACGGGCGAAAACTGGAACCGCCTTGGGTCGTGGACGCACGATCAAATAGAACGCGACGACGTGGGTGATCATTAGCAGGGGAACGTAGATGATCGGGATCGCGTACGTGGCGCCCAACTGCCCCGCCATCGCCGGAAGGCCGACTTGGGTGGCATGGTAGTAGTCGAAAATGAGATCGATTGCTCCCACAAGATTGAACGCGACTACGAACAGCCAGAAGAGCGGACGTATCCTCACCGTGAGAAGCGCGAAAATGGCGAGGACTCCAGTTGCCAGGTCCCAGTAGGCGGCGAACGTGGCGAAGCTAGCGGGCAGATTGGGGCCGACCACGCCTGGAACGATAAAGACGAGCCCGAAGAAGCGGAAGCTGTGCAGAGTAGCAATGGCGCGTTGCGCTTTGACCGGGTCCATTGACTTGAGTCGCGGCATGACGTAAGCGCCGAAGCAAAGCAACCACGCGACATAACCGAGAATGAGATGGATGTTGAAAATGGTTTCCTGCGACATTTTGGCCTCCAATGCGACTAAGAGTTCATCAAAACGAATCTTCGACGCCAGGCCCTAGCCCTGACATCGGAGCGTCATCTTTTGGTACCATTGGGTACCATTTACTCGCAGATGGTACTATACGGTACCGCAGTCGTCAAGGAGGGTCATGGCCGCGATATCGTCGTCCAAACGCCACCAGAAAAGCGGCGACGAAGCCGCGTTACGAGAGCGCATTCTTGATGCAGCTTTTGCAGCCTTCATGAGGAGCGGCTACGCAACCACCAGCACGCTTGAGATCGCGACGCGCGCGCGCGTTTCGAAGCGAGAGCTTTACGCGCTAGTTGGCAACAAACAGAAGATGCTGATCGCCTGCATCCGTGAACGCGCCAAGCGACTGGACGTCCCCGCCGATTTGCCCGTGCCTCGCGATCGCGAGACCCTGGCGCAGGTCCTGGCTTCTTTTGGGACGAAGCTCCTCCGCGAGATAAGCGATCCGACGGTCATCGCAGTATTCCGGCTGGCGATCTCTGAGGCGGGCCAGGCCCCTGAAGTGGCGCGAGCGCTCAACTCTACAGGACGAGAGGCCAGCCGCGCCGCCTTGCGGAAAATTATGGGTCAGGCCCAAGAGTCCAGACTGCTCACAGGCCGTCCTGCCGAACTTGTTTCGCAGTTCACCGGGCTGCTCTGGCGCGACTTGATGGTCAGCCTCCTGCTCGGCGTCGCTGAGAGGCCGAACCCTCGTGAAATTGCTGGACGTGCCCGCGACGCAGCAGCCGCTTTCCTGCTACTTCACCCACCGCCGAATGAGGTGCCGGATGCCTAAGTCTCAATCTGGTATTACAAGGGCTAGTTTCACCTGCAGCGAATCAGTTTGACGAGCAGCGTCATATGCTGGCCAAAAACGTGCTCTTGCCAGGCACCGTGTCGGGCAACATTCTTCGTACCTTCACGTCCGAAACCGAACCCTGAGTGCTGTTCCTCCGAGGTCCCTGTGCCCTCCATGGTTAAGGCCTTTCCGTTGAAGTCTTCAGATCCGCCTCTGCCTCTCTCACACTCTCGACCCTTCCCAAATCCCGCCACGAGTACTCATCCGCTGGAAACGCAATAACTCTTTCTCCATCACCCGCCAATCGCAAATACGACGCCACAATCGAAAATGCGCCGTCTTCGCTCAACATCGTCAACAGCCGCGGCGAGATCACATGAATCCCTGAAAACGCGCGCGCCTCGAACCGGCCGACCTTGCGCGCCCACTCAACAGCTCCATCGTTGCCCGCCCGCCGCCCGCATAACTCGCCGGCGTCGTTGAACAGCAAATACCGCGAAGTCCCTCGATCCTGCACCGCCAATGTCGCGAGCGCCTGACGGGATCGATGGAACTCCAACATCCGCCCCAAATCAATCGTGCTGATCACATCCACGTTATGCAAATAAAACGGCTCGTCCTTTGACGAGCCTTCCAGAAAAAACCATCCCGCTTTTTTCAGTCCCCCGCCTGTATCGAGTAGCTCATCCTCGCGTGAAATCTCGATCCGCATTCCAAAATTCTCACGCGCCGCGAGATACTCGACCACCATGTCGGCGAAGTGATGCACATTCACAATCACTTCGCGCACGCCAAAGGTTTTCAGGCGCGTTAATACCATCTCCAATAGCGTCCGTCCCGCAACTTCGACCAGCGCTTTCGGACGATCATTCGTCAGCGGACGCAACCGGGTACCCAGACCCGCGGCCAGCACCATCGCCTTCATGCGCCCGACGCTCCCAGCCCGCGCTCCAGTTCACGATGATGCAACACCACTTCAATTCCCCTGCTGCGTAATCGCTTTGCCACCTGTTCCGCCAGGTACACCGACCGGTGTTGTCCACCGGTGCAACCGAACGACACCATCAGGTTCTTAAATCCGCGCCGCTGATATTCGCTCACGCTCGCATCCACCAACGAATATACGTTGGCCAGATACTGATGCACTGCGTCCTGTTGATTCAGATACTCGATCACCGGTGCGTCCCGCCCGGTCAATGCTTTGAATCGCTCCTCGCGTCCCGGATTCGGCAGGCTTCTCCCGTCGAACACAAATCCGCCGCCGTTACCGGTTTCGTCTTTCGGCCATCCCTTGTGGAACGAGAAACTGAACAAACGGACCGTCAGGCTCTCCCCGCTCGACGCCAGCCCTTGCAGTTTTTCCGATCCCAACATGCTGTGGAATGCGCCCATCAACGTGGGCAGCGCGATCGGCAGTGTCACGTTATGCAACAGCCATCGCAAGTTTTTCAACGCGTACGGCACGCTCTGCAGAAAATGCGCTTTGCGCTCGTAGAACCCGCGAAATCCGTAGGCCCCAAGCGCCTGCATGATGCGCACATACACGTATGCGTAGTAATGCTCAGTGAACGCCGCGCGATCCAGCTTGATGTATTTCGCGACGCAATTTAGGTAGTGATCGAGCAGTTCCTGCCTCACCGCCGATGGCAAGTCAGCCTTCGCGTCGAATAGCAGCGATGCAATGTCGTACTGCAACGCGCCTTTGCGGCCACCCTGGTAATCGACAAAAAAAGGTTTGCCGTCGCGCAGCATCACATTTCGCGACTGAAAATCTCGATACAGGAAGTAATCGTGGTCCGCGCTCAGCAGCAGTTTTGTAAGGCGCGCAAAATCGTTCTCCAGCGCCTGCTCGCTGAATGGAATTCCCGCCAGCCGCAAAAAGTAGTATTTGAAATAGTTCAGGTCCCACGAAATCGACTGCCGATCGAAACTGCCACGCGGGTAACACACCTTGTAGTTCAGGTCGCGTCCCGCTTCAATCTGGAAACGCGGCAGCACATCGACCACCCGCCGATACGCCTCAATAGCCACCGGCTCAATTTCGTCTCCAGTGCGATGCTCCGAGACGAACTCGAACAGCGTCGTATTGCCAAGGTCTTCTTCGAGATATGCACCCTGTTCGAGCGCCTCGGCATAGATCTCTGGTACGGGCAAACCGTGTTTCCGGAAATGTCGCGAAAACTCGAGGAAGGCGACGTTCTCTTCCCGAACGTCATACAAAATCCCAATCGCGCGCGCCGACTCACTCGCTAGCCGCACAATCACGCGTCCCGACCCACCGAGTTCGCCTTGCAGTGGTTCAACCCGTGTGGCCGGCTCATGAAAGTGTCGTTCAAAAAGCTGTTTAAGAACGTCCATGGGAGTGTGGATTTGCACAACAAAGATACCATCGCTGGCATCAGCCCTCTCTATGCCGGGCCCTGCAGCACCATTCATGACAAATGACCCGTGCGACGTCCGATCGACCACACGCCGCTAGTGCCGTAGCGGTTTGAACAGTGAAGGGTCCACCACCTCCATCCCACAGTTCGCACCATCATGCTGTCATCTTTGCGGCGAGGATGGATCGAGTGACCAGCGCTCCACCGTGTACAATAGCGCGTCCCTCACATATCTCTGAGGTGGATCATGGCAACCGCCACAGCTGTAGTCCGCCAACACCCTGGCCGGCGTTACGATCACTACTTCTTTTCCGGCATGGCGATTCTCATCCTCGCGACCGTCTTCCTCGGATTCGCGCGCACGTACTACCTGGCCGGAACGTTCCGCGCCCCATTGCCAGCCCCGATCATTCACCTCCACGGCGCAGCATTCAGTTGCTGGATCCTTCTACTCATCACGCAAACCTCTCTGGTTTCCGCGCACCGCGTCGATCTTCACCGGCGTCTCGGTGTAGTCGGATTTCTGCTCGCAGCCGTGATGGTCGTTCTAGGCATGCTCGCGGCCACCAACGCGCTTAGCCGGAACTTCGCACCTCCAGGTCTTGATCCGCTCACGTTCTACGTAATTCCAATGAGCGACATGGTGATCTTCTCGGTATTCATCTTTTTCGCGTACCGAGCACGCTTCGACCCAGCCACGCATAAGCGTTTGATCATGCTCGCAACGATTTCTCTGCTGATTGCCGCTATCGCACGCTGGCCCTTCGCATGGACGTTTGGCAAGCCACTAAACGGACAGGCGGTCATCTGCATGTTTTTGCTCCTGCTGATTGCCTACGATCTCTGGTCGCAAGGAAAAATTCATCGCGCCACGTTGTGGGGCAGTATTTCTCTAGTCGCGATGCAACTGCTTCGGGTTCCGCTCGGCAAGACAGCGATCTGGCACGCATTTGCCGCCTGGGCACAAAAACTGGGCTAACTTTTCCTACGCGTCACTTCCCTGAAGCCGCCCAGCACGCAGAAGCGCACAAGCTCCGCCGCTCGACTATGCTGGAGTCTGATAGTGCCCCCAAATGTCCTCTTCTCCCTCCAGCAGCCGACTCATCCTCCTCACCGGCGCCAGCGGATACATCGGCGGCCGCCTTCTCACGGCCCTCGAACGTGCGGAGTGGCGTGTGCGCTGTCTCGCGCGTCATCCGGGATACCTACAGTCGCGCATCGGCCCCAATACCGAAATCGTCAAGGGCGATTGCCTTGATCTACCTTCTCTCGCCCCTGCGATGGATGGCGTGCATACCGCCTACTACCTCGTTCACTCGATGGGCTCATCAGGAAAATTCGAAGAAGAAGATCGCCAAGCCGCGCAGAATTTCGCCGACGCCGCCCGCGCTGCCGGCATTCACCGCATCATTTATCTCGGAGGCCTCGGCGAAGCTGAACAGGAATTGTCGGCTCATCTGCGAAGCCGTCAGGAGGTCGCCCACATCCTTCGCTCGTCGGGAATTCCGACCGTCGAACTGCGCGCATCCATCGTAATCGGTTCCGGAAGCCTGTCGTTTGAGATGATTCGCGCTTTGGTCCAGCGGCTGCCGGTGATGATCTGTCCCCGCTGGGTCGCCGTGAAGACCCAGCCCATCGCCATCGAAGACGTTATCGCCTATCTAGTCCAGTCAGCGGAACTACCCGACGGCGCTGAGTCCGTTTACGAGATCGGCGGCACCGATCAGGTGAGCTACGGCGAAATCATGCAGGAGTATGCGCGCCAATCCAACCTGAAACGCTGGTTTATTTCCGTGCCCGTGCTCACGCCGCGTCTCTCAAGCCTGTGGCTCGGCCTCGTAACCCCAGTCTACGCACGCATCGGACGCAAGCTCGTCGACAGCCTGCGCAACCCCACTCTTGTACGCGATCACTCCGCCCGTACCGTTTTTACAGTTAAGCCGAAGAGCGTGCGGGAAGCCATTGAGAGGGCCCTGCGCAATGAAGACCAGGCTTTCGCCCAGACTCGGTGGTCCGATGCGCTCTCCTCATCCGGCGCAACGCGCCAATGGGGAGGCGTTCTCTTCGGTACGAGGCTGGTGGATTCGCGCGCGGTCGAAGTCTCCGTTCCGCCCGCGCAAGCCTTCACACCAATCCGCCGCATTGGAGGGGCCACCGGCTGGTACTTCGCTGGATCTCTCTGGTGGCTGCGTGGATTTCTCGACCTCCTTTTCGGAGGCGCCGGACTACGCCGTGGCCGACGCAACCCAGACCTTCTCTCCCCCGGCGACACTCTGGATTTCTGGCGCGTCGAATCCTTCGAACCCGATCGCTCGCTCAGACTTGAAGCTCAGATGAAAGTCCCCGGACGCGCCTGGCTTCAATTCGAAGTCGAACCCTCGGCCCAAGGATCCGTCATCCGCCAAACAGCCATCTTCGATCCGGCCGGCCTCGCGGGTCTCGCCTACTGGTACTCGCTATTTCCAATTCACAAATGGATTTTCGCCGGCATGCTAAAAAGAATCGCAGCAGCGGCAGAACGAGGCGAACCAACCCCAACGGGAATTCAGCACGCGCAGATTGGGTAAAGCCAGATCGTAATGGCCCGGCAGGGACGACGGAGCCAATCCTAATGTAACCTGGCTGCAATTTCGCCCTTCGATCTACGATCTACTCATGCACAGATCGCGCAAGGCCATACTAGCCCCCGTGCTGCTTTTCTTTTCCGTGTTTGCGGCGTCGGGTATCAAGCCGACTGTCGCCGATGACGGCTTCCCAACGGGCCAAAACTCCCCGGAAGGCGCCGCTACGGATCTGGCTAGAGCATTTATCCAACAAGATGCCGACCTATTTCTCCGAACTTGCGTCCCGCCCTACGGTGGGGGTGGCACGCTGTCTGCTTATAAGGATTACCTCGACGGCGCATCGCACGCTATGAGACTCGAACGATCCAGTCACATGCGTTCGCAGGAGAATCCCCACACAATCAAGCGCGTCTTTGCTGCACGTCACCTTTCGCGCAACGGTCCTGCATCATACGGATATGCAGCTTTCGATTTCCAAGAAGTGCTCTTCGTGGATGTAGACGTGATTTTGAACGATGGGGCGAGCTACGTGAAACGGACTCTTGTCATCCAGGCTCGCGACGGTAGGTGGTACGCTCACCCTAAACCTGATCTGTCGCCGCTTCTCAGCATGGGTCTGGATAACGAAACGCCATCAATCAAAATCGTCGCCGCATCCAGGTGATCGATGCGAATCAAGAAACCATGGATGTTTGTGTTTGTCGTGATTTTAGTGGCACTGGGTTGGGCCGCGTATATGCACGTCTCAACATCGCGTCGTCACTCCGCATACCAGAACAGATTGATAGCTCTTCAGCGGGACTTGCCGCGTGGTACATCCGAAGACGAGATCCTTCAATATCTCCGCATTCGAGACATCGCTTACCACGTCGACCACAACAACAAGGGGATGCGACTCTTGATCGAAGTGGGCGAAGAACCTGTTTATCTCGTCTGCGAGGGGAATGTCTATATAGCGTTAGAGTTCGGCTCCGACGACGCATTGAATCGCGTCTATCTCACAAGAATCGAAACCTGCCTCTAGCGTTTCCCTACGCCCCTTCCCCTCTACCCTGCGCCACTGACGCCCACACCGCTCGCTCTTTTGCCCAGGCTCGCAAATCCTGGATCTCTTCCGCGCGCGTTGTCGAGAGCGGCACCGTACCAGACAACGCATCGAGCAGCCCTTGTGTCGACACGTCCTGTTTCTGTGCGAACGCTGCGTACATCGCCGTCTGCACGGCGGATTCGATTTCAGCTCCAGAGAATCCCCGTGCTGCCACCGACACACGCTCTAGATCGAATTCCGCCGGATTGCGTTTTCTCTTCTCCAGTTGAATCGCGAAAATCTGTTCTCGTTCCGCTTGGTTCGGGAGATCCACGAAAAACAATTCGTCGAAACGTCCCTTGCGAATCAGTTCCGGAGGCAACACGGTCACGTTGTTACATGTTGCCGCCACAAACACCGGCGCCTTTCGATCTTGCATCCATGACAAAAACGACGCGAGCAACCGCGACGAGACGCCTGCATCCGCCGACGCTGAATCCGCCCCGCTTCCCGCAAACACCTTCTCGAGTTCATCGATCCACAGCACGCACGGCGCAAGACTCTCTGCCACTTTGAAAACTTTCTGGATGCGCTTCTCGGTCTCACCTATGTATTTGTCGTAGATTGCGGCCGTATCGAATTTCACGAGCGGCAGTTTCCACTCGCCCGCAACGGCGCGCGCACATAGGCTCTTGCCGCATCCTTGCACGCCAAGGATGATCACGCCCCGTGGCGGCTCGAGTCCAAACTCACGCGCCTTGTCTTCCCACGCGCCACGCCGCTGCGCGAGCCAACTCTTTAGACTGTCGAGCCCACCCACGCTCGTCATGCTGTCCCCGGACGGCACGAACTCCAGCATCTCCTGCCGCTTCAACAGGGATTTCTTCGCCTCAATCACGTCCGTTACCGTCTCCGGACAGATCGAGTAGCGGCTGACCAGCGCCTGCGAGAGCGCCCGCTCCGCTTCTTCTTCGGTCAACCCGCGAAGGTTTTCTGCCAGCGCGTCCAAACCATTCGGATCGAGTTTCCGCTGCAGCGTGTGACTCTTCGCTACCCGCACGACCGTCTCATCAATCAATTGCCGCAACCGTTGACGGTCGGGCAATGGCAATTCCAGAAACTCGACCAGGCTCGCGAGCTCGGGCGGGATCACCACGCGCGGTCCCATCAGGATGACGGTGCGCCGGTTCGTCGAAAACTTCTGCCCGACATCGCGAAGCCGCCGCACGACGACCGGGTCGTCCATGTGCCGATGAAAGTCTTTCAGAATGAACGCCGCTTCAATGGAAATGCCTTCCAGGTTCGCCAGCATCTGTGCCGGCTCGCGGCTGTTGTAGAGCGCTTTCGTGTTCTGCTCGAGCGCGTCGGTCCCAATCCCGCCGCCAAATCGGCCAGACCCGTCGTTACCCTCAAGGATAACTTCGGTCGCCGTAGTGCCCGACCGCATCAAGCCGCTCGCGATACTCCACTCGAAGGTCGTCAGGTTCAAAGCCGAACAGGCCACCCGGACCAGCCGAACAGCACGCGTCTCCTCGACGGTTTCCATCACCACGATGGGTGTGGAGGAGTCGATCAGGACTTTCAGACGATCGAGGACGTTAGCCATATCCGTTTGACCAGTCGCGACTTACTCTCGTAAAATAGCTTATTCGGCACCCACCGGAACATCTCTCTAGAGAAACGAAGGTAACGAAACAGCATGGCTAATCATTTTTCGGCGCTGAAGCGCGCCCGTCAGACAGTGAAACGCACCGCCACGAACCGCGCCAATACATCCCGCCTGCGCGGATCGTTGCGCGATTTGCGCGAAATCCTCGAAAAGGGCGATAAAGCGACTGCCGAGAAGACCTATCGCGAGACCGTCTCTGCCCTGGATAAAGCCATCCAGAAGGGCGTGATCCACAAGAACACCGCCGCCCGCTATAAAAGCCGATTGGCCGCTCGCGTGGCTAAGATCGCGAAGTAGCCAGCAGCCCCCAACGCCAGAAAACAAAGATTACGGCGGGTCAACGAGCCCGCCGTTTTTGTTGCGGGTAACATTCCCCACTTCGCAATTGTCATTCGGGAGGCGAGGACTGGAAACTGCTCTCATTTCACAGCTCAACCCCAAATTCACTTCGCAAAACTTCCCGCCACTCGTCCTCGGTCTTCAACACGCGCTCTTCTCGCTTTCCACCCCGCGTCTCAATCAACCTGAGATCCGACAGCGTGGAACGTCCATCGCGACGCGCCAGCGTGCACACGCGTTTGCGCGTGAAATGCGATTCCGGGGAGGTCTGGTGAAAACGGCACATCTCCGCGAACTCCGACAACTCACGAGGCTCGGGGCTGAAGGAATATTCCAGCGTCCATCCCTGCGCCGAATGCTTTTCAACCCGCAAACGAGAATCCGCTTCCACAATCCGGAATCGCTCGCTTCCTTGCTCTTGCTCCAGACCCGGCCGAAGGCGTAACGGATCGAGAAATGAATCCCCAAATCCGACATCGGCCAACCACGGCTGATCTAGATCGACGCGCAGCGTCAGATGATCGTACTCAGGACCTAAGCTCCCATCCGCGCGACCAACCCGCGCCGAGAGTAGCGTCACGTGAAATCCAAGCGCGCGCAACAACCACGCGAATGCTCCATTCAACTCGTAACAGAACCCGCCGCGGCGCTGCTCCACGATTTTCCGGACCGCCGCGTCTGCGTCGCATGGAATCGTGCGCTTCAACCCGATATCAAGATTTTCGAATGGCACGGTGAACAGGTGCGCCCGATGCAAGGCACGCAACGTGTCAGAGTTCGGATCGGTCACGCCCGAGTAGCCGATGCGTTCCAGGTAGGCGTCTGCGGAAACCATGCCCCGAAGTTTAGAACAAGAACGTACTCAAGGGGCCAGAGTGCAAATTCCTGTGCTATGTCTGCCCGATGATTCATCGCCCCGTTGAGCCGTTACACTCGAAGATATTCTAAGATAGTTAGGAATATCTACATGAAATCACTGACTTCTACCAGAGGTCAGATACTTACGGCTTTCAAACCACGAATTGGCAATGAAGATAGGGTAGACGGTCCTCCAGGATAGCCTCCAAATGCGTCCTGATGCCCCTAGAATCGACGCCTGAGCTCTTGGACGGATCAGAGTTCAAGCCGCCTCCAAGGCCCGCTTAAAACGCATTTAAACGCAGACTTTCCCATTCTGGGAAAATAAAGGATGGGGACTGGCCGCTGACGAGCTATTCCAGTAGCCGACTGGTTTCCGGACCGCAGCTTGTGACTTGTACGATCTGCCGAACAGGCGCTGCACCGTCAGCGACCCTTATACCGGCAGTTCTTCCTGCCACCAGCCGGTTTCGGGTTTTGCTTCCATGGTCAGGTCCAAGACCAGTTTTTCCAACACCAGCCGTTTGCTGGGAGGATTCGATCTCAGGGCGAGATCGGTCTTCGCCACCAGGCGAATCGCGCGCGTAAGTTCGCGCTTGGATTTGTATCGTCGAGCCTGCCGGATGATGTCATCGGCCGCGAAAGGCGGCACGCGGAACCCTTGCCACAGGGCAGCCCACAACATTCGCTGGTCGCGCACGTTCCGTTCGAGAATTACCAGCATCTGCCGGAAGGTTTTGGCAAGCATGTAGAGATGGCCAATGGAGGCTTCCTCGCCGTCGCCCGAAGAGAGTATCGCGTCGAGCACTTCGAGCGCGCGCACGCGGTCTTTCGCGGAGATCGCGTCCGTTAATTCGTAAAGCGAACGTTGCTTCGCAGCCAGAACCATGGTCTCGACGTCGCCGAGCGTGACACGCTTCTTTTCTCCCACATAGAGAATCAGCTTCTCAAGCTCGTTTGAAACCATCATCATGTCGCCGCCGAGCGCATCGACAAGTTCGCGAGCGGCATCGGGATCAATTTTCACATCACGGGTCACGCCGTAATCCGCAATCCAGCGAACAGCTTCGCCTTCTTCCACGCGCGAAAGTTCGACGATCCCGCAAAAGGGCCCGAGATCTTCGCGGATGCGCTCATAGCGTTCCTTGTCCGTCATCTCCATGCGGCGCACGTCGGCGGGAATGCTGATGTGGTCGGCAACAAAGATCACGAGCGCGTCGGGATTTGGATTTTTACAATAACTTTCGATGGCAGCGATCTTGTCGTCGTTCGAACCACGTCCGAACAAGGTCTTCACTCCACGCACGAAGAAAACCTGGAACGGCGCCATAAGCGATGGTGTCTGCGCGCGATCAAGAACCTCGGCCAAATCCGTTTCGGCAAGGTCGTAGTCAAACAGGCTGAAATCGCGGAATTCAGGCGTCACCAGGTGTTCAAGGATCGCCTCCCGGCAGCGTTTCCGAAAAAAAACTTCATCTCCGACAAACACATACACCGGGCGCAGCTTTCGCGACAAAACTTCTGACATAAACCGGTCGGCCTGCGCGAAGGCTTTCATCAGAAGCCCTCCAGGATGCTCGACACGAGCGTGCGCGCGAAGTCGCGGGAAAGACGCCCCATCGCCGCCGTGTCTTCTTCGAAGAAGCTGGAGAGTTCGCGTGACACTTCGTACTGCTCGTGAAACACGTAGCTCGGATTCTCGAACAGAACTTTCCCTTGGCGATCGGTAAGAGAAACTTTCATGCTGACGGTAACGAGCACACTGGCGGCGCGCCCTGATTGCGAATCATACGCGAGCGGCGACAGCGAAGTGGAGATAACTGTGCCGCGCAGTGTTGCATCCGCCGATTCGTCCGCGTCGTTGAGCACATGGTAGTGGGTGCGCGTAGTCATCTCGCGCACGACTGCCCCCGTTAGCTGCTGCTCGATGCGATAGGTCTGCGTCTGATTCACGAAACTCGGGATCGCAATGGTCCTAACGCTGTCGGGAAGCTGCGTCGACTGGGCGGTCGTGTGGTAACCGCAGCCCGTGGCCACTAAACAAAAACACGCAGCCCACAAGAATGTCCACCGTGTGTGGGCAACGCTAAGCATGTTATTGAATCTGGCCTTTCGGACGCGACGGAACCATGGATTCTGCGCACTCGACTGCGGTTACCGCTGAGATGCGCAGATTGTCAGTGGCAGCCCACAGCCAGATTCCATTGGCACGTCCAACGTCAGCGGCCAGCGATACCAGGATATCGCCTTGACCAGCGGCATTGACGTTGCTGGGCGAATCTTCCGCAGATTTTGTGATGGTGATGTGATCGCCAGTCAACGCTTCCGCTAACGCATCCGTTGTAACCATCTTGTCGAACTCGAGATACACGCCAAAGACGTGGCCATGGAAAATCGGGGCCTGCAGTACAAGCAGAGAGGGCGGCGCCACAGCCTTGCCGGTGATCCGGTCGTAGTGACGAAGAATGCGTTGCTCAATCGACTGGATGGTCGGCAGTGCTTTCTCGCCGTATCGCGATACCAGGTTGAACGCGACCTGGGTATCGAAGATCGCTTTGGGGAGCTGTTGGAACGAAAGCAGGTTGACGGTCTGCTCGTGAAGCTCGTCCATTCCCTTCTGGCCATGCTCGGACGCAGGCTCATACACGGTCGCGATCATGCGCTCGATGGATGCGGCCTTCCTGGCTCGCAAAGCGATGAGCGCCAACACAACTGCGGCCGGATGCGCGATGACAACGGGGCCGGGTTGGAGACTTGGGACAACGGGAGTGCCCATCTGGCGCTCGATCCACGGCGAACGAATGCTGGCATCGGGTTCGATTTCGAGCGCATAGGAGAGATCGAGGATGGTGCTACCGGCGTCGCGCACGGTCTTCCAGTTGTTGCGCGTGCAAACTGGATCCGACGCAAAGAACGTAAAGTCGACGCGATCGAATTGTTCGTTGCGAACGCTCTGGATAAAAGTGACCTCGTCGCCCATGGCTTCCAGTTGGCCAAGCGATTCGTCGTCATCGAGCAGTTTCACATCGACGGCAGGGAAATTGCGGTCGTTCAAGACTTCGGCCACTTCTTTCCCTTTCAGTGTCCCTGCGCCGACAATGGCGACGCGATACAGATTGCCTGTGCGCAGGTCCTGATGAGTGGGCGCGGGTTTGGCGGGTGTGCTCATGATGGTAGGGATGCTTCCCGATAGGCTGGGGGTGCAGGCGGCGTTGGCTTACGCCGGAAAAGCCACATCAGGCGCCAGAAGATGCCAGAAAGCATGTAGAAGAGTGCGATAACAAACAGTACCGGCTTCGAAAAGAACCAGATCGATGCGAATAGAGCCGCGAGAAACAGGATCAGCCGAAATGGATGCCGCGACCGAAAATCAATGTCCTTGAAACTGTAAAACCGCCACGTACTGACCATCAGGTAGCCGACGCAAACTACGGTGAGCAGCCAGATGAGTGTCATCCACGGAGTATCGAGTGGTTCGCCGCCAAAAAAATGCACCACAGCCGCAATCACGCCGGCGCCTGCCGGAATTGGCATTCCGACGAAGTATTTCTTGCCGGGGCGCCCGGGATTCGTCGGCTGCGGGTTGCTGGTGATGTTGAAACGCGCGAGGCGGCTTGCGCCAGCCATGAGAAACAAGAAGCTGGCGATGGCGCCAAGCTGAACCAGTTTCGTGTGCAGGTCCACAGAGTAGGCGAGCGGCAACAAACGAAATCCCCACACCCATGCCAGCATGGCAGGCGCCACCCCAAAGGTGATGACGTCGGCGAGCGAATCGAGCTCCTTGCCAAAATCGCTGCTCGTGCCCGTCATGCGCGCGATGCGGCCATCGAGTCCATCGAACAGCACGGCAAATCCGATCGCCTTCGCGGCATTATCGAAATGCCAGGCTTCACCGATCGAACCGGTCGTGACTTGCAGAATCGCGTAAAAACCCGCGGCGATGTTAGCTGTAGTGAAGAGCGAAGGCAGGATGTACATGCCTTTACGCATCCGGCGGCCTGGACGGTCGGTGCGGCGACGGAGCGGAATGACTGGAACGTTCATCGGGCCCCCGTGGGAACACCAACTGAGGCGGCGGTTACAAGTTCTTCGCGTTCGGTTGAAAGATAAGCCAGAACACTTTCACCGCCTTTGACGCGGTCGCCAATCTTCACCGAGATCTTCGCGCCAGCGTCCACAACAACGTCTACGCGCGATCCAAACTTGATGAGTCCCACACGCTGGCCGCGAGCGACCTGATCGCCGACTTTGTGATTGAACACGATTCGACGCGCAATCAAGCCAGCGATCTGTTTGAAGATGACGGTCTGACCTTCGCCGTCCACCGTCACGATGTTCTGTTCGTTCTCGTCCGCAGAATTTGCAGCCATGGCATTCAGGAACTTGCCGCGCTGGTAACGGACATCGCGAATGATTCCAGCGATAGGCGAACGGTTGACGTGCACATCAAAGACATTCAGGAAGATACTGATGCGCGTGCGGCGTTCGCCTTCCAAAGTGTAAGGAGAAACATCGGTTACCTTGCCGTCTCCGGGCGAGACGATGGCCCCCGGCGTTTCTGGAACGGCCCGCTCGGGATCGCGGAAAAACCATAGGCAAAACGCGGCCAGCAAAAGAATAGGAACGGCCCATGCAGGCGAGGTGAGCCAGCCCACGAGCAGCGCAGCACCAAAAAGCGGCACCGCATAGTAGTAGCCGTCAGGAACCATAGGAGACTTAAGATTATATTCGCGCGCCGCCGCCATGGGCGCCCATATATTAAGTGTAATAAAAAAAGGCGCTTATGAGCGCCCTTGTGCGAGACATATGAATGCTGAGCGGCTACCGCCGCAACGAAGTTAGCCGTGACCGTTACGCTACTTGATGGTGCGTAACTTCTGTTCGGTACTGCTTCTCGATGGACTCCATCTGATCCTTGAGACGCAGCTTCAGCTTTTTCAATCGAACTTCTTCTAATTTTTCGTCTTCGGTGAGGTAGCGCTTTTGAGTGAGGGATTCGAGGCGTTCTGAGTGTTGCGTATGCTCCTGGGCCAGCTTGCGGAATTCATCGTGACTGGTCAGGAGTTGGTCTCTCGGAGTCATCCAGCAGACCTCCTCTGTGTTTTAGAAACTTCAAATTAACACAGCTGAAACATCGCTTCAATGAATTTTGCGTATCGATTTGTCAGATATACCTGAGGAAGGATTGCCTTTGTTTTGCACCATTTACGAGGCAGTTAAGATCGGAAATCACACTTCGAAGCAGATCTCTTGCGCGCTTCGATTAAGTTGCAATCTTGAAGGTTGAGTCGGGGCACAAATCCTTTCCGAGGCTGCTAATCGTTTATCGCGAGACTGTAAAGGATCGCGTCTTCCGTCGGGTTGCTGTAGTAGTTGCGCCGCCGCCCAACTTCGCGGAATGAGTGCGCTCTATAGAAGGATTGGGCGGATTCGTTCGACGCGCGCACTTCAAGTACGATCGCTGCAGCCGCGGATTCCTTTGCCTGACTGATCAATGCGCGAACGAGTTGGCTTGCTAATCCACGACGTTGGTGGGATTTGGCGATCGCGATGTTCTCTATTTCCCATTCCGGATTGGTGGCACTCGCAACGATGAAACCATGGATCGCGCCGTCTTCCTCTAGCAGCAACACGCATCGCGCTGGACCAGTAAAGAGATCGCTGTATTGAGCGGAGGACCAGTGGGCCGCTGTGGGAAGAGCCTTCGCCAGCATCTCAAGTGTGGGTATGTCACGCGCGATTGCTGGGCGGATCAGCATTCTGGGACGAATCCTAAGGATAGCGGAATTGGGCCGCACTCGTGCGGGACAGCAGATCTCTTGACCGTAGAGTTCGCTGAGAAAAGCTAAGGTCGCTAAGAACGGCCAGGCTGCGATAGTGGACGCATTTTCTATTTCGGCTTTGGGAATAGTTCGGCGTCGGTGCGGTGAAGATAGTTGGCTTCGAGAGCGATGGAGGTCACGGTTTGTCCAGCCTGGATTTTTTGCCAGCCGAGTTGGGCGATGAGTCCCGCGCTCGGATATGCGATTTGTTCCGAGTCGGTGCTCGAGCGGTGCGCAAGCTCGAAGAGCGTGCTGTCCGGCGTGACGATGAAGCTGGTTCTTGCAGTCTCGACGAATGCTTGTCTGCTCAGTAAACGCTCTGCGAGCAATTTCGCGTCGGCTCCAACCTCGTATTCTCCTGTGTAGACATCGCCGCGACCCGCTTCCAGAGCCGCCATGACGCGGCCTTTTTTGTTGGTGCTGATCGCGATCGCTTCGAGAAGAGATACCGCGGCAATCGGTTTATCCAACACTTCCGCCAATGCTTTGATCACGGCGAGCCCAACCCGAAGGCCAGTAAAGGATCCGGGACCGGACACAACTGCGAAAGCTTCGATGTCTCGCTTCTGGAGGCCGTGACGCTCAAGAAGGTCGGCGATTTGCGGGACAAGTTGCGCAGAGAATGTGCCACCAGCAAGGGGAACAACCTCGATGACTTGCAATCGTTGCGCCGAGTCAAGCACTGCGGGCATCCGTGCTATCGCGATGCCGCCGTTCTTGCCGGAAGTGTCTACCGCAAGCAGTACCGGCACGAACTAGGCAGCCCCTTTCACTTGAGCGGATTCGAGTGGTTGAAGTTCTCCTAGAATTGTAGGGATCAGTTCGGCCACGGTCGGATGAATGTGCACGGCGCGCTGTATCACCGTGTAAGGCTTTTTGGTGTACATGACGTCGAGGACGCAGTGTATAGCCTCGTCTCCACCGGGCCCGAGAACGGCAGCGCCGAGAATTTCTTTGCTATCGGCATCTACGAGAACTTTCATAAATCCCTGGGTCTCGCCCTTTTCGATTGCACGGGAAACGCGGGTCATCGCACGCTTACCGATCAGAATTTTGCGACCGGTCGCGACCGCTTCCGCTTCGGTCATTCCAGCGCGACCGAGAGGTGGATCGATGAACAGGCCATAAGTCGGAATGCGATCGGTAACTCGGCGCGGATCGTTGTCCAGCAAGTTTGCAGTAACGATCTCGTAATCGTTGTAGGCCGTGTGCGTGAAGGCGCCTTTGCCGTTGCAATCGCCGATAGCCCAGATGCCGGGAACGTTAGTTCGAAGTTGATCATCAACAATGATGTAGCCCTGCTTGTCGACAGTTACGCCCGCCTTGTCGAGGCCGAGGTCGTCGGTATTCGGCACGCGTCCGACCGCCAGTAGCACATGGCTTCCCAGAACTTCGCGATCGCCGTCCTGGCAATCGACTCCAGCGGCAATCTTGTCACCTTCTTTGCGAAACGAAATACATTTGGCGTCGAGGCGGAGGTGCACACCTTCGTTTTCGAGGATTTTCCGAACTTCGGCCGAAACATCCGGATCTTCACGGCCAATCAGGCGCGACCCCATCTCGATGATGGTGACTTCGCTGCCGAAACGACGGAACATCTGTCCAAACTCGAGGCCGATATAGCTACCGCCGACGACAACGAGATGCCGTGGAAGAAAGTCGACCTCCATCATCGAAGAGTTCGTGAGATATGGAATCTGATCGACACCCGGCATATCTGGAACGCGGGCGCGGCCACCGGCATTGATAAAGAATTTGTCGGCCGTAAGCCGGTTGCCATCGACTTCGACTTCTTTTGGAGACACGAAGCGCGCGTGTCCCTTGAAAACGGTAATGTTTTTATTGTCGCGTAGCCAGGACTCGACACTTGAAGACGATTTGTTAACGATCTGATCCTTGCGGGCCTTTACTTTCTGCATGTCGACAGTAACATCGCCAGAAATGTTGAAGCCGTAGTCGGCGCCCCGGCGAGCCACGTGGGCTGCATAAGCGCTGGCGACCATCGTTTTGGTCGGCGTGCATCCGGTATTGACACAAGTGCCGCCAAAAAGTTTGCGCTCGGCAAACGCTACCTTCATTCCCGAAGTTGCCAGGCGATTTGCGAGTGGCGGCCCTGCTTGTCCAGCGCCGATAACGATCGCGTCAAATTTGTTCGGCATGCAAAGCACCCTCCACGAGTTCGAGCAGAACACCCCCGGCACTTGAGGGATGAACAAAAACGTAACGGTGTCCGCCTGCTCCCATTTTGATGTCTTCGGAGACGAGGCGAACGTTGTCTTGTTTCAACTTAGCGACGGCGGCCGAGAGATCAGGGACGCGGAGGCAGACATGGTGGAGGCCCTCTCCGCGCTTTGCGATGAATTTCGCGATGGTGGAATCGTCCGAGGTCGCTTCAAGTAACTCAAGGCGGCTTTCGCCCACCGGGACCATTACAAGTTTGACCTTTTCGTGTTCGACAGTTTCTTCGGACGAGATTGGAAGGCCAAGGGTTTCGTAAATCGATTTGGCGGCGGCGAGGGATTTTACGGCAATGCCGAGATGATCGATGGTGAACATGATATGCGCTCACATATTAACGTGCTTTTTGGCGGGAGTGGGGCGCGTGGGTGTGTGTGGTGTCCTTGGTGGTTTGGTTTGAAGAAGGCATGGAACCACGAACGGGCACTAAGGGAGATCATTGACCGCCGCTCTCAAGATGAGCCGAACAGAGCGCGAAGGAAGGCCCTAACCACGGAGGGCACAGTGGAACACGGAGGAAACCTTGAACCACGAAGGGAAATCTTCAGCGATTGTTTTTTGATGATGCCGTGTTTTTTGATGCTGCCGGGAGGGCAGCGGTGGTTACGATCTCTTCGACCAGCGAGTAGGGATCGCGGCGATGGGCGGCGATTTCAGCGGCGTAGGCTTCCAGTTGCTGGCTGGTCAGTTGGCCGCGGGCGCGATCCAACATGGCATCGCGGATCATTTCGATCAAGCGTTGCTGCCAGTTGTGAATCGTGCGCTTTTGCGCGAGATTGGCCGTTTTGAGATGTGTTTCGTAATCGGCAATCGCCGCGGCGAGCTCCGCGATTCCACGGCCTTCGCTGGCGACGGTCTTGACAATGGAAGGGGTCCAACCGTCGGCGCGCACGGCGAGAGACTGCATAGCGCGAATTTCACGTTCCACGTGATCTGCCCCATCGCGGTCGCTCTTGTTGATGACGAAGATGTCGGCAATCTCCATGATGCCGGCCTTGATGGTCTGCACATCGTCTCCCATGCCAGGCACGAGAATGACGACGGTGACATCGGCGAGGCGAACGATATCGATCTCATCCTGTCCGACGCCTACGGTTTCGATCATGACGAGGTCCCGGCCCGACGCGTCGAGCACGGTTGCAACGTCTGCGGTCGTGCGGGCGAGGCCTCCCAGAGATCCGCGGGTTGCCATGCTGCGAATGTAGATTCCTTGATCGGCATGATGGTCCTGCATGCGGATGCGGTCGCCAAGGATTGCCCCACCCGTGTAGGGACTGCTCGGATCGACGGCAATGATGCCGATAGTTTTCTGCTGCTTTCGATAGTGTTTGGCAAGCTGATCGACCAGCGTGCTCTTGCCGGCGCCGGGTGCCCCCGTCAGGCCGAGAATTCGAGCGTGACCGGTGTGAGGGAATAACGCCTTAAGCAGGGCCGACCACCCGTCAGCGCGGTTCTCCACGATCGAGATGGCGCGAGAGAGAGCGCGCGCATCTCCGCCGCGAAGGCTTGCGATGGTTTGTGCGAAGTCGTTGGCCAAGCGAATCAGTGTAAAGGAGAACGGGGAGATACGAAAATTCGCGCTTTGCTTGAGTGCTTTTCGTTCCTCGTTTTTAGGCTACTTGTTCTTATCGGGTTGGCCGTTCGTAGGGGACTTATCGTTAGGCGCTTCACGCGAGTCTGGTTTCGTTTCCTTACCGGCTTCCGCAGGTGGCGAAGCCAGCGTGCGCAGATGGAGGACGATTTGCCAGCGCTGCAACTCGGGCAAACGGCTGAAGGATGGCATGCCGCGATCCGGGTTGCCATTCGTGATTTTCCAAAAGAGAGTGCCATCCGTCTGTTGTTGGACGGCCGGCAGGTGGAAATCAGCGGCCTTCTTCAAGCCTCGCCCCTCGTCACCGTGGCATTCTGCGCAGTGACGACGAAAAAGTTTTTGTCCCCCGGCTGCGGCATCAGGATGATCGCGAAGCGGGTTCGGTTTCGCGGCCGCTTCGGATGGCGCCTGCCATTTCGGGTCTTGATGGTACGCAGTACTTTGGGAATGAGCGAGTGTGGCCGCCGTCAGAACGAAACACGCTATCAGCGTGCGGCTCACGAGTGTCCTCCGAACAGGCGCGCCACTTTTTGTCCGAAGCCGTGGATTTCATAGCTGTATCCGAAGCGAATCAATGCAGGCGCGCTGACGTCAGTCAGCCCGATACCAGGCGAAAACCGCAGCGTCGAATTCTCACTCACTTGCCAAGCAAGCACCGGCGCGAAGTAGTGTGCGGTGTCTTTGAGGCCGAAGCCGTTTGTACTGCCGAGTCCACCGTACATTTCGAAGCCGGCAGCGAAGTTTTCACGGCAGAAGCGGCACGCGTGACCTGAGGCGAGGCTGGAAAGAGGCCGATACACTCCGAATGCGTAGCCGAATTCGAAGCCCTCGTCTTCAGAAAGATTTTTTTCGACGATGAAGTTCTCGGAAATGTTCCAGTCGTGCACGGTGCTGGAAAGAATCAACTTCGTTTCAAGTTCGTGGGCATGCACGCGGCGGAGTTCGGCATTCGATTCGTCCGATATTTCAGCGTTGCCAACGATCTCTTTCGCGATGCCGCTGGCCTCGTTGATCGATTCGTATTCGAAATAGAGGATTGGATTGATCCAGTGTTCGCGTTTGAGTGGACGAAACCGATTTTCCAGACGCCATCCGGTAGAAATGGTGCTGTCGTCTTTCGTGGAAATTCCTTCGAGGTAAAGTTCGGTGGTCCAACGGCTAGTAATGCCGTATTCAATCTCGAGCCAGGGAGCAATGTAGGCTCGCTGTCCCTCGCGCGGTACCCGCACCGTGCTCGCAGCGGCAATTTCGAGGTTTCCGGGTTCCTCGAGGTGGTGATCGTAGGTGACGAAGTAAGGCCGCTCCTGGCCCGAGGCTGCCAGAACTAAGCCGGAGATGAGGAGAAGGATCGAAACATAAGGGCGCATAGGATATTTATTGCAACTCAGTTGCAAGTATGAAACTAGCAAGATTATCTGCTGCGGCTGGGCGCAGTCAATCCTCGGCCGCATTTTGTGTTGCAATTCGCTTGCAACTACATGCAACAACGCAGAGCGTTATGTATGGGAGTCAGTAGACGCGACTCGGCAGTTTCCACAATAACCGCCAACTTCGAGGCGCGTAACGACGATGTGAAAGCGGCAATCGCGCTGGATCTGTCCTTTGAGGCGGTCGAAAAGGTCGCTCTCAAACTCGGTAATTTTGCCGCATCGGAGACACGCCATGTGAATGTGATCTCTCTGAGGACGACGTTCGTAAAAATGTTTTTCGCCCTGTAGGTGCATCAGATCGAGCTCGTCGATAAGGCCCTGCCGTTTGAGAAGATTCAGGGTGCGATAGACGGTGACGCGATCGATCTGCGGATCGAGTTTCTGGGCGCGGCGCAGGATTCCGGCGGCATCAAGGTGCTGCTTGGCAGTTTCGACAACGCTCAAAATCATTTTGCGCTGGCGGGTCATGCGAAGGCCGCGCGACATGAATTCGGCCTGGAGGCGTCCGGGCTGTTCGGTCTGAGGAAGCGGCATGATTCCCTCTTTTGATTGTTGCAACTCGGTTGCAACTATTGCGAATTAGTGTACCGCAAGAGCCGACAAACTGTCATTCAAAGGATTTCAATCTTTTAACAGCTGGCAGGTTCTTACCGAAAGTTCGCAAGAGTGCGAACTGGGACTCGTTGGTTGCAGGGCTTTGTGTCTGCCCTGGCGGCGGCGAGAAGGACAACCAATCTTCGCTTAGTAGCCTTTCATTTTTTCTTTGACGTTGTGGGCGAGCTTTTCGACTTCTTCCGCTTTTTTCAGGACGTCCAGGGAAAGCATGTTTTCATTCGACTTGTCGACTTGGTCCTTGAGTTGCTGCGCCAGCTCCAGTAGGCGATCCGTGTCACGTTTAAGGGATTCGTGGCGCTCAGTGTTGGCCTTCTTCGCCATGTCTTTCTTCATTCGAATGGTGCCTTCGTCTTCCGGAGGCCCTTGCTGCGTGGAGGGCGGGCCAGGACGATTTTGCGCGCCAGCGGCCGCCGCTGCGACAACGATGAAAGACAGTACAAATATGCAGACAAACCTTTGCAGACTTGATGGCATCGAGAAATTGAAGTGCATCCAAAACTCCGTGATCCGATTCATTCGATTATATGGTTGATCGTCCGCATGAGTGAAAGCCGGGCAGCGGTTGCTATAATCCCGGAAATCGCCCCATGATCCCAGCGCTTGCTTCCCTACTCACGCTGCCAGACACCGCGCACATCTCGTCGCTGCTCAGCAACTGGCGGCAGGATGCAATGGAGTTTGTCCGCCGCGACGTTCCGAAACTGATTTTCGTTCTTGTAGTGGCGATCGTGCTGATTCGTGTCTTGAGAGTCGTGACGCTCAAGATCGCGGGGTTGCGCACGCATCGGGTACCGACCGGGCTGCGTGGCCAGCAAGTGCGCACGCTGGCGGGTGTAATCAACGGTTTAGGTTCAGCCGTCATCCTGTTTGTCGCATCGTTGGAAGCATTGTCACTGCTGGGATTGAACCTGGGTCCGCTTCTGGCAAGCGCGGGAATTGTTGGACTCGCAATTGGATTCGGGGCGCAGACTCTGGTTCACGATGTGATCAATGGTTTCTTCATTTTGATTGAAGACCAGTTTGATATTGGTGAGAGTGTGCGCATGGCAGGTGTTAAAGGCAACGTGGAAGCCATGAGCCTGCGACGTACCGTGTTACGCGACGACGACGGCACGCTGCACATGGTTCCTAATAGTCAGATCACGATCGTCTCGAACCAAACACGCGACTGGGCGCAGATCTCATTGAAAGTAACGGTGGCCTATGACGAGCCGAGCGACCGGATTATCGCTCTGCTCAAGCGAGTTGGCGAAGATGTGCGACATGATCCTCAGTTTTCAGACGACATCGTGAGCGACGTACAGGTGCCGGGAATTGAGCGGGTGGGCAACGGCGAAGCCGAGTATCTTTTATTGATGAAGACGCGTCCGACGAAACAGTATGGAGTCAGCCGCGAGTTGCGGCGTCGCATCAAGGAAGTATTTACGGCAGAAAAAGTAAAGACTCCCGGACCGGGCCGGCTCTTCGTAGCTGACCCCGCCAGTAGTGGCACTAGTAGCTAGAGGCAAGTTGTCATTCTCGCGAGATTACCCCCCGCGCTCAACAAGGCGCACGCTATTCCGTTTGAAGCGATCTTCCTCCTATTTTTTGTCCTCCAGGCCAGCCGGCGCCAATTTCGCTAATTGGACTGCCAGCCAGTTCGGATGTTGATCTCTGATTTCGGCTCGTTCCTTGGTTGCTACTGCTGTTCGTACGATGTGAGCACCGATATAGCGAATCGGTTCGGGCGGGAAGTTGTTGAGTGTTCGTCCGACCAGCGGATGGTTGCTCCATTCGTCATCGCGATCGAGAGCTAGGCTCGCGAGGATGCGGCCTCCAATCACACTTGGGCCGACGCCGTTTCCACTCCAGCCGATTCCATAAATGATGTTCGGATGGTTCTTCAGACGTCCTAGGCGAGGAAGGCTGTCGGGTGTCCGGTCGATCGGGCCGGACCAGTCGTGTGTCACCGGAACATCGCTCAACATGGGGTAATAGCGGCGGAGGTCGGCGCTCACTTCGGCAGCGCGACCGGCATGACGATCGAAATTGGCGCCGATCCGCCCGCTATAGGCGATGGTCCATCCACCTTTACCAAAAGCAATGCGGCCATCGCGCGTGATGCGGTAGTAGTCAACCATGGTTTGCGAGTCAGTGATGGAAAGGTCCTTGTCCCAACCAATTTCTGCAAGGCGTTCAGGGATGGGTTTGGTTGCAACGATGTCACTCGAAACAACGACAATCGCACATTGCAGTTCCCGGATCGATGCGGCCCATGCGTTGTTGGCGATAACGAGCTTTTGCGCGCTGAGTGTGCTTCGATCAGTGCGGATCGTGACTGGCGAAGAACGGCTGAAGTTCTTCACGCGGCTGTGTTCGTAAATGCGCACTCCCCGTTCAAGAGCAACTCTTCGAAGACCGCGCACGAGCGCGGCGGGCTGGACAATTGCGGCGGTGGCTTCAAAGACGCCGGCTCGATGCGCCGGGGATCCGGCGCGGCGCGAGACTTCGGCCGGATCAAGCCGACGAAAGATTTCAACTCCCATCTTCTCTGTGATCTGGACCACGCTTTCCCAAGCTCCGAGTTGAGATTGGCTGGTTGCGGTCCAGAGCCAGCCTCCGCGACGAAAATCGGCATCGATGTGATTGGCCTCGCAGAATGCATTGATTTCTGTAATCGCAGCTTCCGAGCTGCGGCAGATGCGAATGGCTTCTTCGGGCCCGAAAAGTTTTGTGAGCGATGAGAGCTTAGGCCACCAGGAGAGGACGAAACCGCCATTGCGTCCAGAGGCGCCTCCGCCACAGATGTCCTGTTCAAGGACGGCGACGTCGCAGGCGGGATCGTGTTCTTTAATGCGGAGGGCCGTCCAAAGGCCGACGTATCCGCCGCCGAGGATGGCAATGTCGGCTTCCGCGTGGTCTTCGAGCGGTGGCCGATCAGGCGAGTCGCCTTCAACTTGTTGGAGCCAGAGAGAACGGTGTTTGGGGGCAGGCGTCACGCCGCGACAGCTTAAACCAAGGAGAATGCGGAGCGCACGCACCGATTCGACGCGGGTCGTGTAGGCAAGTTGAGTGTGAAAGGTGCAGCGCGGGCGTTCCCGCCCGCGCTAGACAAATCCAATTACAACGCGCTCATGTTCGACAGGAATTCGCCATTGGTTTTGGTTTTCGACAGCTTGTCGATCAGCAATTCCATGGCTTCGACCGGAGACAGCGGGTTCAGGACTTTTCTGAGAACCCAGATGCGCGTCAGGTCTTCTTTCGGAATCAACAGCTCTTCTTTTCGTGTGCCCGAGCGCTGAATGTCGATGGCCGGGAAGGTGCGCTTGTCGACCAGCTTGCGCTCCAGGATGATTTCTGAGTTGCCGGTACCTTTGAATTCTTCAAAGATCACGTCATCCATGCGGGAACCGGTATCGATCAGGGCTGTTGCGATGATGGTCAGCGATCCGCCTTCTTCGATGTTGCGGGCCGATCCGAAGAAACGCTTTGGGCGCTGCAGGGCGTTTGAATCAACGCCGCCTGACAAGACCTTGCCGCTGGGCGGCACGATCGTGTTGTAGGCACGGGCCAGACGCGTGATCGAGTCGAGCAAGATAACGACGTCGCGTTTGTGTTCGACCAGGCGTTTCGCCTTTTCGATCACCATTTCTGCGACCTGCACGTGGCGGGCTGCGGGCTCATCAAAGGTCGAGGAGATGACTTCCCCTTTGACCGAGCGCTGCATGTCGGTAACTTCTTCCGGGCGTTCGTCGATGAGCAGAACCATCAGGACGACTTCCGGATGGTTCGCCGTAATCGAGTTCGCGACGTTCTGCAAGAGCATGGTCTTACCGGCGCGAGGTGGTGACACGATCAGGCCGCGCTGTCCTTTGCCGAGCGGCGTCAGAAGATCCATGACGCGGGCGCTAATGTTCTCGCGTGAGGTCTCGAGTTTAAGGCGCTCCTGCGGATAAAGCGGGGTAAGGTTATCGAACAGAATTTTGTTGCGCGCTTCGTCCGGCGACTCGAAGTTGACGGCTTCGATTTTGACGAGCGCAAAGTACTTCTCGCCCTCGTGGGGCGGACGCACCTGTCCGCTGATGGTGTCGCCGGTTTTGAGATCGAATTTGCGGATCTGAGAGGGCGAGACGTAAATATCGTCCGGCCCAGGAAGGTAGTTGTAATCCGGCGAGCGGAGGAATCCATAGCCGTCGGGCAGGATTTCAAGTACGCCCTCGGCGAAGATGTGCCCTTCTTTTTCGCTCTGCGCCTGGAGGATCTTGAAGATCAGATCCTGCTTGCGCAGGCCGCTAGCCCCGGGCAGGTCCAGAGATCGGGCGATCTTGGTCAGCTCGGTAATATTTTTTTCTTTTAGTTCAGCGATGGTCATTGATCACCTACGGAGATTTTCAAAGGCAGGTCGTTGGGAGAGTCTTTGGGGGACCTTCGGGACAGAGCGGCGGGGCTGGTGTTACGCAGCCCGCCGTTGAGCCTCGGCAACGTTTTCTGGTTCGGACAAAATAGCCTGCCGTTCCGAAACAGCAATGCGATCCAGGACTTCGTTCATGGTTTCCTGGATACGGGTGTTGGGTTTGTGGAACCGGCGCGTCGCCTTGGAAGCCAGCTGACACAGCATATAACGGTTCCGCAGAGTATGAAGTGCGTCGAAAACACGATCAGAGCGCATGATATGAATCTCCTAAATTGGGGATTTCGGCTGCACAACCCACCTTAAACTGCGGTTCACGGAGCCCGATCAGGAGGTCCGGACGCTCGATTGAATGGGTTAAAAACGGGAGCCAGATTCACCCAAATAGATGCTCCGCCAGGCCCCAAAGTTGCTCAATTTTCTGGAGTTGACCCAGTTTCAAGGGCGGAGGTTCCCAGGACGGCAACAGCGATAAAGTATGTCCTCGGAACAGCTTAAGGTAGCGGCATTTTGCTGGTAGGTCAAGTATTTTCTGAGGCCCCATTGACCCGACCCTGCAGGAGGCCTTTCAAGTGCCGTTGCATCCTTAATGTCTCTGCGTTCGCATTTATGGTTCGATTTACTGGCGGGTGCGGAACCGGGTCCGAACGGGCTGGATCGCTAAGAGAACAATCGCCAAGGCTGCCGGTCCCGCAATGATGTGAAACATTGGGGCATGGGCTAAGAGGTCGAGAATGAAAACGATGCCCGTCAACAGGCAGAGCAGAACTACCCCCCACTGCTTCCAAAAATAGACCCCGGCGAGCCCGACGATAATCAACACTCCGCAAGCAATGTAGGCAGCAAAAACCGATGGCCGGTGCGCGCCTGGAAAACGCTCGAGAAAAAAGCCTCTACGGAATAGTGCTACTGCTAGCGCGTTGAGGGTGGCCAACGCCAATAACACGAGGACAACTGTCATCGCCCAAGGGCGATTTGCGGGAATCGATTTCGATGAATGTTGTTCGGTCAACTGGTCAATGTCGTTGCAACTGTTAAGGATAATCCCAGGAACTGTCGTGTCAAGCTACCCGCTTGCCGCGGCGAGACACGACTCTATTTTTAAGCCCAGAACGTCCGGTCCAAGGTGCGGTACTGGATGGCTTCCGCGATGTGCTTGGTTTCAATGTCGGGTTGGCCTTCGAGATCGGCGATGGTTCGGGCGACTTTCAGGATGCGATCGTGGGCACGGGCGCTCAGGCCTTGTTGAGTCATAGCTCTCTCAAGCAAGTTCTCACAGTCAGCGGAAAGACTACAGAATGTTCGCATATGCCGCGGAGCCATCTGAGCGTTGCAGTAGATTGTGTCTTTACTGTTGGCGTGGAACCGGGCAAGCTGCCGCTGGCGCGCGTTCATGACTCGCTGCAAGATTTGGGCGGAACCTTCCGGCTCATGCGTGCTTCGCATTTCCTTGTAGTTCACGGCAGGAACATCGATGTGGATGTCGATTCGATCGAGCAAAGGACCGGAGATCTTCGAAATGTAGCGCTGAATCATCGGCGGCGTACAGTGGCACTCGTGCGTGCGATCGTTGTGAAAACCGCAGGGACACGGATTCATGGCGGCGGCGAGCATGAAACGTGACGGGAACGTGAGGGACATGGCAGCTCGTGCGATGCAGACGGTGCCTTCTTCAAGCGGCTGGCGCATAACCTCGAGCACGTTTCGCGGAAACTCCGGAAGTTCATCAAGGAAAAGCACGCCATTGTGAGCGAGCGAAACTTCACCAGGTCGCGGGACTGCGCCGCCGCCGATAAGACCAGCGTCAGAGATGGTGTGATGAGGGGCGCGGTAGGGACGGGTTCCGACCAGCCCGGCCCGCGCGTCAAGAACGCCCGCCACACTATGGATTTTGGTCGTCTCCAGAGCTTCCTCGAACGTAAGCGGCGGAAGTATTGTCGGCATGCGCTTGGCGAGCATGGTCTTACCGGAACCGGGAGGACCGATCATCAGAATGTTGTGGCCGCCGGCGCATGCGATTTCGAGAGCGCGTTTGGCGGTGGTTTGTCCTCGGACGTCTTTGAAGTCGACTATGTAGTGGTGGGCTTGCTGCAACAAAGCGTCGGTCTCGACCTTTAGGGGAAGAATGCCGTTCCCGGTATTCACGAAGTGAATGACGTCGAGGAGAGAGCGCACCGGATAGACCTCGACCCCTCCGACCATTGCCGCTTCCCGCGCATTAACCTCAGGCACAATGAGCTTGGATATCTTGCGCGCACGAGCTTCGATTGCAATCGGCAATGTGCCACGAATTCCACGGATACCGCCGTCGAGGGACAGTTCGCCGACGAATACTGCATCGACAATTTCTTTCTTGTTAAGCCCTCCGTACGCGCCGCAGATGCCAAGGGCCATCGGAAGATCGAACCCTGAACCTTCTTTGCGAATGTCCGCTGGGGCGAGATTGATGGTGATGTGAGTCGGGGGAATGTCGTATCCACAGTTCTTGAGAGCGGCCTTGACACGGTCACGGCTTTCGCGAACCGCAGCATCGGGAAGACCGACTGTGTGGAAGTGATCTTCGTTGGTCTTGATGCCGGAAACGTCAACTTCTACTTCAATAATGTTGGCGTCGATTCCATACACTGCGGCACTGAGTGTTTTGTAGAGCATTCGATGCCAATAGACACGAACGGAGAGACACGACGGGCGGGAGACCCAAAACGAGCGTACGTGGCCGGTATCAATGCTGCCGTGATGACAATCACGGGGACAAGTGATTGGAAAATGCGTCTCCGTTCCGCGAACCAAAGTTTCCAACAAAGAAATGTTGTTCCCGGCACCGCTGTCACATACGATTCCCCCAGACGTGAACTTGCACGGACGCCTTAGGAGGCGAGCGACAATTTAGTCATGCCTGAAAACGAACCGCAGTCCGCGCGCCCCCCACGCGCACCGAGTAGCCTCGAGAAAGAGGAGACACGGTTGTGGCGGATCGTTCTCTTCTTCATGGTGCTGCTGGCGACTGCCGTCGCTGCGCTCTCTTGGGAACGTTTGAAGGAATTCCCCTACACATTGGTGGCGATCCCCATTGGGCTCGTCGCGCTTGCAATTCTCTTTGCAACTTTCGTCTATGGCCGCCGCAAGGAAGTAGCAGACCTCAAACTGCTGCTGAAGGATCTTGAAGGCCGTGTCGGGATCGCGCCATCTGAAGAGCAAATCGACCAACTGAACCAGGTTATCGCGCGCTCGCAGCGTAGCTTCAAGGAACTGATTGACTCGTTCGATGATGTGGCCTTCGCTATTTCGCTCGACGGCAGCCTGCGAACCGTCAATCGAAGGATGACCGAGGTTCTCGGCCACACGTATTCCGAAGTGGTGGGACACAAACTCGACGAATTTCTCGACGAACCACAGAGAGATCGGATGGAACCCGCGCTAGCTCGGTTTCTGGATAAGCCCCATTGGTCCGGCGTTGTAACAGTGCGGCTCAAGGGCAGCACTCGCCCTCTCTACTTCGATTGCGTGGTGAATGGGATTGTGAAAGCTGGAGAGGTGGTGGGAGCCAGCACTCTCGCGCGAGACATCACCGAGGAGAGAGAAAAGGAGAAGAGGTTTACTGAGCTGTTTGAGACCCTGCAGGAAGGTGTGTATTTCAGCAACAGCGAAGGGAAGTTGCTGGATGTGAATCCGGCGCTGGTACAGATGCTCGGATACGGAAGCAAAGACGAATTGCTTGCCTTGACTCCCGAGGACTTGAACTTCGATCGCAGTCAGAAACCGGTCCTCGGCATGGGCACTCAGGAAAAACACGGGCTGCGCACGCGGGAAATCACGCTGCGACGGAAGGATGGCACGGCAACCGTCTGCATGGACTCGGCTCGAGCGGTTTGGGACGACGCAGGCCAGGTTCTCCGGTACCAAGGAACTCTCGTCGACGTGACTGAGCGCCGCAGGATGGAACAGCAGATCCGGCAACAAGAGGAATTTCAGCGGCGGATGCTGGAAAGCTTTCCCGATCTGATTTTGGTCATTGATTTGGAGGAACGGTACAAGTTTGTGAGCGCAAGGATTGGCGACCTGCTGGGATACCGTCCTGAAGATCTGCTCGGGCGCAAACTTGACGACGTCGAGAACAGTTCTCCGGAGTTGGCGGCTCTTTATCGCAACGTTGCGTCAGGAACGCAGTTATTCGGCGCCGCTGAATACGCCGCGAAGCACCGAGATGGGACAATGCGCACCATGCGCGCCGCCGCAAGCCAACTGTTCGGCGCAGATGACAAGCCGAGCGGCGTGGTGGTATCCGTGCGAGACATTACAGTTGAGAAAAAACTTGAGCAGCAGGTCGTGCAGAGCGAGCGACTGGCCGCCATGGGACAGATGATCGGTGGTTTCGCGCACGAATTGAATAATCCCCTAACGAGCATTCTTGGAGTCAGCGAACTGTTGCAGGAAGGCGAGACCACCGAAACGTCGCGGAAACAATTGACGATGTTGCATCAGCAGGCGCGACGCGCCGCGGAGATCGTCCAGAATCTGATGTACTTCTCGCGACCTCCGGCACCCGGAAAGAGCAGAGTTGATATCGGAGAATTAATAGACAGGACGCTTCACCTGCAGGCTTACTCATTGCGTAAAGCAAACATCACGGTAGATTTCACACGAGATCAGAAACTGCCCCCGGTGGTTGGGGAGCCTCGGCAATTGATGCAGGTGTTTTTGAATCTCATCCTGAATGCTGAGCAGGCGATGCGGGAGAATAAGGAACGGGGTTCGCTCAGAATCAGAGCCGGTCAACATGAGCAGTTTGTATGGGCCACATTCCAGGATGATGGACCCGGCATTTCCCCCGAGATATTGCCGCACATCTTCGATCCGTTTTACACCACCAAGCGGCCGGGGCGCGGGACGGGCTTGGGACTCAGCATCTGCAAGGCGGTTCTGAAGGAGCACGGTGGCAACGTTGAGGCGAATTCCACGCCGGGCGGCGCGCTGTTCACGGTGATGTTGCCGATCGCAACCAAAGAAGAATCGGGCGCTGCGTCTTCTACAACGCCCGAATAGAAAGCAGACTCGTCTTTGCTTCTTACTGCTTACCTCTCAACAGCCATGGCAACGGCGTTTCCGCCACCGAGACAGAGCGCAGCAATTCCCCGGTGGACATCGCGGCGGATCATCTCGTAGATGAGAGTCACCAGGACTCGGGCTCCGCTGGCGCCGATCGGATGACCGATGGCGACCGCGCCACCGTTCACGTTCACCTTGTGCATGTCGAGGCCAAGTTCACGAATGACGCCGAGCGCCTGTACGGAAAATGCTTCATTCAGTTCGTATAGATCGACGTCATCTTTCTTCCACCCAGTTTTCTCCCAAATCTTGCGCACAGCCCCCACCGGCGCCATCATGACCCATTTGGGGTCGATGCCGCTTGTTGCTTGCGCAACTATGCGAACCATGGGAGTAGCGCCCAGGTCTTTCGCGCGCTTGGCGCTGGTGACAACCAGGGCAGCGGCGCCATCGTTTACGCCGGGAGCGTTGCCTGCCGTGACCGTGCCATCTTTCTTGAATGCGGGTTTCAAAGCACGCAGGCTTTCAATCGTGGTGTCTTCGCGTGGCGATTCATCCTTGTCGAAGATCACGTCGGGCTGACCTTTTTTCTTCGCTGGAATTTCAACTGGAACGATCTGGGATTTGAAGCGGCATTCTTTGATGGCCGAGATTGCCTTGCGATGGGAGTTCACCGCGAACTCATCCTGCTCTTCGCGCGTGATGCCATATTTTTCGGCAACATTCTCGCCCGTGATGCCCATGTGGTAATCGTTGTAAATATCCCAAAGCCCATCGTGGACCATGGAGTCGATGACTTGGCCATTCCCGAGACGATAGCCTTTGCGCGCTTGCGGCAACAGGTAAGGAGCGTTTGTCATCGATTCCATGCCCCCCGCAACGACGACGGAACTGTTTTCGGTTTGCACCGCTTGCGCTGCGAGGGCGACAGCTTTCAATCCTGAGCCGCACACCTTGTTAATTGTCATGGCACCTACCTCCGGCGCGAGTCCGCCGAAGATTGCTGCCTGGCGCGCGGGGTTTTGTCCGAGCCCGGCGGCCACAACGTTACCCATGATGCATTCATCCACAAGGGATGATTCGATGCCTGCCCGCTTCACAGCCTCACGCACGGTGAGAGCGCCAAGCTGCGGCGCCCTGAAATCTGAAAGACTTCCCTGAAATCTTCCTACTGGAGTCCTGCATCCGGAAATGATGACAACGTCGTCAAAAGCCGCCATAGATAAGCTCCCTGAATGAATCGAACCACCAAACATTATAGATGTGCGAGAGCGCGTGGCGATTCGCGGCGCGTGTGACACACCGATCGAGCGACAATCGGTGCAAGCCAAACATAATTTTCCTGAGAGGGGCGGTATCACACGATGATGCACGATCCTCGCGAGCGAATCTCAATGCAACGAGGCGAGGCGAGTGAGCGATGGAGGGATTTTTGTTTTGGATTTGCAGTCGGTGACTTTAGTACATCGTTCAAGTGAATGCGCAAGCTCATTTTTCTCTTGACATCATTTTTCATTAACTCTATACATTCAAACAGTTGCAACAAATCACCGTTGCAAATTTCCATGAAGAATGGAAGGGAGAATAGAACCATGGCAACCAAGAAGAAAGCTGCGAAGAAGAAAAAGAAACACTAAGCAGGTCTTGAAACAAGAACCGACGGGGACGCCAAAAGCGTCCCCTAAGTTTTTGGTGTGAGAAATTTTCAGATGTTTTAGTTAACGCGCGCGACCGCAGCGCTTGCTGCCTTGATGAGCGTGAAGTTTTTCTCAGTGGCAGGACAGAGATTGCGATAGGGACAAGAACCGCACTGGAAGCCGGGTTTCGGCGGAAACTTTCCTTCGCCAATGGCTTGAGTCACCGCTTCCACTTTCGCCCGAGCCTCTTCCAAATCAAACTGATTGCGAACCGTATCGATACGGCTGTTGTCTTCGAGGTTATGGAAGGCGACGCGACCGACACTTGCATTCCATTTTGCCTGGGCGGCGAGAGCATAGATGGAGAGCTGAAGACTCTCGTCCGCATCCTTCTGCGAACGGGGCTTCCCGGTTTTGTAATCAACGATGGCAACTGAGTCGTCCTCCAGGCGGTCCATGCGATCAATACGCCCGCGAATTGTCGCGTCCCCGATTTCGATGGTAAACGACGCTTCAGTCTCGACAACCTGGGGCGACGGACTGCGCCGAGCACACTCGAGAAACGCGGTCAGTTGCTCGATGCCCTGCCGCAGATAGAGATCATGCTGGTAACGATCCTGAATGGCGGCATCCGCGAGCAATGTGCGGAAAACATCGATCACGGCCTCGTTTGAAATGTGCCGCTTCAGGCGGATTGCGTCGTAATACGCGAGCAGCGCGCGATGCATTGCCGTTCCATAGTGCAGAGCGGCAGGAATTTCGCGCGGCATACGCCAATCTCGTTCAAGTTTGAAACGGAGCGGACATCGCTCGTAAATGTCGATCGCACTCGCGCTAAGTTGCGCGATGAGTTTCTCCTCAGGAGGCATGGAAAACCACATCGATGCATTCGAAGACGGGAGGATGATCGCGTCCTCTTCCGCAAACATGTCGACCTGCAATGGTCGCGCTGGCCGCAAGTGGCGCCACGTGTTCGATGAGGCATCGCTCAGTAATTCGCGTATGAAGCCGGGGGGCGTTGGGTCGTTCTTGCCCTTGCCGTTCTTGGCATAAATGGTGAGGGACTCGCGGGCACGCGTCATTGCCACGTAGAAGAGACGACGCTCTTCCTGTTCACACAAAGTGCTGGTGTCGTCTTCGGAAAGCGAGTCAGGAGAACGCAGCTCTCTCGGAAACGCAACCAGTGGCTCCCGATAGCTGTTCGGAAAACTAGGTTTGTAGGCACGGAGAATGAAAACGTGATCGAACTCCAGACCTTTGGCCGCGTGGGCCGTCATGAGGCGAACAGAATCGTCGTCCCGCGATGCCAGAGGCACACTGCCTCCTGCTTCAGAAAAGTGGTCGAGGTAGTCGAGAAACTCTCCGGGTTCCCCGGTTTCCGTGATTGCCTTGTTCTCCCACATGGCCGTGAAATCCAACAGGGCCTGGATCGAGGGGGGCTTGAGATCGATCTCGAAATGGCGGGCGATGGTTTCCAACGCCGCTCGAACTTTGGGCTTCGCGCGATCGATGGAATCTTTCGCCGCCCGAATGGTAGCGAGCACTGCGGGACCGTTCTCAACGTCGGGCAAGACAGCAGCGAGCATCGCATCCCGGCCGCCCGCTTTCATTGCCAATCTCAGCTCCTTGCCGTTGATCCTGAAGCGCGGCATGGCGGCAACGCGGAACAGGCTGGCGGAGTCTGCAAGGGAGACGACCGCTCCAAGACAGGCGAGCAGATCCCGCACTTCGCTGGTATCCAGTACATCCATGTTTTCGATTGTGAAAGGAATGGAGCTCTGGACGAGTTCCTCGACCAAGCTGTCTCGATTCCCGTGAGTGCGATACAGAACCGCGAAGGAGCTCCATGGAAGACGCAATTGACGACGCTTGTTGCGAAGTTCGTTGATCAGATCAGCCGCTTCCAATTCCTTTTCGTTCCACGTCGCCAGCTGTACCGGTGTATGTACAAGCGCAGAGCCGGAGCCGGCAGCGGCTTCATCACGCACGGACACCAGCGCCGAGCGCTTATACGCGAGGTTCTGCGCGTGGCCCGTGAAGACACCGGGATTCTTCGAAATTACCGAGAAAGCGCATTTCAGGATTGGCGTTCGGGATCGCCTATTCTTATCGAGGACTACCAAGCGCGTCGCAGGAAACATTCGATGGAACAGCGCAAAAGCAGCACTCGAAGCTCCTCTGAACCGGTAGATCGCCTGATCGGGATCGCCAACCGCAAACACATTCGCCTTTTCTCCTGCCAGTGCCGCAAGGATTCGGATCTGGGCGTAGTTCGCGTCTTGAAATTCGTCGACCAGCACAAAACGAAACCGGCGCCGTTCTTCTTCAAGGAGAGCGAAATTGGAACAAAGCAAATCGTGCGCCTTCGTGATCATGTGGCCGAAAGTGCCCAGATTCCGCTCGGCAAGCCATCGCTCCACGGTCGTAAACACTCCAGCGATTTCCTGACACCGTTCCAGCGCTTCTTCCTCCGGAAGAGCATCTTTCGATTTTGCCACTCGGGGCAGGCGCAATTCCTTTTTGCAAATGCGCTCTACATAGTGCTGATACTGCTCCGGCGTAACGAGTTCGTCCTGGCAGCGACGGATGAAATCGAGAAGATCGGTGAGGAACTGTCCGACATTGGCTGCCCGGACAAAATGCTGAAGATGTAGCTCGCGGATGCGGCGCCGGAGAAATATCCAAAGGTCTTTGTCGTCAAGAACATTAAATTGATTGCCCGTTCGGTGGAGCAGCCCATTGCAATAGGCGTGAAAGGTAACGGCCTGAAGTTTGGAAACGTCCTGGTCCAGTTCCTTCTTGACGCGATCACGCACCTCGCCGGCGGCGTTATCCGCGTAGGTGAGGGCGAGAATTTCATCTGGACGGGCATGCTCATCACGAATAAGACGAGCGATACGGTTTACGAGCACGGAGGTCTTTCCGGTGCCCGCTCCCGCAATCACGAGCATGGGGCCCTCGACGTGTTCAATCGCCTCCCGCTGATGCTCATCGGGAACGAACGTGGAACTCACCGATTGCTTTTTAGTGACAGCCATTGGGTCGAGCATAGCAGAGGTACCTGAGGATTTTCCGGTACCTATCTGGGGCTAGCTCAGCTCGGAAAATGCGATTGCCAATGCCGCGATGGCGGCGGTTTCTGCCCGAAGTATGGTCGCGCCCAGCGATGCAGAAATCCAACCCGCATTCTGGAACACGGCTTCTTCCTCCGTCGTCCAGCCGCCTTCCGGGCCAATCGCGAGCGCTACCGGACCGCGAGGAGCTTGGGCGGCGAGAGCATCTTTCAAACGTGTGGCCCGTTCGTTTTCTGACAAAACAATTCGTGTGACAGCCTTCAGTTTGACGACATCCATCACCTTTTGTGGTTCAAGGAACTCTGGGGCAACGGTACGCCGGGACTGCTCTGATGCTTGAAGAGTGAGGCGGTGCCAACGGTCCAATCTCTTTGACGCAGCTGAGATGAGGTGTCGGTCTGATCGCTGTGCGATCACGGGCACAATGCGAACGACGCCAAGCTCTGTGGCCTTTTCAATTGCCCACTCCATACGATCGAATTTGTGGATAGCAAGCAGTAGTGAGATGTCCGGAGTGGGAGGAGTAATGATCTCGTCGCCAAGTTCAAACTCAACCCGACCTTCTAGGATTGCGGAGATCCGGCCGCGACGAAGGATGTCTCTTGTGGCAACGTCAAATTCTTCACCGACGCGAGCTCGCAGAACGCGAGTGAGGTGGTCTGCGTGGGAACCGGTGATGGCGGCGGTGTTTCCATTCAGTTCGTCAGCAATCCAGCGGCGGCGGGTCATGGTTCACGAAGTCAGAACGGGTCGGCGGAGCAGATCATCGTCGGGTCGCGCTCCCAGCTCAATTGAACATGTCTTTCATCTTGTCGAGCAGACTGCGGACCTGGGGCTTATTTTCAACCCGTGAGATCTGGTCGAGTTCCTGCAAGAGCTCTTTTTGCCGCTTGTTGAGCTTTGACGGTGTCTGTATCCGAATTTCCACGAAAAGATCGCCCTTGCCATGGCTGTTCAAGACGGGCACACCCTTGTTGCGTATGCGGAATTTTGTGCCGGACTGAGTGCCGTCCGGAATTTTCAGCTTGTGATCGCCCTCCATCGTTGGAACTATGATCTCTGTGCCGAGAGCGGCTTGCGCAAAGGAAATAGGAATCACGCAATGCAGATCGTTTTCGACCCGCTCGAAGAAGGAGTGCTCCTTCACATGCAGAACTACATACAAATCGCCGGCCGGCCCACCGAAGGCACCAGCCTCCCCGAATCCTGAAAAACGAATGCGCGTGCCATCTTCGACGCCAGCGGGAACTTTGGCTTCGACCACCCGTTCGCGAATTATTCGCGCCTGGCCTTTGCAACTCGGGCATGGATCAGTGATGACGCTGCCCGCACCCTGACAGGTTGGGCACGTTCGAGCAATGCTGAAAAATCCCTGCTGATAGCGGACCTGGCCGCGGCCCTGACACGCCTTGCATTGAACGGGCGCTTTGCCGGGGGCCGTCCCGGCCCCATGACAGTCTTCGCAGGCTTCGTGGCGACGGACATTGACGCGCTTTTCGGTTCCGAAGACGGCTTCATCGAATTCAAGGGTTAGGTCTTCCCGAAGATCGGCACCGCGCTGTGCACGGCTACGGCGGCGTCCCCCGCCGCCGAAAATGTCCCCGAAGCCAAAAAATTCTCCGAAGATATCGGTGAAGTCCTGGAAAACCGTCGGATCGAATCCCTGGGCGACGTTGTTTACGCCCGAGTGTCCAAATCGGTCGTACATCGAGCGCTTCTCGCCATCGATGAGCACCGTGTAGGCTTCGGTTACTTCTTTAAATTTTTCTTCCGCGGCAGGACTGTCAGGATTGCGGTCGGGATGATACTGCATGGCGAGCTTGCGATACGCGCTCTTGATTTCCTGCTCGCTCGAGGTACGAACGACACCCAGCACCTCGTAGTAATCGCGTTTGACGTTAGTGGCGATGGTTCTGATCCTTCCGTTGTTCTCAGTGATTATTGATGTCTTGGATTGGTCGCGACTTTCACCATCGACGGTCGAAGCAGGCGGTCTTTCAGCATGTAACCGCTTTGCAGCTCTTCGACAACCGAGTGATCCGGCGCCTTGTCCGTCTCAACCATTTCGATGGCTTCGTGAAGTCGCGGATCGAAGGGTTGGCCTTTGGCTTCGAGGCGCTTGACGCCAAGCTTCTGGAGAACATCCTGAAGTTGCTTGTAGATCAGCTCGATGCCGGTGCGGAATTCCGAGCTTTGCGACGATGAAACGCTCAGCGCCCTCTCAAAATTATCGATAACCGGCAGCAACGACTTGATTGCTTCGGCCGAAGCGTAGTCCCGATATTCCTGCTGTTCGCGGGCGGCGCGTTTTCGCGCGTTATCGAACTCCGCCTGCGACCGGGCGAGGCGATCGATCAAAGCATCGCGTTCTGACCTTAGCTTTTGTAGTTCGCCAGATTCAGACTCGGGGGAGGCATTCTCTGTCGCCGATAAGGTCCCGTCAGCTTCCGCCGCCGGCAATTCGTGTTCAATATCCAGATCTCTGGATTTCATTTCGGACTTCCCGTTCGTCTTAGCCATAGATTGCTCACTCAGAGTCGTTGAGAACCTTATCGAAGAGCCTTGCGATGTAGGACACGGCATTCATTGTGTGTTGATAGTCCATACGAGTCGGTCCGATGACCGCGAGCGAGCCCATTACTTCACCACCAACCCTGGCTGGAGCTCCGATCAACACGAAATTGCGCATGGAGGGCAACGCCTCGTCCAAGCCGATAACAACGCGCACGGCCTCTTGCTTGACGTCGAGATAGGCATTCAACAACTGGACAACTTTTTCTCTTTCTTCCAGCGTCCGCAGCATGTCCTGCAGGCGCTGGCGGTCTTGTTCGCCTGACACAAGGTTTGCCGCGCCTTCCACGTAAACCGCTTCGGTGGAATCAGCCGTAGACAACGCTCCCTGCTGATAGAGCTGTTCGATAGATTTCATCAGGCGATCGTATTCGCTGCGTTCCTGCTCGATCCGGTGGGCGATTTCCTGCCGCAACTGTTCCATCGTCCACCCGCGGAAATTCTCATTGATGTAACGAGATGCAAGATCGAGATCAGCCTGCGACAGATCAAGCCGCAAAACACGATCTCTGACAACGCCGGAACGCGTCACCAGGACAGCCAATACCTTCTGATCGCCGAGGCGCGAAAAGTAAACGTGCTCAAGAGCATTACGAGGACCGCTGGTTGCGACCGTCACACCCACGTTGTGGGAGAGCAACGACAACACATGGGACGTGCGCTCCATAAACTCCTGAACATCCGTGACACCGCTCAGCGAGGATTGAATCGTCGCTTCGTGTTCTGGCGCGAGACGCGCCTGTCCAGTGAGTTGTTCCACGTAATAGCGATACGCTTCAGGGGTTGGAATCCGCCCAGCAGAAGTGTGGGGCTGCTCCAGAAAACCAGCATCGGAGAGGTCGGCCATTACGTTTCGGATCGTTGCGGCACTCAGTCCTTCACGATTACCGCGCGAAAGCGTGCGTGATCCAACGGGCTCGCCGGTCGCGATGAACGTCTCGACCACGGCCGTAAGAATCTCTTTTTCGCGTTCGCCTGCTGGGCCCATCGGCATATCTGTGTTTGTCTCAGTCCTCAATCAACCCGTTTGCTCGGGTGGGTCGAGTTTGCAACTTGCGTATTTTGTTGATTTTGTCGGGAACAAAGCGCCCCGGCGTCGAATCTTCTTTTTGATCCCACCTTGCCTAATTACTTTAGATGCAAGGATTTAGATAACGATTCGGACGGCTCCTTAATCGATCATAGGAAGCTGAGTGAGATGCTGTCAAGTTCGCACCCGGCTTCACTTGGAGCCAACTCCTTAACAGAGTATCCTCCATGGTCGCGGTGCAGAACAAGTAAAGATGCGAAACTCCAAAAACGAGTCTCCGAACGAAGATGGGGCTTTGAAAATCACTCGCCGCACCCTTGCAAAGATGGGAATTGCAGCGGGCTGCGGATCGGTGGCGGAACTGCCGCTGCTAGGAAATTGGGGACAAGCGGCAAATGAGCAAACAACGAAATCCAGAAAATCAATGACGACGAAACCAAGTGTTGTAGTTGTGGGAGCAGGTGCGTTTGGTGGGTGGACGGCCCTGCATCTTTTACGACAAGGTGCCTCGGTCACCCTTATCGATACGTGGGGGCCAGGAAACTCACGCGCGTCGTCGGGCGGAGAAACCAGGGTGATCCGGGGAGCGTACGGACCAAACCAACCGTACACCAAAATGGCGGCACGCTCGTTTGAGTTGTGGAGAGAGAACGAGCGGCGATGGAATCAAAAGCTGCTGAGTCCGATTGGCGTTTTATGGATGGCGGAGGAGGACGATAGTTTTGAACGGGCTTCGCTGCCCCCGCTAAAAGAGGCGGGCATTCCGTATGAAGAGCTACCTGCAGAAGAACTGAAAAAGCGGTGGCCGCAGATTAATTTTGAACGTGTCCGCTGGGGGATTTATGAACCGCAGAGCGGGTATCTGCTGGCAAGGGCTTCTTGCCAAACGCTAGTCGAGCATTTTATGGAAGAGGGCGGCAGTTATCGGCAAGTAGCAGTTACTCCGCCAGCGACAGAAGAAAACGTCGGGAAAGGCGTGGCGCTTTCTGACGGAACGACTCTGGTGGCTGACCACTACGTCTATGCTTGTGGTCCTTGGCTGGGCAAGCTGTTTCCGGTTAGCGTCGGGAAAAACCTGGCGCCAACCAGACAGGACGTCATCTTTTTCGGAACACCCTCGGGGGACACGCGGTACGACGCCGGCAACATTCCGGTGTGGGCTGATCACCGCGACCACTTCATGTATGGAATTCCCGGAAATCAGAACCGGGGCTTCAAAATCGCCGATGACACTCGCGGGCCCGAGTTCGACCCGACGGATGGCGAACGAATCGTGAGCCCAGAGCGAGTTAACGAGGCGCGCGTCTATGTAGCATTCCGTTTTCCTGGGATGAAGGATGCTCCGGTGCTTGAAACACGGGTTTGCCAATACGAGAACACGCCCGATCACGATTACATTCTCGATCGTCACCCGACTGCAGGAAACGTGTGGATCGCGGGCGGAGGTTCGGGGCACGGCTTCAAGAATGGGCCTGCGGTGGGCGAAAGGTTGGCGGAAATGATCCTCAAAGGCGGAAGTACCGAGCCGCGTTTCCGGCTTGCCCGATTCAACGAACCGCCCAAAAGCTGAGAATCATTGAATCTGTATGACGTCCTGCGGTGCCGCAGCCTTAATTTCGTCAACGCGGGCCGCCACGCGCCGCGCGAACTCGTAGATCGACTTCGCGTGCGACGAGTCTTCGCCTTGAATCACGATTGGCTTACCCGTGTCGCCCGCCTTACGAATATCTGGATCAAGTTCGACGTTGCCGAGGAAGGCCACGCCAAACTGGCTCGCGGTCTTTTCCGCTCCACCCTTCGAAAAGATGTCGATTTCGTGATTGCAGTGCGGGCAGATGAAGTAGCTCATGTTCTCCACCACGCCTACGATGTCGACCTTCATCTGCCGGAACATCTCGATGGCTTTGCGTGCATCCTGCAACGAAACGTCTGAAGGAGTGGAAACTACGATTGCACCAGTCAGGGGAACCGTTTGAATCAGCGAGAGAGCAACATCTCCCGTACCCGGGGGAAGGTCAATCACGAGGTAGTCCAGTTTGCCCCAATCGACTGACCCGAGGAACTGCCGGATGATCGAATGCAACATGGGACCTCGCCAGATCAGTGGCTTGTCACCCGGATTGAGAAATCCGACGGAGATTACTTTCAACCCGTAGGCTTCGAGCGGCTCAATGCGGTTCTCGCCCGAGGCCTTCGGTTGCCCGCTAAGCCCGAGCATCATGGGGACGTTAGGGCCGTACACATCTCCATCGAGCAAGCCCACTTTGTGGCCCTGGCGAGCCAAGGCGACTGCAAGATTTACTGCCAACGTGGTCTTCCCTACTCCGCCCTTTCCCGATCCAACTGCAATGATGGCGTCGACACCGGGCAATGGTTGCGGAGCTGGCGGTTGTTGTCCGGCATGCGAATGAGCGCTCAAGGGGTCACCCTCCAGGTAAGAATCGAAAGAAGTGCGAACCTGAATTATACAGTCGTGGCGCGGTCGTGCAGATTGCGAGGCCAGCCGAGATGACGCGTCAAACCGCCAAGTAGCCGCCATCCACCGGGTATACCGCTCCTGTCGCCCATGACGATTCGTCGCTGGCGAGATAGACCGCTATGCCGGCCATATCTTCCGGTTCGCCAAGACGACCCAAGGGATGGACGCTGATGCGCTCGCGACGCACGGCCTCTGGATCCTGGGTATTCCTGATGTAGGCAGCCGTGAGGTCGGTCTCGATGAAGGATGGACAGATTGCGTTTACGCGAATTCTTTCGTGGCCATGGTCTACCGCCATGCATTTGGTAAGCAACACTACCGCTCCCTTAGAGGCGGAATACGCAGCTCTCAGACGAGCGCCGTTGATTCCCAAAACCGACGCGATGTTGATGATGGATCCTCCACCTGCCGCTCGCATGTGCGGAAGCGCAGCGCGGGAAAGCAACCAGACGCCACGCACGTTGATGTTGAACGTCTCATCCCATTGTTCGGGTGTAACTTGCTCGGCCGTACCGGCGTGAAGAATTCCGGCATTGTTTAACAAAACATGTAGAGCGCCGTAGCGGCTTACTGTTTCAGCCATAAGACTGTCCACAGCAGAGGGAGATGACACGTCGGTGGGGATGATTAGCGGATCGGTCCCACACTCTTGCGCGACACCCTCCAGCTTTTCTGTCCGCCTTCCCACGAGTACGAGCAAGGCGCCTTCGCGTGCATACGCCATCGCGCAAGCTCGGCCGATGCCAGTTCCTGCACCGGTAACGATTGCCACTTTCCCTTTAAGACGTTCGCTCATGAAGACATCGTATCTATGAGAAACGGCGCTGCTTGAACATGGACCGCCCTCTGGGCGGCGGTGAGTTGCCAGTTGTCACTGAATTGTCGGAAGACTGTATTCAGTATCCTTCACCATCAAGCCGAACTTTTCCACGGAACATGCGGTAGATGAAGACGAAGTATCCGACGGCGAGAATCATGCCAAATGTCCACCAATACAACCCGACGGATAAACCGTGAGCGCCTGCGGCGGTATTTTCAATCGTCAAGCTGAACTCTCTCTTGCGGGCCGGCAGCACAACCGGGTAAAGAGCGAAGGCGGCCCCAACGAGCATCGCGGTGATGTAAAGACTAGACGCGATGAACGCGAGACTATCCTTTCCCTTTGGAATTGCCCAGATTATCGTCGCCAAGGAAGCGAACACCACGATCGGCACGAGAAGTCCAACCGGATATGCTTTGTAGTTGCTCATTACCTCGGGCCGCACAAAATATGTAGCCACAAGGCCGGTGCACGTAAGAAAAAACTGTACTGGCCATGCCATCAACGCGATACCGCGCGCGCGCCGGCTCACGGGATCCTCGGTCTTGATCGCTACGTAGAGCGCGCCGTGTACGACGAGCGTCACTAATGCCACGATCCCGGTCATGACGGTGTACCAGTCTAGAATCCCGGGCTGATCGCTGAGCCGAAAATTTGTCCACAATGGCTCAAAAAAGTAGCCCTCTGGTCCTAACGGCACTCCGCGGATGACATTGCCCAATGCGGCGCCCAGGAAGATCGCGAGGAGTGCGCTTGAGACGCTGAATATCACCTCGAAGAAACCTTGCCACACGGGATTTTCGATGTGGGCACGAAACTCGATGCCGATGGCGCGCAGCATCAACAACCACAAGACCATCATCAGCGGAAGGTAGAAACCACTGAAGCTGGACGCGTAAAGCAGCGGAAACGCAAAGTACAGAGTGCCGCCAGCCGCCAGCAACCAGACTTCGTTGCCGTCCCATACGGGACCGATTGAGCGAAGCACCATGCGGCGTTCGTCCGCAGTTTTCGCCACCAGTAAGTAGATCGCACCTGCGCCGAGGTCAAATCCGTCCAGCACAACATAGGCGGTGACCATTACTGCAACGATCATGAACCAGACTGTTGCCATCTTTCACCTTTTAGTGGGACGCCGGCCCGCCGACAGGTCCATTCTCGATTTCGCGGCGCACCAAGAACAAAAACAGAATTCCCAGCACCGTGTACATGCCCAGAAAGCCCAGAAGCGTAAACATTCCATTTCCGGCAGACACGGACTTTGAATAACCTTCGGCAGTCCGCATGAGGCCATAAACCAGCCAAGGCTGCCGCCCTAGTTCCGCCGTCATCCAACCCGCGGTGTTCGCGATATAGGGAAATGGGAGACTGAGCATTAGGATCCAGAGCATCCATTTCGCGCCATAAAGTTTTCCCATCCACAGAAGGAGTACTGAAACCACCATAATTGCAATGAAGATCGTCCCCAGACCGACCATGATGTGGTAGCTGTAATACAGCAAAGGTATGTTGTCGGGCCATTGGTCTTGAGGAATCGAATTAAGTCCTTGAACGTGAGCGCCCCAGCGCCGGTATGTCAGGAAGCTCAACATTTTTGGAACAAGGATCGGGTTGTCGATCTTGCGTTCAACAACGTTCGGTTGTCCAATGATGACCAGCGGCGCTCCCGGCTGACCCTCGAAGAGCGCCTCCATTGCAGCCAGAGTCGCGGGTTGGTGGAGCGCGACCATCCTTCCCTGCCCGTCCCCGCTAGGGAAGAGTTGAAACACGCTGGCGATGCATGCTGCGATGACGCCCACTTTTACGAAAATTCGTCCATGCTCGACGAACTTGCCCCACAGCAGATAAAACGCCCCGATTGAAGCCATCACGAAGGCACCGGTGATGGCGGCACCGCTCATATTGTGTGCATACTGCCACCACGCCCACGGATTCAAGACCAGCTGCCAGAAGCTAGCTAATTGCACTGAGCCGTCAGCAGCAACGAAGTAACCTGTCGGATGCTGCATCCAGGCATCAGTCGCGATGATAAAAAATCCCGACAACCAGGAACCCACGAACACCGCTACGGCAGACCACAAATGCGCTCTTGGACTCAACCGCTTTTCGCCGTAAAGAAACAGCCCGAGGAACGCGGATTCCAGAAAGAAAGCGAACAGCCCTTCCATGGCAAGGGTCTGGCCGATCACGCCACCCGCAAACCGCGAAAAGTGAGACCAGTTGGTGCCGAACTGAAACTCCATTGGAATGCCAGTCACAACGCCCAACACGAAGTTGATTCCGAAGATCTTGGCCCAAAAACGGGCAGCTTCGTTGTAAATAGGATCGTTCCGTTTCAGCGCGAGAGTTTTGAGCACCACGATAAGAGGTGCCAGTCCCATGGTGAGCTGCGGAAACAGGTAGTGGAAAGTGACCGTAAACGCAAAGTGCAAACGATGAACGATAAGAGCGCTGTCCATGAAACGTCCTTGAGATGCAAACCCTAATTATGAAGGTGCGCTGTCAAACCCGCGTGTGACACACATCACACTAACGACGTTGCTTCCTGCGCTCAAACTCAATCTTGCGGAGTTCTCTTCTGCGGCCAGCGTCCTCGTAGCGTCGCTGCTGCTCCGGGGTCTCGGGAACCACAGGAGGAACTGGCAAGTGTCGCCCGGTTCCGTCGACCGCTACAAAAGTTAAGTATGCGGAACTGACGTGCTTGGTCTCATCGTGCAGATAGTTCTCAACCCAGACCTTAACGCCCACTTCCATGGAGGTGTAAAACACCCGGTTGACAGACGAACGCAAGATAACGAGGTCACCGACATGGACTGGGACTAGAAAGTCCATGTGATCAATCGACGCGGTAACGACATACTGGCGCGAATGCCGGTGACAAGCCATCGCTCCGGCCAGATCGATCCAGTGCATGAGCCGGCCACCAAGCAGCGCGTTCAGAGGGTTCGTGTCGTTCGGCAGAACGATCTCTGCCATTTCAGATTGCGAATCGCCCACTGAGCGCGGGGTCAACAAGCGTTGATCAGCTTCGTTCATGATTGTTTTCGCTCAAGAAACGACAGCGGAGGCTGTCACGGAATTCGACGAACTTGCTTTTCGCTGATAAGACTCCAGGTAGCACTCGGCCATCTTTTGGATGCGCGAATCTGGATGCGGCAAAATCCACCGTTGTTCGGCCTTCACAAACTCGAGGGTGCCGTGTTCACCGGGGCGATGATCTCGTTCACATACATAACGCACGGCGATCAGATTGTCGCTGACACGCGCAATGCTAAAACGAACGGCGTCGGCGGAGCGGTCGTGAGGAAGATAAGAACAGCTGGCTGCATAACCCAGGTTGCAGAAGCTCTGCAAGTGTTGCTCACCAGGCTTCGGTGAATCCGGAGAAGCGGCCGTGCAGAAACCGCGCCAGCCATCTCCCAAGGGCAAGCGTGAAGGATGAAGCCATGCTCCTCCCTCCAAGCGTTCAACAGGCATGAAAAATGGGCAAGCCATGCCGCGGAAAATCCCTCCATGTAAGGAACGCGCCATTGTACGCGTCGGAGTTCACGTGGCCAAGACTGGGTTACACTCGACAGGTTATTTCGACGGAGAACGAACGCATGGATCGCATCGCAATGTTGCAGGAAATTCTGGACCAGAGCCCGGATGACGCTTTTGCACGCTACGGTCTGGCACTTGAATACTCGAATTCAGGGCAGACCGACCAGGCGCTCGCGCAGTTCGGAACGTTGTTGACGAAACACCCCGACTATACCGCTGGGTATTTCATGGCCGCGCAGACATTGGCAAAAGCGGAGCGCACCGACGAAGCTAAGAAGATGCTAACGGATGGGATCGCTTCCGCTAGAAGGACGGGCAATCAGCACGCGCTTTCGGAGATGGAAGCAATGCTGGAAACTCTGCCTGGATGACTTCTACTCGTATCGCAACCCTTGAATCGGGTCGAGTTGCGATGCCTTCCGCGCGGGATAGTATCCGAATAAAATTCCGATTCCCACAGAGAACGCTCCAGCAAACGCAAAAATCCTGGGTGTGAGCTTAGTGGGAAACTGGAAAAGGTTTTCGACCATGATTGATGATAGATAGCCCGCCAGCCAGCCAAACACTCCACCTAGAACGCCCAGGACAATTGCTTCACTTAAGAACTGGAGCTGTACATCGCGCTCAGTGGCGCCGACCGCGAGTCGAATACCAATCTCCCTGGTTCGCTGCGTAACGGATACGAGCATGATGTTCATAATCCCAATGCCGCCCACCAGCAGCGACAAAGCCGCGATACTCGCCAGCAGGATTGTCATGATTTGGCTGGTCGCGAGTTGTGCTTGAATCACATCCTCGGGGCGCCGGACGTTGAAGTCTTCAAGCTCGTTGACATTGATGTGATGCCGCTCACGAAGAAGGCCCGTGATCTGGCGCGTTGCTTCAGGCATGGCTTCTCGTGAAGCGGCCGAGAGAAATATGTCATCGAGCCAGTAGGTTCCCGTAATGCGCTTCTGCACCGTCGTCCAAGGCATCACCACGAAGTCATCCTGGTCTTGTCCGGTGGCTGAAAATCCTTTTGCCTCGAGGACGCCCACCACCTTGCATGGCAACGTGCTTAGACGAACGGTTTTTCCGACGGGATCTTCGATACCAAAAAGACTTTCTGCCACCGTATGTCCCAGGACACAGACGGGCGCGTCCGCCTCAAGGTCGGCGTGCGTGAAGAACTGTCCAGACCGAACGGTCCACCGACGAATCTCGAGAAATTCAGGGCTCACGCCACGATATTGCGTAGCCCAGTTCTCCCCGCCGTATACGACCTGAATGCGACCATCAACGTTGGGCGACATACTCTTAATCATTGGGACTTGGCCAACAATTGCTTCCGCGTCGCGCATGATGAGCGAACGAGTGCCGCGAGCTCCCAAGCGAAGTCCGCCGCGAGTTCGGCTCCCCGCTTCGATCCAGATGAAGTTGTCGCCTAAGCTTTGCAGCTGATCTTCGATTTTGCTTGTTCCAGCGTGTCCAATCGCAATCACACAGATGAACGCACCGATGCCCACGGCGATTCCGAGGATCGTCAAAACACTCCGAATTCGATGGCGCTTGAGTGCCTGGAATGCTTCCCTGAGAATGGTGTTCAGATTCATTGTGAAGATGACGACGGCGTTGCAGAGGTCTTCCGCTTCTCTAACATGCGGACCATTCCCCATTCTACGATTCCAGGGAAGAGTTGATAGAGTTTGATTACCGGGTGCATCGTCCACGGGACAACCACTTCTCGTTTCCTCTTGAGATATCCCTGCAGAGTTGCCCGAGCGACTCGCTCAGCGGTGATACCTCGCACCGAGTCGGGTCGAACGCGTTTACCTGTTTTGCCACGCACAATATTCTCCTGAAAATTCGTTCGCACATAGCCGGGGCAAACAGTCAGCACGTCGATATTTTCATCCTTCAGTTCAATCCGCGCACCTTTCCCCAATGCATTCATCGCAAACTTGCTGGCCGAGTAAGCACCATTGAATGGGAGAGGAACGTGTCCGGCCACGCTGGAGACGTTGATGATTGCCCCGCCACCCTGCTGGCGCATGATCGGGATGACCGCCTGCATGGAAGCAACCGCCCCGAAGTAGTTCGTGTCAAAGAGGTCGCGGCAGACGCTCATATCCATGTCAGCGGCCGAGTCGGCCATGCCAAAGCCGGCGTTGTTCACCCAGATATCGATGCGACCATAGTGATGAAGCGTAAGCCCGAGTACACGATCGATTTCTTCGCGATTGCGAACATCGCACGAGAGGGCGAGAGTCCGGTCTGGTTGCCCGATTCGGGCACGCGCGCTTTCCGCGCGATTCGCGTCGCGAGAGAGCAGAACGACGCGCGCCCCACGCTCCAGGAATAATTTGGCGATGGCTTCACCGATTCCCATCGAGGCACCAGTTATTACGGCAACTTTGTCCGCAAGTTCCATGTTTGGCTTTTATGCTGATGAGATATCCCAAGTCAAGCTGTGGCGTACAATTCAGGATTATTCTGCAGTCAATTCATGCCGAGCCGGAGGTTTCGTGAGTTCCCTTCTCCCTTTATTTCCACTCGAAGCTGTGCTTTTGCCGGGAGTACCGTTTCCACTTCATATCTTCGAGCCGCGGTACAAAGAAATGATTGGGGAATGCCTCGCTGAGCAAACTCCGTTCGGCGTGGTTCGCTCACAGGACGAAGGTGTTTCCGAGATCGGCTGCACGGCGGAAATTTTGGCGGTCACGAAGAAGCATCCGGATGGCAAACTGGATATCGTCACGCAAGGGAAGCGCCGATTTGAGGTGCTCGAAGTGAATCAGGAGCGGTCTTTTCTGCGCGCAGAAGTGTTGTATATCGATGATGAAGGCGCTCAACCGACGCAAGCAGAAGTTGAGCACGCATTGAAATTACATGCGGAAATAATGGGTTTGGCTGGCGCGGACCCCGACCTGCCCGACTCTGAGCCGGGAACACTCGCCTTCCGCATGGCAGGTACATTGCCCCTGGATCTCGATTTCAAACAGGCGTTGCTGGCAATGCGATCGGAAGCCAAGCGCGTGCAGACCGTGATCACTTATTTCGAAACGCTTTTGCCAAATCTCCGCCGCGCCGTTCGAGTGAAGCACAAAGCGAGCGGAAATGGCCACGGACACTGATGTTCAGAGAATTTCTTTCCTGCTAGTGCAATGCGCGAAGCGTTTTAAACTCCCGCGCACATTTTCATGGGGCACGCCCGAGGCACGATCGAGCCGCATCTCGCGCGGCGTATAATCCGCTCAAGGACGTTTTCTTCTGGGGGTTGTAGCCATGGGTTCTCCGCGCACACTCGGCGAATTGCGAACCAGTCCATTTTCCGAACAACGTTTGCGTACTCGCAGGGTGAAGGATGAGTTGAGGGAAAATCTCGTCGCAAGACTGCGTACAGGCGGCCCGATGTTCCCCGGAATCGTTGGTTACGATGACACAGTCGTTCCGCAAATCATCAACGCTGTACTGTCGCGGCACAATTTTATCCTGCTAGGTTTGCGCGGACAGGCCAAAAGCCGCATCCTTCGCGCACTCACTTCCCTGCTGGACGAACAAACCCCGTACATCGCGGGCTGCGAAATTCACGATAATCCGTACGACCCGATTTGCCGGCGATGCCGTGACCTTGCAACGCGCGAGGGCGATGCCACGCCCATCGCTTACTTGTCCCGCGATGATCGCTATGTCGAGAAGCTCGCCACTCCCGACGTGACCATTGCGGACCTGATCGGCGATATCGATCCGATCAAAGCGGCACGTGGCGGGCATGAGCTTGGCAGTGAGTTCACTGTTCACTATGGCCTGCTGCCGCGGGCCAACCGCGGCATCTTCGCCATTAACGAACTGCCCGATCTTGCGGGAAAGATCCAAGTCGGGCTTTTCAACATCATGCAGGAGGGAGATGTTCAGATAAAGGGATACCCAATTCGCCTGCCGCTGGATGTTGCACTCGTCTTCAGTGCCAACCCTGAGGACTATACGGCGCGCGGCAAGATCATCACTCCCCTCAAAGATCGTATTGGATCCGAAATCCGCACACACTACCCCGCAACCGTGGAAGAAGGAGTGTCAATTACCGCCCAAGAGGCGTGGACAAAGCGCAATGGGAATCGCCTGCACCTGCCGAAATATGTACAGGAGGTGATCGAACGCATTGCGTTTGTTGCACGGGAAGACAAGAAGATCGACAAGCGTTCGGGCGTCAGCCAGCGTCTACCAATTTCGTGTATGGAAAATGTGATCTCGAACGCTGAACGGCGCGCCATCCAACACGGCGAGCAAAACGTTGTCCCGCGGCTAAGCGATGTCTATGCAGCGATGCCTGCGATCACAGGCAAACTCGAGCTCGAGTACGAGGGCGAGATGAAGGGCGCGGACAGCGTGGCCCGTGAACTGATTCGCACGGCGGTCGCAAAAACTTATGACGACTATTTCAACGGCGCGAATATGAATCAGATCGTGCAATGGTTCGACCTGGGCGGGGAAATTCAACTCGCTGACTCAGCGGCCGCAACCGACGTGCGCGAGTCTTTGCAAGGCATCCAGGGCCTGATGGAGAAGATCACCAAGCTCAACGTCGGTCCAAAGGACGCTCCGGAGATACAAGTCTCGGCCGCGGAGTTCATTCTGGAAGGCCTCCATGCGCACAAGCGAATCGGACGCAGCGAAGAGCGCATTTTCACTGCTGGGGAAAAACAACCCAAGCGTGTTGAAAAACCCTTCGAACCGGAAGAGCCACGAATGCGTGGGAGAAGGCCTTACAACTAACTAGAGCCAGGCGTGCGGTGAAGACCATCGCAGCCCATCGCGCCGAAACCGCAGATTTTTTATGAAACGCATCAAGTATTCCAAGTACGTGCCAGATCCGGCGGGCGAGATGAGCATGGAGGATCTGCTCAGCGCTCTTTCGGACTATCTGCTGCAAAGCGGCTTTCAGAACGACATGTACTACGAACTTCCGGAGGGCGAGCAAACTCTCGACGACCTGCGAAATGCAATCGAACGCGCGCTGACTGAGAGTGACTTGCTTGATGAAGAAATGCGCGAACGTCTGCAGCAAATGCAGATGGATGGAACTCTCGAGGATCTCATCGAACAGCTGATCGAGCGAATGCAGCAGGAGGACTATATCTCCATCGAAGATCCGCCGGATGATCCCTCGCGGAGTTCCAGCGCTGGTGGGCAACTCGGCGACAGCCCACAGCAGGCGAAGTTTGAGATCACCGATAAAAGCCTGGACTTCCTTGGTTTCAAGGCGCTACGAGACTTGCTGGGTTCGCTCGGGAAGTCGAGTTTCGGTCGTCACGATACGCGCGACATGGCTACCGGCATCGAAGCGAGTGGATCTTCAAAACCATATGAGTTTGGCGATACTCTGAACCTGGATATCACCGCGACTCTTTCGAACGCGATCCAACGGGATGGACTCGATCTTCCGTTGAATATCGAGTATTCCGATTTGCAGGTACATCAGTGTGAGTATCAATCGTCGTGTGCGACTGTTGTGATGCTGGATTGCTCTCACTCGATGATCCTGTACGGGGAGGACCGTTTCACTCCCGCCAAGAAAGTGGCGATGGCGTTATCACAACTGATTCGCACGCAGTACCCGGGCGATTCGCTATCGCTTGTGTTGTTTCATGACTCCGCGGAAGAAGTTCCCCTCTCTCAACTGGCTCGCGTCAAGGTCGGCCCTTACTACACGAACACGCGCGAAGGGCTCCGAATGGCGCAGCGGATCCTGCAACGTCAGCGCAAAGATATGAAGCAGATCGTCATGATCACGGACGGAAAACCCTCGGCTCTGACGCTCGAGGACGGACGTATCTACAAGAATGCCTTTGGACTGGACCCGTTAGTGGTCAGCGAAACTCTCGAAGAAGTCTCGAAGTGCAAGCGGGCGGGCATACTGATCAACACGTTTATGCTCGCATCTGACTACGGGCTCATTCAGTTTGTTCAGAAAGTCACGCAGATGTGCCGCGGAAAGGCCTACTTCACTACCCCATACACCCTGGGCCAGTACCTACTCTTGGACTACATGACGCGGAAGACGCGGACCATTCATTGATTGATTGATTGTCAAGGCGCATTAGCGCTTTGCGGTGATTTCTTGCACAGCCCTATATCCCTGATCGATCGCGGCATCGGTGTAAGCATAGGCAGCAGCGTCGGAATTTGCGATTGAGATTCGGCCGTGCGGCTTGCGAGCGACTTCGCATGGTGTCTCACCTCCGTTGAGCCAGAACTCATCAAAGAGTGAGTTGTACTCGTAGGCGTATCCGTGAGGCCAGCGATTGACTGTGATCGCAGTGATGTCCCGCGCCGGGTCGAAGCCTCCGGCGGCAAGGGTACGCGACAATTGGTCGCGGATGTTTCTCTCAAAGGTTTCGAATGTGGTGCTGTACAACTGCACTCGTCCCATTCGGTGCTGTTCTCGTGCGGGAAGCCCCGGCTTGCAAGCCGCCTTCATCATGTGAACCACGATCGGGTCTTCGGGTTTCGTGGTGCACTCATACTCCCCGATACTCACCGGCAGGTCGAGATTGACGCCTGTGTGGTAGGAACCGGGGGCATAGACGGAGTTCGTCGCGAGCTTCTGAAAGGAAGTCCAGTTTCGAAGTTCAACGTTGGTATAAAGCAACGGCACTTTCTGAGCGAAATGAAGGGCTTCTTTTTGCTTCTCGGGTAATTCCTGACAAATATATGGAATCACAACGTGCCAGCACGCAAGGACACAGTTGGCGCCCTTCACCGTACGCAACTTACCGCCTTGCGAGTACGTCACCTCAACTTCTTTGGCAGTCGCAGGGTCGCCATTGTGTTTGACGCGCACCACAGTGCTATTAAGGCGTATCCGCACTGCATTCGCATCGCTGTCCAGCTTCGCGTAGTTGGCTTGCGCTGTAACAACGTCAACGGCAGAGCTCCCCGGAATCGCGTTGGGGATCAGTTGTCGAACAATCAAGCGCGCGATGCTAGCGTTCCCGTCAGGGAAGTGAAAGAAGTAACGATCGGCTTCTTCGTTGCGAATCGCGTCACGATTCATTCCCTTGCCAGGGGCAGGATCCAACTTCATGCCGGCAAAACCAGGAAGACCGAGACCCCACGCATCTTGTGCGGCAACGGCATCGATGCCGACACCAAAGAGGGGATGAGGCGCCGCCTGATACACCTTGACGACCTGAGGATCAACTCCAACCATCTCGGTGAGAAATTTGGCGTAGCTGATTCTAGCCAGCTTCGCCTTCTTCTCTTCGGAGCCGAGGCCCGGAAAATAGTCTTTCGTTTCCTGGCTTAGCCGCAAAAAGTCTTTCCGCGCTGCCTCCGAGAGCGGTGCATCCGCCATAAAGCTCTTCCACGCTTCAGAAGCGCCGGGAACGTTATCGACCACTGTCTCGCCGCCATATTGGGGCGACGGATTCACAACTAACTTGTCCGCACCAAACGTTTCCTTGTCAAAAAAGATTTGCGGTTTCAGGCCCAATGATTTGTACAAATCCCTCTTGAAGTATTTCGCATACGATGGGACATCGATCCCCAATTCACTGATCATGGCCTTTGCGACCGCACTGTAGGGCGAGGGACTTTCAATCGAGAATGTTCCACCAAATCCGAGTCGCATGTTGCCGTCGCGATGAAACTCATTGCGCTTGGCGTGCCCGCCGAAGTCATCGTGGTTGTCGAGAATAAGGACTCGCGCCTTCTCGCCCACCGCCTTCCGAAAATAGTGTGCCGCGCTTAGCCCGCTGATACCGCCGCCCACAATCACCAGGTCGTAAGTTTCGCCGGTTTCGAGTGGCTTGCCTGCCTTTTCCCAGAAGTCGCCATCGCGAACGCTGTGTGCAACTTCGAATGACCCTGGATGACTTCCACGAAGACCAGTGAGAGCGGGCGGATAGTAGCCTGGCGAGTTCTGATCGCGATAGGGATTGTCGTCGCCGAATGTGGCCCAGAGATGAGGAGGGACTAGCGCCGCCCCCGCCGTGATTGCCATGCCATTTAGAAAATCACGCCGCGAAATGCGGCGATTCATACCTAGGTCTCGGTCTTGTGATTCGCTCACAGGGGCCCTCTGGCGCAAAAGTTTACCATTTTAAAGTAAGGTTGAGCCAACCACGCATTGTGCATCGGTTTCGGGCCTGCTGAATCGTGGGCAGGCCCAAACTGGCGACATTGTCAGGCGACAGGCGGATGGAGATTTGGAACGGAGCGAGGTGTATGGGGATCGAAACGCGCTAACCCTCAGCTTTGACAGCCGCTTCGGCTGCCATGAATCCAATCTTGCTGTGGGTGCCGTCGCAGAAAGGCTTGTTGACGCTAGCGCCGCAGCGACACAGGGAAAATGCAGGCTTACCAGTTAGATCGTACTGATTGCCGTTGGCGTCCACCAATTCAATCGAACCCTCCGGCGCCTCCACTCTATAAGGGCCGTTCGGCCTGAGCGTAATTTTGATTTGAGCCATAAATACCTCCGGACTGATTATCGCAGGTGTAACGGAGTTTAAGGGGATTCACGCGATCAGGTCGCCAGGAGTTTCAGGCAACTGCCGAAGTCTTCGTGCCAAGCAGTCCGCGATAAAGTTCAAGGTATGAAGACGTCATACGCGCGGCGGTGAAACGCTCGCGCGCCCGTTGATAAGCCCGGGATGCATAGCCTCGACAGAGTTCGCGATCTGAGCTGAGCAGACGAAGTGCATCAGATAGTCCGGCCCCGTCATTGGTTTCGAAATAAAGCGCTGCGTCACCCCAACTCTCGCGGAAGCTGGGAATATCGTTGACCACCAAAGCACAGCGAGAAAGAGCAGCTTCAATCGCGCTCAAGCCCATCGGATCGTAGCGGGCGGTCGCCGCGAAAATCGGCGCCTTGCTATAAAGCAATCGCAATTGATTCTCCGTCTGAGGCCCCTTCAGCGCCACGCAGAGTTCTTCGGTAGAAACCTTCACGTCAGCTCGTATCGGAAGTCGCGGGGAGGCTACAGGGTGATCCGCGCCAACAATGCAAACCGGGAATGCGTGTCTCTGCTGGGTAAGCAGGTTGACCTGTTTACCGGCGTCCCAGAGGCGCCCGATCGACAGGATTGACTCTTCCTTCGTGACGTAGGGGTTGAAGAAGATAGGATTTCTGCCATTGTGAACAACGGCAGTGTCCGGCGGCCGAACATAAGACTTTGCCAGCATTTCCTGCATCCACTGAGTCGGCGTTACAACCAAATCTGCACCGAGCAAGCCGCGCGTTACCGTGTCGCGATACCACCGCATCCAGCGGGATTCTTTCGGTTCGCGCCCATGGACAGCGAGCCACCAGCTGACCAAGTCTCCCTGAGCCACCACAACTTTGGGAACCTGGACCGGCAGGGTGCCGAAACAAAACTGCGTTGTATGGAAGATATCGGGTCGCTGCTCTCGGCAAATACCGGTCAGGTAGTTCGACGCGTCTTTAAAATCCGCTTCGCCCTCTTGCATCCACTCCAGTCGAAACGCTGTGGGGCGATATTCGAGCCCATGAAGTAGACCCATCCAGCTGATCTGTTCTGGGAGCGGAATTTCACCGAAACTGACGAGCGTCACGCGCGCGCCCTGACTGACAAGTCCGCTCACGAGCTCGCGGGTATAAGTCCACGTGCCAGTGACAGTATCGGTTGTGACCAGAACCCGCATGCAACTCCCTGGGAAAGGAAGGTCTTACCGCCGACCTCTTCGATCGAGGTGGCATTTGAGGCATTTTAGTGTCTCAGTGGCTTGATTGGGAAGATCTTCCGTAAGTCACAGATTCCATAGGAAACTTGCTGGAGAGAGCTCTCATTGCCGTTAGTGTTCCATCGTCAGCTTGGATTTCAACTCCAGCGCGAGGTCGTGAACAGCGTGGATCTTGGCATAGTGGACATCAACGGCGACTTCCCGATCCAAGGCAAGCTGACAGGACAACAGCATTGCCGTAACAATGCCTGAAAGTTCCGCGCGAAGAGTTTGCTCAGCCCGCTGTCGCGCGGCGTGTTCATCCAGTCGTCGACGCTGTATCGCAGTCTTCATCTCCTTTAGAACTCTGGCTAGATTGCTTACCCCAAAGTTGATGAAAATGGGAATGGCTGTGCCGATGTGCTGCAGAGCGGAGTCGGCACTTTCGGGTTCGGAGTCGACCAACGTCTGGTCAAACACCACCGTTGAATATTCTTGTTCGCGGAGGCGACCGGTCGCATGGTCGAGACTGTCGCTAGCATCAGTGGCTTCACCGAAAGTGTGGCCTATTAGCGCGGCGCATTCGCGAACATTAGCGTGCGGAGAAACGAGCAAGATCATGGCATTCCAACAGCACGTATCGAACCACCGTATGGCTTTCAAAACACTGGGCTTGAAAACAGCCGCTCCCGTCGCCGGTTCCGAGATGGAATTCCCAACTCAGGTTTGGGAACTGTACTCCTTCAACTTTCGGTAGAGGGTGGTTTTCCCGATTCCGAGGAGACGAGCGGCTAGAAGCTTATCGCCATTGAGTTGTGCAAGCGCGCTCATGATCGTCTGTTTTTCCAGCTCGGCCATGGGCATAATCTTGCGCTGGACCCTCACAGATCCCGGCTGTTCCGCAGGCATCCCGTGAATATATGTGGGAAGGTCGCGAAGCTGCATCAGCGGAGCAGTGGTCATGGCACAGGAACGTTCCAGGCAATTTTCAAGCTCGCGGACGTTCCCAGGCCAGTCGTAGGCGAGCAGCGCTTTCATCGCGTCGTCGGTAAGCATCCTCTCCATGCCTGCTTCTCGGGAGAGTCGATCCAAAAAGTGTCCGACAAGCAGGGGGATGTCTTGACGCCGCTCACGAAGAGGAGGAATTTTTACCGAAAGAACATTGAGACGGAAGTACAGATCTTTTCTGAATGTCCCCTGTGAAACGGCGTGTTCGAGATCTCTATTTGTCGCGGCCAGAATTCTCACATCGATCGGTATACGCCGCGTACTCCCAACTGGCCGTATCTCTTTTTCCTGGATCGCTCTCAGCAACTTGGCTTGGAGATCAATGGGCAATTCTCCAATCTCATCAAGAAAGATTGTTCCGCCCTGCGCGATGGAAAGCAGCCCATCTTTGGTCTGCGAGGCTCCTGTAAATGCTCCCTTCACGTAGCCAAACAGTTCGCTCTCTACCAATGTTGGAACAAGGGAGCCACAATCGACAGGAATAAATGGCTTATCTCGGTACGGACCTGAAAAGTGGATCGAACGCGCTACCAATTCTTTTCCAGTCCCGCTTTCACCCAGAATCAATACTGGATGGTTGCTATGCGCCGCCTTGCCGATGATTCGATAAATCTTTTCCATTTCGGGTGCGGATCCGATGATGTTTCCAAAACCCTGCTTCGACTTTATGCGTTCCCGCAATGTTCGATTTTCACTCTTGAGACGCAAATGGTTGGTGACTCGCTCCAAGAGCAGACTCAGCTCGTCCTTGGTGAAGGGCTTCGTGACGTAGTCATAGGCGCCTTCCTTCATCGCCTGGACCGCAGACTGTACCGTTGCGAAACCAGTCATGACGACCACTACCAGATCAGGACGCCGCTCTCTCAGTTCGAGTAACGCATCGATGCCGTTTGCGCCCGGCAGGCGCAGGTCGAGTAAAACAACGTCGATGTTCTGGCTATCGAGGAGACGATAGGCTTCTTCCGCAGAAGCCGCGGTGAAAGCATTGAAACCCAGCCCTTCAGCGACGTCGCGACATGCTTCGCGCACGGCGCGCTCATCGTCTACTAGAAGTAAGTTCAGGAAATTTGTCCCCTCGTGGGGCGAAGGTTTCATGACTGCTTCCGAACAAGGCATATTGCTCCTAGCCTTTCGCGTTTTGGATGTGTGCAAGCGTGTGCGATTCGCTTTGAGTGCGCCCAAACTTGATCACAGCAGGTAAGACGATCTCAATGCGACAGCCTTGTCCCAGTTCGCTGTCGACCGAGATGCTTCCGCCGCCGTCATGCACGATTCGATAGACAGTCGCCAGCCCGAGGCCGTTTCCCTTACCCGCTTCCTTGGTTGTGAAGAACGGCTCGAACAATCGCGTCTTAGTCTCGGCATCCATGCCACAGCCGTCATCCGTTACCGCAAGTGAGACAAGTTGGCGCGTCTGTCCTTCAGTACGCGTGGGCTGCTCGCAAGTCCGCGTACCTATGACGACGCGGCCGCCTCCCGGCATGGCATCTCTGGAGTTCAAAACAAGGTTCAGGACGACCTGCTGCGCGTGAGTAGGGTCCATCAAGACCTGGGGCAGCGATGGATCCAGATCGAAGACGAGTTGAATTTGCTCGCCGATCAGCCGGTTCAGCAAGTTCTGCATCGAAGTGACGGTATCGTTCAGGCAAATTGGTATCAGGTCGACTACGTGTTTGCGGGTGACCGTCAGTAACTGTCGAACCAAGGCCGCACCATGTTCGGCTGCCAAATGAACTTCGCTGGCGTGGCGATAAACGCGAGAATCTGGCTCAGTCTCTGCGGACATCAAGTCGCAATACAGCATGATGCCCGTCAAGAGATTGTTGAAATCATGCGCTACGGCTCCCACCAATCGCCCGATCGCTTCCAATTTCTGTGCTTCTGCCAGTTGCTCTTGAGCCTGCCTATATTCGGTGATGTCTTCCAACATGTCGATGATCGCCACTGGAACTCCGTCATCTGTCCGGACCAAAACGACAGCGTTGCTTCCCCAAAAAACGGTTTTGTCCTTTCGGAGATAGCGTAGTTCCGACTTGTAGGAATCCCTTTCCCCTGACAGCAAAGCGCGAAGCCGCGTATTTTCGGCCTCTACGTCTTCGGGATGAATGCAATCTCGAAGATCCAAGCCATAGAGCTCTTCGGGTCTGTAACCCAGCATGCGATCGAATGCGGAATTGCTTCTGAAAATTCGTCGGTCAACGTGCGAAAAAGAGATACCGATTGAAGCGGCCTTGAGCAGGGATTCAAAACACAGGTGTGCGTCTCTGGTCGGGAGGGGACTATCAGGGTCGACCAGAAGAGCGCCAGTTACGAAACTGGTGATCGACTGTGACATACGCTACTTGGGTGGCGTGGCTTTCGGAGAAGTCCAAGCCCAAAACGGGAGATTGCGCTAGCTCGAGGCGGCTTACGGAAGAAGCTACTCGAATGCCAAAACAGGATACAAATTCCAATACACCGAGGCTAAGTGCGCGGGTCACTTCACTTTGTGATGGTTAAACACGGCGATCCAGATGCGAGGTAGATGGGTTGGTGTCGACTTCCAAAATGGGATGGGCTTAGTCCTTCAGGCGAACCGGCTGTGTCAGCCGAAACGTGAGTCGATGCTGTACCGCGAAATTGACGTCCCTCGGTTCGGAGGTACTTGGCTGGCTGGTCTCTCCCAGTGAGGCACCTACCAGCGCTCCATTTCCGGCAGTAGCATCGCGAGGGCCCGACGAAGGTGTTCGTTTTCGGTGAGAGCCACCTTTCGAAAAAATGCTGTTGGTCGCTAGGGAGATCGGATCGCCGTTTACGTACAGACTCGACAACGTCAGTCGCAGATAGCCCGGACCCACCGAACCCGTAGATGATCTGACGGCGATCACTGTGCCTTCAACCTTTGCGCCTCGGCCTAACAACGTTCGCCCGTCGACAACTACTGGCTCATCGACCAAAGCCTGGAAACGGTCTCCAATTTGGGAGGTCTGGCTCGAAACAGCATGTTGCAGCCGCACAGTTATGGAAGTTCCCGCAGGTAGCTCCTCTGCCGGAACAAATGATCGGGCGGTCTTGCTTCCTTGCTGGTCAAACGGCAACGAATGCTCGTCTCCAGGCTGGCCGAGACTGCTTAGTGGCGGAGTTTCCAAGCTGGATTGGCGAGCGCACGCGACTCCGAGTGCCAGAAGCGTCACTAAGCAACCAATCTTCAGAAGCCGAAAACAACTCATACAGTGGGTGGAAACGATCTTCGCTTTACAACTAAGTGGGCACGGCAATTGCCACTTGGGAGTGAAGCATCTAAATGACTTACCAGGATGCAATGGGGAAAATCATGTATTTTTTGCTTTACCGAGGGCCTACCACAAAAAGCAAACGGAGAGGTCATTGGGACCTCTCCGTGGTGAAAATGCGCTCGAGTTCAGCCTAGCGGCTGGACCCATCGACCGCGGCACTTTGCGGCTCGCTTTCAGGCTGAACAACCACGCCATCGAACGGTGTTGCCGCAACATAGCGGCCATGGATAACGGTGATCCGACGCAGCGGGAAGCCCGAGTCGGGACCGCGAGTCCAGGTTCGTCCGCTATCGGCACTCATGAAGACAACGCCGGTTGCGTCGCTGGTTGCTAACAAGCGTTTGCGGGTGCTGTCGTAGGCGATCGAAGTAATGTCCTTCGACGGCAAGCCATTCACAGCGTGCTCCCAGCTTGCGCCGTTGTCTCCCGAGCGGAATGCGCCTTCACGCGAAGCCACCAGGATTTGCTCGTCCGGTGTGATGGTCACGCCGCGGATGCTGGTAATAAACGACGCCAACGGAGCTTGCTTCCAGGAAGTGCCTTTGTCGGTTGAAACGAGAACGGTGGTTCTGGTCGCAGCGACCAAAACCGGCCCATTCGCGCGAACTGAGATGAAGTCCTTTGTGCCCATGACTGGGCCACCTTGCCAAGTTTTGCCTTGGTTGGAGCTAGTGAAGATGCCAGAAGCGGTAGCAGCGAGCCAACGGTCGCCATCGATTTCGACATCGCTTACTTTGGATTCGAGCACCGATTTTTCAGGAATACGCGTGGTCGCGACCGTGCTCTTCTTGCCCTTCTTCACTGTCTTGGTCACAACTTTCTCGTTAACGATGGAGTTGATCGGACGCCAGGTTGTACCAGCGACGTCCAGCATGAACATGCCGCGGTTCGTACCAGCTACCAAGGATCCGTTGGTGCTTTGTTTGAGGCTGAACACATCTCGGCCCTGGAGACCGGAACTCTTCTGCAACCAGCTGCGACCGCCATCGCGGGAGTAAAAGACGCCGCCCCACTCTCGGTCATTAACGACACCCACGTACATAATCTGCGGGTCTTTATGATCCGCGAGAATGGATGTCACGTAGCGGTGCGTGTATCCGCGGTTGGACGACGTCCAAGTTGCTGTTCCGTTTTCGCTTGCCATCACGCCACTGCGATCGGTGGCGAGCAACACGCGGTTCGAATTGCGTGGGTCAACGAATACATCGTTAACAACAATCTCCGGGTTGGTGACGCGCTTCCAAGTCTGTCCCGCGTCCATCGACTTCCAAAGGCCTTCTGTAGTCCCCGCATACACGTTCGAGCTGTTGCTGGGGTCGTGCTTCAACACACGAGTGCGGCGCGCCGAAAACGGAATTCCCTGGATTTTCTTGAAAAGCTGTCCACCGGTTTCGCTCTTGTAGATCCCCGAGCAAGCGCTGGCAAAAACAACTGACGGATTGCTCTTGTCCACAATGATCGAGAACACATCCGAGTCATCGATAATGCCTTTGTTCATGTGCTGCCAGGTCGCGCCGCCGTCGGTCGTCTTCCAAGGCAAGTGCCACGTGCCGGCATACACCGTGTTCGGATCCTTCGGATCAACTGCGATCGATTCGATATTTTTCAATTCCGCATGACCGGCAGGCGACATCCGTTCCCATGTGTCACCGCCATCCTTGCTGCGGAAGACTCCATCCAGGGCACCAGTAACGATCACCTTTGAATCGGACATGGCCAGGGCCATCGCGCGGATCGATTTTCCGTGCATGCCAGCGAGTGTTTCCCAGGTCTTTCCGCCGTCCCGCGTCCGGAACAGATCACCGGCCTGCTGATTGACTACACTCCAGGCGGAAACGTAAATGTTGTTCGAGTCTTGTGGGTTGATCGCGATGTGGTCCAGTACGAAGTCGTCTCCGCTGCCGAGTTGCACAAAACGTGCCCAGGTGCGGCCGCCATCAACTGAGGTAAACAAGACACCCGTACTGGTGCCCAACAAGATGTGATCGGGGTTATGTGGGTCGTACGCCAGACTTCGCACGTCACCGCCGTCGGGCCCTAACACGGTCCATTGACCGGCCCATGCGGCACTGGTTAACACAACCAAGACCATCAAAACTAAGCACTTACGTCCGAACGCGATTCTTGAAGACATGGATGCGATTTGCCCCTGCGGAAGTATCCCTTGCGGCCCCAGACTGACAGCCTAACACGCTCACAGCAAGTTACTTAAGACCACAAAATGAAAATGGCCGACCGGATCAAATCCGGTCGGCCTCTTGCTATTAAGCAATCAGGTTACTGCGCGGCCTTCTTCTTTTTAGCCGGTGCGCGCGGGTGGTCTGGGATGGCCTTGACCGCTGCCTCATCGACCGGTTGTGTGTCGCCCGCATTGAAGGTTGCGCCAGCAGGTACGACCCAGTACTCGGCCTTCTTACCGCCGCCGCTTCCGGTCCGTACTTCGATTCGGCTCGAATCGATGTTCTGCTTGGCCTCACCGCCGGACAGATACGCCTTCGAATTAACGGCGCGCTCGGCAGCAAGGTTCTTGAATTTCTTCTCCGCATCGTCAGAGAAGCCAACGATAACGAGCTTCGCGTCAGCCTCTTGCTGCAGGCGCAGAGCCACGTCATCGAGCACCGCTTTGCAAGTGTTGTCCACTCGCCACGGCTTCTTCGGGTTCGGGAAGTCGCATTCGCTCAACTTGCTCGATTGCGGCGGCGGAGGAGGCGGAACCTCCACGTTCACCTGAGTCGAGGCTGCAGCCGTGAGACCACGCGAATCGGTGCAGGTTGCATTGACTGTAATCGAACCAGCCGGAGCTCCGGTGGTGTTCAGAGTGGCCGTGCTGCCTTCACCTGAAAGCGTTCCAGCCGTGGCATTCCAACCGGCTACTGTCACCGGTACGCCATCCGGGCTGCTGCAGGTGCAAGTGACCGTCGCCGGGCTACCCGTCTGTACGCTCGCCGGATTTGCCGAGCAAGTCATAGTTGGCGGGTTCTTTGGTGGCTCTTTAACAGTGAAGTTGGCGGTGCAAGTTGCATCGCCATTCTTCTTCATCTTCGCGTCAACAACATGGGAGGTGACCGTATAGCTGCCGCCCGCCATCCCGGTTGTGTCGATCGTTGCCGTCGTATCTGTGCCGCTGACCTTGCCACCGGTACTCGTCCAGTTGTAGGTCAGTGTGTGCTTTGGGTTGAAGTTGCTGGCTGCAACGGTAGCCTTCACCGGCTCGCCGACCATGACTTCCCCATGATCAACCGAGCAAGCTGCGGCCGGGGGGATCGGCGGGGCACCGCCGAAGTTGAACACGAGGCCGGAGCGCAGGCGCGCGCCGTTGAATGTTGGTCGTCGCAAATCCGATTGCGCGGGGCTCACTTCGTCCGCGAAATTGTGACGGGCCCACACGTAGTCGGCTTCGATCAATCGCAGGCTTAGCGGCTTCCAGATCTTAAGATCGATGCCGCCGCCGAGGATCGCGCCGATGCCATTACTTGGATCGGTGGTCTTGGTCGTCAGGCGATTCAATCCCAACAAGGTGTGCGCAAACAAATTGATTCCTTCCGAGCGCCACATGAATCGCGGTCCAACAGAAGCCGTTGTCTCGTTCGCGAACTTATTCCAGTTCCCGCCGTAATCGCCTTCCAACGCCCAGTGCGGCGAGAAGTTGTACGCGCCTGTTACGCCCAAGCCCTGAGGGATTGACGGGAGCTTAAAAGGGATGCGGCCCCCGCTCGTATCAAAACCGTCTGGAACGTTTCCGCCGGGATTCAGCCATTGGTATCCCACAAAAATGTCAACCTTCGGTGGGGTGTCATCTTGTGCAACAAGGGTCAAGGGTGATGCGACTGTCAGGGCCAGCAAGAACCCGGCAATGCAGCGCAGGCTTTTGCGTGCTTGGTAACAAAGCGACATGAGAATCCTCCGGAACTGATACGTGGAACTTGAACTTGTGTGCGCTGCAGGTACGGCAACCGGGAGTCAGCCCGACCTTCAGAAAATCGGGTCAATTAGAACAACGAATTCTACAGCAACGCGCGCGAAAGCCGCAAAACTTCTGCGCGAAATGTTCGTTGCCAGCCTCAAGACATGCAATGGCTCGTCTCAGTTTGATAACAGTCGGTTCTCGAGCTCTTAGAATTAACCATGGCATCGGTCAAGCCCTTGCCGCCATCGGGTTTAAGCCTGAGAATAGAGGCTCTCTCATGAGCCAGGAACGAGTCTTAATCGTAGAAGATGAAGAAAATGAGCGGACCGGGTTAGGGGAACTCATCGCCTCTTGGGGATACCGAACGGATACCGCGCGCGATGGGGTCGAAGCGATGGAAAAGGTCGCGACTTGGATCCCATCGATCATCGTAACCGATCTAAAAATGCCCCGAATGGGCGGTATGGAACTTCTCGAGCGCGTGAAGGACCTCGAACAACCCATGGCGGTTATCCTAGTTACCGCTCAAGGCACAATTGACAGTGCTGTGACCGCAATGCGCCTCGGGGCGTTCAACTACGTTCAAAAGCCGATTGACACGATGCGGCTCCGATCGCTGCTTCAAAATGCATCGGAACTGCTCGGCACACGTGTCGAATTGGAAGTCAGCCGTCGCAAACTGCGCGATTCGGGTTCGCTGGGACAGCTCGTCGGATCATCTAAAAAGATGCAAGAGACTTTTCGGCTCCTGGAAATGGTCGCTCCCAGCACCGCATCCGTTTTAATTACGGGAGCGAGCGGCACCGGCAAAGAACTTGTCGCGCGCACGATTCACGAGCTGAGCCCGCGTCGTACCAAGCCATTTGTTCCGATCAACTGCGCTGCCATTCCAGAGACCCTGATAGAAAGCGAGATCTTCGGCCACGAGAAGGGCGCCTTCACCGGCGCACTCGAACGACGCACCGGCTGCTTTGAACTCGCCGAAGGTGGAACTCTGCTGCTCGACGAAATTGGCGAGATGCCAATCGGCACGCAGGCCAAGCTGCTGCGCGTCCTCGAAGACCACAAACTGCGGCGTTTGGGAAGCCGCGTCGAGACTTCAGTGGATGTGCGAGTCCTAGCTGCTACTAACAAGATCCCGGACGAGGCGGTGTCGAAGGGCGAACTCCGCGAGGATCTCTACTACCGCCTCAACGTGTTTAACGTGCACATGCCACCTCTGCGTGAGCACAAGGACGACATTCCGGAACTGGTTCAATCGCTCATTCGTGACATGAACAGTAAGCATGCGCGAAAAGTCGCCACCGTCAGTGAAGCGGTTCTCAATGCCTTCAACAACTATTCTTGGCCGGGAAACGTGCGAGAACTTCGCAATACGTTGGAGCGGGCGGTTATCGTTTGCGACGGCGCGATGATCGAAACAAAACATTTGCCCCCTGGCTTTGGTCAAACCGTTCGTGCTGCGGTGAATGACCCCGATGCAGTTCGATTGGGCGTGGGCACTACCGTCGAAGAGGCGGAGAAGTTGCTCATTCTGAAAACACTCGAGGCTACAAGCAACAACAAGACGAAAGCTGCGGAAATCCTTGGGATCAGCCTGAAAACGCTGCACAACAAATTAAAGGAATACGGCACTGGAACACCGGAAGCAACGAAAGACATGGAATAGGTCTCTCAGAATGGTAGAGGGTTTGTTCAGGGTACAGCGACGTCGACTCTAACTGATGAGCCGCAAAGCTAAAATCGTTCTGGCAATCACGTTCATGATTGCCTGCCTGGTGTTGGCATTCTCCGTCATCTACATTTCTCAGCTTCTTCGCCAACGACTGACGACTTCCTACGAAATTGCATCGCTGTTGACGCGTCAACTGGCTGACGCAGCCAACAATGCCGTACCTGATCTCACCAGTACTCGCGTCGACACCAGTGATCCCAAAAAATTACGCCTCGCCCTTGCTGAGTATCTGCAGACAGACACAAACGTAAACACCATGCTCGACTCGGCGGTTGGCAATTGGCCGATTATTTACGACGCTGCTGTGCTTGATGTAGAAGGCAAGGCAATTCTTGAGACGAATCCTGACTTGGTCGGCAAGGTCGCGTCGCCGCGTCCGGACTTTCGGGAAATTCGCGACGCACGTTTTTGGAAACAGATTCAACTGATTTACAGTCCAGCGAAAGTCTATGACGTCAGCCTTCCGCTCGAACTGGACTCAGCGCCATTCGGCAGCGTACACCTTGGCGTTTCCACGGTGCTGCTCCGAAATGAACTGACACCGCGCCTTCAGCATGCCGCTTTCTTTTCATGCGTAGCGATCGTCCTATCACTTTTTCTGGCAGCAGGCGTATCGAACCTGGCATTGGGCCCGTTGAAACAGATCAACTTGAATTTGGACACTGTCACGCGCGGAGAAGGCGATCTGCTGGCGAGCGATGATCATGGACACGATGAGTTTGGCTTGGTCACTCTTAAAATTGCCCACTTAGGACGTCAGATTCGCGACACAAACCAGATATTTTCCGCCTTGAAAGACAACGTCGAACAGGTCATGTCCAAGCTGCAGGACGGACTCATGCTGTTCACTCGTGACTCGCGCGTTGTGCTAGTGAGTGCTTCGGCAGAGCGTTTTCTTGGACGGATGCGACGCGACATCCTTGGCAAAACTGCTCAAGAGATTTTCTCCGATTCCTCTCCTTTGAGCGAAGTCGTCTTTCGTGCGTTCGAAGACGGCCAACCTCTGGGACAACGAGAAATTCAGGTTTCCGAGAATCGAACCATGCAGGTATCGCTGGACTTCATCCAGGAGAAGGGCACTCCGATTGGCGCTTTGCTCACGATGCGGGACGCCGAATCAGTACGGCGGATTGAAGACGAAATTGAACTGTCGCGTCGGCTCTCCGCGAGCGCACGAACCACACGCAGTGTCGCCCACGAAGTCAAGAACCCGATCAACGCGATCGTTCTGCATTTGCAGCTTCTGCAGAACAAACTGAACCAGGTTGATCCCGACACGCGCCGTCACATGGACATCATTGGCAACGAGATTCACCGCCTCGATCGCGTCGTTCAAATCCTGGTTGACTTCACCCGGCCGCGTGAGCTTCGGCTTGAAGAAATTGATCTGCGACGCATCTTGGAGGAAGTGTCCAGTCTCGCCAATCCGGATGCGGCCCAGCACAGCGTGACGATCGAACGCGATTTGCCCGAAGAACCCTTGATGGTGAAAGCTGACAGCGATTTCATGAAGCAGGCATTCTTAAATGTCGTCCTCAACGGTGTTCAAGCGATGCCCGACGGCGGTCGTCTCTCGATCAGCTCCCGGCGAGAAGATGACGTTGTTGTTACAGAAGTTCGCGATCAGGGACAGGGAATCCCCCCTGAAATTCAAGAGAAACTCTTCGAGTTATATTTCACGACAAAGAAAGGTGGGAGTGGAATTGGCCTGGCCCAGACCTACCAGGTGATGCAGTGGCACTACGGTTCAGTTGACTTCGAATCGGCACCAGGACAAGGCACGACTTTTCGCTTGCGAATACCGCTTTCGAGTTCGCGTCCTGATACAACCGCGGAGCTTGCTACTCATCCATAAGGTGCGTTGCAAGCAAAGGTAAGGCATTACAATTGATGGAGAGTGTCACCGAGAGTTGCTATTTGACGTTGTTATGAATCTGGCCAACCTCATCTGCTTTTTCGTGCTTGCCACACTGGGCTTCCCGGCACCCGCACGCACCCTCGTGGTTTCTGCCATGGCGCTGCCGACGTCGGTAGCAAATCAATCCGACCAGAACAAACCGTCGCAAGATGCACCTGCTTCGAACCCGGACCAGCCTCAGACTGCACTGCCCCAAGTCGAGCCAGAGAAGCAACCGGCGATGCCTGCGCCGACACAGCAGGAGCCAAAGACCGCGGAGCCCGGCACAAGCTCACCTGCTGCCGATGCGAAACCGGCGACGCAGAAATGTCGCAAATCGAAGTCGGGCAAGTGCTTGAAAAAAACGACGTCAACCGGCCAGCCGAAGAAAGTTGTAGTGCGGAATGGAAGTACGTCCGAGCCCGAGGTTAAGTTGGCGCCGACCGTTCCCACTGATATTGCGTCGCAACAGGTTCAGGTAACGGAACAGCTTCTTGCCACGGCGGAAAACAATCTCAAGCAAGCCGGCACTCGCCAACTCAACACTGATCAAGCCGCGGTCGCAGAGCAGATTCGAAACTACATCGATCAGGCGAGAAGCGCCACCAAGTCTGGCGACGTCCAGCGCGGCCACAATCTGGCTGTCAAAGCACGCCTGTTATCCGACGATCTCGTGGCGCACTGAGAAAATCTACTTCGCACGTGCCTTCGCGGCGTTCACCTTCTCCAGCAATTCCTGAGATGGCTTCTGGAGCGGACCTGCGATGCTTACCGCCTCCCCTAAAACGCTTCTTGCTTCCGCCACGCGGCTCAGCTTCGCGTATGCATATCCGAGCCTGTAAAGGGCTGTCGCATACGCGGTGTCATCCTGCCCTTTCAACAGACCGGCGGCCGTCTTCAGTTCCGGTACCGCCGCAGCCGTCTTATCCTGCTTCATGAAGGCATATCCGAGGGTGGAGTGCGCTACACCTGCAGAAAGCTTGCGCGATCGGTCCGCATCTGGCGCATTCGCTTTTGCTAGTTCAACAACTTTCTGCGAGTAGGTGACCGCTTTCGCCACGCTGCCGGCTCGCGAATCCTCGACATAGGCATTTGCAAGGAGCAATAAGGTCGGCATGCTGTTGGGATTTGCGGCCAACGCTTTTTCCCCGTACGAGTACAGGCGCGTCGAATCGTTCAGTTGGCCCAAGGTGAACATCGCATATTGCGTGATTTGTTCTTCAAATTGGGATTTCGGAAATGCCGTTGAAAATCGCTCGATGTAGCTCATCCGAGTCTTCGCATCTTTCTCGTCAGCGATAACGTTGAAAGCCCCGGTCTCAAGAAATTGGTACGAATTCTTGCTCGATTCACGAGCGTCGCTGACTCGTGATGCCCATTGGGCGTCATCGACTCCCTCTGGCTTTGGCTGCTTATCGATGGAGTTATAGGCTTCACCGCCCTTCACGGCGTAGTTGAGAACTTTGGCCGGATCCTTTAGCTGTTGCGCGATGTTGGCTTGCGAAACAAGGATATCCAGGTTTGTTGGCGCTTTCGCGAGTGCCTTGTCGCCGTACTCGAGCGCTTTCTGCATGTCCCCGGAGTTCTGGTATGCCTGAGAAACCTGCCAGTTCCCGTAAGCAACCGCTTGAGAATTCCCGGCGAACTTCGTGAGGAAGTCCTCGTACATCGTGACCTTTTTGGAATTGTCCTGTTCACTCGTGATCGCAGCGAGCGCTTGGTCTTCGGGCGTCCCCGCTGGAATTACGATCTTGTCGAGTTGAGCGAAGGAAAAAGCGGAAGCGATAACAACCGTCAGCGGAATCAACCAGCGTGCACGCATGGGATCCTCCACGAAGGCGAGCGTTTTACGCGCGCATCGTAGCGCCGAATCTTCCGCTATGCAAGGAAACTTCGTGCGCCCTTCAACGGTCCGGTTCGACCTTAAGTTTGTAACCTGGCTTGAGCGTAATGTTGCCGCCATTCATAAACAACAGAGCAATCCCTGCAGCGCCCGCGGCCACCAGGCGGGCCTTACCGGCACCGATGCTGGTGTCGACGGCGTCGTCCGCGATCTTGGCAATCAGCGGAGTGGTACCGAGAAGAATAATTTGTTTCTTGCGGCTGGGATGCATGACGCCTTCACCGCTCGAATCCACCAGGCGAATCGGTTGATCGAAACTCAGTCGGATCCATCCGCGCCTCAGGAAGTTCCGCGCCTTTTGTGTAATCACTCGACCGGTGTAGACCTTGCCTGAAGCTTCATCTTTGGCCGTGAAGGCGCTTCCGCTAGTCATTTTGGAGCTCACTTCATTCATCAGAGTCACATCGAACGATTGAGCCTGCGCGGAAATCGCCAAGCACGCAAAACAAACCGCGTAGCAGATCCTTAAAATAACCTTCACCGGCGTCCTTCCCTTTTTTGCGCGACCACGAGACCTCGAGGAGTCGGCAGCAACACAACAGAAATGAGCCCTTCCTGCTCGAGCTTTAACGCAGCACTTCGTACCTGCTTCAAGTGAGAACTCGCATCATGCATAAGAATTAAACCAAACGGGTTGATCTGAGGTAGAAAACGCCGGACCTCTTGTTCACGAATCGGCATATCGCTGTCGCTGAAGAATAGATCGATGGTGCCTTCGATTTTCATTTCCAAACTCGACTCATTTCGCAGTTCGATCCAGTTCCCAAATTCAGAATTCTGAAAGCGCGCTTTAGCGTTCGCATAAACTTTTGGATCGTACTCGCACGTGATGATTCGCCCGCGCCCGTTGGCTTTCAATCCCTCTGCGATCCAAAGTGTGCTGATCCCGCTAAATGTGCCGGTCTCTACGACCAACTCTGGCTTGATTGTCGTTACGAGGGTCCGGAGAAACTCCAGCACCTCAACCTCAGCTGTCATCGAATCGAACATACTGAAGCGTTCCGGATGCGGACACTCCGGTGTCGCGCGGTGATACTCCGGCTGCAACTGATCGCCACTGCGCTCGATGCGTTGCAGGATGCGATGCTCCTGCTTCTCTTTCTTGAAAAGACGCTTGAGGCTAAGGCCCATAGGAAAACGCAGTATACGAGACTCAAGCAACTCGAGAAAGCGTACCGATGGAACTCGCAATGGCCTTTTGAGCATCGGCCGTTCGAATGGGCATGAAAATGACGAATCAAGATCAGCGAGTGCTCAGCCGCATCAATCACAAGCCGCAATTCGCATGATAAATTTTAGAGATGCCTTCCATCCTGCAGGAAAAATCGTTGCGTTGGGTTTTTATTGCCAACGTGATCTCCATGCTCGGCAGCGGGATGAACTCCGCCGCCGTTGCCTGGTACATCTTGCAGGCCACGCACTCAGAAATCGCGCTGGGCACCTTTGCGGTACTTCAAACTTTGCCTGCGATGCTCATGCTCCCCTTCACCGGCGTCATTATTGACCGGGAAGACCGCCGCCGGCTGGTCATGATGCTCGACGCAATTCGCGCCATCATCATCCTTGCGGTTGCCATCCTCGCGTTCATGGGCCGAACTCACGTCTGGCAGCTCTATCTCATGAATACGCTGGTCGCCGCGGGGTTCTGGATGTTCTGGCCAACCATCACCGCGCTGATTCAAGAACTGACACCAGAAGGCGAGTTCATCAAGGCCAACACGTTTCTTCTGGCAGGAATCCAGGGAGGTTGGCTGATTGCCGGATCCATCGTCGGCTTTGTGTACGAGCACATCGGGTTGGGCGGTGTGTTGCTAATCGACTTCTCGACCTACGTCGTGTCCTTTCTCTGCTACCTCGCTGTTCGCAAGGGACATCACGTCGTCCCGCGTCCGGCTGAACTGAAGCACGACATCCTCGCAGCCGAGACTGCCGTCGAGCGTTTCGGCCGTGAAATGCGTGAGGGTCTCCATTTCCTGCGAGACCATCGCAACGTGGTTTTCCTCGGCATTAGCTGGGCGTTGTTTCTTGGCGCGATGATGACGGGCGTCGTGGTCACGCCACCGCTCAGTGACCTCGTATTCCATGCCGGCGCAGTCGGTTATGGATGGTTGAACGCCGGGTGGGGAGTAGGTGCATTCCTCAGCGCTCTCTACGCGCCTAAATTAATCGAGAAGCTGGGCACGCGCCCGGCCATCGCCGTATCCATGGCCTTGCTCACGGCTTGCATGTTTCTATCGCCCTTCGCTCGTTTTCTTGCCATCGCCGTTTTCTTATATGGTCTGATGGGCTCGGCCCGAGGCGTGAGCGGTGTTGCCATGAATACCAGCCTGATGGAGCAAGTTCCCAAACACATCATGGGACGCGTTCAGAACACGTTTTACTTCGGTGGAACGTTTCTGCAAATATTCCTCGGAATTACCGTGGGTGCAGCATCGCAAAAGATCGGATTAAGAGCGGGATTCGCGATTATTGCACTGGTCTATGCCGTCGCTTTCGTCAGCGCGAGTTGGCCGGCGCCTGCCCCCCAGCCGGCTGTCTCGCCCGCTGACTAGTTCCAAACGACCTGCATTCGCTTTTTCCGTGTTCTAATACTTCGCTGTATCGTCACTCCGCGAGGAAACCGCTCGATGAAAATGCCACTGATTCATCTCCTTCTAGTGATTGCACTGTCCCTCTTGGCCACACCAGCGCATTCGCAAGCTACTCCCACTCCCATCCGTGAGGTGGCGATCACAATCGATGACTTGCCGGCAGGCGATGCCAGCCACATGACTGCGGCAACCATCACCGATCTGACCCAGAAGCTTCTGGGGACGCTGCGGGACCAGAAGATACCGATCGTTGGATTCGTCAATGAGAAAAAGCTGTACAAATTTGGCGAAGTGGACCAACGCATTGCCGCTCTCAAGATGTGGCTCGATTATGGATTTGAACTCGGCAATCACACCTATAGTCATTCTTCGCTTAACCAGGTTGGACTCAAGGCGTGGGAAGACGACATCGTCCAAGGTGAAAGTGTCACTCGCCTTCTCTTGAGCGAACGAAACATGAAGCTTCGCTATTTCCGGCATCCGTTCCTGGACACGGGGCGCGACCTACAAACACGCCGTGAAGCGGAGGCCTTTCTTGTAGGCCGTGGCTATCGCATCGCGCCCATCACGCTCGATGCTTGGGACTGGATGTACGCGGGTGTTTATGAAGACGCGAAGAAACGCAGCGACACTGCCCTCCAGCAGCAGTTGGCAGACAGCTATCTGAGTTATAGCGACTCCGTATTTGCTTATTCCGAACAACTTTCCAAGCAGATCATGGGGTACGAGCCGCGTCAGATCCTTTTACTTCATGCGAACCAGCTCGAAGCGGACCACATCGGCGACTTGCTTGAGGTAATGCGCAAACGTGGATACCGGTTCATCACCCTGGAAGAAGCGTTGAACGATTCAGCGTACGCCTTGCCTGACACCTACGTCGGCGAAGAAGGCACGGGTTGGCTCGATCACTGGGCTATTGCACAAGGGAAACCGCCTCGCGGTGCACCGGTGTTTCCACAATGGGTCATTGATCGCTCAAAAGCGCTTAAACTACCGCAGCCCTGAGCTCGGGCAGGTTCGATCGGCCCTGGACATCAACTGTTACCTGTTCTGTTGGGCAAATCACGCCCATCCTAATTAGTCTGCTATCCAAATCAGAATTCCTTACGTCTAGCCATTAGGACGTAAAACCCATTCTGTGCCTCCCTGCACGGGAAGCATCGTCGTGCATACGCACTTTCGGGTTGCACGCTCCAGGGCCGTTCACGAATCGATCCACTCACAAGGAGCAAATCCGATGCGTCTCAGCCGTTCGAACCGCTATGCGTTGTTCGCAACTGTCGTGCTTAGCACCGTCATTTGGAGTGCATGTAACAAGGGTAGCGATTCCACGATGCCGGCCAAAGCCGACGCCGGTAAAGTGCCGATCACCACAAAGTCCGAAGAGGCGCGCAAGGAATTTACAGAAGGTCGTGCCTTAGCCGAAAAGCTCCTGGCGCAGGACTCTCTTCAGCATTTCGACAAAGCCATCGCACTGGATTCAGATTTCGCTTCAGCCGAGCTCGCACGCGCCAACACTTCCCCGACAGCCAAGGAATTCTTCGAGCATCTCAACAAAGCAGTAGCTCTCGCGGACAAGTCGTCCGAGGGAGAGAAACTGGTGATCCTCGCAAATCAGGCAGGCGTCAACGGTGACGTGGCGAAGCAAAAAGCTTATCTCGATCAGCTCGTGGCCGCGTTTCCAAACGACGAGCGTGCCCATTTCAATCTCGGCGGATATTACTTCGGACAGCAAGAATTTGCGCCCGCCATTGAGCACTTTAAGAAAGCCACAGAGATTGCGCCCGACTACTCGCAGGCATACAACCTGCTCGGATATGCATATCGACAGCAAGCCGATTACGCAAATGCCGAGCAAGCTTTTCAGAAATACATCAGTCTCATTCCGAACGATCCCAACCCCTACGATTCTTACGCAGAGCTTCTACTGAAGATGGGCAAATTCGACGACTCAATCGTGCAATATCGCAAAGCCCTTTCCATTGATCCACACTTCGTGCCATCGCATTTCGGCATCGCGGCTGATTTGATGTATCTGGGTAAACCGGCGGAAGCGCAGGCTGAGCTCGACACCATGGCTAGCCAGGCACGCAACGACGGAGAGCTGCGTACGGCCTTGTTCGGTATGGCAGTAGTCGCGTCCGACAGCGGCAAATTCGATAAAGCTCAGCAACAGATGGATAAAGAATATGCCGTCGCTGAAAAGAAGAGTGATACGGCGGCCATGGCAGCGGACCTTCAAGCGAAAGGCAACATTGCCCTTGCAGCCCAAAACTATTCACAAGCCAAGCAGCATTTTGATCGCTCGTTACAGCTGACCGAGGGCTCGACACTGTCGTCCGAGATCAAGGAAAACGCGAAGCGGGCACATCATTTCAACCTGACCGTGATTGCGATCGGAAACAAGAACTACGCGGAAGCAAAAACTCATGCCGAGGAGTTTCAGAAAGGTGCAGAAGCTTCCACGAACTCCGCACAGATCAAACTGTCGCATGAGCTGTGGGGCAGGATCGCTCTTGCTGAAAAGAATTACGACTCGGCAATCGCGGAACTAGACCAGGCAAACCAACAGGATCCCGCAAACCTGTTGCGACTTGGTCAGGCTTATGGAGCAAAAGGCGACGCCGCGAAGGCGAAGGAATACTTCGCACGCGCTGCCGCCTTCAATTCCCTGCCGCAACTGAACTACGCGTTCATTCGCACGAAAGCACAGAAAATGGCGGATGGCAAAAAAGCCTAATTTTTAACCCAACGGGCAGCAGCGCGACTCGGACGTTGCTGCCCTCTTCTTTCGTCTCCCTACCAGCCCTTCTGCCTTTTGCCCCCGAACTGCTATCCTTTCCCTTCTCATTTCAGGAGGCTTCATGTTCTCTGACCTTCAAGGACGAACCGCGATCGTTTTCGGAGTCGCGAACAAACGTTCCATCGCTTGGTCAATCGCCCAGGGTCTGCACAGCGCAGGTGCTCGTCTCATCATCACTTATCAGAACGAACGGCTCGAGCAGGAAGCCCGCGACCTTATCGCTTCTCTACCCGGCACCGAAGGCTTCATGTGTGATGTTTCGAAAGACGAAGAGATTGATCGTCTATTTGCGCAGGTCAAGGAGCGGTACGGCAAGTTGCATGTGCTGGTGCACTCCGTGGCCTATGCTCCCGCGGAAGAACTCAAGGGAGAATTCGTAAACACCACCAGGGAAGGGTTCCGCATCGCACACGATATCAGCGTCTATTCGTTGATCGCCGTCGCTCGTGGCGCTGCTCCGCTGATGGAAGACGGCGGCAGCATCATCACCATGACCTATTACGGCGCGGAAAAAGTCGTCCCTCACTACAACGTCATGGCCGTTGCCAAGGCCGCTCTCGAATGCTCAGTGCGCTACCTCGCGTTTGATCTGGGAAAAAAGAAGATTCGCGTGAACGCAATCTCCGCGGGGCCCATTAAGACATTGGCAGCACGTGGCATTTCCGGCTTGAGTGACATGCTCAAAGCACATGCCGAACGCGCCCCTCTGCAACGAAATGTCGATGTGGCCGAAGTGGGTTCAACCGGCGTGTTCCTGGCTTCGGACGCAAGCTCCGGCATCACCGGCGAAGTGATATACGTGGATTGTGGATACAGCACGATGGGATTCTAGAAGAAGCCTTGCTTCTTGCTCCCCAACCCGCAGCGGGTTGACAATGGAACTGAGAGCGTAACATTCAACAACATGTCTCATCGTAAAGTGATCTTCCTGTTGTTCGCTGTCGCGCTTTTCTTCTCGACGATCAGGGAGTGGAATGCCCCGAGTGCTTGCGTCCGGCCAATTCTCTCCACGGCTAGGGCGCGGTAATTCGAATCCGGCGCTCGTCTTCGGACACCCTCTCAAGCGCAATCTCGACATCACGCTCACGCTCAAAGCGTGGGAACTTCTCTCCCCACTCGATCAGCAGAATACTTTTTTCGGACAGAAGATCGTCCAAGGCTAGCGTATCGAGCTCTCGCTGCGTGTCGATTCGGTACAGATCAATGTGAAATAGGTTGGCGTTCGGGCCGCGGTATTCGTGAATCAACGTGAAGGTAGGACTCGTGACCTCATCTGCAACAGCAGCCTGAAATGCCTCGGCAATTCCTTTGACTAAAGTCGTTTTGCCGGCTCCAAGATCGCCGCGCAACAAAACAACCTTTGGGGGTGCCAACAGATCGCGGAGTGAGCGCCCGAGGACGATCGTCTCGTCGGCCGAATGCGTGATGGTGTCGCGCGTCATACGGTGTCGAGACACCAGTATAGCGAGCGCGCGTACGAGCGCGATGCACGGCGCGAATCCGCTCGCCGTTTCTAAAGACCCTTAAGCGCCGAAAACTGGCTGGAACGCGCTCCGAGGAAACCTTGGTCCACTACCGAGTCCAGCGCCATTCGCAGTTTGCGATGGTCGTCGTCGCCCAGCGCAATAAAGCGGAAGGGCTGCAAACAACCTTTCGTAAACTTGTTCAGTGGCGTCAGCATTTCGGCCATGCCCTGAACGGGGCCAGAACGGGTCTGGAAAGCGATTTCAACAAAATCGCCCTCGCTCAACGGTTGGCCAAGAAGCAGCAGACCGCCGGTAGCTGAAATTGTTTGGAGTTTGCCTCGTGTGCGCTGTCCATCATCGAGTCGAATCGCAGCCGGCACTGTTCCGCCGAGCTGGACCCGAGTCGCGCGCCTGGTCGGGTGCGGTTGGGGGAAATGGGTCATAGCCGAGATGAACTATCGCACGTGAAGTACAGGGTGGGCAGATTACCGAAGCGCCTGTCCAATTTCCTACCCATGGAACATATCGTTTGTGACTAATTCCAATGCTAACAATGAGATAAAGCGGGTTACCAACTAGTTATCCAACATTGTCCCTTTGGCCCAAAATCCCACAAATCTATGCTCTGCCTGAGATTCGAATCATTGTGTCCGAAGCTGCTGCTCGTGCGCGACGAAACGCGTCCGGTAGGCAACGAATCAGGTCGGTCGCTACCAACGATTCCTCACCTACGGCATCGCGAGCGATGTCTCCCGACATGCCATGCAGGAAAACGGCCATTGCCGTCGCGTCCAAAATTCTCTTTGGATGCTGCGCAATAAGTCCCGCCACCATTCCCGTCAGAACATCTCCGGTTCCCCCTGTCGCCATCCCCGGATTGCCCGTCGTATTTACCCAGAGCACTCCATCCGCAGCCGCGACGAGCGTGCGATGCCCCTTCAATACAACGATCAACCTGTGCTCGCGAGCGAAATCGCGCGCCGCTTTGATACGGTCCTGTTGGATTTCTTTTATAGAGCAGCCCGTCAACCGCGCCATTTCACCCGGATGAGGAGTGATCACGATCGGGCGATCCGCCCCAGATAAGAGGTCTGCCTGTCCTTCAAAGGCATTTAGTCCATCGGCGTCGATCACCATGGGCAGTTTGCAATGTGCGACAAAGGCGCGCACAAAACTCGCTGTTTCATCCTGTCGCGAAATGCCGGGCCCAACTGCTACGACAGTCTTCCCCTTCAACAATTGATCCATCCGAGTTGCATCAAGGGATGCAATCGTTCCGTCCTTCGTCTCTGCAAGCGGTTCCGTCATGAG
>Ga0207706_10000051_pt1 | contig 115572 bp, 95 predicted proteins | sample KBSC53metaG_FD_184318 | JGI IMG/M metagenome (GOLD analysis project Ga0207706, IMG submission 184318) | Corn rhizosphere microbial communities from Kellogg Biological Station, Michigan, USA - KBS C5-3 metaG (SPAdes) (version 2) | ecosystem: Host-associated > Plants > Roots > Rhizosphere > Soil...
TCCCGCTCTGGTGGGTCTCGTCTTCGTCGGCGACGCGTCGGGTGGGCGCTGGTCGCCGGGCTCGTCGTACTCGGGCTGATCATTTGGTTCCGCCCGAAGCCGGACCCAGCGCCAGCGGCCGCCGAACAGTCGATCCGATCTCTAGCCGTGGCTCCACTCGAGAACCTCACCGGCGACTCGGCCCAGACCTACCTCACCCAGGGCATCACCGATCAGCTCATTGCCAATCTGGCGCAGATCGCCTCACTCACGGTGATCAAGCTCCCTCCGCAGCGCGGTGACCGCACCCCGGCCGACATGGCTCGGGAGCGCGGAGTTGATATCGACGCGGTGCTGGCAGGCTCGTTCCAACGGGCGGGGGACGAGGTACGAATCACCGCCCAGATCACTTGGGCCACCACCGGGCGGGCCATCTGGGCCCGGAGTTATGCGGGACAACTGCGGGACATCCTCAGCCTGCAGGATTCGGCGGTGCGCGCGGTGGCCGACACGCTCCGCGTCTCGCTTACTCCCCGAGACAGCTCCCGCCTGAGCGCAGTAAAGCAGCAGATCGACCCCGCGGCCTATGAGGCCTACCTTCGCGGAGTCGCCTCTATGGGCCGGGTCACCGGACGGGACTTTCGCAACGCAATCGGCTACTTCCGCGAGGCGATCCGGCTCGAACCCGCCTACGCGCTGGCCTACAGTGGCCTTGCTTTCTGCTACTCCGAGCTGGGGTATTACGCCCTCGAGGCACCGGAAGAGACGTTCCCCAAGGCGCGTTCGGCGGCCGAAGCGGCAGTGGAGTTTGACTCCACGCTCTTCAGTGCCTACGCCACCTTGGGGCGGGTTGACTACCTCTATTCATGGGACTTCGCGGCGGCGGAGCGGAACTATCGACGTTCCACCGAGCTTGGTCCTCGCCCCGCCATGGACCCCGGGTATCTGGCTGCTATGAAACGCAACACCGAGGCCATTGCTGCCGCCAGGCGTGCGATCGAACTCAGCCCACTTTCCTTGCTCGCCCAGGCTGTGGCTGCTCGGCCGTATTATATGGCCCGCCGTTACCCCGAAGCAATCGCGCAAGCGGAGCGAGTGCTCAGGGACGACTCGACGTTCAGTCGCGCCCATTTCTGGCTGGGCTTGGCCTATGAGCAGACCGACCGGCTCCCGGAGGCGATTCGAGAGCTTCAGGCGACTATCAGGTGGGCGGGCGCGGACTCGGTGCCCGTCTATCTCGCGGCGCTCGGGCATGCCTATGCCGTTGGTGGCCAGCCCGACCAGGCGCGGCGGCTCATCGAGGCGCTCAAGGCGCGCTCCTACATCTCACCCGTGGATATCGCGACCATCTACACCGGGCTCGGCGCACGGGATCGCGCCTTTGAGTGGCTGGAACGGGCCTTTATCGGGCGGGCGTACGGCTTGGTCTTCCTGCCGACCGACCCGCGCTTCGACCCGTTGCGCAGCGATCCGCGGTACGTCGCCCTTATGCGGCGGGTGGGGTTGCCGGCATGAGCCGATAGGCTGGACCGCTTAGATTCCCCTTCACAGATTCACAATTCCGCTGTGCTTCCGACCCTGCTGCTCCAGGAACATCCTTGAGTCTGGTCGATCGCCTGCAGTCCACCTTGGGCAATCGTTACCGGATCGAGCGCGAGCTCGGCCGGGGCGGTATGGCCACGGTGTACCTGGCGACTGACCTGAAGCATCAGTGCTGCGTCGCGCTGAAGGTCCTCCGTCCCGAAATCGGTGCCGCGCTCGGTGTCGAGCGCTTCCTGCTCGAGATCAAGACATCTGCTTCCCTGCGGCATCCTCACATTCTCGGATTGCTCGATTCCGGTGAAATCCCGGCGGCGGTCGGCGAACCGCCGCTCCTCTATTACGCTATGCCGTATGTAGAGGGGGAATCGCTGCGCGATCGGCTGGACCGTGAGCGCCAACTTCCTTTGGAGCACGCCATCGGGATCGCGCGCGAGGTCGCCGATGCCCTGGGATACGCGCACACCCGGAACGTGGTGCACCGCGATATCAAGCCGGAGAACATCCTGCTGTCCGGCGGCCATGCGATGGTGGCGGACTTCGGCATTGCGAAGGCGCTGACCTCGGCCGGCGGTGAGAAGCTGACCGAGACCGGGTTGGCGCTGGGCACTCCGTATTACATGAGTCCGGAACAAGCAACCGGTGATGGCCTGGATGGCCGAGCTGATCAATACGCGCTGGGCTGTGTGCTCTATGAGATGCTGGCGGGGACTCCGCCCTTCCACGGCTCGACCGGGCAATCCATCCTTGCGCGACATGCTGTGGATCCCGTTCCGAGCCTCCGCACTGTCCGCGCGACAATTCCGGAGGGGGTGGAGCACGCCATCACCCGCGCCCTCGCCAAATCTCCCGCCGACCGTTTCGCGACAACAGGCGAGTTCGCGGGGGCCCTGACCCGAGCTGCCACAGGTTCGACGACCGTTGCGACCAATATCGCCACACCCATCTCGGGTCTCCGTCGCACCAGGCGGCGGGTATTGTACGCTCTGCTCGCTGGAATCGCGGGGATCGGGCTGATCACAAGCGTCCGAGCCGTCCGCTTGAAGCACGGCGGGGCGCTCGCGGCGTCCGAGGGGTCGATCCGATCGTTGGCTGTAGCACCACTCGAGAACCTCACCGGCGACTCGGCCCAGACTTACCTCGCCCAGGGGGTCACCGACCAGCTCATTGCCAACTTGGCGCAGATCGCATCGCTTGCGGTGATCAAGCTGCCTCCGCGTCGCGGCGACCAAGCGCCGGCGGACCTCGCCCGCGAACACGGCGTCTCTTTCGACGCGATCCTGGCTGGCTCGCTCCAACGGGCGGGCGACGAGGTGCGGATCACAGCGCAGATCACCAGTGCCAGGACCAGCCAGGCCATCTGGGCCCGGAGCTACTCCGGGTTACTCCGCGACATCCTCATCCTCCAGGATTCGGTGGTGCGTTCCGTGGCGGACACCATCCAGGTTTCGCTCACTCCCCGGGACAGTTCCCGTCTGAGCGCGGCAACAAAGCAGATCGACCCCGCCGCCTACGAGGACTACCTCCGGGGAGTCGCCTCGGCGGGGCGGGTTACTGGGGCGGACCTTCGCAAGGCCATTGGTTACTTCCGTGAGGCGATCGACCGCGAACCCTCCTACGCTCTGGCTTACGCTGGCCTGGCACACTGCTACTCCGAGCTGGGGTATTACGCACTGGAGGCGCCAGAAGAGACCTTCCCCAAAGCGCGGGCCGCGGCGGAACAGGCAATGGAGTTTGACTCCACGCTTGCAACCGTATTCGCCAATTTAGCGCGAGTCGACTACCTCTACACGTGGGATTTCGCTGCGGCCGATCGGAACTTTCGGCGGGCCATCGAAATCGATCCCCGCTCCTACCTGTCCCTTCTCAACTACTTCGGCTACCTGTCTGCCATGGGCCGTCACTCCGAGGCCATTGCCGATGCCAGGCGCACCGTCGAACTAAATCCGCTTTCCCTGCTCATTCAGGCCGCCGCGGCCCGGCCCTACTACATGGCCCACCGTTATCCTGAAGCACTCGCACAAGCCCAGCGTGCGCTCAAGGACGATTCGACATTCACCCGCGCCCATTTCTGGGTTGGCCTGAGCTTTGAGCAGACCGGCCGGCTTCCGGAGGCGATACGGGAGTTTCAAGCGGCCATCAAATGGGCGGGTACGGACTCGATCCCGGTCTACCTAGCGGCGCTCGGACACGCCTACGCCGTTGCTGGTCAGCGCGATCAGGCGGAGCAGCTCATCGAGGCGCTCAAGTCGCGCCCGTATGTCTCACCCGTGGATATCGCGACTGTTTATACCGGCCTGGGGGAACGGGATCGAGCCTTTGAATGGCTGGAGCGGGGCCTTTCAGGGCGCGCGTATGGTTTGGTTTTCGTGACGACCGACCCGCGCTTCGAGCCGCTGCGCGGCGACCAGCGTTTCACGGCACTGGTGCGCAAGGTGGGGCTGCCGATATGAGGTGATCGCCGGACCCGATTGCCCTTCCTGGCGTATCACCGACCGAGCCCGAGGGCCCGCGAGGCGACCCATGATGGGTTAACGCAGAGCCGGCTCAGAGGAGGCCCTTGGGGACGTAGATCCCCTGCCAACTTGGCCTTCCCCCTTGCGCGATTTTCGAGGGCAATGAGGATTACGAAAGGATCCGACCCCCGGTCGGAAGGCGTCCGACCGGGGGCGGTTGGTGTTTTGATACCTGGAGACCTGAGTGCGGTCGTGACCGGTACCCTGCCTGACATCGCCCCCGACTTCCGTGCCCTGCTGGAGCGGCACGCTGACCGGCTCGATCTGGAGCAGATCGACCGGGCACTGCGCTTCAGTGCGTCGGCGCATCGGGGTCAGAAGCGGGTGTCGGGCGAGGACTTCATTCAGCACTCGATCGCCGTCGCCAAGACGCTGGTGGAACAGCTTCTCGACACCACCTCGATCTGCGCGGCGCTGCTGCACGATGTGGTCGAAGACGCGGACGTCCGTGCCGAAGACATCGCCCGGGAATTCGGTCCTGAAGTGTCGGGACTGGTTGACGGCCTCACCAAGATCTCCAGCCTCACCTTCCGCTCCTCGGCAGAGCAGCAGGTGGAGAACTACCGCAAGCTGCTGCTGTCGATCGCCAAGGACGCGCGGGTCATCATCATCAAGCTGGCTGACCGTCTCCACAACATGCGGACCCTCGATCCGCTGCCGCCCGAGAAGCGGATGCGGATCGCCACAGAGACGCGGGAGATCTACGCCCCCCTCGCTCACCGGTTTGGTATGGCCGGCATCAAGGCCGAGCTGGAAGACCTGGCCTTCAAGTATCTGGAGCCCGAGGACTACAAGGCGCTGGTCCAGCAGGTCGCCGCCAAGAAGGCGGCTCGGGAGCAGCTCATCCTCAAACTCAAGACGCCGCTCGAGTACGAGCTCAAGCGCGCGGGCATCGAGTGGTTCGAGGTCACCGGGCGGCCCAAGCACCTGTGGTCCATCTATCAGAAGATGAAGAAGCGGGGGAAGCCGTTCGACGAGATCTACGACCTGATGGCGATTCGGGTGATGGTCCGCACCGTCCCCGAGTGCTACCACGTGCTGGGGATCATCCATCACAACTGGACCCCGATCCAGGAGCGGATCAAGGATTACATCGCGAGCCCCAAGACCAACGCCTATCAGTCGCTCCACACCACGATCTTCGGGCCGGGCGGTCAGCTGTTCGAGGTCCAGATCCGGACCCAGGAGATGCACCGCACCGCGGAGTTCGGTATCGCGGCCCACTGGCTGTACAAGACCGACGGGCGCCGTAACGAGCTGGATCAGCAGCTCCACTGGTTCCGCCAGCTTATCGAGCTGCAACAGGATGCCCACACACCGGAAGAGTTTCTCGAGTTCCTGAAGATCGACCTGTACCAGGACGAGATCTTCGTCTTCACCCCGCAGGGTGACGTGAAGCAGCTCCCCAAGGGAGCGACACCGATCGATTTCGCCTTCATGGTGCACACCGAAGTCGGCGTCCACTGCCAGGGTGCCAAGGTCAACGGCCGCATCGCGCCCTTGCACCGGGAGCTGCGCAATGGCGACACCATCGAGATCCTGACCAGCCCCAACGCCAAGCCGAGCAGCGACTGGCTCTCCCACGTCCGGACCGCGCGGGCGCGGCACAAGATCAAGGCCTGGATCCGCCACCAGGAAGAGGAAGAGAGCGTGGTGCTGGGCCGGGAGCAGATCGCGCGTGAGCTCAAGCGCCGTCGTCTGGCGGCGCCGGAATCGGAGCAGTTACGGAAGGCGGCCGAGTCGCTCGGCCTTGCCGATGGGCGGGGGCTGGAGATCGCGGTCGGCCGCGGCGATGTCACCATCGTGCAGGCGCTACGCGCGCTGCATCCCGACGCCTCGGCGGAGGATTTTCAGGAAGTGAAGCCCAGCGTCATCGGGCGGGTGATCAACCGGATCCGACTCGGATCCGGCATCAAGATTCAGGGCTTGAGCGGTCTCATGGTGCGCTACGCCCAATGCTGCCAGCCGGTGCCGGGCGACACCGTCGTCGGCTACGTGACGCAGGGGCGCGGCATCTCCATCCACCGCGCCGATTGCCCCAACCTGCTCATGCTGAGCGGTGAAGGACGCCGGGTGGAGATAGACTGGCGGGAAGTTCAAGGAGAGGCGTTCGCTGTGCGACTGGGCGTGAGCGGCGAGGACCGTCGCGGGCTCTATGCCGATATCATGGAAGCCATCAGCCAGTCGGGCACCAACATCAAGGCGGCTGATCTCAACACGAAGGACGGTTCGGTCTTCGGTTCGGTCTTCGTCGAGGTGGACAACCGCACTCACCTGGCGAAGGTGATCAAAGCGATTCGGAAGGTGAAGGGCGTTACGGATGTGGAACGGCGGGAGGCGCCTCCGACTCATCCTTGACCCGGCTGAGGCGGGCGACTCGCGTCACCGCTTCCTCGAGCGTCTTGAGATCCACCGGCTTGAGCAGGATCCGATCGTTCGGAATTTGCAATCGCCCCGCCGCAGACAACTCCGACAGGTCTCCCGACAGGAACACCAATCTTCGCGCAAGGTCAGGGCGCGTCGCTTCGAGAGCGGAATACATCTCCATCCCGTCCATCCGGGGCATGCGAAGATCGGCCACGATCACGTCGACTTCGGAATCCTGTAGCACGGCCAGCGCGGCCTCTCCATCCCCAGCCTCGATCACATCGGCTCCCCGCCGCCTCAGGTATTTCCCGAGCGGACGCCGCAAGGCTTCTTCGTCGTCAACCAGCAGCGCCCGCAATCCACTGAGGGGCGTCTGCCCCGGAACCGGCGTAGGGGCCGGCGGCCGCGGTTCCACCGGGTATTCGGCGCTCACCGCGATCGGCAAGGCGAGGACGAAGCGGGCGCCGCCGCCTGCGGCCGTGGTGACTGTGAGATCGCCGCCGACTTCCCGGGCGATCTGACGGGACAGGTACAATCCCAGTCCGGTGCCCTGCCTTCCTTTCGTCGAGACGAATGGACGGAAGATGCGTCCCCGCAACTCCTCGGGAATTCCCCGGCCGTTGTCCTGCACCGCCAGGAAGACCTGCTCCCCGTCGGTCGACGTATCCACCCGCAATCGTCTTGGGGGATCCACGTGCCCCAAAGCGTGAATCGCGTTGCTCAGGAGATTCACCAATACCTGCTCCAGCCGGGTCGGATCTCCTCGAGCCGCGGGCAAGCCCGGGTCCAAGTCACCGTCCAGGATGATTTCTTCCACTCCGAATTGGTATGCCACCAGGTCGATGGCATCGCGCGCCACGGAGTTGAGATCCGCCGTCGTGCCCGGGCGTTCCTCCATCCTGACGAAGCGCAGCAGTCCGGAGAGCAGCTTGCCCGCGCGTCGGGCCTGGCGGCTGATCTGTACCAGTTCGTCGCGTTGCTCGTCGGTCACATCTCCCACGCTGAGCCGAGCCTGGGACATGGCTACTACGGCCATGAGCGGATTGTTCACTTCGTGGGCGACGCCCGCGATCAATTGTCCTGCCGCCATGAACCGGCCCTGCTCCTCCGCGCGATCGCGCAGCACCCGGGTCATATCGTTGAAGTGCCGCTTGAGCTGTCCCACCTCGTCGTCCCGCAACACCGCCAACTCCACGTGGAGATCTCCTTCGGCGACCCGGGCGAGACCCTGTTCCAATTCCGCAAGTGGTTTTGCCACGAGGCGCGAGGCCACCAGCAGCCCGAGCGGGATCAGGACCATGCCCGCGAGCATCCAGACCGTCACTGCCCGCACCGCGTTCGTGGTCGTGGCCGAGAGCTGACGCTCTTCCGCAATCAGGATGGGAAGCGCATCCCGTCGCGACTGCGTCAGTCTGCCTTGGACCTCGGCGAGCAGGGAGTCAACCACGACATGGCGCTGGCGCGCCTCGTCGAATCGCCCCAGCTCCAGCAGTCCCGAGACTTCGAGCAACATGGTTCCGAGCCGCGCTACATCATCATCGGTCTGGGCCAGCTGGGTACGAAACTCCGGAGGCAAAGCGGCGAACGACGCCGCGGCTGCAGTCCCTCCATTACGAGTGGCACTGGCCCGAATCACCGCGGTGGTCTCCGCGGGAACCGGCCGTCCTGCCAGGGCCAGTCTCCAGGTATCCGTGGTGGTGTTCTCCAATCCCTGAACCCGGTCGGTCAAGTCGCCGAAGAGATAGTCGAGGGGCTGAACCGATCTCCCCAGGTTCCGGGCTCGCGCCGTAACCGTGTATGACAGGTAGATGGTGATGGCGGCCGCGTACAGCATGAGGCCAAGGACAAACAACAGCAGGATGGTCCGGAGGCTGAGCGCCGCGCGGCCGCGACCGATGGACGCGGAGACGGTCATTGCCAGTTAACCGGCTCGAGCCGGCCGTGCCGGACCCGGGCGATGATCACCGAGGACATCTGGTGCGAGCCAAATGCGATGGGACCCGTCACCCCTTGATACGGCGGGCGGCTGACGCCCAGCGCCTCCAGGTACTGGCGAATCATCTCGCGCCGGGTACCGACGTTGCCGGCGGCAGTGGCAAGCAACATGATGGCGTCGTAGACCAGCGCGTCTCCCGCCTCAGGTGTTTTGCCGGTCATGGCCTGGTACCGCTCGGTGAACTTCCGTCCCGCCTCCGCGCTTCCCGGCGGAATCCAGAAGGTGGCGACGTAGATGGAATCCGTGGCCTTTCCGGCTGTCTGGTTCAACTGCGACAGGCTGGTTGCGGCATCACCGGCCAGGATTCTCAGTCCAGGCTGAAGCCGCTCGGCAATCTGGGCGATCATCCCCGTCTGCCCTGCGGGACAGAGCGAGAGAATCAGGTCCGGCGGCGTCCGTTTAAGAGAGGAGCCCAGGAGGACCTCCAGGTCGGCCCCCCCTACGATCGGCACATTGTCCACCACTCGTACGCCGTTCTCTCGCAGCTTGCGCATCGCGGCAGCCCGAAGACCCATTCCATACTCGTCCGGGACGTAGAACAGCGCCACTCGCCGGGCGCGCAGGTATTCGGCCGCGAATCGGCCGAGGACCGCGCCTTCCACCGAATCACTCGCCGCGAGGGTAAACGTCCACGGTCCCACGTCGCGCAACAGGTGGGTCGTCGCGGTGGGCACGAGTTGCACCACCTCGGCGCGATTGTAAACTGGCGCCGCGGCCAGCGAGCCGCGACTCCCGAGGTGTCCCACCAGCGCGAACAATCCCGGCGTCTCCACCAACCGCTCGGCCCGGTTGGCCTCATTATCAACCCGCTCCCCTCCGCCAGCGGGGCTCTCGGTATCGACCACAATTTGAATATCCTGGCCCCGCTCTGGAGTCAGGCTTCGAACGTCCTCCTTTGCCATCTCCACAACGGGCGCGATCCCCGTGACCACGACGAGGACCGGTGTCGCGCGGCGACCTCCGTCGTGGCAACCGGGCACGAACAACCCCGCGCTCACGGCGCACCACCACAGTACCGGCCCTCGCACCGCTCGGAACGAAGCTGGCAGAGAAATACCTCGACTGGTTGTGGTCGATTCTGGATCGGTGCTACACCGCTGAGCGTAGTTACGCCGCGGGTCAAGGCGCAAGCGCCAGATTGACGCCCGCCGCCTCAGGCCTATGCTTAGACCCTCATTTCACCTTGCGGAAACAACTCAATGTCCAGCAGCTGGCTGCTCAAGACCGAGCCGACGACCTACTCCTACGACCAGTTGGAGAAAGAAGGCCGGACCACCTGGGACGGAGTGCGGAACAATCTCGCGCTCGCCCATCTTCGGACCATGAAAGCGGGAGATCGGGTGCTGATCTACCACACCGGAGCTGAAAAGGCGGTGATCGGGCTCGCGAAAGTGGCCAAGGCGGCGTATCCCGACCCGAAGCAGGATGATCCGAAGCTGGTGGTCGTAGATGTGATACCCGAGCGCCGCCTAGAAAGGCCGGTAACACTCGCGGAGGTCAAGGCCGAAGCCTCGCTCAAGGATCTCGCCCTCGTCCGGATGGGCCGGCTCTCGGTGATGCCGGTGAATCCTGCTCAATGGAAACGATTGCTGGAGATGGGCGCCGTGCCCGGCGGAGAGAAATAGCCGGTACCGAAGATCCACCGAAAACGGTATATTTCCCTCCATGCCGAGTCCCAGCTTCAAAGTCATTGCTCCCTTCGAGCCGGCGGGAGATCAGCCGAACGCCATCAAGAGTCTGAGCGAGGGTCTGCACCGGGGAGACCGGTATCAGACGCTGCTTGGCGTCACGGGTTCGGGCAAGACGATGACCCTGGCCCACGTCATCGCGAACTACGGCCGTCCTACGCTGGTCCTCTCTCACAACAAGACCCTGGCGGCGCAACTATACGGTGAACTCCGCCAGTTCCTGCCCAACAACGCGGTGGAGTACTTCGTCTCCTACTACGACTACTACCAGCCCGAGGCGTACGTCCCCCAGACCGACGTTTACATCGAGAAGGATGCGTCGATCAACGCGGATCTCGAGAGCCTGCGGCTCCGGGCGACATCGAGCCTGATGGAGCGGGACGACGTCGTGATCGTGGCGACCGTGAGTGCGATCTACGGCCTGGGCGATCCGATCGAGTATCGCAAACTCATGATGAGTGCCAAGGTGGGTGAGGCGGTGGGACGCGACGGCCTCCTCGCCGACCTGGTTCGGATCCAGTACCAGCGGAACGACGTCTCCTTCGAACAGGGAACCTTCCGAGTCCGGGGAGACACGGTCGAAATCTTCCCGGCCTATTCCGAGCAGGCGCTCCGGGTCGAGTTCTGGGGAGACGTGATCGAACGGATCACCAAGGTCCACCCCATCACCGGCGAGCCCCTCACGACCCTGGACCGCTGCGCCGTCTACCCCGCGACTCACTTCGTCACCGAACGTGCGACCATCGAACGGGCCGTGAAGGCGATTCGCGCGGAGCTTTCGGAGCGGTTGGCCGTACTCCGGGGATCCGGGAAGCTGCTCGAAGCGCAGCGGCTGGAATCACGTACCACCTTCGATGTCGAGATGATGCTCGAGGTCGGGACCTGTGCCGGGATCGAGAACTATTCGCGCCACCTGACAGGGCGCAGGGAAGGGGACCGTCCCGCCTGTCTCCTGGACTATTTCCCACCCGAGTTCCTTGTCGTGGTGGACGAATCACACGTCTCGCTGCCCCAGATCGGCGGCATGTACAACGGTGACCGGGCCCGAAAGCAAACGTTGGTCGAGTATGGCTTCCGCCTGCCTTCGGCCCTCGACAACCGGCCGCAGACATTCGACGAATTCATGTCCCTCGTGCCCCAGATGATCTCGCTCTCGGCAACTCCGGGTGAGTACGAGGTGGGCCTCTCCGGTGGAGTAGTGGAGCAGATTATTCGGCCCACTGGACTGGTAGACCCCGAGGTGGACGTCCGGCCGGTGAAGGGCCAGGTGGACGACCTTCTGGCCGAGATCCGAAAGCGGGTCGAGCAGCAGGAGCGGGTCCTGGTCACCACCCTGACCAAGCGAATGTCGGAGGATCTCACCGACTACCTGCAGCAGACCGGAGTCCGGGTTCGCTATCTCCATTCCGACATCGATGCGATCGAGCGGATGGAAATCCTTCGCGGACTTCGGCTGGGGGACTTCGACGTACTGGTCGGAATCAACCTGCTGCGGGAGGGCCTCGACCTGCCGGAGGTTTCTCTGGTCGCGATTCTGGATGCCGACCAGGAGGGATTTCTCCGTTCCGACCGTGCCCTGATTCAGACGGTCGGCCGTGCAGCGCGCAATATCAATGGTCGCGGAATTCTCTACGCCGACCGGATGACCGGCTCCATGCAGCGCGCGCTGGCCGAAATGAGCCGCCGGCGCGGTCTGCAGCTCGACCATAATCGCGCTCATGGCATCACCCCGCGCTCGATCGTGAAGTCCATGGAGCAGGTCCGCCTTACGACTCGGGTGGCGGACGCGCGTACCGAGAAGCCAGCGCCCCGGACCGAGTCTCTCGCCGTTGCCGACCTTCACGATCCAGTCAAGCGCGCCCAGGCTATCGCGGCGCTCGAGCGACAGATGAAGGAAGCGGCCGCCAACCTAGAGTTTGAGGTCGCCGCCATTCTTCGCGATCAGCTTAACGACTTGCGCGCCGTCGACGCCCCCGATGTCGAGCGTGCGGGCTTCTCCGGACAGTCGGCGCCGCGGATGCGGAGGCCCGGTGCTGCCGCCCGCCGCCGCCGCGCCTGATGCGGGAACTGACCGAGTCAGACCTCAACGCCGAGGGTGAGGAGTTGGGCCGTGGTCTTCCACCGGGAGCGGTGCTCTCGTTTGAGGGAGATCTCGGCGCGGGTAAGACCACCTTCATTCGCGCCATCGCGCGCGGGCTCGGCGTCACCCTTCCCGCCACCAGTCCCTCCTATGCGCTCGTGCACCGCTATGAGGGACGTCGCGGCCCCGTCTACCATCTCGACTGCTACCGGCTCCGGAATTCGGAGGAAGCGCGGGATCTCGACTGGCAGGGACTCGTCGCCGATGGCGACGCCATTCTGGTGGAGTGGCCCGAGAGAGCCGCGGGCTGGGTGCCGACTCCAACTATCCGATTCCGGCTCCATCATCTCGCCGACGCGGCACGCCGCGGTCTGGAGCGCGTCTAATGTGGCTGGCCATTGATACGGCCACCGATCGTGCCTCGGTTGCACTCGGTCTTCCCGGATCTGTCCTCGCCGAGGAGGAACTCACCGGCGCGCGGGGTCACGCGTCGCAGCTCCTCCCCGCGATTCTTGAAACCTTGCGCCGCGCGGGGGCTCGTTTGCCCGAGATTGAAGCGATCGTTCTTGCCGATGGACCCGGCAGCTTCACGGGACTTAGGGTCGGTGCTGCCGTCGCCAAGGCCCTGGTGGAAAGCCAGCCGATCGCGCTCTGGAGCACTCCATCGCTGCTCTCCTCGGCCGCGGCGCTAGGGCACGACGGTCGCCTGGTGCTTGCTATTGGCGATGCGCTTCGGGGGGAAGTCTTTGCCGCCGCCTACCGGGTTGCCTCGAGCCGGGTAGATACGGTGCTCGCACCCTCGGTCCACCGGCCCGACGACCTCAATACCTCGGGCCTCGTACCCGAGGTGATAACCGGTCCCGCCGCCGACCGGATGGGCGGAGTTCCCGCCTGGCCATCGGCCGCCACGTTGCTTCGCTTGATCGGTTTATCGGGGGGAGTCCGCCGGATTAGCGACCCCCGTCGGTGGGAGCCGGACTACGGCCGGCCCGCCGAGGCGCAGGTTCAGTGGGAACGCACCCATGGACGACCGCTACCGAATCCGGCCAGCGTCTCCGGCTGACGCGACCACCCTCAGCATCCTCGAGCGTCGCTGCTTCAGCGATCCGTGGAGTGCCCAGGGATTTCGTGAGGTCCTGTCCACGCCTGTCTGCTTTGGGCTTGTAGCCGGTATAGGCAAGGACCTTCAGGGGTACTTTCTGGCTCGGCTGGTCGCCGGCGAGGGTGAAGTGCTGAACCTCGCGGTGGATCCCGACCATCGCCGCCGGGGGGTGGGCGCAGCGCTCCTTGAAGCTGGCCTCCGCGAACTCCAACTTCGTGGCGGGCGGGAAGTCTTTCTCGAAGTCAGGGAGTCAAATGCCGGCGCCCGGGCCATGTACCTGGCCCGCGGGTTCCGGGTCGTCGGGGCCAGGCAGCGTTATTACCGGCAGCCGATGGAGGACGCGCTGGTTCTGCACCTGCCGTTCCCCGCCTCTGCGTGAATGTGCCACCGCCGATGTAGATTCTGGTTAGTGTGGTGGACCGCCCTGTCGCTAGCGTCACGGCATCCGCCGTTCCTGCCCCGTCACGCCTGAGTGTGGAGGTTCCTGTGAGCAGCCGCAGCCTGAACAAAGTGATCCTGATCGGAAACCTCGGCGCCGACCCCGAGGTGCGCAGCACCAACAATGGGACCCGCGTCGCGACGCTGTCGGTGGCCACCAGCCGCCAGTGGAATGGTCAGGGAGGAGACAAGCAGGAAAAGACCGAGTGGCATAAGGTCATCTTGTGGAACAACAGTCGGGGTACCGGTTTGGCCGATATCGCCGAAAAGTTCTGCAAGAAGGGAGATAAGGTCTACGTCGAAGGCCGGATCGAATACCGCTCCTGGCAGGATCGGGAAGGCCAGACCCGCTACACCACCGAAATTGTCGCTTCGGACATCATCCTCCTGGGAGGGCGACAGGGTGGAGCGGGGGCCGAGTCGGCACCGGCCCGAGTGGGAGCCACCGCAGCGGCAGCCGGTCCCAAGAAGGAGGGCAAAGAAGGCTTCGAAGACTTCCCCGAGGCCTTGGACGCCGAGGACGACGACCTGCCATTCTGAGGCCCGGATACCCGCCGGTGAGGTCCACCGGCGGGTGGCTCCGACCCTCGCTTAAAGCACGCGGATCAAGGCATGCTGCCAAGGATTCGACCCCGCCAAATGGCGTTCCCCGGTTTTCACTGACGTTGGTTAACAGGTGAAACACCAACGCTTTACGGTTACTGCCCTCGTGTGATCTCTAGGTGGCGCGCTGGATGCAGTTGGTCTATATTGGCTTGCCCCCACGAACATCAAGCGAGGGTTGTGAAATGACTGGCTCAAGCCCAAGTCGCCTCTTTGCCATCTTCGCGGCTCTGGCCGTGCCGAGCGCGGTGCTGGCCCAGACCCCCCGACCCGACTCTCACGAGGTCCGGCCGGGCGACACTCTTTGGGACCTGTCCCGCCAGTATCTCGGCGATCCCTTCCTCTGGCCTGAGATCTACCGGCTCAATACCAACGTGGTAGAGGATCCGCACTGGATCTACCCCGGTGAGGTCCTGCGGCTGCAAGGTGGCGCCGACGTGGCCGCCGTGCCTTCCGAGGATACGCCGGTTCCACCCGAGCCTGGCGCGCCAGTGTCGGCTGAAGCAGGCCCCGATTCCGGTATGGCGGGGGCTCCGGCGGATTCCAACATGGCCGAGCCTGGCCTCGCCGAGGCTCAGGTTGGGGAGCTGCAGGACACTCAGCCGGAGCGTGACGCCGACGACCTGAGCGCGTTGTTCGGCAACCAGCAGCGGGCGGTGGAGAGCGGGATCGAAGGCGGAATCAGCCGCCTCTACCGTCCCATTCGGGAGGACGAGTTCTATAGCTCCGGCTTCCTCTCAGAGGAACAGAAACTTCCGTTCGGTAAGCTGCTGGGCTCGGTTACCCCTCAGCAGATCAGCACCTCGTCCCCTCATAAAGGGGCGCGGATCTATTCCGAGGTCGGTATCCGTCCGCCCGCGGGGGCCAAGTATGAAGTCGGCGATACTCTCCTCATCATCCGCATCGACCGCGAGATCAATGACTGGGGCCTGGTGCTTGTGCCCACCGGTCTGATCCGGGTCACCGATGTTGGTGGGGCAGAGGACGTCGGAGTCGTGGTTCAGCAGTACGCCCAGATTCTGAACAATCAGTTCCTCCTTCCGGCCGAGAAGTTCCCGGACCCGGGCAGCGTTCGCAGCGTGCCGATTTCGGATGGAGTCCAGGGGCATGTCATCCAGAGCCGGGATCTGCAGCAGCTGAAGGGCCCGCTCGACGTGCTCTTCATTGATCGCGGCCGCAAGGACGGGGTGAACCTCGGAGACATCTTCGAGGTCCGTTCCTCGAAGCGATATGTCGAAGCTCCGCAGGGCGAGGCCGAAACGCTGGACGAGGTCATGGCCCTGGTGCAGGTGGTGCACGTCGGCGAGCAATCGTCCAGCGTCCGCATCGCGAAACTCATCCAGCCCAACATCCGGCCCGGCGCCGGAGTTCATCAGGTCGCCAAGCTTCCGTCCTGATCGGCCGGTCCGGTGATCGCAAGTCCAGACGAGGGGCGCTCTCGGGCGCCCCTCGTCGTCATTATGTTTCTGCGCCAGTAAAGCTGAAGTCCCACGGGGGAAAGGGTTCTGCATGAGCGGACGGATACTGATCACCGGCGGAGCAGGGTTCATCGGGTCCCACATTGCCGAGGAGCACCTCCGCGCCGGATGGGAGGTGACAGTCCTGGACGATCTGTCTCGTGGCAAACAGAGCAATGTTCCCAAGGGTGCCCGCTTCGTGAAGGCCGACATCAGGACTCCCGAGGCGCGGTCCACGGTCGCGAAGGGTGGCTTCGACGTCCTGAATCACCACGCGGCGCAGATCGACGTGCGAGTCTCGGTGAGCCAGCCCTCCTACGATGCCGGCATCAATCTGGTCGGGCTGATCAACCTGCTCGAAGGCGCCGCCGAGGGTGGGGTAAAGCGGGTGGTCTTCGCCAGCAGCGGCGGTGTCGTGTACGGTGACCCGGAGACTATCCCGACGCCGGAAAGCGCCCCCAAGCTTCCAATTTCGCCCTACGGTGTGAGCAAGCTGTCGGGGGAGTACTACCTCCGTACCCTGGGAGAACTGAACGGATTCGAGCGGGTGGCGTTGCGCTACGCGAACGTTTTCGGGCCGCGTCAGGACCCCAAGTCGGAAGCGGGCGTCATTTCGATCTTTGCCTCACGCCTCCTGGCCGGGCAGCCGCTCACGGTATTCGGAGACGGGCTCCAGACCCGGGACTACGTTTTCGTGCAGGACGTGGCGCGAGCGAATCTGGCCGCGTCCACCGCAGAGGTGGCTCAAGGCGATCTCGACAGCACCGCCTTCAACATCGCCACCGGCGCCCAACGTAATGTGCTCGAGCTGGCCGAGTCGGTGGGAAAGATCGTCGGCCGCAAGCCCGAGCTGGAGTTCGCCCCGCCGCGGCCGGGAGAATTGCGCCGCAACTCACTGGTCATCGACAAGGCACGTAACGGACTTCGCTGGACTCCCGTTCATCGTTTCGAGGACGGCCTCGAACAACTCGTCAACTGGTTCAAGCAGGGAGCCCCCTGATGCAGCAGACCGGACCGTCGCTTTCCTCCGCGTGGGACCTGGTCCTCACCAGCAGTGTCGAAACCAAAGTTGTCCTGGCGGTTACCGCGACCTTCTCGCTGATCTCCTGGTTTATCATCGGGCTCAAGTGGTGGCAGTTCCGCCGGCTCAAGAAGCAGGCCGATCGCTTCTTTTCCGAGCTGGAGCGGACCACTCGTCTGACGGATGCCTACCATGCCGTGATGAAGCTGCCGCCCTCGCCCTATAACCGCCTGTTCCGGGAGTCGCTCAACTTCTATTCCGAATTGCGTCCCGGTGGGCTCAAGGACGAGGCGAGCCGGGTCACCCTGACGACCACTCAGGTCGAAGCCCTGAAAATGGTCCTGGGGAAAGAGGTGGCCGCGGAGCGGGACCTGATGGCGCGGTTCGTCTCCTGGCTGGCCACCATCGGTTCCGTGAGCCCACTGCTCGGTCTGCTGGGTACCGTGCTGGGCGTCATGGATGCGTTCATCGGCATTGCGTCCAAGGGCTCAGGTAACCTCTCGGCGGTGGCGCCCGGTGTCGCCGAAGCCCTGGTTACCACTGTGGCGGGCCTGGCGGCTGCCATCCCGGCGGTGATTGCGTACAATGCGTGTGTGAACCGGATCGGCTTGTTCGCCGGTGAGCTTGAAGGGTTCGCCCACGAAATCGTGGGCAGCATGGCGAGAGAAGGGTTGCTGTAAAATGTTGACCGGACTGGGACGCGGCGGGCTGCGTGGTCACGGCGAGCTGCCGCTGAACGCGGATATCAACGTCACTTCCCTGGTGGACGTTGCCTTCGTGCTGCTGATCATCTTCATGATCGCAGCCCCTATCATGCAGGGCGGGGTGGACGTTCAGTTGCCTCGCGCCGAAGCGCGGCCGATCACCGCGCGCGAAGGCATGGTGGTTTCGGTGGATCGCCAGGGCCGGATCTTCATCGATCAGACCCAGGTCTCCTACAACGATTTTCGCATCACCTTCAAGTCGCTGGTTACGGCCCGCAAGCCGGCCTCGGTCTACGTGCGCGCCGATTCCCGAGTGCCCTACGGCGACGTGGTCCGTGTCCTCGCCGTGATCCGCACCTCGGGCGTGCGCGACGTGGGCCTCGTGGCCCAGGACGAAACTGCGCCGTGAGATACGCCGCGGCGATCCGCCAGCCGACCGGAGGCGTTGGAGCTGGTCTCCTCGGAACCGTGGCGGTTCACGCCGGCGTTGTGGCTTTTCTGTGGGTCGCAGTCCAGCCGCCTGCTCCATCGCCGCCGTCCTATGCGGTCGAGCTGGTCGCGGCGCCAGCGCCCAAACCAGAGCAGAAACCCGCTCCGGAAACCGTGACGCGGCCGCCTGCAGAACCTCCTGCACCGACCAAGCCGGCGCCCAAGCCGCTGCCGAAGACGGCTCCGACGCCTCCGCCCAAGCCCGCGGAGACCGAGCAGAAGACCGAGCCCAATCCCCGAACCACCGCTCAGCAGGCCCCGCTGCCCGGTGAAAAGCCCAGCACGGGATCGGACGCTGTCACCGTGAGCACACCGGGGCTGGCCTTTGCGTTCCCGGAGTACCTCCGGAATATCGTGCAGGAGGTCTACCGGCGGTGGGATCGTCCCATGGGCTCCTCGCTCAGGGCCGAAGTGAGCTTCCTCATTCTGAGGGACGGCACGGTGCGGGAGATCAGGGTCACGAATGGGTCCGGAAATTTCTCCTTTGATCTCGCCGCTCAGGGCGCCATCGAAGCAGCGGGAGCCGCCCAGGCCTTCGGGCCGCTTCCCGATGGGTATGAGGCCGACGTCCTGCCCGTTTCCTTCTACTTCACGCCACGTCCTCAATGATCCGTTTTCGTGCTGCCTTGATTGGACTGTTTACGACCGCCGCGCTCAGCGTTTCCGGTCGACTCCTTGCCCAGGACACGACGCAGGCCCAGGAAGGAGTCCGGGTCGGCATCGAATACCGTCCGGGAGAACGGCCCTCGATCGTCGTCCTGCCGGCCACAGGCCGCGACTCCGCGCGAAACGTTCTTCTCCGGGACCTCGACTATAGCGATCGCTTCGAGATCATCCCCGTCGGATCTGAGGGAGCGTCGACCACCGTCAACTACGTCCTGCTGCGCTCGTTGGGGGCGGACTTCGGGGTGGAGCTCGCCGACGTGTCCGGGGCCACGGCGTTTCGGCTCCATGACATGAAGACGGGCACCATGCGAAAGGAGCAGCGGGTGAACCTGCCCGCGCCGGGCGATCCCAATTTCCGGATGACGGTGCATCGCATTGCCGATGAGATCGTCCGCTCCGCCATCGGTACGCCGGGCTACGCGACGTCCCAGGTGGTATTCCTTTCCAACAAGCGGGCGTATCGGGTGGACAGCGACGGAGCGAACATGGCCGTCATCACTCCCGATGGCGACGAGGTGCTTTCTCCTGCCTGGAGTCCCGACGGGAAGAGGATCGCCTACACCAAGTTCGCGGCGGGCCAGGGCTCTATCGTCTTGATCGACGTCGCCAGCGGGCAGCGGACCGTGCTCGCGCCGACCACCAAAGCGCTCAACTTTACCGCAGCCTTCTCCCCCGATGGCCGGACCCTGGCCTTCGCGCGCGCGACGGAAGAAGGGACCGATATTTACACCGCGGAAGTCGCGACCGGATGCTGCCTGCAACGCTTGACCGTCGGACGCTACTCCGATAACCTTTCACCCAGCTACGCGCCGGATGGTCGGCGGATGGCTTTCGTCTCGACAAGGGCAGGCCTGCCACAGATTTACGTCATGGGCGCAGACGGCACCGACCAGGAGTTGCTGGCGCCGTTTGACTATGGCGTGACCGGCAGTTCCAATGCGCCGGAATGGTCCCCGGATGGGGCCAGTGTAGTGTTCCATCGGGACGTGGACCGCTCGCCGCAAATTTTCGTTCTCGACGTAGCCGGCAGGAAGGTGCGACAGCTCACATCCTCCGGTCGTAACGAAGACCCAACTTGGGCGCCGGACGGGAAGCACGTCGCGTTTGTGTCCGACCGCAGCGGGACCCGGCAGCTTTGGGTGATCGACATCATTACCGGGCGTGTCCGGCAGCTTACGTTCACCGGTGGAGTGCGGCTCCCAACGTGGTCACGCCGATTCTGAGATCTCGACCGACCTCACCCCTGAATTACGGAGTCATCATGCATCTCCAGTTCCGCCTCCTCACGATCGTCGCTGCTGTGGGCCTGCTCGCATGCGGGAAGAAGCCCGAACCCGAAGCTCCGGCCCCCCAGCCGACGCCGACGGCTAACCAGCCCGCTCCGACACCTCCGTCCGAGGATGCCGCGGCAAAGGCGGCTCGTGAGCAAGCCGAACGCGACCGTCTCGCCCGCGAAGCGGCCGAAAAGGCGGCAGCGGATCGCGCTACGGCGTTGCAGCAGCTGGTGGCCATGATCCACTTCGATTTCGACAAGGCCGACATTTTGTCAGATGACGTCTCCAATCTGGACCGCAAAGCCGTCATCATGCAGGCCAATACCGGCGTACGGATCCGGGTGAGCGGCCATGCGGACGAGCGCGGATCGGATGAATACAACCTGGCGCTGGGCAACCGCCGCGCCGGCGCGGCCAAGCGCCAGCTGGTGAACAAGGGCGTGGATGCCGGTCGCATTGAAGTCATTTCCTTCGGGGAAGAGCGTCCGCTCGATCCCGGTCATGATGAGGGCGCCTGGGGCAAGAATCGCCGCGATGAGTTCGAGGTGACGGCCGGAGGCGAATCACTGGTGCTGCCCCAGTAATGCTTGCGCGCCACTGCCCGGCCATCGCGCTGGGCCTGCTCGCCCTTGGAGCCTGTGCCTCCAAGGGCGACTTGCGCCGAGTCGAGGAACAACTGGTTCTGAGTCGCGCCGAAAACATGCGTGCCGACTCGGCTCGCGCCGTTCAACTGGCCCAGATCCTGGAGACCCAGCGGCGGACCATGGATTCGCTGTCTTCCCTGGCCCGGACGGCGGAGCAGACCTCACGGCAGGTGGGGACCGCCAAGGGCGACCTCGCCAACGATCTCTACAACATTCAGCAGCAACTGGTTCAGATTCAGGCTCTAACCGGCCAGAGCCAGCAGCGTCTCACCGAGCTCCGTACTCAGCTCGAAGCGCGGGGAGAGCAGCTCAACGCCGCTCCATCGGATACCTCCCGGCCCGCCCCTCCGGCCGGTGGTGCACAGCCGTCGGCCGACCAGATGTACGAAGCCAGTCTCAACCAGCTCCGACGGGGATCGCCGGGAACCGCGCGCAGCGGGTTCCGGGAATTCCTCCGGCTGTATCCGACGGATCCTCGAATCCCTGATGCCAACTACTTCATCGGAGAGAGCTTCGCTGCAGAGTCGCCCGATTCGGCGGTGGGCTACTACCAGAAAGTGGTGGAGACCGCACCCCAGTCTATTCGGGCGTCTAGTGCGGTCTACAAGCTCGGACTCGTGGCGGAACGCAGGAAGGATCTCGAAGGCGCGAAGGCCTACTACCAGCGCGTCATCTCCGATTATCCCCGTTCCGACGAAGCGGCCCTCGCGCGAGATCGCCTGAAGTCGCTCGGACGGTAGTACCCGGATCGGCCGCATGACCGGTCCGGGCGCGGAGATGCCCTTCCTCGAACACCTCGAGGAGCTCCGAATCCGGCTGATCCGAGCCCTCGCGGCGATTGTCGTGGGGTTCGGAATCGGTCTCTGGTTGGTCCAGCGGTTTCAGCTCGTCACACTCCTCAAACAGCCGATCGCTCCCTACCTCGCCAGCACCGGCGGGAAGCTCGCGGTCCTGAGTCCCACCGATCCGGTGATGATCGTCCTCAAACTGGGCTTCATCACCGGCGTCGTTCTCGTCTCCCCGATCATCATATACCAGATCTGGGCCTTCCTCGCGCCGGCCCTCTACGACCGGGAGCGCAAAGCGATCATGCCGGCGCTGGGATTCGGATTGGTCCTGTTCCTGACCGGATCGTCCCTGGGGTATTTCTACCTGCTGCCTCAGGCTTTGCGCGTGCTGTTCAGCTTCCAGTCCGAGGCGTTGGCGCTCGTCATTACCTACAACGAGTACTTCAGTTTCGTGCTGCAGATCGTGCTTGCGATGGGGATCTCCTTCGAGTTGCCGCTGGTCATCATCCTCCTCGCGGCGGTCGGTGTCATCTCGCCGATGGGCCTGCATCGGTTCCGTCGTTACGCGATGGTGCTTTGCATGTTCGCCGGAGCAATCCTTTCGCCCGGCACCGACGTACTCTCGATGATCATGATGACCGTGCCGCTGTGGCTGCTTTACGAGGTCGGGTTTGTGGGCGCCTGGGTGATCGACCGCCGGCGCCGGCGCGCCGCCACGGCCGCGGTAATCTTCTTCGCTCTGTTCGCCATGCCGGACCGGGCAGCAGCCCAGCAGCCGGTTCCCCCACCGAAGCCCGGGCAGCCGGTGCAACGGGGGCCGGGGGATACCCTTCCCCCCGACTCGACCCGGGTCCGGCCCGGCCAAGCGGTGGATACGGCAACGGCCCGTCGGCTCGGTCTGCCCACCGGTCCGAGCTACACCTTCGCCCCCGACGATTCGACGCTCGCCGAGCTTCAGCTCCTGGAAGGGTATGAAGCCACGCGGTACCGATCGGATTCGGCCACAGTCCTCGCCGACGAGCGCCGCATTTTTCTCGACAGCAAGGCAATGACCCGTCGCGGAACGACAACGCTGGAAGCGGATTCAATTCTGTATCAGGAGACCACGTGTCTCATCGAGGCCTCGGGAACTCCCAACCTCTTCGATGGGGAAACAGTCCTGACTGGCGGCGGCGGCATCCGCTACGACACCTGCATTCGGCGCGGAGTGGTGACCAAGGCGCTCACCAGCTTCAAGCAGAACAGCAGCGACTGGTTTCTGCGGGGTAACCTGGCTCAGGACTCCAGCGCCTCAAGGGTCTACGCCTCCTCGAGCGACATCACCAGCTGCGATCTGCCCGAGCCCCACTACCACTTTTCCGCCAAGGAAGTGAAGTGGATCGCGCAGACCATCATGATCGCTCGGCCCGCCGTCCTCTATGTGCGAGACGTGCCGGTCCTCTGGCTCCCCTTCGTCTGGGCCGATGGACGGCCTGGCCGGCACTCGGGGATCCTGATTCCACGGTTCGGGCTCAACGACATCGTCCGACCCAACGGCGGGTACGATCGGCAGATCACCAACGTGGGCTACTACTGGGCGGCTAACGACTACCTGGATTTCACCGCCCGGCTGGATTTCTACGACAATCGCTATGTCCAATATGGGGTGGCAGGACAGTACCGCTGGCTGAACCGGTTTGTGAGCGGGGCGATTGCCTACAACCAGCAGCACGAGAACACCGGGTCCTCATCGACCAACATCCGGTGGGACCATCGCCAGAATTTTGACCTGAGTACCTCGCTCAACCTGAGCCTGAACTACGCCAGCAATTCGCAGGTGGTGAGCGACAATGCGCTCGATCCCCTGCTTTCCACGCAGCAGATCCTCAGCTCCGCAAATTTTTCCAAGCGCTTCGCCTGGGGCAACGTGAACCTCGGCGCTAACCGTCGGCAGCCGCTCTCCCCGGGGCAGCCAACCACGATGCAGCTCCCCGCGCTGGCGATCTCCCCCAAGCCGATCGACATCACCAGAGACATCACGTGGTCTCCCGGGTTCAGCATCACCAATGATCTCACCAACAACAGCCCGATTTTTCCTACCCAGGTGCGCGTGTTGCCCGGTGGCGGGAAGGATACTCTGAGCTCGACGTTCGACCAGCGGGCCACGGCCGTGAACTTTGACACTCCGGTCCGCTTCGGCGGTTGGGACTTCCGGAACTCGTTCGCTTATAGCGACCAGAAACGCAATGGGTCGCTGACGGCTATTCCCATCAAGATTCCCGATCCCTCGACACCCGATCCAACGGATTCGATCGTCGTCGCGCAGACTTTCGCCGGGGATTTCTCCAGCAGTTTCGATTGGGAGACGGGGATCAACCTGCCGACGCTTTTTCGGTCCTCGTGGAAACTCCAGCCTGTGCTGGGTGTGGCCAACGCGAGCGCGATTGGGCCGTTCGCCATCCGCAATCGCAACACCAACGGGGATTGGGTGTTTCAGGGCAAGCGGTTCAACCTCGGCGTAACGTCCTCGCCGACCTTCTTCGGATTCTTCCCCGGCTTCGGGCCGATCGCCCGGATCCGGCACAGCGTCTCCCCGACCATCAGTTACACCTACAATCCGGCGGCGAGCGTCTCCCAGGAATTTGCCCGCGCCATCGTGGGGCCCGGGTTGCCCGTTTCGACCCGCACCCCTGCTACCCAGACCCTGAGCATCGGCCTCTCGCAAAACATCGAAGGCAAGGCAAAGAAAGCGGCCGGCGATACGACGGTCGCCGATTCAACAGAACAGGACCAGTCGAGGAAATACCGCCTGCTGGGAATTACCACATCTGCGGTGTCCTACGACTTCGAGCAGGCCAAGCAACCGGGACGGAATGGGTGGACGACTCAGACCGTGACCAACACGTTCCAGAGCGACCTCGTTCCGGGGTTCAACCTGAGTCTGACGCATGACCTCTGGAATGGCCCCGTCGGGTTTGATGCGAGCCATTTCGACCTCTTCCTTTCGAGCGCTACGACCGGTTTTGCGGTCTCCAGTGGGACGGTAAACGCGGTGCTGCGGTTGTTCGGTCTGGCCAAGCCGGCAAAGCAGGGAACCAACGAACCGCCCCCGCCCTCGTATATAGCCAGTCAGACCCGCAACGGTCGCCCCCCCTCGTTCTATACGTCGGACAACAACGCCCTGCAGCCCGGATTCAGCAGCCGCCGCTTCACCGCCAACTTCAACTATACGCTCTCACGTACCCGCCCGACCGCAGCGTCCAGTCAGCCGACTCGGCAGAATCTGGGCTTTAGCACTTCCTTCGCGCCCACGCCCTTGTGGACCGTGTCCTGGTCATCCCAGTACAACATCACCGATAAGGACTTTGAATCGAACGTGGTCCGGCTGGAGCGGAACCTCCACGAATGGCGAGCTGCCTTCAATTTCGTCCGCAACGCGAACGGCAACTTCTCTTTCTATTTTTCGATCTTCCTCTCCGACATGCCCGAAATCAAAGGCGACTACAACCAGACCACGTTCGAGCGGTAGCCTGGTGTAGGCTTTCGTCACTCTAGGGCAAATCGAATCGACTGCTGCACCAGCACCGCTACCGGCCTGCCGCGTGATTCCGCGGGGAAGTAGCGACAGTCGGGACTGGTCAACCCGGAGATCGCTGCCTGCTCTAGCGCCGGGCTGCTGCTGCGGACGATCCTTACCGCCGAGCGATCCACCGCTCCCTCGGTTCCGATCACAAACTGCAGCACGACACTTCCGGAAATCCCCGCGGCCTTCAAGGCAGGCGGGAATTCACCCGAACAGCGAGACCCGGGGGCGATTCTAGGCAGGACATCAACCTCGCCAGGGAGAAAGGTCCCTTCGGGGGTCTCGGGCCCGAGGTCGATAGATCCGGCTAGGTCTCCCGCGCCCGGTCTCGCGAATTCCCTGGGATCCCAGCGATGACTGGAACTGACGGGCAGGTCGGGCAATAGTGGAACCGGCTCGATCGAGGGAGTCGGAATTGTTGGCAGAGAGGGACCGTGAATCCCCCGCAACGGCTGCGCGGTAGAAGTTCTGCCTGAAGGGGTGGTGAAGGTGATGTCGATCGGTAAGGCGGGTTCGACCTGCATCGGGCGGAGTGCCTTCCCTGACAGCGCCACGGCCCCGAACAACAGGGCGCCGTGAAGGGAGAACGCAAACAGGGCTTGTCGTACTGCAGGCTTGGAGGTCCGTCTCGATTCGATGAGGGTGCCGAAGCGCATCGTGGCTCCGCGATTGGGTTCGGATCCACCATACCTGTCCCACGTGGCATCCGAGCGGCCGCTCGATGACAATGCCCTTCCAGCGCCATTAGCCTCCGCTGAACAAATCCGCAGTTCAATGACGTTCGATTGTCCGCGCTCGGGGACATCAACGAAACCAGGAGATAATACGTAACTATTAATATTACAATGAGTTACGATATCGGCCCGGAGTGGCATCCGGGCTGCCTATAGCGCTGACGATTCCCCGACATGGAGACTACGATGTCCCGCGCGATGCTGGCCTTGGCCCTGGCTCTCGCCCTGGTGGCCTGCAACGACTATGGCACCAACCCCGGCGGCGGTGGTGGCGGACAAGTCGCGGCCCCGGCAAACCTCGCTTACGAAGTGGAACCCAGTGGCACCCCCGGCGCGCCCAGCGGTGTGTTGCTGAGCTGGGAGGACGATGGGAATCCCGCCCTCGCGGTCTGGCACATTTACTCCCGGGGTTCTATCTCGGAATCGTACCTGCTTCGGGGATCGACTACTTCCACCACGTTCCACGACAACGGTATTCCGCATCTCCAGTATTACGTAACCGCGGAGGATCAAGCCGGCGTCGAGAGCGGGCCGAGCAATGTCATAACCGTGGATGAACGGCTCGCGCTTCAGAAGCCGGCCACTCTGACCACGACCTCTCTGAATGGAGCGATCGCGTTGACTTGGTCCGACAACGCCTTCGCATCTGATCCGTCGGCTTTCAAGGTCTATCGGATCTACAGCACTCCGTACGATCTGGACAACGATCTCTGCCTCGACCAGTGGGCGCTTGAGGGAACCACGGTCGCCCCCGAGTTCGTTGCCGCTGCTCTCCCCAACGGTTCTCCGCGGTGTTTCGGAGTGTCAGCCATCAGCATCGAAGGGTTTGAGAGTCTCTGGTCACCGATTCACCAGGACACACCGAGGCCGGATGCCCGCAACGTGGTTCTCTATGCCAGGCAGGAACAGGATGACGAGAGCGGGTTCCGCTTTTGGAACGACTTCAACCACGATGGCGTGGCCCAGCCGAATGAGATTGGAGTCGTCGGACTCGGCTCCTCTCCCGGCGAGGACTTCTCGGTAGAGCGGGACGCCAGTGAGGCTCTCTTCATCACGCCGGTCCGAGCGGGCACCAAGGTGGCGCTCTATGGCAACGCACCCGTCGCCGACCTCACCAGCATCGACGCCGCGCCGGTCAACGGTTTTGGACGGGCCGGTCTGGAAGCGCTGCCGGGTTGGGGATATGTGTTTGAAATGGATGGCGGGGATGGTTTCGCCCGGTTTGGCGCGCTGCGCGTTACTCACGCAGGCAAGAACTTCATCATCGTAGACTGGTCGTTCCAGACCGATCCAGGCAACATCGAGCTGCTGGTCGGCAGGGGCGGCACCCACTAGCCTCTCCGTCCTCACCATTAACCTGCGACCCTCCCGGCCTCGCCGCGGAGGGTCGCTTGTTGTGGCCCCTGTTCTCTGTACCCGTTGCATCGCTTACTCTTGTTGCAATGCCAGCCCCTACCATAGCGCTGAACGGCCAGGACCTCTCGATTGACGATGTGGTCCGGGTCGCACGTTCGCCCGAAACGCGCATCGTACTGAACGGCGACGCGCTGGCCCGCCTCGAGCGAAGCCGCGGTCTGGTTGATCAGGCGGTAGCCGCGGGCGAAACCATCTATGGCATCAACACTGGCTTCGGAAAACTCGCCAATGTGAGAGTGCCGGCCGGCCAGCTCGATCAGCTTCAGGTCAATCTCATCCGGAGTCACGCAGCCGGCGTCGGATCACCCTTGTTGGTAGACGCGGTGCGGGCCGCGATGCTGCTCCGCGCCAACGTACTGTTGCGCCCCACCAGCGGAGTTCGTCCCGCGTTGGTCGAGGCTCTCGTGGCGTTGCTCAACGCTGGTATCGTTCCGAGAGTCCCGGAGCAGGGAAGTGTCGGCGCGAGCGGTGACCTGGCGCCGCTCAGTCACATCGCGATGGTGCTGCTGGGCGAGGGCGAGGTGCTTGGTGGCGACGGTCGGGCAGACAAGGCACTCGCGGCGGCCGGCCTCAAGCCATTCCGTTTCGCTCCCAAGGAAGGGATCAGCTTCATCAACGGAACCCAGGCCCAGACCGCTCTGCTGACTCTTCTGGTTCACGACGCCGAGGTCTTGTGGCGGACCGCGATCGGCGCTGCGGCAATGAGCCTGGAGGCGCTGCGGGGAACTCCTACCCCGCTCGATCCACGAATTCACGCGGCTCGGCCCCATCCAGGCCAGCTCCGGGCGGCCGAGCTGATGCGCGACCTGCTGGCGGACAGCGAGATCAGGGAGTCGCACCGGGAAAACGATCCGCGGGTGCAGGACGCGTATAGTCTCCGCTGCACTCCTCAAGTGATGGGGGCAGTCGCAGATGCGATTCGGTTCGCTCGGGAGACAGTCAAGATTGAGCTCAATGCATCGACCGACAATCCGCTGGTGTTTGAGGACGGGTCGGTGCTCTCCGGCGGGAATTTCCATGGCCAGCCGGTCGCCCAGGCGCTCGATTTTGTCGCGATCGCCCTCACCACGCTCCAGGCTATCTCGGAGCGACGGGTAGAACGTCTGGTGAATCCCGATCTCTCCCAGGGACTGCCCGCGTTCCTGACCCGGGATCCGGGCCTCTCCTCCGGCTTCATGATGGTCCAGATCACTGCCGCGTCTCTGGTAGCGGAGTCCCGGAGTCTCTCCCACCCCGCGAGTCCGGGCTCGATTCCAACCGATGCGAATCAGGAGGACTTCGTCCCCATGGGCATGGCTGCGGCGTTCAAGGCCAGCCGGATCCTGGCGAACGCCCAACGCGTCGTCGCAGCGGAACTGCTGTGCGCCGCCCAGGGGCTCGAGTACCTGTTGCCATTGCGGCCGGGACGTGGAGTCGAGCGCCTGTACCAGCGGGTGCGAAACACCGGAGATGGGGTGCCCCTCCTCGAAGCCGATCGCCCACCGGCGCCGGATCTGGAGCGACTGGCCTCCCTCGTCACACGCGGCAACCTCGACCCCGCGCCCGGTTTGGCTTGCTAGCCCTCAGGGCCACTCGTATCTTCTAAGTGACAGATTCCCTAGCGTTTGTACCCTCCCACTCGCCGGTCGGATGAACTTCGAGAAGCTGAAGGAAACGGCCCGGAAATTCGAGCAAAAGGAAGAGTGGCGGCGGGCCATCGATGTTTATCAGCAGGCTATCAGGGAATTCGAGGCGGGTCATGATCCCGCCCCGGACCTTGCGATTTACAACCGTGTGGGAGACCTCTACCTCAAGGCCAACGAACCCGGGGCCGCTGTTCAGGCGTACGAAAAAGCCGCCGAGCTTTACAAGGACCAGGGGTTCTACAACAACGCCATCGCGTTGTGCGGCAAGATTCTGCGGGTGAATCCAGGGCGGATTCAGACCTACCTCACCCTGGCCCACCTCCACGCCCGCAAGAATGTCGTCATTGAAGCCAAGAAAAACCTGCTTGAATACCTCGAACGGATGAATGCGCTGGGTCAGCTCGACCAGGCGTTCAAGGCCGTGAAGGATTTTGCCGACCAGTTCCCCAGCAATAAAGAGATTCGTCTCATGCTGAGCGAGCTGCTTCGCGCCTCGGACCGCTTCGAGGAAGCGCGGGAGCAGCTGGAAAAGCTGGCGAGCGATCTCGAGGCCAGGGGAGACACCCAGGGGGCGCGCAAGACGCTCGCACGGCTTCAGGCGCTGGACGCCGAAGAATCCGACACCACCCCGAAAGCGCCGTCGCGTCCCAAGCCCGGCGAGCTGGTATTCCTCGACACCGGGGGGGATGCCGGCGGGTCGCATCGACGGCCCGGCGTCAGCCGGAAGTCTCCTGCTCGCGGTGTGGAACCGACCCGGATCGTCGAGCGGACGCCATCGTTGCCCAAGATGGACATGCCGGACGAAGCTGCGGCCGAGGAGCAGCAGATCGGCATCGAAACCTCGAGTCTTACCGACGTTCCGATCTCGCTCGAGTCGGTCCAGCCGATCAGCGACGAAGCACAAATGGACATGACGCACCTGGAGGTCGCCCAGACCCTCGGGTTCGAGCCGACCATCGCCGACGAGTCTTCGCCCGACCAGGTCAGGCCGCTCGATGGGCTGGAAATCGACGCGCCGCTGCCCGATACAGTGGACATCGAGCTCGCGCCGGACTTGGGCATCGAGCGCAATCTGGACGCCGAAGAGGAAGTCGAGAACATCACGTCGTCCGAGTTGGACCTGATCGCGCCCGAAGGTCTGGAGGAAACTCCCGATCTCACCGACGATCTGGCTCTTGACCTTCAGGAATTGCCTGTGACCGAAGAGTCCGCGGAGGATGAAGGACTCGGTCTCGACCTGATCGATCCCGATGCGCCACTCACCTCCATTCCCACGGAAGACCTTCCCCTCGCGGATCTGGGCGCGGAGGAGCCGGTTGAAGTGGAGGAAACCACGCCCTCGGTTGAGTTCCTCGAGGTTCCGGAGTCCCGCCAGCTGACAGTTGACGAGCTCGAGGATCAGGTCCTCGAGGATCCCGACAATCCGGATACTCACCGGGCGCTCGGCGAAGCACTGCTCGCCGCAGGCGAATCACCTCGAGGGCAGGAGGAACTCGAGCTGGCCCTCTCTGCCTACGAAAACCGTGAGGACTGGGATCACGCCTCGGATCTGGTGAGTGAGCTCATCCGGCTGGATCCGAGCGGCGTGCGCTATCACCAGAAGCGGGTGGAGCTGGCATTCCGTGGCGGCGACCGGACTCGTCTGCTCGACGCCTATGTGGAGCTGGGCGATGCGCTGATGCGGGTCGGTGCTCTGGACAAAGCGGTGGCGGTGTATCGGCGAGTGGTGGAGCATGACCCGGACAATGGCCGGGCCCAGGCCGCGCTGGATTCCCTCGCTCCGCCCGAAGAAGCCCCGGTTGGCCAGGCGGGTCTCGAAGAGGAAGAGCTTGAGGGCGAGATCGACATTCAGGAGGCTACCGAAGACGAACTGTCCGAGCCCGAGGAGCCTGAGGAGCGTCGGGGGCCCCGTTTGTCGGCTCCGATGTTTGCCCCGAGCAGTGACTTCGTGGATCTCGGTTCGCTCGTTCTCGATGACGACCGGCCGCGGGATCTCCGCATGCGGGTGGAGGACGAGGAGCCCACCGGGGATGAGCAGAAGGATTTCCAGGAGATGCTCACCCAGTTCAAGCGGGGTGTAGATGAGAACATCGGCGCCGAAGACTTCCAGGCCCACTATGACCTCGGCGTAGCCTTCCGCGAAATGGGTCTGCTGGACGAATCAATTGCCGAGTTCCAGAAAGCGCTGCGTGCTCCCGAAGGCAGACTGCGGACCTCCGAAGCACTGGGCACCGCCTTCTACGACAAGAAGCAGTTCGCGATAGCCGAGGCCATCCTCCGCCGTGCGGTGGAGAGCCTGGGTGCGAGCGACGAGGAGCAAATCGGCCTCTTGTACTGGCTTGGCCGGGCGCGGGAAGAGCAGGGGAAGATTGATACAGCTTTGCCTTGCTACGAACGGGTGTTGGCGGTGGATATCGGATTCCAGGATGCGGGACGCCGGATGGCGCGCCTGGCGGCCAGCCGATGACATCGGGAACTGCGCCAATCACGCTGGCAAGCCTGCAGGCGCCGCTCCGCGCGAGGCTGGAGACGGTTCAGCGGGAGTTGCGCCGGATCATCGAGAGCGACTTCGGCCTCATCGCCGAGGTGAACGGCCACCTGCTGCAGATGCAGGGCAAGATGTTCCGGCCCACCCTGCTGCTGCTCTCCGAAGAGGCGTCCTCCACGCGCGACCCGCACGCGCCGACGCTGGCGGCGGTGATCGAGCTGATCCACCTTGCCACGCTGGTCCACGACGACTCGGTGGATCACTCGGTGCTGCGTCGCGGCATGCCGACCATCAACGCCCTGTTCAGCCACCAGATTTCGGTGATCATGGGCGACTATCTCTACTCGCGCGCGGTGGTCGAGCTGACCCGGCTGGGAGATCTCGAGCCGCTGCGAGTGCTGAGCCGGGTGACCAATGAGATGACTGTCGGTGAAATGCGACAGCTCATGGCCCTCGAACCGCTGGCTTTCTCCGAGGCCGAGTACGACCTGTTGATTCGCTCAAAGACGGCATCCCTGGTTTCCGGAGCATGCGAAGTCGGCGCTCTCAGGGCGGAGCCGGCGGAGCGGGAGGCGCTGCGGCGTTTCGGCGAATATCTCGGGATGGCGTTCCAGGTGATCGACGATCTGCTCGACTATGTCGGCGACAAATCTGTCACCGGCAAACCATCCGGATCCGACCTGCGGGAGCACAAGGTGACACTGCCTCTGATCTTTGCGCTGGAGCGAATGGACCCGAGTGCCCGAAAACAAGTCGAGCGTCTCATGGCGACCACCGAACCGAGCGATGACCAGATTGCCGATGTCGTTGGCCTGGTGGCGGAAATCGGCGGCCTCGAGTATGCGCGCGAACGGGCCCAGCGCCTGGCGGAGCAGGCAGAGTCGGAGCTCGATGCACTGCCGGCCGGCCCGGCCCGGGACGCGCTGCGCGCCAGTATCACCTATGTGCTGGACCGGCGGCGTTAATGGCGAGTGGACCGAGGCGACCGGGCTTCTATCTTGGCGTGCTCGTCGCCGGATTCATCGTGGGCGGGTTCTTTACCGCTCTCATCAGGGAAGTGGTTCCGGACAGCGTCGCCAAGACGGTTTTCACCGCCACCTGGAGCCCTTCAATCGGGCCGGTGTCGATTGACCTCCTGGTGATTAACTTGACGTTGGGGCCATTGGGGCTCCATGTGTCGTTTTTGGCGCTGGTTGGCGTGCTGGTGGCCTATCTGATCGCCCGCTCCCTCTTCTAGGTGCTGAATCGCCATGTTCAATAACATCGGTTTCCCCGAGCTGCTGCTCATCCTCGTGGCCGTTCTACTCCTTTTCGGCGCCAAGCGCCTGCCCGAGATCGGCGCGTCGTTCGGCAAGGGAATCCGTGAGTTCAAGCGGAGCCTGAGCGATACCAACGATGCCATCACCGGCAACGAGCCCGATCGCAATGGCGGATCGCGCCAGATCGACTCGAAGGTTTCCAACCCGCCTTCGGGTGGCGATCCCAAGCGCCTGAGCCAGTAGCCGACCGTCGAGGCCGCAGCCCCAAAAAAGTAGGCCCCGGGATTTCCCGGGGCCTTTCTGTTGGCGGATCAATCGCGATCAGAGCTTCTTGCCGGTCTGAGCTGCCTGGGCAGCTTGAGCCGCTTCGGCCTGCGCGTCGGTCGTGAAGATCCGCGCGCGGCGATCATCCACCTTCGCGTTCTCCCGCAAGGCGGCGAGATAGCTCCGGACCCGGTCCTGCCGGGCCAGGCGAACCTGCTGGATCTTGAATTGATTCAGATCAGCAACGTACGCCGCGGAATCCGCTTTGACCCGCTTCACGACCTTGAGGAAGTAGGTGCCCTCGTCCGTTTCGACCGGGCCGGCCACCTTGCCGGTGTCAACTCCAAACACCGCGCCGACCAGAATCGCGCTGGGGAACGGAGGATTGACCCGGGTGAAAGGCGGGAACTGCTGGAAGGGCAGGTGAAGCGCCTTGGCGGCCTGCTCGAGCGTACTGCCCTCGGACAACCGCTTGCTCATATCGTTGACGACTGCCTTGGCCATCTCCGGCTTCTTGGCGTTGCGCGCCGCGATCTCCACCGAACCGTGGATCTGGTCGAGGGGCGGTACTCGATCGGCATGCAGGCTGTCCACACGGAAGAGCATGTAGGCGTAGCTCAACTCGATAACGCGGCTGGTCTCCCCCTGCTTCGCCTTGAAGGCCCAGACCGAGGCTTCGGGGATCACCTGCATCCCGATCATCACCTTGCTTCCGATCTGAGTGGGATTGGCACGGCCAATCTTGAGCCCCATGACTCGGGAGACCGTATCGAGCGCGGCCGGATCGAGCCGCTCGGCGCCGAGCGATTCCAGGCTGTCAGCCTCAGCATCGAGGTGATCGCGATGTTCCCCCGTGATCTCGATCGGAATCAGGATGTGTCGGCCCTTGGCCTTGTCTCCCGAACGCGATTCGATCTGGATGATGTGATAGCCGAAGCTGGACAGGACCGGATTGGAAAGCGCGCCGATTGGCAGGCTGAAGGCGGCCTTTTCGAAGGCCGGATCCATCTGCCCCTTCTTGAACTCACCGAGGTCGCCACCCTTGGCGCCGCTCACGGTGTCGGAGGACTCCCGCTTGGCCACCTCGGCGAAGGGTGCTCCATCGTGGATCTCCTTGCGGATCTCTTCGGCGCGAGCCAGGGCCGCGGCCGAATCGCTCGCGACGGGCAGGCGGGAGATCTGGACGTAGCTCAGGTACGCGGTCCTCGGCTGCCGGAACTGCTCGAGGTGATCGTCGTAATACTTCTTGACCTCCGCCTCGGTGAGTGGAACCGCCGAATCGGCCACCACGTCACGGGGAACCACTGCGGTGAGCTGTATCGTCACGGTCTCGTGAGCGTCCCGATACGACTGCCACAGCGCCCCGTCCGAGAGATACACATCGGCCGTCACGACCCTGAGGAGCTTGCCCCGCATGATCTCCTCGCGATACTGCGCCTCGAGCTGCGGGATGTACTGCCGGCCGATGCTGGAGTTGAGCCACCGCTGGTATTTGGCCAGATCGAACTTCCCCTCGGTCTGGAACTCCGGAACGTTCGTGAGTTCCTGGGGTGGGCTGTTCTTGATCGCGTCCGCGATCTCCTCGGCGTCGGCGCTGATGTGGCGGCGCTTGAACTCCGAGCTCATGACCTGTTCCTGGATCAGGTTTTCCCACACCTGATTCCGGATTTCCTCGATATCGTCGGCCGAAAGGGAGGAACCGCTCTGCCGCTGGCGAGCGTCGATGGCCTGTTGCAGGATCGCCTGGTAGGCGTTGACCGGAATCGAGACGCCGTTGATCACCCCGACGGTGGAACGGGAGCCGCCGGTGATCTGGCTCCAATCCACGCTGGTGACGACGAAGATGAACATGAGCACCGCGAACACCAACGCGGCGATTTTGCCACCCACACTGCGGAAGAATTGCATCATACGGCGGTAACCTGCTCCAGTAGGCGGAGGCAACCCGAAAAAAGAGGGGTAAGTCTACGCCGGAGAACCCCGAATCTCAAGCGGCTGAGCCCCCTCCAAGAGTTGACAGCCCCGCAGTGGGTTGCTAATGTTTGTTCAATTACCACAACAACTTAGGCATAGGGCCCCGGATGGCTTACACCAGCGAGATCGACAAGCTCGAGCGCCGTTGGAAGGAGAATCCGCAGGGGACCGTTTTCGCGCCGCTGGCGGAGGTCTACCGCAAGGACGGGCAGCTGGAACGAGCCCGTGAGGTGCTCCAGCAGGGCCTGGTAAACAATCCCGACCACATTCCCGGAAACATCGTTCTAGGGCGTTGCTGCCTCGACATGGGCGATGACGGCGGCGCCGAGGCGGCGTTCTCGCATGTGTTGGAGCTGGATCCGGAGAACGTTATCGCGCTAAAGGCATTGGGGGAAATCACCGAGCGGCAAGGCAGGCTGGCGGAAGCGTCCCAATGGCTGGGCCGCTTGATGCAGGTGGATCCCACCAACGACGATGCTCGGGAGCAGCTGAAAAGGGTCCAAGCGGTACAGCAACAGGCCGCTCTCGTCATGTCTGCCGACCCGATTCCCGATGTATCGCCGCCAGAAGAGCCGGTGCTCCAGGACGCGGCGCTCGATGAACCGATGCCCGAGCCTATCGAGCCTGTCTGGGCCGAGACCCCCGAACCCACCCCACCGGAGCCGCCGGCGTTTGTTTCTCCGTCCGCGTCGTTCCAGGATGACGACACTCTCGTCGTAGAGACCGTCCCCACTCCCACTTTCGATTCTCCTGCCGAGTACTCGCCTCCCGAGCCTGATACTTCAGCGCCTCTGGACTCGAGCCGTCAGAGCGTCCCCTTCGAGGAGAGTGACCTTCTACCCTCGGCGGAGTTCGGGACTACGGCGCCGGAACCGATGGCTGGCATTGAGTCGGTCGAGTTCAATGCGGCAGCGGCGGCGGAAACTGCATCACTCGCGCCGCTGACCGACCTGCACCGGGACGACGAATTCAGCCCGCCGCCAGACCTCGGTATCGAAGTGCTCAGTCACGAGGAGCCTTCACAAATCGATCTTCGCCCCGCGGGAAGTTCGGAGTTCCAGCCGACGGACCATTCGCACGAGTTGCTGGACGTACGGCCCTCCAGTTCCTCCGAATTCCAGGTTCCGGACGCTTCGTCCGAGCTTGCGATGTCTGCGTCGTCCGCCAACGAGTTTCAGACGCCCAGCGGAACCGAGGACCTGCTCGGCGCGAGCGGTGGTGGCGAGGAATATCAGAATGCCTCGGATCCGGCTCGAGACCTCGCGCCGGCCGACTCCGCAGCGATGGAAGAGACGGTCATGCTGCCGCCGGTAGACGAGACGCCGCCGGCGGAAGTAGAGGAGGTCGTCGAGGCCGAAGCAATCGATCTTTCGGCACCGGCGGCCGCCGTCGAAGAGCGCTCCGACAAGCTCCTCCTCATTTTCCCCGATGATGCCGCACAGGAAGCTCCGCCGCGCAGTCGGCGGATCTCCCACCCGGACGAAGCCCCGAACGAGCCGGAGCCGATCTTCACCGAGAGCATGGCCGAGACTTACCACCGCCAGGGTCTGAATGATCAGGCGCTTCATGTCTATCGGCGGTTGTTGGAGCAGATGCCGGGCGATCATCGGTTGGAAGCAAAGATCCGGGAGCTCGAATCATTGGTGGGAGCCGGCAGCGAACCAGCAACCGCGAGATGGCCGGCCTACTCCGCTTCGGTCACGGGTGGAGAATCAGTGGAATCATTCTTCCACTCTCTCGCCGCCGCCCGTCCCGCGGGCCTCGGCGGCCCGACTGAGCCTGCGTCGCGGCCGAGTGCCGAGCCGCAAGCGGATGATCAATCTCCTGGCGCGCCGACCCGGCCGGCGAACGATGCCTTGTCGCTCAGCGCCATCTTCGGCGAGGAAAGCACCCAGCCGCCGCCCGCGACCCCGCCGGCTCCGCCTTCGGCCTCGACGCCCACGACGGGTCACGCTTTCTCCTTCGATCAGTTCTTCGGTGGGAAGGACGCTCAGGGAAGCGGATCGCAGTCGTCGGGCCGGACTACTCCGCCCTCCGGGCTGGAAGAAGATCTCGACCAGTTCCAGAACTGGCTGAAGAGTCTCAAGAAGTAATGCACATCGCCGTTCTCAACGGTCCGAATCTCAATCTGCTGGGTGCAAGGGAGCCGGAGCTGTACGGAACGACCACGCTCGCCGAGCTGGAGAAAATGGTGCGGGATGAGGCTGGTCGCCTCGGCGTGTCGATAGAGTGGTACCAGACCAATCACGAGGGAGATTTCGTCGACGCGGTGCAGGGGTTACGGGGAAAGGCCGAGGGCGCGCTGGTGAATGCCGCCGCCTTCACCCATACCAGCCTCGCGATCCGCGACGCATTCCTGTCCGTCAACGTGCCGTTCGTGGAAGTGCATCTCTCGAACATTTTTTCACGCGAGCCGGAACGGCGGCACTCCCGGCTGGCGGATCTCGCCCTCGGTGTCGTCGCCGGATTCGGGCCGCTGGGCTACGTCCTCGCGCTGCAGGCGCTGGTGTCGCGACTCCGCGGTGGCTGACCCCCGAGAGACCCGTCAGGGCGCCCTGCTGGCGCGGCTTACTGCGGCAGGACTCGATGGGTTACTGGTGTTGTCGCTGGCAAACATCCGGTATCTCACAGGGTTCACCGGCTCTTCCGCTCTGCTGTTGATCCGGGAGTCCGGCGCCACCCTCATCACCGATTTCCGCTATGCGAGCCAGGCCCCGCGAGAGGCGGGGAACGCTGCCCGAGTCGAGATCGACCGGATCAGCACCTGGGACCGGCTCGGCAAGGTGGTGAGCGAAGCGAAAAACGGAGTGAGACTGGGTTTCGAGGCGCACATCGCCACCGTGCGCGATGGCGAGCGAATTGTCGCGATCGACCCAGCGCAGTGGGAGCCGGTGAGCGACCTGGTGGAGCAGCTCCGGCTGGTAAAGGACCCGGGCGAAGTGCAGGCGATCCGTCAGGCCGCGGAAGTTGCCCAGGCCGCGCTGAACGAGGTGCTGCGGGAGATTACAGTGGGACAGCAGGAACTCGCGGTGGCGGCGCTGCTCGAGGCCGCCCTGCGCAGGAGGGGGAGCGAGTGGCATCCGTTCCCGACTATCGTGGCATCGGGGCCGCGGGCCGCGCTACCTCATGCCCGAACCAGCGAGCGGAAGATCCAGGCGGGAGAGCTCCTCCTGCTTGACTTCGGCGCCCAAGTGGACGGATACTGTGCCGACCTGACCAGGACGGTCGTGGTCGGGGCCCGCGCCGATCAACGCCAACGACTGGTTTACGACATCGTCGCTACCGCGCAGCGACGAGCCCTCAATGGAATTCGCGCCGGCCTCACCGGCCGAGAGGCCGACAGCCTCGCCCGCGAGGTCATCGTCGCGGCAGGATTCGGAGAGGCGTTCGGGCATTCGCTGGGGCACGGACTCGGGCTGGAGGTGCACGAGGCGCCCCGGGTAGGGCCGACCGGGCAGACCGCCCTACCGCCAGGCGCGGTGGTAACTGTCGAACCCGGGATCTATCTTCCCGAGTGGGGCGGGGTTCGTTTGGAAGACGACGCACTGGTGACCGGAGACGGGACCGAGCTCCTGTCGGACAACCGGGTCGAGCTGGTCGAGCTGGTCTGACCGCAACCTGCCAACTCACGACCATGAATACCAAAGAAACCACCGATCTCGCCAAGCTGCTCACCAAGCTGCCCGGCATCCGTTCGATTGATCTCAAGGATGTCCGGCACCTGGTCGAGCTACTGCGGGAATCGCCTGAGATCGGCTCCATCGAAGTGAAAGGCTGGTTCGGCACCGGGGTCCTCATTACCCGGACCGGCAATCATGCCGTCCAGGTATCGGCCCCGATGGCAATGCCGATGCACATGGCCGCAGCACCGGGGCCGGCGGCCGGGGCAGCGAGTCCCGCACCTGCCGCACCGGCTGCGGCCGCGCTCAAGGAAATCAAGTCGCCGATGGTGGGAACCTACTACCGCGCGCCGGAGCCGGGTGCCGAGCCTTATGTGAAGGTTGGCAGCCGGGTGTCGGCCGGGCAGACGGTCTGCATCATCGAAGCGATGAAGATCATGAACGAGATCGAAGCCGAGGTCACCGGTGTCGTGAAGGAGGTCTGTCTCGAAGACTCCTCACCGGTGGAGTTCGGGACCGTGCTGTACCGGGTTGATCCCAATGGCTGAGGCCGCCGCGACGGGCCCGGTCGCGCCGTTCAATTTCAAGCAGGCGATCTCGCAGATGGTCCAGCGGAACGGCTCCGACCTGCACCTCAAGGTGGGCCGTGCTCCAACCATCCGGGTCAACGGCGAGCTGGCCGGGCTCGAAATGTCCCCCCTGAAACCGGAAGACCTGAAGCTGCTGGCGGAGCAGATTATGACTCCGCGACAGGTGAAGGAATTCGCCGAGAAGAAGGAGGCGGACTTCGCGATCGGCGTACCGGGCGTGGGGCGGTTCCGGACCAATATCTACCAGCAGCGCGGGACGCTGGCGTTCGCGTTCCGGGCCATTCCGTACGAGGTCAAGACGATCCGGGAGCTGCACCTTCCGGAAGTCCTCGAAGAGATCTCGCTCAAGCCGCGCGGTCTCGTGCTGGTGACCGGGGTGACGGGGTCGGGCAAGTCGACCTCGCTCGCCGCGATGATCAATCACGTGAACCAGAACCGGCGGGTCAACATCATCACGATCGAAGACCCGATCGAGTTCCTGCACCGCGACGTGCACGCCAACATCTCGCAACGCGAGGTCGGAAGCGACACGCTCTCCTTCGGCACCGCCCTCCGCCACGTGCTGCGGCAGGATCCGGATGTGATCCTGATCGGCGAGGTCCGGGACATGGAGACTCTGGACACGGCGCTCAAGGCGGCGGACACGGGCCATCTGGTCTTCTCGACTCTGCACACCACCGACGCGACTCAGACGATCAACCGGGTGATCTCCTTCTATCCGCCGCACCAGCACCAGGAGATACGCGCGCTGCTTTCAACCGCGCTGCAGGCTGTCATCTGCCTTCGCCTGGTTCCCCGCAGCGACGGCAAGGGCCGGGTCGCCGCGTCGGAAGTGCTCATCAACAGCGCGGCGGTGGCCGACAACATCCGCGATATCGAGAAAGCGCTCAACATCCCCGATCTGATCGCCGAAGGCACCGAGGCGTACGGCATGCAGTCGTTCGATCAGTCGCTGATGAAGTGGTACCGGGACAAGGTGATCTCGTACGAGAGCGCGCTGTTCTATTCCAGCAATCCGAGCGAGTTTGCCTTGCGTGCCTCAGGCATCAGTGCCGCCTCCGACCGGACATTCAGCGGCATTGCGGATGGCGGGAAGCCCGCCACGGACATCTCCCAGGATATCGCGCCCTGATGTTCAAGAAAGTCCTGATTGCCAACCGCGGGGAAATCGCCCTGCGGGTCATTCGGGCCTGCCGGGAGTTGGGTGTGGAAACCGTGGCGGTCTACAGCGAGGCCGACCGCGAGTCGTTACACGTCCGCTTCGCGGATGATGATGTCTGTATTGGTCCCCCACCCAGTCGCTTGTCCTATCTCCGCATCCCCAACCTGATCGCCGCGGCGGAAATCACCGGAGCCGACGCGATCCACCCCGGGTACGGCTTTCTCGCCGAGAACGCCGAGTTTGCAGATACCTGTAAGGCCTCCAACATCGCCTTCATCGGCCCGACCGGCGATCAGATCCGCCAGATGGGAGACAAGGCGACTGCGAAGCGTCTGGCCCAGGAAGCCGGTGTGCCGACGGTTCCGGGAACTGCAGGCACGGTTCAGGACCTCGACGACGCGCTGAAGCAGGTGGAGAGCATCGGATTCCCGGTCATCATCAAGGCCACGGCGGGCGGCGGTGGCAAGGGAATGCGGGTGGCGCAGGAAGCGGAGCAATTCGCTCAGTCGTTCTCGCTGGCCCAGAACGAGGCTCTGGCGGCGTTCGGAAACGGTGAGGTTTACGTCGAGAAGTATCTGGCGCGGCCCAGGCACGTGGAAATCCAGGTCATGGGCGACCTGCACGGCAACGTGGTCCACTTCGGGGAGCGGGACTGCTCGGTGCAGCGACGGCACCAGAAGCTGATCGAGGAGAGCCCGAGTCCTGTCCTCACTCCTGAGCTCAGGGCCCGCATGGGTGAGGCGGCAATCCGGCTGGCGTCGGCGATCCACTACGCGGGAGCGGGCACCCTCGAGTTCCTGCTTGACGAGGACGGCAGCTTCTACTTCATGGAGATGAACACCCGGATTCAGGTGGAACACCCGGTGACGGAGATGGTTACCAGCTTCGACCTGGTGAAGGAGCAGATCCGGGTGGCGTCAGGCGACCCGGTGAGCTTCCGGGGCGACGGGGCGCGGCTCCGCGGCCACGCCATCGAATGCCGGATCAATGCCGAGGATCCCTATCGTAACTTCCAGCCTTCGCCCGGCGTTATCACCGCCTACCATCCGCCGGGCGGGCCCGGCGTGCGGCTCGATAGCCACATCTACGACGGCTACACCGTCCCACCCTATTACGATTCTCTCCTGGCGAAAGTGATCGTCCATGGCAACGACCGCGAGGAGGCTCTCGCGCGGATGCGCCAGGCACTCGACAGTTTCGTCCTGGAGGGCGTTACGACTACGATTCCCTTTCTCGGCCGGGTTATTCGTCACCCGGACTTCGTGGCCGGCCGGGTTGACACCAAGTTTCTCGAGCGCCAGCCGCAGCTCTTCGATCCTGAGGCATGAAGCTGGACGTTCTGTTTTCCCCGCTCGGCCTCACCCCGGCCGAGGTGCAGGGTCGCACGGTGTTCGTGGTGGACATCCTGCGGCTCTCCACCACAGTCTGCGCGGCCCTACATCACGGCGCCCGCGCAGTCATTCCGGTACCGTCAACCGAAGAAGCCCTGCGCATGGCCCAGACGCTGGGTCCCGGCGAAGTCGTGCTGGCGGGCGAGCGTAACGGTCTCCCCATTCCGGGGTTTGCCCTCGGCAACAGTCCCCGGGAAATGACACCTGAAGCGGTGAAGGGACGTCTCGTAATCATCACGACGACGAACGGCACCGGAGCACTGCTCGCAGTACAGGGGGCGGCCCAGGTCTACTGCGCCGCCGCGGCGAACTTCTCGCTCGCGGCCGCGGCCGCCCGGGAGATCTGGGCCCGGGATCGCGACATGGTCATCCTCTGTGCCGGGCGGGATCACCGCTTTTCGCTCGACGATGCGTACTGCGCGGGACGGCTGGCCTCGGTCGCCCTTGGCGGAGTCCGGCGGCGACAGGGGTTGAACGACGCCGGATTGGCGACGCTGCATCTGGTTCGACGCTACGGTGAGCGTTGGGAACGGCCACTGCTCAGCAGCCGGGCAGGGCGAGAGCTGTCCACGATTGGCTTCAAACACGACGTCCTGGATTGTGCCCGTGCCGATGCCTATCCGGTGCTGGCGCTCTTCCACGAGCGGCGGGTGACTGCCGCCTCCACCTGATGACCGCTGACGCCTCCCGCCACCCCGATCACGATCAGGCCAGACATCTCACCGCGATCGCGGCGCTGGTGCTGGGTGTCTTCCTCGGAATCACCTTGCTGCCCGTGTCCATTACCGGACCGCTCGGGAACTGGGTAGGACACTCGCTGTGGACCTTTCTGGGGATCGGCGCGCTGGGATTTCCGCTGCTCGGCCTCGGCATCGGGCTCGCCGGGTTTGATCGGCTTCCGCGCCTCGACATGAAGCGAGTCGCGGTTCTGGTCGTCGGCTTGAGCGTGGTCGTGCCATTCCTGGTGGGAATCGTCACCCACGTTACGCCGCGCGACTTCGATGGACCCACGCTTCCTGCTCGACTCACCGGATTCGGCCCGGGGATGATCGCGTTCTACTTATATGGCTGGATCGGTCCGGTCGGCGGATTCCTGCTGGGATTCTTCGCGCTCTCGGCGCTCACGATCATGACAATCGCGTGGCACCCGCTGAGCCGGCTCGCGGGTGGCTCCGCCGGAACGCTGACGCCGGTCGCGCGCGGAGGAGAGCCGATTACGACGCCGATCGCCGTCGTAGGGGCGGGTGAGATCGAGGACGACGAACCGGCGATCCTTCCCCCACCCCGCAGGGAGCGCAAACCCAAGAAACCAACGAAGGGTGCCACCGCTCCGCTGCCCGACGCGGGGGATGAAGACGAATTGCCGCCCATCGATCTGCTGGCGCCTCCCGCAGCAAAGGACACCGACGCGGGTGAGGCCCAACTCGATCGGCTGGGCCAGGTCCTGCTCGAGACGCTCAAGACCTTCAAGGTTGACGGGACCATCGCCGGAAGAACCACCGGGCCTGTCGTTACCCAGTTCGAAGTGGTGCCGGCGCCGGGAATAAAGGCCGGTCGCATCGCCTCGCTGGCGGACGATATGGCGATGGCCATGCGGGCGCAGTCTATCCGTGTCGCACCAATCCCGGGCAAGGGAGCTGTCGGAGTCGAAATACCCAACCCGACCGCGCGCATGGTAACGTTGCGGGAACTGCTTGAGGCTCCCGAGTGGGAAATGAGCCGAGCCTCGCTTCCCGTGACTCTGGGGCGCGATCTCGAGGGCAAGCCGATCATCGCCGATCTCGCGAAGATGCCGCATCTCCTGATCGCCGGCGCGACCGGATCGGGCAAGTCCGTCGCTATCAACACCATCATCACGAGCCTGGTGTACCGCTACACCCCGAAGCAGCTGCGTCTCCTGATGGTGGATCCGAAGATGGTGGAGCTGTCGATGTACAACGCTCTTCCCCATCTGAGGCACGCGGTCGTCACCAACAACAACGACGCCGCGCGAGTGCTCAAGTGGGCGGTGTTCGAGATGAGCCGGCGCTACGAGCTGCTGCACGCGAACGGTGCCCGCAATCTTGGGGACTTCAATCGCAAGGTTGAGGAAGGGAAGCCGCTGCGTCATCCAGCCAAACCCAAGCCCACACTGGCCAGCGTCAACGCGGAGCCGACCGACACGCCACCCGAGCCGCCGGCCGAAACAGAGTATCGGGACGGACCGCTTCCCCTCATCGTGATGATCGTGGACGAGCTGGCCGACCTGATGATGACGGTGCAGGGGGAAGTCGAAACCCCGCTCGCCATCCTGGCGCAGAAGGCACGGGCGATCGGAATCCACATCATCCTGGCCACCCAGCGCCCGTCGGTGAACGTTCTCACGGGCCTCATCAAGGCAAACTTTGCGAGCCGCATCGCATTCCGGGTCGCATCCAAGGTGGACAGTCGCACCATCCTGGATCAGAACGGTGCGGAGGCCCTGCTCGGTAATGGCGACATGCTGTTTCTTCCGCCGGGCAAGAGCGAGCCGATGAGGCTCCAGGGTGCCTACATCGCCACCGATGAGACCGAACGGCTCATGCACTGGTTCGAGGAGCGCCGGGAAGCGAGGCGGGCCGCTTCAGCGTTGACCAGCCAGGAGCCGGACATCATCGAACTGGTCCGAGCCCAGGAGCAGGCCGAGGAAGGCGGCGGGCCGCCGCAGTTCGAAGGGGAGCGGGACCCGTTATTCCGGGATGCCGCCGAGGCCTGCGTCCAGAACCAGGGAGGATCCACCTCGTTGCTGCAGCGGAAGCTCAAGATCGGGTACGGGCGCGCAGCGCGGATCATCGACCAGCTCTACGAGGCCGGGATCCTCGGCCCGCCAGACGGGAGCAAGCCCCGTGATGTGCTCATCGGCATCGATCAACTCGACGAATATGCCGGGTAGCGGTCAGCCGTTAGCCGTCAGCCGTCAGCCGTCAGCCGTCAGCCCTCAGCCCTCAGCCCTCAGCCGTTAGCTGTTAGCTGTTAGCTGTTAGGCAGGCGTTAGCGGCTGCTGCTCGTCGTCCACCGTTCGATGCGCCACTCAATCTCCGCCGACCCGGCAAGACTGTAGGTGGCCCCGCCGCGTTCAATTGATTCCCTCCTGCGACAAATTGATGAAGGCAGTGTGCTGCCGTGGCGTAGCTTAGCCCACGATGACGCGCCGCTTCGTTCCAACCCGGGAATGGGAAGACGCCCGCCAGCTCCGCGGACTCGAAGGCGAGCACGCGGCGATGGCATACCTGATCTCCTGCGGCTGGTCCATCGAGGCCCATCGTTTTCGGCTGGGCCGTCATGATGTGGACCTGATCGCCCGACGCGGCCGCGTGGTGGCGTTCATTGAAGTGAAGACTCGACGGGGAACCGAATTCGGCTCACCCGGCTCGGCAGTCGGCTGGCGCAAGCAGGCTGCGATTGCCAAGGTCGCTGAGATCTGGCGAATCCGGTTTGGCCACGCTGGAGATGAGTACCGGTTCGACGTGGTCGAGGTATCCGAGGAGAGCGGTGCTCCTCCGGAGATCAATCACATCGAGGATGCTTGGCGGCGCCTTCGATAACCTAGTGGATCAAAATGAGCCACAAATTAACCCTTGATTCGGGTAATATTCGGCTGTAGATTGGTGTCTAGTAAATCAGTGACTCAAAATCAACCATTTTAAGACCCGGAGCCAGACATGGCCGCAGAAGAGCACAAACTCGACGCCGATCGCCGCAAGGCGCTCAATCTGGCTATCTCCCAAATCGAAAAGCAGTTGGGAAAGGGCTCCATCATGCGGATGGGCTCAGAGTCGCCCCGGGTAAGGGTCTCGGCGATTCCGACCGGCGCCATCAACCTGGATGCCGCGATCGGAATCGGCGGAGTGCCTCGCGGCCGCATCACCGAGATCTACGGGCCTGAGTCCTCGGGCAAGACCACCCTCACGCTCCACATCGCGGCCAATGTGCAGCGGGCTGGCGGAGTCGCGGCCTACGTCGACGCCGAGCACGCGCTGGATGTGGAGTACGCCAAGAAGCTCGGGGTCGACGTGGAGAATCTCCTGGTGTCGCAACCCGATACCGGCGAGCAGGCCCTCGAGGTTGTGGAGATCCTGGTCCGCTCGGGAGCGGTGGATCTCGTGGTGATCGACTCGGTCGCGGCTCTGGTGCCCAAGGCCGAGATCGAGGGTGAGATGGGCGATAGTCACATGGGGCTCCAGGCCCGGCTCATGAGCCAGGCCCTCCGCAAGCTGGCCGGCGCCATCAACCGCTCCAACTGCGCCGTGGTGTTCATCAACCAGCTGCGGGAAAAGATCGGTGTCATGTTCGGCAACCCCGAGACCACCACGGGAGGGAAGGCGCTCAAGTTCTACGCCTCGCTCCGGCTCGACATTCGTCGTGTGGGTCCGGTGAAGGAGCGGGAGATCGTGATCGGCAATCACGTCCGGGTGAAGGTGGTGAAGAACAAGGTGGCGCCGCCGTTCAAGCAGGCGGAGTTCGACGTGATGTTCGACGAAGGCATCAGCCATGCCTCGCTGGTGGTGGATATCGCGGCCGAGGCCGGGATCATCCAGAAGTCTGGAGCGTGGTACTCCTATGGTGATCAGCGGATCGGCCAGGGTCGGGAGAATGCCAAGCTGTTTCTTAAGGACAATCCCGCCCTCATGGCCGAGGTCGAGCAGAAGGTGAAGGACTCGCTCGGCGTGAAGGGAACCACCGTGGTCGGAGTCGGGGCTGAAGAGGATGAGTAGAACCATCACGGGACTGGACCCGGACCCGGCGCGTGCCGGTTTCGTCCGGGTTCAGCTGGATGGAGCGCCGTACTGCAGCCTTCCGGTCACCCGGATCGCCGCCGCGGGGTTTACCGCTGGAGATGCGCTCGATGCCAGGGGAGTTCGCGAGCTGAACCAGGCTGCGGACGAGGAGGCGGCCTATCGGACTCTGCTTCGGACCCTGGAGCGGCGGTCCTTCGCGGTCGCCGAACTGCGCCGTACCCTGGTGCGAAAGGGTCACCCGAAGGATGCGGTCGAGGCGGCGCTTGCCCGGGGAGTGCGGGCCGGGTTGCTTGATGACGCCGCCTTCGCTGTCAGGTTCGTTCAGTCGCGCACGGAGCGGGGTCGCGGGCCTCTCCGGATCCGGCGAGATCTGCTGGCATTGGGGGTGGATACGGTCGTCGTCGAGAGAGCGCTTGACGCGGCCTTGCCCCCTGATCACGATCCCCAACTTGCGGCCGAGGCGCTGGCCAGGAAACGCCTCTCCCAACTCCATGGTTTGTCCCCTTCGGTCCAGCTGCGCCGGGTGACGGCGTATCTCGGACGTCGAGGATTCAGCGGCAGGGCTGTCACTGAGATGGTGAGGCGAACTATTCAGGAGCGGGAGGTATAGCCGTCAGCCGTCAGCCATCAGAGGAACCGTAGGCCATTAGCCGTAGGTCATCAGCAAGCCTGAGTGTGGTCCCCTCCCCCTCACGCCTCTGCGTATGGCCTGCGGCTTATGGCTTTAGGCTTATGGCTTAAGGCTCCTGCCTTCCTGTATATTCCTCCAATGCAATCCAGTCAGATCCGACGTCTGTTCCTCGACTTTTTCGTCGCCCAGGGGCACCGAGAGGTGCCTTCTTCGTCACTGGTTCCGGCCGACGATCCGACGTTGCTCTTCACCAACGCCGGCATGGTGCAGTTCAAGCGGACGTTCCTGGGACAGGAGCGTCGCGATTATCTGCGGGCTACGACCTGCCAGAAGTGCGTGCGTGCCGGAGGCAAACACAACGATCTCGAGCAGGTGGGGCACACCAAGCGGCACCACACTTTCTTCGAGATGCTGGGCAACTTCTCCTTCGGCGACTACTTCAAGCGTGAGGCGATCGCGTTCGCCTGGGAGTTCGTGACCGGGGCGAAATATCTCGGGCTGGCTCCCGACCGGTTGCGGGTCACCGTGCACGAGACCGACGATGAGGCGCGCGCCCTCTGGCGCGAGGTGGCCGGGCTTCCCGATGACCGGATCTATGGTCTGGGGGACAAGGACAACTTCTGGCAGATGGGGGACACCGGTCCTTGCGGTCCCTGCTCGGAGATCTATGTCGACCTCGAGTGGAATGAGTCCCACAAGGGAGCGAGCACCGCCGTGATCCCCAAGGCGGAATTCGAAGAACAGGCCGAGGCGGGGCGCTTCCTCGAGATCTGGAATTTGGTGTTCATGCAGTTCGATCGCTCCGCGGACGGCAAGCTGACCCCGTTGCCGCGCCCTTCGGTTGATACCGGCGCCGGCCTCGAGCGCATCGCCGCGGTGATGCAGGGCGAGGATTCGAATTTTCACACCGATCTTTTCCTGCCGCTGATTCACCGGGTCGAACAACTCGTCGGGCAGCCCTATGACCGGGGACCCGCGGGTGCCTCATTCCGGGTCCTCGCCGACCACGCGCGGGCGGTGACCTTCCTGCTGGGAGACGACTGCTTCCCGAGCAACGAGGGAAGGGGGTACGTGCTGCGCCGGATTCTTCGTCGCGCGGTTCGCCATGCATGGCTCCTGGGGCGTCGGGAACCCACGCTCACCCCACTCACTGATGTCGTCGTTCACGAAATGGGAGAGGCGTATCCCGCACTCCGGGCCAAGGCGGGCCAGATCCGTCAGTGGACCATGATGGAGGAGGAGCGGTTCCTCGAAACCATCGAAGGCGGGCTCACCAGGTTGGATTCTCTGCTAGGGTCCGGGGCAACCGTGATCCCCGGCGAAGAGGTCTTCAAGCTCTATGACACCTTCGGATTCCCCCTCGATCTCACGATGCTCATCGCGGAAGAGCGGGGGGCGTCGGTAGATGTCGCCGGATTCGAGACGGCGCTGAACAAGCAGCGCCAGCGCTCTCGCGACGCCCGGGCGACCCAGCAGGGCGGAGGCCCGGCGGTGCATGTGGATCGACCGGGCGAGTGGCGTGAGCTGAGGCCGGATACCCAGCAGTTCGTAGGGTACGAGTCGGACGACGTGGAGACCGAGCTGCTCGCCTTCCGCCAGGAGAGCGGGAGAGTCGAGGTACTATTACGGGAGAATCCTTTCTACGTGGAGTCCGGCGGACAGGTCAGCGATACCGGAATCGTAGAGGGGCAGGGGTGGGACCTTCCGGTTGACCAGGTGCGTAAGGACCCCAGGGGGACAGTCATTAGCGGGACCTTCGGTCAGGAGTTCGAGCCGACCTCCAGCCGCGCCAGGGTTGACGCACTCCGCCGCCGCAACATAGAAAGAAACCACAGCGCCACTCACCTGGTTCACGCAGCGCTGCGCAGGTATCTCGGAACCCACGTCCGGCAGCAGGGTTCTCTGGTGGACGAGAATCACCTCCGGTTCGACTTCTCCCATCACGGGCCGATCAATCAGGATATGCTGCAGACCATCGAGCGGGAGGTGAACGCCCGGATCTGGGACAACGTCCCCGTGACCACGCGGCGCATGGCCTATCCCGACGCGCTGGCTTTGGGGGCGATGGCTCTCTTTTCAGAGAAGTACGGGGATGTCGTGCGAGTCGTCTTCATGGGAGACTCCTCCATCGAACTTTGCGGCGGGACTCACGTTCGGAGCACCGGACAGGTTGGACTCTTCCAGTTCCGGGCTCAGGGGGGAGTCGCCGCGGGTGTACGCCGGATTGAGGCGGTTACCGGTCCTGAGGCGTATATGATGGTTGAGGCGCTCCAGTCACAGCTCGACCAAGCCGCGAAGGCGCTGAAGGCGCAGCCGGAGCACCTGGTGCGGAAGCTCGAGCAACTGGTCGAGGAACGTGAACGCCTCGCTGCCCGGGTTGCCGAAATGGTGAAGGGAGGCGGTGCGGCCACTCCACAAGGGAAGACGCTCGCAATCAACGGAGTGACCGTGACCCTGGCGGACAGCGCTGCCGAGAATCGCGATGAGATTGCAGCGATGGCCGATGCGTTTCGCAGCGGGAAGACTCGCGCGGCTCTGATTCTGTTCGGCACCGGAGAACGGGCGGCGGTCCATGTGGCCCTGACCGATGACCTGGTAAAGGCGGGACGCAAGGCGGGAGACCTGGTCAGCCGGATCGCGGCGGTGGGCGGTGGAAAGGGTGGGGGAAGACCGCACTTCGCCTCGGGGAGCCTGGGTGACGGGTCGCGGCTCGCCGCCGCGCGCGACGCGGCCGGCTCTATTGTTCAGACCTGGTTGGAGGGATCGTGAGTCTGCGCTCCTGGCTCGAGGCGCGAACCAGCCAGGCCCCGGTTCCCCTGCGCGAACGGGTGTTGGAGCACGCGCTCACGCCACCCGGAACCGGATCCTATGCCGAGCACCTGGGCCTCACAGCGCAGGAGCTGCTGAGCAAGGTTGAGGAACATCCGGGCGACCGATCGGTCGCCCTCGATCTCCTCGCCGCCGATGCGCTGATCACGCTCGCCCTGTTGGCCCGGGCCGAGGATGCGCCCGAGCGGCTCGCGGAGTTTGCGACGGAACTGCTTACGGTAGATCGCGGGGGCTGAGTGATCGATCTGCATTGCCACCTGATGCCCGGAGTGGACGATGGGTCGCGCTCGGTTCACCAGTCGCTAGGCGTTCTGGAGGAGTTACAGCGCCAGGGCCTCACCCATGTGTGCCTGACTCCGCATGTCTTTGCCAGCAAGGCAGGAGATGGAGTACCCGAAATGCACGACCGGGCCTTCGAGGCGCTGGCGCCGCACGTCCCTTACGGCATCAAGCTGCTGCGCGGCGCCGAGGTGATGATGGACAAGCCGCTGCCCAACGTGGTGGCCGAGCGGCGCGACCTCACTATCAACCGCACCCGCTACATCCTGATCGAATTCCCGCGGCTAGTCACGGCACAAACCGTGGCGCAGGCGATCGCCGGGGTGACGGGGATCGGACTCATTCCACTGGTGGCACATCCCGAACGCTACTCCTGTTGCACGCCCACATTGGTGAGCCGGTGGAAGGCGGCCGGCGCCGTGATGCAGGTGGACGCGACCACCCTCTTCATGCCTCGCACGCGGGGGGAACGCGCGCGGGCCCTGGTCGCCGACGGTCTGGCCGATATTCTCGCGGCCGACAACCACGGAGACGAGCGCAGTGTCGCCATCGCGTTCGAGGCGCTCAAGGACCAGCATGGATTCATGCAGGGTGAGCTGCTCGTGACCCGAAATCCCAAGGCGATCATCTCCGACGGCCACGTCGAGCCGGTCCCACCGCTCGCCGTCAAGGTTTCATTGCTCGAACGCCTGCGCACGCTCTTCGAACGCGAAGGTTCGTGAGCGCCGACCGGGCTGCTCAGTCGCTGCGTGCCCTCGGGGCACTCGCCGAGCGTTGCGCGTCACTCGCCCCGCAAATCGAACGAATCGCCCGGCGGTATTCCGAGACTCTGCGACGGGGCGGCACGCTCTTCTTCGCCGGGAACGGGGGCAGCGCCGCGGATGCGCAGCATATCGCGGCGGAATACGTCGTCCGCCATCAGCAGAAACGGCCAGGTCTCGCGGCCCTCGCTCTGACGACCGACACCTCTCTCCTCACGGCCGCCTCCAACGACATGGGTTTCGAGGAGGTATTCGCCCGCCAGGTCGAGACTCTCTGCCGGCCGTCCGACCTCCTCGTTCTCCATAGCACGAGCGGACAAAGCCCCAATCTTCTTGCGGCCGCCCGTGCGGCGCGGAAGCGCGGCGTTGCCATCGTTGCCCTGCTCGGGCGGGACGGCGGCGGTCTCATGGAGATCGTGGACGAGGCCCTCGTCGTGCCTTCCTCCGAAACCGGCCGGATTCAGGAAATGCACCTCGCGATCGAGCACGTGGTGTGTGAGTTGGTTGAGGGGGAGCTTGGGGTGGGGGCCAAGTGAAGAGGTGAAAGGATGAGGACTGAGGAAGTACCGGGTACCGAGGAATAGGGGGGACGAGGCATGATTGACCTGCGCAATCGTACCGCACTCGTGACCGGTGGATCCCGGGGGATCGGGCGCGCGACGGCGTTGCTGCTGGCGCAGGCGGGGGCGGATGTCGGCATCACCTATCTGACGAGGGCTGAAGATGCCGAGAAGGTCGTGGCCGAGATCCGAGCCCTGGGGCGACAAAGTTTTGCGGCGGGTGGCCATCTGGGAGATCCGGCGAAGGTGGAAAAGATCTTCCAAACAGTGAAGCAAGAGTTCGGCCGTCTCGACCTATTCATCGGCAACGCCGGGATCTGGCCCGAGGAGGATGTGCCGCTTCAGCAAATGGAATATCGACGCTGGCGGGGCACACTCGGTGCCAACCTCGACGCCATCTTCCTCACCACGAAGGCCGCGCTGGCTCTGATGCCGCCGGGAGGTCGGGTCGTTCTGGTTGGCAGCACCGCGGGCCAGCGCGGCGAGGCGATGCACGCGGACTACGCCGCCACCAAAGGGGCGATGATCTCGCTGGTCAAGTCGCTCTGCATCGAGTGCGCGCCGGGTATCACGGTCAACTGTGTGGCTCCGGGCTGGGTCGATACCGAGATGAGCGAACCCGCCTTCGGCGGCGGAGGCCGGGAGCGGATCGCCCAGACCATTCCGCTGCAGCGCGTCGCTTCGGCCGAGGACATCGCCGGGCCCATCCTGTTCCTCTGCTCGGATCTGGCGCGGCACGTGACGGGCGAGATCCTGAATGTGAATGGGGGGAGCGTGCTTTGCGGGTAATTGAAAATTGCAAATTGAAAATTGAGAATTGAAAGGCAGTGTTCGAGTCTCTACCCTCAATCTGCAATTATCAATTTTCAATTTTCAATCCTCATGATCCACCTCATCTTCACCGGCGGCACGATCTCGATGCAGCGCGATGCTGCAGCCGGCGGCAAGATCCCAAGTCTCGATGGCAAGGCCCTGGTGAACATGGCGCCGGGGCTCCGGGAGCTGGCGCCGATCAAGATCGATGATTGGGGACGCCACCCGGCCTGTCATATGGATCAGGCCAAGCTCTGGGAACTGCGGGAACATGTGCGCAGTGTCGCTACGGCCTCCAGAGCCTCAACACTTCCTTCCGGCATCGTCATCACTCACGGCACTGACACGATCGAGGAAACCGGATACCTCCTTGCTCGGACCCTCGACCTGGAGCTGCCGGTGGTGATCACCGGAGCGATGCGGACGTCGGGCGATCCCGGCTGGGATGGCCCGGGCAATCTCACCGATGCCGTCCGGGTCGCCACGGACCCCGGAAGCAGGAACCGCGGCGTGATGGTTGCCTTTGCCGGTCAGGTGTTCGCGGCGCACCAGGCCGTGAAGACTCACACCAGCGATCTCGATGCTTTCTCGGCGCCGCATGCCGCGGCGTTGGGGACCGTCTCCGCAGCCGGGGTTCATTTTCAAGTCCCGGGTGCCAAGCCCGCGGCGCTGACTCCGTCCGGACTTTCGGCGCGGGTCGCGATGATTCCGGTGATCACCGGCGACAATGGCGAGATCCTCGATCGTGCGCTGTCTTTTTTTGACGGTGTCGTCGTCGTGGGCTACGGAACCGGAAACTGCCCGCCGGGCATCATCCCCGCCGTCCGACGCTGGCTCGATGCCGGGAAGCCCGTGGTGCTGGCCAGTCGCTGTGTCCGGGGCGAGGTGAGCGCGACCTATGCATTCCCGGGAGCCGGCGGGGACCTTATTCGGCTGGGAGTCGTGCCGGCCGGCCCTCGGGCTCCCTCCCAGGCGCGGATGGAGCTGGCGATTTGCCTTTCGGCGGGCTTGGCGTATGGGACAGAGGGAGTAGGTGGTAGGGTGTAGGGAGTAGGGCGAAGGCTTGCAGATCTTTCCTCTCGCCCTACACCCCACTCCCCACACCCCACTCCCTACTTCCTACTCCCTCTGTCCCATCCGCCATCCACTCTTACTTTTCTCCCATGCATTTCCCTGATCGCCTCGAAATCCCCGAAGATGTCCTGGAAATCGCCGAGACGTTGCACGCCGCCGGTCATGAGGCGTGGTGTGTCGGCGGCGCCATCCGGGACACGCTGTTGGGCGAGGTGAACACCGACTACGACGTGGCGACTTCGGCGACACCCGAGGTCGTCAAGAAGCTGTTTGAGCACACCGTCCCGGTGGGAGAGCGGTTTGGCACGGTGGCGGTGCGGACTCGCCGGCGTCATCACGAAGTCACCACGTTCCGCAAAGATGTTTCGACCGACGGTCGGCACGCGGTGGTGGAATACGGGGCATCGCTCGACGAGGACCTCGCCCGGCGCGATTTCACCATCAACGCGATTGCTTATGAGCCGCTCCGGCACGAGTGGCGGGACCGGTTCGGCGGCCTGGCCGATCTCGAGGCCGGAGTGATCCGTGCTGTAGGCGTGCCGCTCGAGCGCTTTCGGGAAGACTACCTGCGGATCCTCCGTGGGATTCGTTTCGCCGCCCGTTTCGAGTTCGCCATCGATCCAGCAACCTGGGAAGCGGCTCGAGAGGCAACGCCCGGCCTGGCTCAGCTCTCCGCTGAACGAGTGCGGGAAGAGTGGTACAAAGGACTGCGTGGCTCGCGCTCGATCAAGCGCCTGGTTGAGCTATGGTGGGACAGCGGAGCTGCGGCGGTCCTGCTGCCGGAGTTGCTTAAAGAGGGTTCTGAACTCTCGGCCTCGCCCGATACGGCTCCAGAGAATCCGCTGCTTCGCCGGCACGAGCTGGTGGGTCGGATGGGCCAACAGGCGGCTTCGCTGGCCAACCGTGCCGAAGACCGGGGCACGATGGTCCGCCAGGACCCCGTGCTCCTTACCACGATGCTCTGTCTCGATCCGGTCGGCGTGCTGGTGCGGCTCAAGGCCTCGGGCTCCGATATCGCGCGGGCTGCCGCGGTGTTGTCCGGTCCCGCGGAGCCACCCTCCCTCAGTGTGACTGCGGTGCGACGCTGGATGGCCGCGGTCGGAGATGCCGCCGATGATCTGACCGCGATCTGGCATATGCGCAACGGCGTCGAGCCTCTCTGGGAGCCTGTCATGCGAGGGATTCGCGAGCGGGGCGAGCCGCTCACCCGGCGAATGCTGGCGGTCAGTGGCGGCGATCTTCAGGCTGTCGGCATCGCCCCGGGTCCGTCAATGGGCCATGTCCTTGACCGCCTGCTGGCGCTTGTCGTGGACGATCCCTCTCAGAACACCCGCGAAGCCCTGCTGACCCACGCCCGGAAACTCGCGTGAACGCACTTTATTTCGCGTTGGTTGCCGCGGCGGCGAACGTCGTCGGTGCCCTGGCGGTGGTGCGCCACGAGCGGCGCAGTCTCACCGTCATCGAGACCTTCATGGCGTTCGGGGCCGGTTTCATGCTCGCGGTGGCACTGGTCGAAGTGGCCCCGGAGGCATGGGCTCGCGGTGGCCAGGCCCCGCTCTACATGCTTCTCGGCTACCTGGCGGTCCATTTCACGCAGCACGCTTTCGTTCCCCATTTTCACTTTGGTGAAGAGACCCACCGCGTCTCGGCGGGAGCCGGTCTCACCGCGCTGATCGGGCTCCTGCTCCACACCTTCTTCGACGGCGTTGCGATCGCCAGCGGCTTTGCCGTCTCGAGCGAACTGGGTCTACTCCTCTTCCTGGCGGTGTTCCTGCACAAACTCCCCGAGGGGGTTGCCATGGCCAGTGTCGCGCTCGCGAGCGGTCAGGGACGTCGCCGCGCCTTGCTGGCAGCCGGAGCGTTGGGGATCGCAACGATCGTGGGAGTCGTGCTGACCGACACGCTGGCACCGCTTCAGGCTCACGGTCTCGCCCTCTCCGCGGGTGTTACCATCTACGTCGCCGCCTCCAACCTGGTGCCGGAGATCCAGGGTCAGCATGGCTGGCGGATGCCGTTGGCTCTACTGGGAGGGGCGGTTGCGTTCTTCCTGAGCAAGATCGCCGTGGAGGCAGGGATGCGGTGAGAGGGGAGACGGGAGACGGGAGACGGAAGACGGAAGACGGGAGAAAAGAAGAAGGGAGAGGGGGAGGCGGTCCAGATTACCTTTCAAGCATGAGTCAGTCGTCGCTGTTCACGCTGCCGGAGCCGCTGGCCGCTCGGATGCGCCCGCGCACTCTGGAGGAATGTGTCGGGCAGGAGCATCTGCTGGCGCCGGGGCGTCCGCTCGGCGATGCCATCAGGCGTGGTGATGTCGGCAGCTGCATCTTCTGGGGGCCACCCGGCAGCGGCAAGACGACGATCGCGCGCCTGATCGCCCAGTACACCGACCGCGAATTCGTGGAGTTTAGCGCTGTAGTAGACGGAATTCCCCGGGTCCGGGAAATCGTCAAGGAAGCCGATTCGCGCCGCTCGTTGGGTCGCGGGACGGTGCTCTTCTGCGATGAGATCCACCGCTTCAACCGGGCGCAGCAGGATGCTTTCCTCCCCCACGTCGAGCGCGCCACGGTCACCCTGATCGGCGCCACCACTGAAAATCCAAGCTTCGAACTGAACGGCTCGCTGCTCAGCCGCTGCACGGTCTATGTCCTCCAGTCGCTCACGCCGGCGGCCATTTTCACGGTGCTCCAGCGGACGCTGGAGGATTCCGAGCGGGGACTGGGTCAGCTCGACCTCAAGGTACCGGACGACGCGCTCGAACTGCTGGCTGAGCAGGCGGACGGTGACGCGCGCCGGGCGCTGGCGGCGTTGGAGCTGGCCGCTCAGCAGGCTGGACCTCGAGGAACTATCAGTCGAGAAGCGATGGCCGAAGCGCTTGCCCGCCGCATCGCGGTCTACGACAAGGGTCGGGAAGAGCATTTCAACATGCTCTCCGCGTACCACAAGTCTCTCAGGGGGAGCGATCCGCAGGGTGCGTTGTACTGGATGGCCCGCATGCTGGAAGGCGGGGAAGACCCCATGACGATCTTCCGGAGAGCGATTGCCATGGCAGCGGAAGACGTCGGCCTGGCGGATCCCGATGCTCTGCGCCTCGCGATCGCAGCACGCGACGCGTACCACATGCTGGGGGCGCCTGAGGGATACCTGCCCCTGGCGGAGATGACCATCTACCTCGCCACGGCGCCGAAATCCAACCGGACTGTAGTGGCACTCCAGGCGGCCCTCGATGCCGCGCGGGAAACACCCGCGGCACCGGTCCCGATGCACATTCGCAACGCGCCGACCGGCCTGATGAAGCAGCTAGGGTACGGGGCCGGCTACCAATACGCCCACGATTCACCGACCGGGTTCATCCCCCAGGAATACCTTCCAGACGTGCTGAAGGGTCGGCTGTTCTACGAGCCGCACTCGGTAGGATTCGAGAAGCGCATCCGGGAGCGGATGGATTACTGGGACCAGCAGCGGGAGCGCGATGCCAGCATTCTCAAACGAGGAGGGGAACCAGAGCCATGAGACCCGGAACTAACTTCAGTTTGACCCTCATCACCCTGCTGCTCGCTGCTTGCGGCGGTGGCGGTGTTTCTCCGTCCAGTTTTCTTCAGCCTCAGGTCGATCTCCGCCAGGTCAAGCTCCGCTCGGCGGGAATCACCGGTGGTACTCTGGATGCTCAGCTTGCCATTGCCAACCCGAATCACCTCGAGGTCAAGGGCGCCAAGCTTACGGCCGGGCTGGATCTCTCGGGCCAGCACTTCGGTGACCTAGCCACCTCCGATGCTTTTACGCTCACGAAGGAAGACACCACGCTCATCACGCTCCCATTGACGTTCAAGTGGGCCGACATGGCCTCGGCTGCCAAGAACGTCCTCGGCTACGGCAAGGTGGACTACCATCTGGCGGGCACCATGTCGGTGACGACGCCAGTGACGATCGACGTGCCCTTCACAAAGGACGGGACGGTTTCGGTGGTTCAATGATCGAGATCCAGGCGCCAATCGAGCGCGCCATTCTGGTGGGCGCGCCGCGGAAGGGCTCACCGGACGCACAGAATGTCACCGAACATCTGGATGAGCTGGCACGCCTCGCCGATACGGCAGGGGCCGACGTCGTGGGCCGCCTGACCCAGCAGGTTCCCTCTCCCCATCCGGCAACGCTGATCGGAGAGGGCAAGGTAGAGGAGCTACGTGCCCTGGTCGAGGAACGGGGTGCAACGCTGGTGATCTTCGACGAAGAGCTCTCGCCAGTGCAGGGTGCCAACCTGGAGCGAGAGCTTTCCCGGCGCGTCATGGACCGGGCCGAGCTTATCCTCGACATCTTCTCGACCCGGGCCCGCTCGCATGAGGCCAAGCTGCAGGTGGAGCTGGCTCAGCTCGAGTACCTGCTGCCTCGCCTCACGCGGATGTGGACTCACCTTTCGCGTATTCGAGGCGGTATCGGGCTTCGCGGTCCGGGCGAAACCCAGCTCGAAACCGACCGCCGGATCATCCGGCGCAAGATCCAGAGTCTCCGGGCCAAGCTTCGCGAGGTCGAACGGCACCGGGCGGTGCTGCGCGCCGGTCGCCAACCGCTTCTGAACGCTGCTCTGGTGGGCTACACCAATGCGGGCAAGTCGAGCATTCTCCGGATGCTGACCGGAGAGAACGAGATTTTTGTGGAGGACCGGCTCTTCGCGACACTCGATACCCTCACCCGCGAGGTGGATCTCGGAGCGGGATCAAGGGCGCGGGTCTCCGATACCGTAGGCTTCATCCGGAAACTGCCCCACCACCTGGTCGCGAGCTTCCGTGCCACCCTCGAAGAGGTCCGAGAGGCCGATGTGCTGCTCCACGTGGTTGACGCCAGTCATCCGGGATGGGATGAGCAGTATCGGATCGTCGAGCAGGTGCTCGTCGAGATCGGCATCGAGGACCGTCCAGTGGTACCGGTGTTCAACAAGATGGATTCGGTCCGGGACCCAGCCGCGCTCACGACCAGGGTTAAGGAGTTGTATCCCGACGCGGTCCTGACCAGTACGATGCGCATCGATGGGCTGGAACCCCTGAAGGCTGCGCTCCGCGCGCGGGAGCAGGAAATCCGGCCGCCTGTGACGGTGCGGTTGCCGATGTCCGACGGAGCCAGGTTGGCGGCGCTATACCGTCATGGCGAAGTGCTGGGCCTTGCCGCTTCAGGGGACCAGAACGAGATCACGGTGCGACTCGACGGATGGCGGGTGGAGCAACTGCGGAAGGAAGGGGTGGAGGTGGTGGTGAGTCGTCCGCGGAGGCGGAGGGCGGGAGCGGAGTAGAAGTACAAGCAAGAAGGACTGAAGACTGAGCGTAGTCTGAAGTCGAGAGTCAGGAGTCAACAGACTCATGACCCATGACTCACGACCCCTCAGTCCTCAGTCCTTTCTACTCTGCTCCTACTCCGCCTTAGCGCTCAACACCTGCTCCAGCAGCAGCCACCGGTTCATCCCCGCAAACTTCTGGTGCATCTTGGTCATGGGCGGCCCGCCGGCGGCGGCTTCTTCCTCGAGCTGTAGATCGGCCAGGGCATCGAGACCCTGAGTCAGGAACTTGCGCAGTCCTTTCTCCAGCGCGAGCCCGGCGGTCCGGAAGTTGAAGAGGGTAGAGAACTGCAGCGTGAACCCCAGATCCGCCAGCTGCTGGTTGGTGATCAGGGTGCCTGACTGCTTCGCTTTCCCGAAATAGAGTGACGGCGAAAGGTTGAAGCCCAGCATCTGGTCGGGGTAGTACTTGTGCACGCCCTCGCTGAAGGCCTGGGGCTGGTCCAGCTCCGTGTTATTGAACTCCGGCCAAACGACGTCGCAGCCCAGCTCGGCCGCTTCCCAGGCATCCTCCACCGCCATTTGAACCCCGCCCGACGACTGGCCAGGAAGTGCTCCGTCGATCGAGTCGGTGCGCGCAATGATGACGAGATCGATGCCGGTGGCCTGGCAGGCGGCCTTGATGGCCTTGAGCTTGGCGATCCAGTCGGCGCGAGGGACCAGCACCTTGTCTCGTTTCGCCTTTCCGACGTTGACGATGTGACCGCAGGTGCGATTGGCGGGGTCCTGGTTTTCCAGGTGCACACCGGCCGCGCGGGCCCGGATGAGTTCCGTGGCGAGCGAGAAGGTCTGAGTCGGCCCGCCGAACCCGGCTTCCATGTCCACGAACATCGGCGGCACGGACAATAGCTCGCGGCCTTCGGTGTCGTAGTAGTGCGTGTGGCGCGCCCCTTCGATCCCCTTCCACATCTCCTGAACCAGTTCCACCATCTGGTGGGAGTGGTACACGCCGATGTCGGGGAACATGTTTTTGGTGGCGGCGAGCTGCCAGCCACTTCCGTAGAGCGCCTTGAAGCCCAATCGGGTCATCAGGGCGGCAGTGTAAGCGTCGTAAGCGCCGGCGGTGTGGACGTAGGACTTGCGGGCGCGGGCTTCGTGTAACAGCCGCCGGAGCTTGGCACTGGGCTGCTCCTGCTCGGGCGGAGCCAGCAACCGCGCCACCTCGGCCTTAGGGTAGACGGCGTTCTTGTTGGCTGGGGGTGTCGCAGTAGCCATGGACTCTCTCTCCCTCGGAAGACTCGACGATGAGGCCGTCAGACTTGGGTACGCCCGTTGAGCCAGAAGCGTGCCCGGGCGGGCCCACCTCTTGCCACAGCCCCAGTATACGGCCGGATCGGGGCTGCCGAACGGCATGTTATAATTATCAAATGTGAAATCTTTCACAAGAGGGCACCCGCCCCCGGCGGGCTTATCGGCCTCGCCTCCCCACCAGCGCCAGTCGCGAAGGGGATCGCGGACTGGTGGAAGCCCTTGGCACTAGGCTAGTTTCACCCACTTGGCCTCCCCTGGGGTGGCCATTCATTCACCGAGGAAGCGAAAGCCATGGCAGGCAGTCTGGATCAGTTACGGGAGTTGGTGGCCAGCGGGAAGGCGGTCACCGGGATCATCGGTCAGGGGTACGTCGGTCTCCCCCTGGCGGTCGAGTTCGCCCGGAGCGGGTTCCGGACTATTGGCTTTGATATCAGCAGCGCAGTTGTAGATGGGATCAACGCCGGGAACAGCCACGTCGAGGACGTGTCCGGCGAGGTGCTCGGCGGATTCGTGAAGAAAGGCTTGATCACAGCGACCACCGACTTCTCTCGGCTGGCCGAGTGCGACGCCATCTCGATCTGTGTCCCCACTCCGCTCAACAAGACCAAGGATCCCGACCTCTCCTACGTAGTCAGTGCCGCCGAGGCCGTACGCCGGACCCTGCGCCCCGGTCAGCTCATCATTCTGGAAAGCACGACGTACCCGGGGACTACCCGCGAAGTGGTGCTCCCGATCCTGGAGCAGTCGGGGTTAGTGGTTGGGAAGGACTTTACGCTGTGCTTCAGCCCCGAGCGGGTGGATCCGGGTAACCCGACGTGGCAGACGCGCAACACTCCAAAGGTCATCGGCGGCATAACTCCGATCTGCGGTGAGTTGGGCCTCGCGCTCTACCGGAAGGTGTTCGACACGATGGTACCGGTCGAAAGCCCCGAGGCCGCCGAGCTGGTCAAGGTCTACGAAAACACGTTCCGGCTGATCAACATCGCCCTGGTGAATGAGCTGGCTCAGGCATGCGACCGGCTCGGACTGGATGTGTGGGGCGTGATCGATGCCGCGGCGACCAAGCCGTTCGGGTTCATGAAATTCACCCCGGGCCCGGGCCTGGGCGGCCACTGTATCCCGCTCGATCCTCATTACCTGTCGTGGAAGATGCGCACGCTGTCTTTCAAGACCCGGATGATCGAGCTGGCCAGTGAGATCAACGCCGAGATGCCGGCCTACGTGGTGCGCAAGGTGTCCGACGCGCTCAATGACCGCGAGACCTCGCTCAAGGGCAGCAAGGTGCTGATCCTCGGCGTGGCCTACAAGAAGAACATTGGTGACCTGCGGGAAAGCCCCGCGCTGGACATCATCCGGCTGCTCCAGGAGAAGGGCGCCAAGGTGAGCTATCACGATCCGTACGTTCCGATGATCGAGGACGATGGACATACTCCGCTCAAGGAACTTCCGATGCGGAGCGTTCCGCTCACCGACCAGCAGCTGCAGACGGTTGACCTGGCCTTGATCGTGACCGATCACAAAGACGTGGACTACGGCCGGGTATTGTCGCTCGCTCCGCTCGTGGTCGACACGCGGGGTGTGATCCGCACCAACGGCAACGGCAAGCTCGTCGGGCTCTCGGGGACGCCGAGCGCGAGTTTCGTCGCCTAGCCTCTCTCCTTCCGGCGATAGCAACGCCATGAAGCAGGTCCTGCTTTCGGGACAAGGTCAGGTAGAGGTCTTCGACGTGCCGGTACCGCTCCGCGGTCCCGGAGGCGTGCTGGTCCGCACCACATACTCCCTCATCAGCAGCGGCACTGAAGGCGCGGCAGTGGCCTCGCGGCCCGGATGGCTCGGCGTGCTGGAGAAGGCACGCCGTTCTCCTGCCCGGGTAGAGCAGGTGTGGCGGCTGGCGAAAACCCAGGGTGTGGGGCCCACGTGGGACCTGCTGCGCAACAAACTCGCCGACTACACCCCGCTGGGTTACAGCGCGGTGGGGGAGATCATCGAGGTCGACGATCCCGCCGGGCCTTTCCGGGTGGGGCAGACCCTCGCCTGCGTCGGTGGCGGAGTAGCCAACCACGCGGAGTATCTCGCAGTACCGCAGAATCTCGCCCTTCCTGTGCCAGCGGGCGTTCCCCCGGAGCAGGCTGCCTTCGGTGCGATCGGTTGCATTGCGATGCAGGGTATCCGTCGGCTCGAGGCCGAGCCGGGTGAATGGATCGGGGTGATCGGCCTGGGGCTCATCGGACAGGTCACCGTTCGTTTGTTGCGCGCGATGGGCTACGAAGTCTGCGCGACCGATCTGGTCGAAAATCGCGTCGCGCTGGCGGCCGGGGCGGGGTGCGAGGCATGGGCCATGGGTGCGGTGGACGGAGTGCGGCGGGCACTCGATCTCACGAACGGCCGCGGGCTGGACGGCGTCATCATCTGCGCCGCCACTCAGAGCGACGCACCGGTCAACCTGGCTTTCGATCTCTGCCGCCAACGGGGACGGGTTTCGGTTGTGGGTGATGTCGGTCTCGGGCTCGCGCGGGAGAAGATGTATCGCAAGGAGCTGGAGCTGCGCATGTCCACCTCGTATGGCCCGGGGCGGTACGATCCCGGTTACGAGCTCGAAGGGCGCGACTATCCCGCCGGGCTGGTGCGCTGGACCTCGCGACGGAACCTGGAGCATTTCCTCCGATTGCTCTCGGAGCGGCGGATCGATCTGACTCCGCTGGTGAGTGCCCGCTACCCGATTGACGGCGCACCAGCGGCCTACGCGCGCGTCAAGGCTGGCGAGCCTGGCGACTTCGGTGTGCTCTTCGAGTACCGGAACGGAACCGCCCAGAGTGCTCAGCGGACCCTTCGTCGGCCGGCGAGTGCGCCCCGACCGACTGGCAGCGGTCCGGTGCGGCTGGGGCTGATCGGGGTAGGGAACTACGTGAAGACGATGCACCTTCCCAACCTGCGGCGCCTCTCCGAGCGAGTCATAGTGAGCGGCGTTGCCAGCAGGGGCGGCAGCGCTGCCGCGGTAGCCGGGCGCCGCTGGGAGATTCCCCTCGTCACCAGCGACTACCGAGAGCTGCTGGCCGATTCTTCGATCGAGGCCGTACTCATCGCCACCCGGCACGCCTCGCATGCCTCGATCGCCTGTGCCGCGCTCGAAGCCGGCAAACACGTGTTCGTCGAGAAACCGCTCGCCATCACCGTCGAGGATGCCCGGGCCGTCCACGATCTGGCGCGAGCCACCGGGCTTGTAGTTCGGGTCGGTTTCAACCGGCGCTTTTCACCGTGGACCCAGTCGCTCCGGCGGGTGCTGGGGACATCGGGCCGGCGGAGCGTGACGATCCGGGTCAATGTGGGAGACCTGGGGGATCATTGGAGCAATGCGACGGAAGAAGGCGGTCGCTTGATGGGTGAGGGCGTTCACTTTTTCGATCTCGCCAACTGGCTCTTGGGGCAGTCTCCCTCGGCGATCAGCGCGGAATTCGTGGGTCCCGCCCGGGTCGAGAATCCCAATGCGGAGGTCAGCATCAGTTACCCCGATGGGTCGTTGGCACGGGTGCAATACTCGACTCTGGGGTCGGCCGCGATGGGGAAGGAGTATTTCGAGGTGGCCGGCAACGGCCGTTCCGCCCGGTGCGACGACTATCGCGAGTTCTCGGCCTTCGGTGCAGCGGAGCGCGCTCCGAAGGAGCAGGGGAACAAAGGGCAGCTCGGTGTCCTCGAGGAGTTCGCCGCCGCGGTCCGCGGTGAATCGTCGCCGGTGGCAGGCGCGGGAGCATGGGATGGCCTGTTGGCCACCTGGATTGCGGCGACGGCCTACGAAAGCGCGAGCAGAGGGATCAGGATATCCCGTCCGGAGGAGTAGGGGTGCCTGAACCGGTAGCACAACTGGTCTACGTCTGCGGCAGCGGCCATTCCGGATCGACCCTGCTGGACCTCCTGCTTGGCGGGCACAGCAAAATCGCCGCGCTGGGCGAGGCGCATCGCATCTATCTCGGCGCCCACCATTCTTCCCGCCTTCACCGCTGCGTGTGTGGCGCCGAGCTGTACAATTGCCCCTTCTGGCAACGTGTCGGCCGAGAACTCGAGCAGATGCTCGGCGTGCGGGATCCGGATGTTCTGCGTTCGCTGCCGACGACCGACCCGGGCTATCTGCGTCTGCAATCCGACGGGGACTACCTCACCCCGACTCTCGAGACCCAGCGCCCGCCGCGTACACTGGGAGACCGGCTCGCGGTGGCCGCGATGATGAGCGGCAGCAAGACCCTGTGGCGTATCACGGCGAAGACCGTGGCTTCCGCCCGTCGTGATCACGCCAGTGCCAGCAACAGCCTGAAAGTGTTCGAGGCAGTGCGCCGCGCCACCGGGAAGCCGGTGATCGTTGATTCGACCAAGAACCCTGGCCGCATGAGGGCCTTGTACCTCGAATCCGATCTGCCCGTGCGGCTGGTCTATCTGATCCGGGACGGCCGCGCCGTGTGTCATTCCCGGGTGCGTCGAGAAGGGATCTCGATGCGGCGTGCGGCGAAGGCATGGGTGGCGGAGCACCGCAGACAACGAGTGGCGCAGCTGACCATTCCGGGAGACCGGATTCTCCGGGTTCACTATGAGCATCTCTGCCGCGACCCCGGCGAGGAGCTGGATCGGATCTGCCGGTTCATCGGGACCACCTTCGAACCAGCGATGCTGGACTTCCGGAACGACCAGCGGCATGGGGTAGGAGGCAACGCGATGCGGTTCCGGGCGGACGAGACAACCATTCGTCTCGACGAGCGGTGGCGAAGCGAGATGTCCGCCGAGGATCGGGCCGAGTTCGACGTGATTGCCGGGCGCACCAACGCACGGCTGGGCTATTCAGAGTGATCGCCGTCTCGATCCTCGTCGCGATTCTTCTGCTCGGGCTGGCCTGGGTTGCTCTGATCCCGGTTTGCGCCATCCAGCGCCTCAGCCAGCCGACGATCCTGGGCACCGCGTTTCTCATCGCCCTGGCTGCGCAGTTTCTCCCGGCCTGCGTCTTTCTGTTCGACCCGACCATGCCGCAGGCCCATGCGTTCTTCTGGGCCACCACCTTGTCGCTCGTGCTACTGCCGCTAGGCGGCGCGCTCGCCAACCTGGTCTTCCGGTTTGCCCGCTCCGAGCTGAAGTCGTTCTATCCGACCGCCCTCAGCACTCCGCCTCTGCTGCGCGACCGGTTGCTCATCCTCTGCTTCGCCCTGTTTCTGTTCGGCGTGCTCGGCATGTACGTCTCGGAAGTGAAGAGCTATCCCTTCGGCCTGCTGCTGCGTGGAGACGTTGACACCGCGGTCCTGAACTCACTCCGCCACGAATCCATCGGACCGGAGATGGGTTCTCACTTCTGGTACCTCTACGGTCTCACCCGCTCGTCGTTCATGCCGATGCTGTTCGCCTTGATCCTGAGCGGGTGGGCTTATTTCCGCGGCGGGTTGGAGCGGAGCATCGCGGTACTCTCGCTGATCGCCGCACTGGTGTTCAACAGCTGGTCTGGCGCCAAGACGCCGGTCGCGATGCTGTTCTTGCTCGGGCTGTTTGTAATGGTCATGCGGGGCCATGCGGCCCGCACCTCAAATGATTCGCGGCCCGCGCGGCGTCCTCATCCCCTGCGGCGTCTGGCGACACTCGTGGTGCTGGCCATGCTGGTCGTCGCCTACCCCGTCTTCGTTTTCTCCCGGAAGGCCTTCGGCCAGACTCACTCGGTGCTGGAGGTCCTCTACGAAGGAGTGTTCAAGCGGATTTTCTTCAAGCCGGCACTCCTGTCCTACTACCAGTTCGAGATGTTCCCGACCCACTATCCCTTCACCCATTTCCGTGACATCAGCAAGATTGCCCAGCTCTTCAACATGGAATACCTGGATCTGAGCACGCTGACCGCCCTGTACTCGACCGGTACCGATATGGCCAATCTTCCACCGGCGGCGTTCGGGAACTTCTACGCGCAGGGAGGGTGGACGATGCTGGTGATTGGCGCGTTGATCGTCGGCTTCGTGCTCCAGGCGATGCAGATCTGGTTCGTCCGGTTCTCGCCGAGAAACGTCTTCGCGTTGGGCCTGCTCGCGGTGCTGCTCTGGTGCGGATTCCGGGTCAGCATGACCGGATTTCACAACATCTTCCTGTCGGAGGGCATCGTTCCGACTCTGTTCTTCATTACCGTCTGGCGTCTCTGGCGCGCCGGAGGCGAAGCCTCAGCAACGGTTCCAGTCGTCACGCCGAGTGTGACCCGATGATCGAACGGTTGCTCCGGCGCACCGGGCTGGTGATGCTGGGCACCGGCTTCAGCAAAGGCCTGCTGCTGGTTCTCGAGCTGTTCATCGCGCGGGCGCTCGGTGCCGCGGGGTATGGCGCGTTCTCGCTCGGACTCGCGACGCTGTTCGTCGTGGCCAATGCCGCACTGCTGGGACTCAACTTCGGAGTCATCCAGTATCTGTCGGTCCACCAGGAAGAACAGCGCCCTGATCTGGTTCGGGGCGTGCTTCGGACGAGTCTGGTCGTCACCGCGCTCACCGGTGTGGCCGCGGCGGCAGCGGTCTGGCTCGCCGCCGATGTCCTGGCGCTCCGGGTGTTCTCCAAGCCGGAACTGGGGCCGGCGCTTCGCATCGTTGCCCTCGCCATCCCCTTCGAGACCCTGAACCAGAATCTCAGCGCGGGATTTCGTGGCCTACGCCGGTTCCGGGATCACGTGATGGTCTCCGACCTGTGGCGCAACGCGCTTGCCCTGACAGCGGTGCTGGTCTTGAGTCTCCGCAAGCTCGAGCTTGTCCCGGTGCTCTGGGTACTCGTTCTGGGTACGGCCGCGGCGACGCTGATCGGGCTGTGGCGGATGCGTGCAGCCCTCGCAGGGGATGCGGGAGGGTCGTTGAATCAGCATGCAGCACGCCTCCTCCGCTTCTCCTATCTGCTCATCGGGTGGAACCTGTTCCAGCAGCTGGCGGGACGGGGATTGCTGCTGCTCTCGGGAATTTTCCTGAGCAGCGCCGATGTCGGCATCCTCAGCGCATTCACCCGGCTGCTCCTGCTGTTCACCTTCTTCCAGTCCGGAATCAACCAGACCACTCCGGTCGAGTTCGCTCGCCTGCATCATCTGGGGGACAGGGCGCAGCTGCAACGGACCTTCGCGGGAATCACTCTCGCTCTCTTGATCGCCGCAACCGCGACAGCACTACCTCTCGTGACCGCTCCGCCGGTCCTTCTCGGCCTGATTGGTCCGGAATTCAGCGCGGGCGGCTGGTGGCTGGTACCGCTGGTTGCCGCCCAATTGCTCAATGTGGGGACCGGCCCCGCGGGGCAGCTGCTCATTGCCTGCCACCGGCAGCGTGAAGTGTTCATCGCGTCGGTCTGCTCCGGGCTCGCCATGCTGCTCCTGGGCGTCACCCTCATGCCATCGCTGGGCTTGCCAGGCGCGGTTCTGGCCGGGACTGCGACCATTCTGCTGCTCACTCTGATTCGGCTGGTTTACTTGTGGCGATTCGAGCGAGTGCACGGTTTCCACCCGTTGTGGATGGCGACTGCGGCTGGCGGGGTGGTTGCCGCCTTCGCGGGTACCGCCCTGGCCGAATGGCTTCGCGGGGTCCCCGGCTGGCTGGCCGGCAGCGCCCTTTCCCTGTTGCTGTTCCTGATCGCCGTGTTGCTCTTCCTCAAGCGCGACACGGAGTTCCATTCAGCCCTGCAAGGCTGGCGGTTCCGCTTCCGGAGCGCCGAACCGGGCCGATGACGGAAACCCCTCCCGGGCCTTGCTTAACGCTCTGCCGGGCCCGATTCTTCTTGCCGACATGAGCCTGACTTTGCGCACGTCGCCTGAATCACCCCAGAGCGAAGAATTCGGCTTTCTGGACCTCGCTACGGTGCTGCTGAGGCACCGCCGCCGGCTGGTGCTGTGGCCGCTCTACGGCGCCATCATCGCGGCGGCGATTACCCTGCTGCTTCCCCGCACCTTCCTTGCGACGGCGGCATTTACACCGCAGTCCGGCAACCGGGGCACTTCGACCATCTCGGGGATCGCGGCTCAGTTCGGCGTCGTAGTGCCGACCGGTGACGCGGACCAGTCTCCGGACTTCTACGCCGATCTGGTAAAGATCCCGACCATTCTCCGGGCCACGGTCGAAACGGAATACCACTGGACCGGCTCGAAAGGCGAGGTGAGTGGCGATCTGGTCAAGCTCCTCGATATCAGCGACGATGACCGGCCCAAGCAGGTTGAGGCCGCCATGACCGAGCTGACCGACATGGTCAGCGTTTCCTCCGACGCCCAGACCGCGATCGTGAAAGTGAGTGTTCGTGCCAAGCAGCCTGATCTCGCACAGCAGATCGCGCAGCGACTCCTCGATCTGGTCAATGACTTCAATCTGAAATCGCGCCAGTCCCAGGCCGGGGCGGAACGGCAGTTCGTCGAAGGACGGCTGCAACAGGCCCAGGGGGAATTGCGGCTGGCGGAAGATTCGCTGCAGACATTCCTGGTGGCCAACCGCGATTTCAGCTCGTCGCCGCAGCTGCAGTTCAAGCGCGACCGGTTGCAGCAGAGCGTGACCATGCGGCAGACGGTCGTCGCCTCGCTGGCCCAGTCCTACGAACAAGCAAGGATCGACGAGGTCCGCAACACCGCTCTCATCACGGTCGTCGAGCAGCCGGTGGTACCGGTCCTACCCGAATCGCGTGGCGGGCTGCTCAAAGTGGCTTTGGGGATCCTGCTCGGATTGGTTCTCGCCTCCGTGGTGGCATTCAGCCGCGAGTTTTATCTCTCCGCAGCCCGCACCGACCGCAACAAGGTGGCCGAATTCGAGGAGGCCCGCGACGCGACGCGCCATGAACTCGCGGGAATCCGCAACCGGCTGGGTCGCCTGGGCCGAGGCAGTCGCGCGTAACCTCCCCTCATGGCCCGCATCGCAATCCTGACGTCAGTTCACCGGCCGTTCGACACCCGGATCTTTCAAAAGGAAGCCCGTTCGCTGGCCGCGGCGGGGCACGAAGTCGTCCTGGTGGCTCCACATGATCGGGAGGAGACGCGGGACGGTGTCAGGATCATTCCTATTGCCCAGGCCCGCGGCCGCCTGGGGCGGATGCTGCTGAGCCCGCTGCGGCTTCTGAGGCAAGTTTCCCGTCTGCGCCCTGACGTCTGCCACTTTCACGATCCGGAACTCATTCCGCTCGGCATCGCCATCTCGATGATGGGTCCGCGAGTGGTTTATGATGTTCATGAGAACGTTCCCAAGGACATTCTCGCCAAGGCGTATTTGCCGGCCTGGATCCGGCCGATGGTGGCGAGCATGGTCGGCTTTCTGCAGCGCACCGGCTCCCGTGCCTTCGCGATGGTAGTGGTCGCACGCGAAGACCTTCAGGATACTTTCCGGGGTCATCGGAACATTCTCCTGATCCGGAATTTTCCGATGCTTGCCATGTTCGGGGATCGGCCCCCATCGAACGCCCCAGAGGATCATTTCCAGCTGGTCTACGCCGGCGGTCTTACCCCGATCAGAGGGGTTGGGGAGATGATCGCTGCCCTGGCTGAGGTCCCCGCCGAGCATGAGGCGCGGCTCGCGATCTATGGAAGGTTCTCTCCTTCCGGGTTCGAGCAGGAGATACGCGCGTTGCCAGCGTTCCGGCTGGTGGACTACCATGGCGAGGTCCCATACGAGCAACTGCCCACCGGCTTGGCGCAGGCTCACGCCGGGGTGGTTTGTTTTCTGCCGGTCCCCAACAACGTCAATTCGGGTCCTACCAAACTGTTCGAGTACATGGCGAGCGGGTTGCCGGTCGTCGCCTCCGCGTTTCCGCTCTGGCGCGAGGTCATCGAGGGCAGCGACTGCGGAATCTGTGTAGATCCCACCGATCCTTCGGCCATTGCGCGGGCCTACGACGCGCTCGCGCGAGATCCGGCGGGGAGGGCGCGCATGGGGCAGAACGGCATCCGGGCGGTGCAGGAGCGGTACAACTGGGAGGCGGAGGCGGTGCGGTTGGTCAGCGCCTACGAGGGCCTCCTTGCCGGCTGAATCATGGTGGCGGTCAGCGGTTCTGCTGGCTCGCCTGGCTCGGCCCCGGCTGGTCGAGCGCCCGTTGTGGCGTCTCCGCTATCGTCATGGGTTGCCCCAGCCAGACCCCGCGGATCTGGGTCCAAGGCTCGGAATTCGGGGCTCTGCGGTAGAGCATCTCGCGTCCCGGTATCCCGAGCGCTTCGGGGTGTCGCTGGGGAACGACTCCGCGTCGCGTTGCCCGGTCGCTACAACTGAAGCTGCCGACCGGGTCCTGCGGCATGAATTCGATGTGCTGGGAACCGGACCGATGCAACTTGGTGAGCCCATTGATTGGCATCGAGATTGGAAGAACGGGCACCGCTGGGAACCGGCGCGCAGCTGGACCATCGATTACACCAACCTCGACTCGCCTTCCGACGTCAAGATTCCCTGGGAAGTTGCCCGATTCCACTGGGCCGCGTGGCTAGCCTGCGCCGGCCGCAATGGTGATGGGCGGTATGTGGCGGGGTTCCGCGACCTTACCCAAGACTGGCTCGATGCCAATCCTCCGGGTCGTGGGATTCACTGGGCCAACCCGATGGAAGTCTCGATCCGCGCCGCCAACTGGATCCTCGCGTTCGGATTTTTCCGGGGCGCGCCCGAGCCGAGCGAGTCGCTTTGGCTGCGATACCTGGAGACACTTTTCTGGCACGGAAGAGTCATCCGGGGGAACCTGGAGGTTGGGCGACGGCCGAATAACCATTACGTCTCCAATGGGCTGGGTCTCGTACTACTGGGGCTCTTCTTTCGTGACTCCCGGGAGGGGCGCGAGTGGTTGCGAACCGGCCGCGGAATCCTGGAACAGCAGATCTGCTGGCAGGTTCACGAGGACGGGGTGGACTACGAGAAGTCCGTGAGCTATCACCGCCTTGTCACCGAACTGTTTCTGGTCGCCTTCATCTTCGCCCGACGGAATGGAGTGGATTTCTCCAGCGCCTATCGCGAACGACTTAATGGGATGCTCGACTTCATGCTCGCCTACACCAGGGATGATGGGAGCACGCCCCTGGTGAGCGATGCGGATGATGGCAGGCTCTTCCGCCTGGACCCGGCACGACCCGCGACCGATCATCGTGACACGCTGGCGCTCGGGGGGGCAGTCCTGGATCGCAACGATCTCAAAGCGGCGGCCGGGCGGTGCCCGCCGGAAGTTTGCTGGCTGCTCGGCCCTGATGCCGCAGCGAACTGGCCGGCGCAGGAGAGCGATCGTCGAGAGCGATCTTCGGCCTTTCCCGAGGGCGGTTACTATGTGCTCCGCGGGCCTGGAACTCACATGTTTCTGGACGCGGGTCCAATCGGCTTCGACGGTGATGCCGGCCACGGGCACAACGACACGCTGAGTTTCGAGCTCTCGGCGCCTGGCGGAGTGTTCATTTCGGACTCCGGTACATACTGCTACACGTCGGACCCACCGCAGCACCGCGCCTTTGCGAGCACCGCTGCGCATAACACCATCGAGGTGGACGGCGTCGAGATGGCCGAGTTCGCCTCGCTCTGGAAGCTTCGCGCGGACGGCACCCGTCCCCGCGTCATTCGCTGGGAGACAGGCGGGGTGGAGGAGTGGTGGGAGGCGGAGCACTTCGGGTATGCCCGTCTCGAGGGTAGCGTGATTCACCGCCGGGAAGTTCGACACCAGGTCGCGGAACGCCGCTGGCGCATCGTGGACCGGCTCTCGGGTGCCGGAACTCACCTCGCGGTTCTTCGCCTCCACCTGCATCCGGAGGTTAATGTGAAGGTGGTTGCACCAAATGCCGTCCAGCTGAGCCGCTCGGGCGGGTCTCTGCGGCTCCAGTGCAGTGAGCCGCTCGAGGTGACGGACGGCTGGGTTTCTCCAAGGTACGGAGTGAAGCTGCCGGGTCGAGTGCTGATGGCGCGGCGGAGCGGTCAGCTTCCGTTCGCCATTACGACCGATATCGTGTGGGAACCAGTCTGAGCGCCGCCGGAAAGGCGGCTCGCCCGCTGCGAGTCGGCTATCTGGTTCAGCAATTCCCTCCCGAGGTTGGCGCCGGCGCCGCTCGCGTGGGGGAAATGGCCGAGCGTTGGCAGGACAAGGGCACCACGGTCACGATTTTCACCGGGATGCCGAATCGCCCTGAAGGCAGGATTCATCAGGCGTATCGGGGCCGGCTCTTCTTCAAGGAGGAGTGGCACGGAATCACGGTCCGCAGGTCCTGGCTGTATGCCAGTCCCAAGCATGGGATGGGACGGACACTGCTGAACAACCTCTCGTTCATGACGACCAGCGGGTTCGATGTGGCGCGCTACGCCGGTCGCCTTGACGTGCTGATTGCGAGTTCCCCGCCGTTCTTTCCTCACATCAGCGGCACCCTGATCGCCGCTACCAGGCGAGTCCCTCTGATACTCGAAGTCCGCGACCTCTGGCCCGATTACCTGGCGGAGATGGGTCATCTAAGCAATGCATCTGCCCGGCGAATGTTGTTCGGCCTCGAGCGGAAACTGCTGCATCGGGCCGAACACGTTGTCACGGTAACCGAGGCACTGAAGAGAAGACTTCTGGAGAAGGGGCTTCCAGCCGAGAAGATCACGATCATCCCAAACGGGGTCGATCCGTCGCTCTACTATAAGTCGGCGGAACCCGCGCCGCTGCCGGATCTGCGTTCCGATCGCTCCAAATTCACCGTCGGGTATCTGGGGAACTTCGGGGCGGGACAGGCACTCGAGGTCGTCGTTCGCGCGGCGGAGTTGCTGCAACGACAGAAACCTCAGGTGCGGGTGGTCATGGCCGGGGACGGTACCGAAGGGCAAACGATTCACCGCCTCGCTGCCTCGCTTGGCGTGAACAACCTCACGATTCATCCCCCAGTGGCCAAGGACCGGACCCGGGCGTTCTATAACGCCTGCGATGTGTGCCTGGTCCCCTTGGCCCCTCTCAAATCACTCGCGGGAGCATTGCCCACCAAGCTGTTCGAAAGTCTGGCCTGTGAGCGCCCCGTGATTGCCAGTGTCGAAGGCGAGAGCGCCGCGCTCATCGAAGGCGCCAAGGCAGGCATGGTCGTTCCTCCGGGCGATGCACCGGCTCTCGCTTCCGCAATTCAGGGCATGCAGGCGATCTCTGAAACCGAGCGAGCCGAGATGGGACGGCGGGGCCGGGAAGCGGTGATCGCCCGATTCAGCCGCGCGGCGGGGGCTGATCGCTTCCTGGAACTGCTCACGCGGGTGGCACGGCAGAGTCCGCGGCGATCGGCCGATGACTGATCCATCCGTCTCGGCGGGCAGAACAGTCCTCATTACCGGAGCCTCCGGGTTTCTGGGGAGCGAGTTCTGCCGGCACTGGAAGACGGCCGGCTGGAAGCTCCGGGCGCTTACTCGCGAAACCAGTGGTCAGCCGCCGGCCGGGGTCGAATCGGTCAGGGTGCGAGACCCGTTCGATCCAGCCGAACTCGCCAGTGCCCTGACCGGCGCAACCACCGTGCTTCACCTCGCAGCGATGGTGCACGTCGCGCGCGCTTCGGGAATGGAGCGGCTCGACGAATTTCGCCGAGCAAATGTCGAGTGGACCCGCGCCTTGTTGGAGGCGAGCAGCAGGGTCGGCGTCTCGGAGTTCATCTTCGTCAGCTCCGTCAAGGCTGTGGGTGAGAGTAATACCTCCCCGTGGGATGAATCCACTTCCCCTCAACCCCAGGACGCCTACGGTTTGAGCAAACTGGAGGGCGAGCGGATTGTTATCGCCGCGGGAGGGAAGGGGAAGCTCAAGACCGCGGTTCTGCGGATACCGCTCGCCTACGGGCGGGGCGCCAAGGGCAACATGCTGCAGTTGTTCCGGGCGGTACAAAGCGGATTCCCCTTGCCGCTCGGGGCGATCCACAACCAGCGAAGTCTGGTCTACAGTGGTAACCTTGTTGCCGCGGTCGAGGCCCTGCTGGCATGTCCCAGTTGTTGGAGAGAGACTTATTTCGTGAGCGATGGCTCGGACCTGTCGACACCTGATCTGATCCGGACCATTGCCCGGGCATTGGGACGCCCCGCACGCCTTGTCTCCGTCCCGCCGGCACTCCTGCGCATGCTGGGCCGCGCGGGCGATCTCGCGAGTGGCCTCATTCCACCGGTCCTTTCCAGCGGGGCCGTGTCTCGGCTGGCGGACTCCCTGTCGGTGAACATCAGCAAGATTTCCACGGCAACAGGATACCGCCCTCCGTTCACTCCCGACCAGGGATTCCAGGTCACCGCGCAATGGTATCAGAGCCGATCGCCTCGCTGATCCTGGCCCTGATCGCCGTCACGACGAGCGCCTGGCTCACCGGTCGAGTCCGGGCCTATGCGGTGGCGCGGCAGCTTCTCGATCTCCCCAACGTCCGCAGCTCCCACAGCACTCCCACTCCCCGGGGCGGCGGTGTGGCGATCGTCATCGCCGTTCTCCTGGTCCTCGTGGTCGGTGTCGCGCTGAAAGTGATGGACTGGCGACTCGCCGTGGCATTGGGTGGAGGCGGCCTGCTGGTTGCCTGGGTAGGATGGTGGGACGACCGCACCGGACTTCGCCCTCGAGTCCGCGCCGCGGGACACGCGGTGGCCGGCATCTGGGCACTCTACTGGCTCGGCGGCTACCCCGCGATGCGCCTCGGCGATTTTGTCGTCACGCTGGGTCCGGCCGGGTCTGTCCTCGCCCTGATCGGAATCGTCTGGGCGGTAAATCTTTTCAACTTCATGGATGGGATCGACGGGATTGCCGGGGTCGAGGCGGTAACGGTCGGGACGGGCGCTGCCCTCCTCCTCTGGGCGGCAGGGCAGTCGGGCGGAGCCGCAGCTTCACTCGCGATCGCGGCTGCAGCGCTGGGCTTCCTGTTCTGGAACTGGGCACCTGCCCGGATTTTCATGGGAGACGCGGGCAGCGGATTCCTGGGATTCTCCTTCGCCGTGCTCGCGATCTGGTCAGAAAACTCCCATGGCCCCCCGGTGATTCTCTGGGGAGTTCTCGCCATGGTGTTCGTATTCGATGCCACGGTGACTCTGATTCGTCGCGCGCTCCGGCACGAGACCCTCGCCGAGGCGCACCGCAGCCACGCCTACCAGCGCCTCGTCCAGGCTGGGAAATCCCACGCCGTGGTCACGGGGTCGGTCCTGGCGCTTAACCTGCTCCTGATTCTGCTGGTGCTCTCTCCCGGAATGGGTCCGGTGCCTGCGTTGGGGATGGCGTTGGCGGTGTGCGGCGGGGCCTATCTGATCGTGGAAATCCTCCACCCAATGTAACCGTTGATCACCCGGACCTTTTGGCACCTAGCGTATTGCTGGCGCTAGGGTTAACCTAAGCGGTCCCCGAAATTACAGCAGGACGAAAAGTGTCACGGCAGCCGCGCTCCGGTTAGCCCGCGAGGGATTCGCCGCCCAAGGGATTGGCCCGCGGAATCCGACCCTCTCTTCTGATCTGCATGCTAAGCCGACCCAGAAATCGATACTTCTTCCTGCTCGACGCCTACCTGCTGGTCGTGTCGGTTCTGCTGGCCTACTTACTTCGATTCGAAGGACTCGACTGGCCCGCCAACCAGCGCGAAGTGGTCGTCAAATTCCTCTCGATCGCCATACCGCTCAAGCTTTTCATTTTCTATCGCGCGGGTTTGTATCGCCGGCTGTGGCAGTACGCCAGCGTTTTGGAGCTGGAAAGCATTCTGATCGCCACGAGTCTCGCCGGACTCGCTTCGTTCTTCCTCGGCGCGTTGCTGCTCCCCCTCACCGGTTTCACGCCCGGTCGCGTACCGCTCTCGATCCTCGTCATCGACTGGCTGCTCACCGCCGGATTCGTTTCGCTGCCACGGCTGTTGCTGAGGATGTCCCGGCGCCGGCGGAACAATCACGAATCGGGAGAAGCGCGCCGGGTGCTGATCGTCGGTGCGGGATCGGCGGGGGGATCGATCGTACGGGAGTTGATGCAGAACGCGCGGCACGGCATCGTCCCGGTCGGCTTCGTGGATGACGATCGGACGAAGCACGGCCACCGGATGCACGGCCTTCCGGTCATGGGGGCCCTCTCTCAGATCAAGGAAATCGTGCACCGGGAGCGGATCGGCGAGGTCGTGATCGCGATGCCCTCGGCTCCGGGCACCGTGGTGCGGCAGGTCGTTCGAGCCGCCGCGGAGGCCGACGTCAAGACGCGAACGATGCCGAGCATCTTCGACCTGATCTCGGGTCGAGTGCAGGCGACCGCGCTCCGTCAGGTCGAGATCCAGGACCTGCTCCGGCGGGAGCCGGTGCAGACCAACCTGGACGAGGTGCGAGGCCTGGCCACCGGGAAGCGGGTCCTAGTGACGGGCGCCGGCGGCTCGATCGGCAGCGAGCTCTGTCGCCAGGTGGCGCGGCTCAAGCCGGCCCACCTGATTCTGCTGGGCCACGGCGAGAATTCGATCTTCGAGATCCGCCAGGAGTTGATGGAGCTGTTCCCCGAGGTGCCGCTTGATTCGGTCATCATGGATGTGCGGGACCGGGAAGGCATGGAGCGGGTGTTCGACCGGTACGAGCCGTTCTCGGTTTTCCATGCGGCGGCGCACAAGCACGTGCCGCTTATGGAGGCCAACATCGCCGAGGCGGTGACCAACAATGTCCTGGGGACCAAGAACGTGGTCGAACTGGCCGCGGCGGCGGAGGTCGAGCACCTGGTACTGATCTCGACCGACAAGGCGGTCCATCCGACCAGCATCATGGGAGCGACCAAGCGGGTCGCCGAGCAGATCGTGCAGGACACCGCGGAAACAACCGGCCGGAATTTCGTCTCGGTACGATTCGGAAACGTGCTCGGGAGCCGGGGGAGTGCGGTGCCGATCTTCCTGCGCCAGATCGCGTCGGGCGGCCCGGTGACGGTGACGCACCCCGAGATGCGGCGCTACTTCATGACGATCCCTGAGTCCGTGCAGCTGGTGCTTCAGGCGGGTGCAATCGGCAAAGGCGGCGAGGTCTTCGTGCTCGACATGGGCGAGCCGGTCAAAGTGGTGGACCTAGCGACCGATCTGATCCGGCTCTCCGGTCTCGAAGTCGGACGAGACATCGAGATCCGCTTCACCGGCGCCCGTCCGGGCGAGAAACTGTACGAAGAATTGTTCTTCAGCGCCGAAAGCGCCGAACCGACCGATCATGCCAAGATTCTCCGGGCCAAGAACGCGGTTCTGCCACCGGGGGTGGGGCCGCTGGCGCACGACCTGATCGTAGCGGCTCTGGAGCGTTGGGCGGATGACGATCTGCGGGAATTCCTGAGACGGCTGGTCCCCGATTTCGAGCCGACCCTGGCGGGGGCGCCCGTGCGGGCGGAAGGGCGGGAGGTATTGGGGAAGAGTGGGGAAGCCGCCGGCCTGGAGCTCCTCAGAGACGAGTAGTCAGCCGATCGCGTCTTTCGCGTGTTCCGCGTTGTCCGTGTGAAGCAGTTAGCCCACCAGCAGGATCAGTCTCCGACAACCGTCATTTCTTGACCAGGTGGCTGTTCTGCGGGGAACCGCACAAGCGGCCATCAGGCGAACTTTTCAAAAGCTTATCGCGGAGTACGCGGATCACGCGGAACGCGCGGAAGGTTTCTTCGGCAAGCAGTCAGCCCTCACAACAGTCAGCCTCGAAACACCCTCACCTCTTCAGCACGACAATCACGGTAGTCAGGCTCGCGAGAATCGCTGCCAGGGCTCCCAACGTGGCGGCCGTCTCCTTAGGCGGGGTCGGTATTTTCTCGGGCACGAAGACCACGGCGCCGGCCTTGGGCGTGGGCTTCCCGTCCGCCAACAGGAACCGCCGTTTCACGCTTTCTACCTTGCCGTTCGGCTGGGTGACGTAGGATCGGCCGCCATCGGCCTTTTGGGAAAATCCTCCTGCCGCGCCGACATAGAAGTCCATGTCCTGCCCCGGCACAAAAGTCACCGAGATGGGCGCGTTGACTGCACCCCGGACATACACCACGGGGTTGTATTCCGGGATGTTGATGGAATCCCCCCCGGCGAGAATCAGGTTGTCACGATGTTTGGGGTTTTTGATGGCGGCCGGCAAGTCCACGCCGATCCGGCCACCACGATCGATCTGTCGAACGAAGGTTACCCCCTGGGGATAGGCTGCCTTGGTCAGCCCGCCCGCCCGCGCAATCAGGTCGGTCAGCCGATCGGTGCGGGTCTGCAGAGAATACCTGCCGGGATACAGCACCGCACCGGTGATGGCCACGGTTCGCTGCAGCTCCCAGTCGGGCTGACGGAAGATCAGGATGTTGTCGTACGGCAGCAGCTCGAACTCGGGAGCCCCGCTCGAAGGTGCGGGCCTGCCGGGCGGCCCCAGATACTTGCCGGCTGCGTTCCGCTCGAAGAGGTAGGTCGAGTCCATGGGAACCTTCATCGCGGCCGCAACGCTACCCGCCTCGCGGTCCTGGTCGCTCGGCAACCGAGCGACCTCGGCTTCGGAGATTGATGCATCCTCGGTCATACCGTCGGCCTGCAGGATTGCGTCCCGCAGGGTCATGCCCTCGCGGAAGGGAAGCTGCCCGGGCCTCCGCACCGCTCCCGTGATCGCGACGAACCGCTCGGGGCGAAAATTGGTGCGACTGAAGACCAGGATCTGATCGTACTCCATCAACGGAAGATCTTCCGCGAACGCCCCAGTCGAATCGCTGAAGTTGGCTCGTAGCTGGATCCGGGTGGAATCCGGTTGCAACCGGGAAACCAGGACCCGTCCGGGATAGAAGTCAGGCTTCAGGCCGCCGGCGAGGCGTATCGCATCACTCAGCTTCATGCCGGATCTGTACCCAACGAGTCCCTCCACCCAGACCGCGCCCCTTACCTCCACCATGTTGCGGCGGAGGTCGCTTACCGGAAATACGATCACCGAGTCGCCCGGCTCCATGCGGAAGGAGGGTGTCTCGTCTCCCTCGAACTCGCTGGCGGGAATGTCCAGTACTACACGATCCTTGCCGTCGGTCGTGCGTTCTTGGGGAGGCAGAATCCGGTCGATCTGCACGCGGCGGCGGAGCGCGGTGGGGTCGAATCCGCCTGCGCTGCTAATCAGATCACGCAGGGTTTCACCCGGGAGCAGCTCGTAGATGGCCGGTCGAACAACCCGACCAGTCATTTTCACCGGTGTCTTTCGTACCGGGACGAAAATCACGTCCCCAGTCTCCAGCCGGATGTCGTGGCTGGCGTCGCCCCGCAGCAAGTAGTCATAAATATCGAGCGAGTCCGCCAGTTTGCCCCTGCGGTGCACCTCGACACGGCGAAAGCTGCCGTTGACGGTGGGCCCCCCAGCCTCGTAGAGAGCGTTGAGCACCGTGCCCGCCGCCGAGATCTGATAGGACCCCGGCCAGTGCACATCACCGGTCACGAATATCTGGATGGTGCGAAGCCGAGCCACAGTCACGGTAAACTTGGTTGTGGCGTTGGGACTGCGCCTCACCCCCGAGTAGACCTTACCGAGCCGGCTATAGAGCAAGTCCTCCAACTGGTCCATCGTCAGGTTGGCAACATTGATCTGTCCCACCTGCGGAATGGCGATGAATCCTTCTCGCGAAACCACCAGGTCACGGGCGACTTCGACATCCCCGGTCAGGATCAGCACCAACTCGTCACCGGGGCCGAGGCGGTAGTTCTGATCAACCGGTCCGGAGAGAGAAGGCTGAAAGAGGTTCGTGGCGCGCTGGAAGATGTCCATGCCGAACACCTTCAGTGAGGTGTCGGGCGCCGCAAGCGAATCACGCCGCAGACTATCCGCGATCATGCGCGCGGAGTCGGTGAGCACCAGCAGGGATTCGGCCTCTACACTGCCCAGGATCCCCAGCTGTTGCACGGCGGTCAGCGTGTTGCCGGTCGGATTGGTGATGTTGAGCGTGTCGGTGGAGCTGGGGAGATACTGGTCGAGCAGGCTATCAGGATACCCAGCCGCACGAAGCCGGGCCCGGATCTGGTCGTCGGTGAGGCCCGACGCACCGATCTTCTCCCGTAACCTCCGGGCGAGCTCGGGCTGCTGCTGAAGGGTCTGCTGAATCTGGGTCGTGCTGGGCAGCTGCTGAGGAGGCGGCTGGGTAGGCACCTGCGCCACCGCGGGAAGCGCTGCGGAGCCGAGCAACAGGAGAATGAGCGGGAAAACCCTGCAAAGACGGCGGGGCGATGTTCGCATGTGCAGAGAAGATGCGCCGCCCCCGAAGAGGGGTCAAGCGCGTCCGAGTACCGTCTCCCAGAACTCCACGGTGCGCCGAGCGACCGCCTCATCCACATATTCGCTCATGACGCGAAATCGGGCTTCCCGTCCGAGCCTCGCCCGTTCGCGCGGCGCATCGGTGAGATGCTGCAGGGCGGCGGTCAGGGCACCGACGTCGTCCTCCGGGACGACCAGTCCCGCGGTATCGATCAATTCCGGAATCACTCCCGAGTCGCTTCCGACCACGGTGACACCGTGTCCCATCGCCTCGATCAAGGAGGGATGGGAGGTCTCGACCCAGCGCGGCGTGGTCCGCGAGGGAACGACGAGGCAGTCGATCTCGGGCCAGAGACGAGTCACCTCCTGCTGGGGAATCGGCCCGGCCCAGGTTACCCGCGCCGCGATGCCCAGTCGCTCAGCCAGGGTCTCCAGTTCTTCCTGGGCCGGTCCAGTGCCGACCACGGTCAGCGACCAGCGCCCCAGCAGCTTCACGCAGGCACGGAACAGCGTGTCGAGTCCCTTCTCGGGAACCAGCCTGCCGACAAATCCGAGAGCCAGTCCGCTGCGTTCCTCGCGCTGCGGCTCAACCGGGGGTGTTAGTCCGGTCTGGGGAATCACCGCCAGGGGCGCCTCTGGCCGGACCTTTGAGACCAGACCCGCGGCCAGGCGATTCCCGCCAATGAGGGCACGAACCCGGCGCAAGGTGCGTTTGCGCCGCAGCCCTTCCATAAGAGAATAGGTGCGGGGCAGACTCTCGAGCGTGAACAGCGTGACCGGAAGCTTTAGCGCCGACGCCTGACCGGTCGCGGTGTGCGCGACCGGGGTCCACGGCTCTTCCTCGATCTGGATGATGTCGGGCCGGAAGTCGGTGAACAGGCTTCGCAGAGCGCGCCGGCTCCAATGGGTACCCGAGACCGGGATTGGTATGATGCGGACGCCGCCGTCGCTGCCCCAGCTCGCCTTGACCCGCCCCGGTCCCGGCCCGGCCCACTGCTCGGGGACCGCGACACTCACGCTCCAGCCCAAGGTGTTGAGAGCCCGGAGCTTTCCGCGGGCAGCGGAATCGAGGTAGGAGTGGGAGACGATCACCGCGCGCACAGGGCAGGCCTCCTAGAGCTGTTCAATGAGCTCGTGTACCGCCTTCGCGATCCGCTGCGCGGCGGTACCATCGCCATAGCTGGCGCGATCCCAGGTCTTGCCGCTTCCCCAGCGGCTCAGCTGGGCCGAGAGCGTCATCGCGAGACGGTCTGGCGCCTGCGCGGGTGGGACCAGGACGTTGGCGCCGCAGTCCACTGTCTCCGTCCATTCGGTTTCGGCGCGCACCGTGATACAGGGAGTCCCAAACCAGTAGGCCTCGCGTTGCAGCCCGCCGGAGTCGGTGATCACGGCCTGAGCGCTTGCCGCGAGGGCCAGACTTTCCAGATAGCCTACCGCGGGAATCAGTGAAAGCGCCCCGCCATCGGTGGCGCCAAGCTCCTGCAACACCGACCGGGTCCGGGGATGGACCGCGAGCACCACCGGCTGCGCCAGCATCCTGAGCGCGTTCAGCACTCCGCGAAGCACCTCGGGACGATCGGTGAGCTCGGCGCGGTGCAAAGTGGCGAAGAGATAACCGCCATTGGCCGCGGCCTTGGTGATGCTCCCGGGCTCGGGAAGTCGCGTCCCCTGGGCCTGCAACACATCGTACGCGACGTCTCCCGTCTCGACGATTCGAGCGTCGGGGCGCTCGGTCTGAAGCCGTCGAGTTGCGGCCGCAGAGGGGGTACACAAGAGCGAGCCGACCGCGTCCACCGCTCGCCGATTGATCTCTTCGGCCATGAGCCCGTCGGCGGAACGCAGCCCGGCCTCCACGTGAACCACCGGAATGCGGAGCTTCACCGCGGCGAGTGCCGCGCCGAGGGTCGAGTTGGTGTCCCCTATGACCAGTACCGCGAGGGGCTGGTGCTCCTGCAGTACCGCCTCGGCGCGGACCAGGATCGCGGCTGTCTGTTCGGCGTGACTCCCCGAGCCGACCTCGAGGAAGAGATCGGGTGCCTCCACGCCCAGCTGCTCGTACAGCAGGGCATTCATCGCGTAGTCGTAGTGCTGCCCGGTATCCACCGCGAGGACACGCCAGGCCGGGGACAGCGCGCGACGAAGCGCGCTCGCCTTGATGGTCTGCGGGCGGGTGCCGTAACAGAGTGCCAGGGTATGGGATGTGTGGGGTTCCACTAGCAGAAAGATGCCATAGCGGGGTCGCCGTTGACAGGTCTACCGGGGTGGGACAAGTTGCGCAGCGCATGCGCATCCTTCATCTCGCGAAGTACTACTGGCCGCGCTCCGGCGGCATGGAGCGGGTCGTCCAGGACCTCGCCGAAGGGGCGGCGGCGCTGGGCCACGAGGTGTCTGTAGTGGCGGTGGAGAGCAGGGTGGGGGGAAGGGTCGGCGGGCAAAAATCCACCGTCACCAGAGTCTTTTCCTTCGGGGCACTCGGGTCGGAAGAAATCGCGCCGGGTTACCTCGCGGCGGCCCGCCGCCGGGCAGACATTCTCCACCTCCACCATCCCCATCCCCTGGCCGACATGGCGTGCCTGCTGCGCAGCAGGAAGACGCCGCTCGTTGTCACCCAGCACAACGACAGTATTCAGCCCAGCGCACGCTTTCTGGCCCGCACCGTGATCCGCCGCGCCGCGGCCGTCGTGGTGCCGAGCCGGGCTCACCTGGCGCTGTCGCGCGAGCTGGAAAGCTTTGAAAACAAGACCGATATCATTCCCTTCGGGATCGACGAGACCCGATGGATCGATCTTCCCCGGCGCGGAATCGACGCGCCGCCTCGCGCCATCTTCATCGGCCGGCTGGTCAAATTCAAGGGTCTCGACGTCCTGCTTCGAGCCCTCGAACGGGTGCCCGACCTCAGGTTGGATATCGTTGGCGCCGGTCCCGAAGGGCCACGACTTCGCACCCTCACTCAGGCCTTGGCGCTCACCGACCGGGTGAAGTGGTTCGGCGAGTATCCCGACGAGGACCTGCCGCGCCGCATGGCCGAAGCCGACTTCCTGGTGCTGCCCTCGGTCACGGTCGAGGAGCGATTCGGCATCGTGCTGCTCGAGGCGATGGCGGCGGGACGCCCGATCATCACAACGGCCGTTCCGACCGGAGTGCGCGAGGTCAACGTGCCCGGCGAGACCGGCCTCGAGGTGCCGCTGCAGGACGTAGCGGCGTTGGCGGAGGCGCTGGAAACTCTCGCGCATGATCCGTTCAAGCGGGAACAGATGGGTGACGCCGGGCGGCGGCGGGTCGATAAGTATTTCACCCGCGCACTGATGGCCCACCGGCACATCGAACTGTACGAGCGGGTGCTCGCCTACTCGACTGCGGCTCTTCCGGTGGTCGGTTAGTCCTCGAAGAGGTTGCCACCCGAAACGCGGGAGCATGTACCCAGGATCCTTGCGGTGGCGGTCATTTGTCGGCATCCTCAGCGGTACGGGTTGGGCCCTCCGGGTCAGCAGGCAGGTGATTCGGGCATGGCGCTCCGATAAGGACTTAACGATTATCCGAGCAGCGCAGACTGACTGGCGTCGATCCACGTAACCCCAACACGCGGGCGAGGGCTCATGCAGCGCTTCAGCTGGTTGATACTCATGGCAGCGGTAGTCCTTGGCGGTTCAACGGCCCAAGCGCAGAGCGGGCGGTATGCCAGATTCGAGATCGTTCCATTGGCGACCTACGTATGGGGAGGGTCATACAGTCTCGACATAGGCGACCTGACTATTGACGACTCGTTCGGCTACGGGATCATGCTGAACTTCCTCGCCGCCCGCGGCACTGCCTTGGAGTTGACGTATCTCCGACAAGACACGCAGCTGCGGCTAGACCCGAATGGTACTGCCCCGGCGGGACCCAGGTCCGCCGACTTTGCCACCAACTACATCCACCTCGGCGGACGGCAGGAATTCGGTCACAATCCGAAGATCAAGCCGTTCATCGACGGGTCGTTCGGTCTCACGGTGTTCGACGTCAAGGAATCGGGCATCGGGACTTCGACCAACTTCTCGCTCGCGATCGGGGGCGGGTTTGAATCGATGTTCGGCAAGGCGCAGCGCTACGGGATCCGGGGCCATATCCGCGGCTGGTTCTCCTTCGTGCCGACGGATGACTACGCCTACTGGTGCGACTTCTACGGCTGCTTCGCCGCCCAAGGGTCGGAGACCGTGTCGCAGGGTGAGGTAGGTGGCGGCCTGGTCATCAAGTTCTGACCGGGCACTATCGATTTTCCAGGGGCGGCGGGATGGTTCCGCTGCCCTTTGCTTTGCCGTGGAGGGATCCCGATCGGTATGGGCTTGCTCCCCCGGCCGGTCAGAGGAAAGATTCCGGGAAGGAACTCCGATGGCAGTCCGGCCCGACTGGTCCAAGCTGCGACGCGGCACGCCGTTGGTCCAAAGTCCAATGGCGCCGATGACCCGGGCAGCCCAATCTCACAAGTCTATTCAACAACCATCCACGGGGGCGAGGACTCATGAAGCGCTTCAGTTGGTCGATATTCATCGCAGCAGCGGTCCTTGGGGTCTCAACCCTCCAAGCCCAGAGTGGAAAGTACGCCAAGTTCGAGATCGTGCCGCTGGCCGGCTACATCTGGGGTGGCTCTTACCATCTGGACGCTTCTACCGGAGGGATCACCCATCCTTCCGGCGACCTGAAGGTCGACGACTCGTTCAGCTATGGGATCCAGCTGGACTTCCTCGCCGCCCGCGGCACGGCGCTCGAGTTGATCTATGTCAGACAGGACAGCAAGCTGCGGTTCGATCCCAATGGAGCAGCCGGAACGGGGCCGCTCGAGGCTGACTGGGCCACCAACTACATCCACCTCGGAGGCAGGCAGGAGTTCGGCCACAATCCGAAGATCAAGCCGTTTATCATGGGGTCGTTCGGCGCCACGGTGTTCGACATCAAGGAGTCGGGCATTGGGACCTCGACCAACTTCTCCCTCTCGATCGGGGGCGGCTTCATTTCGATGTTGGGCAAGGAGCAGCGCTTCGGCCTGCGGGGCCAAGTCCGCGGTTGGTTCAGCTTCGTCCCCACGGACGATTACTTCTACTGGTGCGACTTCTATGGCTGCGGCGTGAGCCAGGGGTCCGTTACGCTGTCGCAGGGCGAGGTGACCGGCGGGCTGGTCATCAAGTTCTGACCACGCTGGGTCGGCAATCGAGGGCGGCGGGCATATTCCCGCCGCCCTTTTGTTGCGGTGGAGGGTCACTCAAGGCCGGGTTATCTTGCGCCCGGGAATCTTGTTGAACGCCGGGCCCTTAGCTCAGGTGGTTAGAGCAGCGGACTCATAATCCGTAGGTCCCTGGTTCGAATCCAGGAGGGCCCATGATCGGCGGGGTGGAGGACGCATGGCTACGCGGGACAATCTCCCTTCCTGGAAAGACGGTGCGGCGAAAACCGCGATCCTCGACTTTCTCGCGCGGGTGACCAAGAAGGGCGGCGCCGAATTCGTGGCGCTCGCCGAGCGGATCGCCACCTTCGACAACGACGGGACGCTCTGGTGCGAACAGCCGATTCAGGTACAAGGATTTTTCCTGGTGGATCGGGTGAAGCAGCTCGCAGCGAAAGACCCTGGGCTGAAGGAGCGTCAGCCATTCAAAGCGCTGCTCGAGCAGGACATGAAGACGCTCCACGGACTCGGCAAGCAGGCGTTGCTGCAGCTTGGCTTCGCGACCCACGCGGGAGTGAGCGACGAGGAGTTTGACCGGATCGCACGGGACTGGCTCGGGACCGCCAAACATCCCAGGTTTGGCCGCCTGTTCAAGCAATGCACCTACCAGCCGCAGATCGAGCTGCTGGATCTGTTGCGGAAGAACGGGTTCAAGACCTTCATCGTCTCGGGCGGAGGCGTTGACTTCATCCGGGCTTTCGCCGAAGAGGCTTACGGCATCCCGCGGGAGCAGGTGATCGGGTCCAGCGTGAAGCTCCGGTTCGAGGCCCACGGCGATCGCACCGGCATCATGAAGCTGGCGGAATTGAACAGCTTCGATGACCGTGAGGTAAAGCCGGTCAACATCGCCCTGCAAATTGGTCGCCGGCCGATTCTGGCCTTCGGCAATTCCGACGGCGACCTCGCCATGCTGCGCTACGCCGGGGGAGGGCCGGGTGCGCGTCTGGCCCTCCTGGTCCACCACGACGACGCCGCGCGCGAGGTCGCGTACGACCGTGAGTTCCGGCTGAGCCCGCTGGCTGAGGCGCTCGACAAGGCCGACCAGCATGGCATCACGGTGGTCAGCATGAAGAACGACTGGAACACGGTGTTTGGCGCCGCCGGCGCCTAACTCCTCAGCGACCGGGACGTTCTGTCGCGCCGCGACAGGTTGGCCGTTCTCATCCGCAGTTCCGCACCGCCCAACCCCTGATTCTCCTTAATTCTCTTTGGTCAGGTTGGCCCACCTCATGCTTGCGCCTACTTTCCGGGACAGCAGGAACGAAGGTTAACTGTCGCGCCGCACCTGTTTTGAGGTTCTCATGTTGACGACAATCGCGCTGCTCGCAGCGTTTCATACGATCCCAGACCCTCCCAAGTCCACCGGCATAGACTCCAGCTGGGTGAAATATGCCCGGGCCGCCTGGGCCGCGATCGGACGGAAGAGCGTCAGCTCCATGTCGGGACTGGACTGGGATTCAGGCGGGTCAGGGTGGTCTGCCCAGCCGAACTACAAGAATGCCGACAACGCGGGTCAGGCCGCCTACGAAATCGAGCCGCTCATGCGGCAACTCCTCGCCTTGTCACAGGCGACCACCGACGTGAACGGGTTCAATGAAGCGGCCCGGTTCTACAACGCCTACGAAGTCCGCTTCACCACCGTGGGAGAAATCCTGGCCGACGCGCAGCGCGAAGGCTCCAAGAGCCGGGCGATGCCGCAGGGAGACGCCTCGGCGAAGACGCTCCGTTGGAAAGATGTCCGAAGCTCTACGGTCTCGTGGCCGGCCGAATGCAATCTCTGTAACGCGCAGTTCTTTCACCCCGCCGCCCGCCTCATTCACCTGATTGCGGAACTACCGGCGGCAAGCCGCACACCGTCGATGCAATCGTTCGTGAAGGATTATGCGCCGCTGATCGCCAAGGATCACTTGATCCGGATCGGCTTCGATACCCGCTTCCCGCAGTACGTCAAAGGCGCACCCGACGACCATCTGGTCGTGCTTTGGGAGAGGGCCGCCAAGGGCGAGATCAAGTATCGGTACCTGGATCGTGACCTTTGGCTGATCGGTGCGGCCGCCGAGTTACTGGAGGCCAACCGGATCGATCCGGCCCTCGTCAATCTGCCGGCGGACCAGAAGCAGAAGTTGGCGCGCCTGCTGACCGCCGGGACCAAGCTGCTGGCGGTGAATCGCAAGCATCATCCGGATGTCAAGAATCTCCAGGGCAAGGTGGTGGGAAGCGACGGCTATTTCGAAGGCGCCATGGCAGATCACCCGGACCAGACCTATTCCGGGGATACCGGTCCCGACTACCCGGCTGGGAAACCACCTAAACCGTCACCCACGGTCAGCTGGGACGTGAGTCACCTGCAGCGGTTGCCGGTAGTACTGCGTTCCCTGTGGGACGCGAGACAGACCATGCGCGACCTCAAGGTGGCGTTCCCCGATTCCAACGACATCGTCCAGGCCACGAACCAGCTCACCTACAAGGTCTTCAACGGCAACTTCTCCCGGCCACAGCTCACCAACTATTTCGATGGCAGCGACGGCTGGTACCGGGTGGGCTACAAGTCACGCGACGGCTACGGCAATCCACCGTCACAGTACTGCGATGGTCAGGACATGAAACATTTCTGCCTGACGAGAAACGGCATCCGCGGCTGGGGAGTGCTGGCCTTCGCGAATGCGGACCTGGGCAAGTTGATCGAGGGTGTCATTGCCGTGGCCAGGGACAGTTCCGCGGATGCAACGAAATTCCGGCAGCGGGTCATTGCGATGAAGGATGATCCCTCGCAATGGCTCTCCGACCCGCCGCAGAAGTATTCCCAGGAGTTGAGTCTGCTGATCGCCGAGTACGCCCTTGGGACCACGCCATAACGCCCTGTAGCGCGGAGATGTGATTCCTCCGCAACACTGTTCCTTCGTCGCTGCAGAACGGGGCCATCAAGTGGCCCCGTTTTGTTACTCTAACCCCTTTCTTATCCGACGGTTACCTTAGTCACCCGAATCAGGTTCGAGACCGGCAGCGACAGGAGCGGAAGCTGCAACGCATCCCACAGTTGCACCAATGCCTGTCTCAGAGTCCGAAATCGAGGAGAAGTCGTATGCCCCAGCGCCCGCAGCAGAGGCCGCATTCGTACCCGGCCCGAGCGCTCCTTCCCGTCCTGATTTCCCTGTTGCTGTCTTGTTCCAGCGGCGACAATGCGTTGGCGCCGGCAGGATCGAGCGAAGAACAAGCCTTGGCCTTTGCCGATCACACCTCGAAGGCCGTGTCCCCCATGTCGGCGACGGTTGGCCAGTGGTCCAGCAGCTTTCCCTGGGTCAACGTCGCGGTGCACCTCAGTCTCCTCCCGGATGGCCGGGTCCTCAGTTTTGGACGGCTGAATGGGGGAATCCCACAGATCTGGGACCCGTCCAGTGGATCCTTCACCGGAATTCCCAGCCCCTCGCTGCTCTTCTGTGCCGGGATGACCTTCCTACCCGCGGGAAAGCTGGTCGTCGTCGGCGGCCATATTGCCGATCAATTGGGCCTGCCCAATTCGAACGTGTTCAATTTCAGCACCAATTCCTGGACGCCGGGCCCGGCTATGGCGAGCGGTCGCTGGTACCCGACGGCGACGATGCTTGCCAGCGGTGAGGTTCTCGTCATCGCGGGAAGCGACCAGAATGGCAACTCGGTGATGATTCCCGAAGTGCGGAGAGACAATGGCACCTGGCGCGAGTTGACCAGCGCGTCCCGGTCACTGCCCTACTACCCGCGGGACTTCCTGGCTCCGAACGGCAGCGTCTTCTATGCCGGCGAGTTGCAACAGACCTATTATCTCAACACGACGGGTACCGGTTCCTGGACTTTCGTCGCGAACCGGGTAGTGGCCGACCGCTCCTACGGCGCCGCGGTGATGTACCGTCCGGGCAAGATTCTCTACGTCGGTGGCGGCGATCCACCGACTAATACCGCGGAAGTCATCGACCTCAACGTTTCTTCACCGCAGTGGCACGCGACCGCCTCAATGGTGCACCCACGCCGGCAGCTCAACCTGACAATGCTGCCCGATGGGCGAGTGCTCGCCATGGGCGGGACCAGCTCCGCCGGGTTCAGCACTATAGCGGGTGCGGTGCATGAAGCGGAGGTGTGGAATCCTCTCAATGGAACCTGGACCACCTGGTCCAGCAATGCCATTAGCCGGGTTTACCATTCGACGACGGTCCTGTTGCCCGATGGGCGATTGGTCTTCGCCGGCAGTGGGGATGGCAACAATCTTCCCAATGAGGAGAACGCCGAGATCTTCGAGCCACCCTACCTCTTCAATGGACCGCGGCCAACGATCACGACCGTTGCGGCCCAATGGAAGTTCGGCCAGAGGGTCCAGCTCACTACTCCGGACGCGGCGAGCATTACCAAGGTCAGCCTCCTGCGTCTCAACTCGACCACCCACGCCTTTGACATGAACCAGCGCTACGTCCAGCTCAGCTTCTCCAGGCAGGCCGGCGCCCTCACCCTGACGATCCCCAGCCTCAAGAACAAACTGCCTCCGGGGCACTATATGGTGTTTATCTTGAACGGGGCTGGCGTGCCTTCGGTGGCGAGAATCATTCGGATTGCGTGACGCGCGTTACATCGTGCGGGACCACACAGGCCCCGATCGCCGAGAGGGTGGTGCGACCGGGGCCGAGTGTTTATCGTTTGCGACGAACGGGGACAACGAGGTCCCCGATTCTAGTCCCGATTCCATGAGGTGCTGCGATGCGACGTGCTTTTCTGCTGCTGATTCCGCTCATCGCGGTCTTAGGCTGCCAGAGCAAAAAGGATTATGAGAAGGCGCTGGCGGACGCGCAGACGCTGGCCGCCGAGAAGGATAGCCTCCTCAGCGAGGTGCTCGAGACCTCGAAGTTCGTTACGTCGGTCAATGAGGAACTGGCCCGCAGCAAGTCGGTAGGCGGATCGGCTGCAACCGCCGGAGACCCCGGCGTGCCCGGCCCCGAAGCGGATCGCGCGGCCCGAGCCGCCGCGCTCAAGAAGGTGCAGGACCTGGTCGCGCACCTGAACGAGGCCGAGACCAAGCTCGAACAGACTTCGGCGCGGGCGCGTACCCTGTCCGGCCGGAACAAGACCCTGCTGACGCAGATCGATGAGTACAAGGCGCAGCTCGACACCCTGCAGGCCAGCGCACAGCGCCAGGCCTTCGAGCTGGGTGCGGTGATCGACAGCCAGAAGGTCCAGATCGCGAGCCTGAGCGAGGAACGTGATACCCTGACCGCGCAGACCAGCTCGCTCTCGGCGGAGCGGATCGCGCTCAATGACTCGGTGGCTCGTCTCACCACCTCGACCAACACCGTCTACTACGTGGTCGGCAAGGAAGATGACCTGATCAAGAAGGGCGTCGTGAAGAAGGAAGGAAGCAAATTCCTCTTCTTTGGCGGCACATCCCTGCAGCCCGCGCGGAACCTGACTCCTGAGAACTTCACGGCGGTGGATAAGACCCAGGAGCTGGTGATTCCGATGCCGGCCAGCGATAAGGAATACAAGGTGATCTCCCGCCAGAACCTGGCCTTCGCGGATTCGACTGACCTCGATGACGGCAAGGTCAAAGGCGGCCAGTTGCACATCATGTCGCCTGACCAGTTCTGGGCCGGGTCGAGCTATCTGATTCTGGTCGAGGATTAAGCTTGTAGATGGTCGGTGTTGATGGTCGATAGTCGTAGGTCGATGGTCGATAGTCTATGGTCGGTGGTCCCGCGTCCTTCAAGGATGGCGAGACTACCGACCATTGACTATCGACCATTGACTCGCTTCCTGGCGTTCATCCTGCTCAGCACCTCCTGCGCCAACGTGGTCAACTACACCGACCCGGCGGGCCCCCGGTTCGCAGATCAGACTCCGCCCGCAGCGGAGCCCAGCGCGCTGAAGGTCGTGACCTTCAACATCCGCTACGCCCGGGAGATTGACAGCGCGATTGTCGTGCTGACGCAGGATCCCGGATTGCACGGCGCGGATGTCATCGCGCTTGAGGAGATGGACGAGGATGGGGTGCAGCGCATCGCCAGCGCTCTCGGCATGAGCTATGTCTATTATCCCGCCGTTCATCACCCGGTGGACAAGAAGGACTTCGGTCCCGCCCTGCTGGCCCGCTGGCCCATCGAGGATGACCGGAAGGTGATCCTGCCCCACCTTAGCCTCTCCCGTCACGCCCAGCGGGTTGCGGTTACGGGACGGGTCAACATCGGGGGAGAGATGGTCCAGCTCTACGCCGTTCACCTCGCCAATTCACTCGAGGTGAGTTACGGAGGACAGAAGGACCAGCTGGATGCGCTGCTCAATGATGCAGATTCGGTGGGCCTGCCCGTGATCATCGCAGGTGACTTCAACAGCTATGAGGTGGCCGGCGAAGCGTTGAGCCGGGGATATTCCTGGCCGACCAGCGGTGTCGTGGCAAGTCACCACGGCCTTCGGCTGGATCATGTCCTGTATCGCGGACTGGGCACCGCACCCGATTCGGCCGACGTGGTGCACGATGTGCGTGGCGCGAGCGATCATCACCCGGTCTGGGCAATGGTCCCGGTGAAGCAGGTGGTGAAAGAGCCGGCGGCCGACGGGCTCTGAAGCGGCGGATGTCGGCGCAAAAGCAGCGGCCTCGGCATTGCCGAGGTCGTTTTCGTTTCACGGGGCCTGCTCTCCCTTACGAGACCGTCGATTTCCTTCTCCTCCATCCGACATACTACTAAGATCCGAGGTGCGCCTCCCCAAGGGGAGAGCGTCTGATTAGCGTGTCGTACGTCACAATTCCTTTTGCGGTTGTCGTCCGATGGCCAGAGCCCGCCTCATCCACCAGCTACCCGCCACAACCCCGGCTGACCCGCAGGTCACCACTAGCAACCGCCGTGATATCCCCGACGACCTGCTGCGCGAAGCCGCCCACCGGCTGGGCATCGCGGCGGTGCTCGGTGTAGCGCTCTGGTTCGTCGGCGCGGCGCTCGATCACTGGGCGATGAAGGTCTTGAACCCGGGCGATCCGCGCTGGCGGCAATTGCATGCCCCGGATGCGATCGTCGGGCTCGGCATTCTCACCTCGGCCGCACTTTTCGCCTATAGCAGGGTTTCCCGCAGGTCCCCCCGGTTTCTGCTCGATCTCGGACTGGGCTACTTGATCATCACGGCATTGGACATCGCCATCATCTGGCACTGGAACAGCGGTTCGCACACGCTGATGGCGGAACCGATGTTCAGCTGGGCCGCCTGCCTGGTTCTCATCTTCGCCGCGATCATCCCCAACCCGCCGTGGAAGACTTTCGTCGCCGGGCTCATCGCGGCGTCCATGAATCCCCTCGCCATGTTGATCGCCAAGGCGCGCGGAACATGGGATTTCGGTCCCTGGACCAACGCGCTCGTAATGCATTATCCCGACTACATCATGGTCGGCGTTTCGGTGGTGATCTCTCAGGTGATCACTCGGCTGGGCCATCATGTGACACGGGCCCGCGAGATGGGGAGCTATCGCCTTGGCGAGTTGCTCGGGCGAGGCGGGATGGGAGAGGTCTATCGCGCGACGCACCGCATGTTGGCTCGACCGGCGGCGATCAAACTGATCCGCCCCGAAGCCATCGGCACGGGCGTCGCCGCGGAGCTCGCGATCCGGCGATTCAGGCGAGAAGCCGAGGTGGCGGCCAGTCTCCGTTCTCCCCACACGGTTGAGCTCTACGATTTCGGGGTGACGGAGAACCAGACCTTCTTCTTCGTGATGGAGTTGCTCGACGGTTTGGATCTCGAGACGCTGGTGCGCCGGCACGGGCCGCAGCCGCCCAGCCGGGTGATCCACATCCTTCGCCAAGTGTGCGATTCGTTGGAAGAGGCCCATTCGCGCGCCCTGGTTCATCGCGACATCAAGCCCGCCAACATTCATATCGGCCGGCTGGGGCTGCGCCGTGACTTCGTCAAGGTGCTTGACTTCGGTCTGGTGAAGGCAGTTGATGGCGACGGCGCCGACCACACGCTCGAGACCGGTCCCAACCTGACGCCAGGGACGCCGTCTTACATGGCCCCCGAAGCGGCTCTGGGAGAGAAAATCGATGGCCGCACCGATCTCTACTCGCTCGGTTGTGTCGGCTACTGGCTGCTGACCGGAAGGGTGGTCTTCGAGGCGACCAGCGTCCTCCAATCGGTCGCGCGGCACATCAACGATCCGGTGGTTCCCCCCTCGCAACGGTCAGGCACGCCGGTTCCTCCCCGATTGGAGCAACTGATTCTCGCCATGCTCGGCAAGCGGCCGGACGATCGTCCTGCGACCGCGGGAGAGGTAGGCCGCGAACTGGTCGCGATGGATGCTGACCCATGGACCGAGGAACAGGCCGTGGAATGGTGGCAAGAGATTCTAACTCCCGTGCCGAAGGAGACGGTTCCGGGGCCGCAGAGCGCCCGGCTGGTGATCCATGGGAGAGGCTGAATAGATGAAAGGAAGCGCAGGGCCCAGATGAGAATCTTCCTGACTGGCTCGACCGGCGTGATAGGCCGGCGAGTGATTCCCCAACTTATCGAGGCTGGACACGAAGTAACGGCCGGTGGCCGTCAAAGCGCGAGGCTCGACCTGTTCGACTCCGCGGCCGTCAAGCAGGCATTGGCCGGGCACGACGCGGTGATCAACCTGGCGACCCACGTCCCTCCCGGTCTCCGCGCCTTCCTGCCTGGATCGTGGAGGGAGAACGATCGCATCCGCACGGCGGGATCCGCCCTCCTGGTGAACGCGGCTCTGGCCAGCGACGTACAACTGTTCATCCAGGAGTCGTTCGTCACCTACCCGGACTCGGCCGACCGATGGATTGACGAGGACACGCCGCCGGACCCTCCCGCCTATAACCGCACCGTGCTCGATGCCGAGAATTCTGCGGCCCGGTTCGCCCGCTCGGGTCGACGGGGTTTGGCCCTGCGCTTCGCCTTCTTCTACGGGACCGGAGACGATTTTACTCGGACGACGCTAAAAAGCGTGGAACGGGGCTGGTTGCCGATCTTCGGCAGGCCTGAGGGATTCTTCTCGATGGTGAACCACGAGGATGCTGCGTCCGCGGTGGTAGCGGCGCTGAAGGCACCTTCCGGGAACTACAACGTAGTGGATGATGAACCTTTGACCCGAAGCGCCCTGGCCGATGCTCTGGCCCAAATGCTGAGGGTCAAAGCGCCCCAACTGCCGCCAGCCTGGGTCATACCCCTGACCGGGAGTGTGGGGGACATGCTGTCTCGCTCGCTCCGGGTTTCCAACGCGAAGCTCCGGGAGGCGACCGGCTGGGCACCCTGCTATCCGAGCGCGCGAGAGGGATGGCGGGCTGCGCTTGAATCCCGTCCAACCCTTCGACCCGAGCCGGTGTCCAAGGTGTAACTCCGGAAACAGGTGTTTCAGTTTGGTAACAGTCCTGGGCGTCATACTGGCTCTTCAAACTGAAGCCGTCCGGCCTCAATCGATCCCCGCGACTACAACCCAAGTCAGCGCCACTCTCGCCGACGCCCCGCCGGTTCTCGACGGACGGGACGACGATGCCGTCTGGAAGTCCGCGCCGGTGATTGACGGTTTCCTCCAGTCCCGGCCCAGCGAGGGGCTTGCCCCGGGCCTCAGAACCGAGGCCCGCGTGGCCTACGATGCCCACAACCTCTACGTCTTCGTCCGATCCTTCGATCCCCATCCCGATAGCATTGTGAGCCTCCTGTCCCGCCGCGACGAGCAGACCGCGTCGGACCATATCACCGTGATGATCGACTCGTACCACGACCGGAGGACCGGGTTTGAGTTCTCGGTGAATCCGGCGGGGGTGAAATGTGACTACGCGATCTATAACGACGGCAATGAGGACAGTGCATGGGATGCCGTCTGGGATGCGGCGACCCAGATCGACTCCCTGGGATGGACGGTCGAGTATCGGATCCCGTTGTCTCAGCTTCACTACTCCTCCAAGCCCAACGGGACCTTCGGGCTCCTGATCTGGAGGCTCATCGAACGGAATGCCGAGGTCGTCACCTGGCCGCTCTATCGCGGATCGGTATCCGGACTCGCATCCCAGTTCGGGGAGTTGACCGGTCTCACCGGCCTGGGGAGTCCCGGCCATGCGGAGCTGGTTCCCTACGTCGTCACGAAGAACGTGCAGGGCCCGCCATCGGATAACTATGCCAGAGACCAGGAGTTTACCGCCGGCGGAGACCTGAAATACCGGGTTACCTCGAATCTGCTGCTGAACGGGACGGTGAATCCGGACTTCGGCCAGGTAGAGGCCGATCCGTCCGAGCTCAACCTCAGCGCCTTTGAGACCTTCTTCCGCGAGCGCCGGCCCTTCTTCGTGGAGGGTAAGGGTCTTTTCACCTTCAATGTGAATTGTGTTGTCGTCGTGGACTGTAACACGGGTGAGGGCCTCTTCTACTCCAGGCGGATCGGGCGCTCACCCCAATTGGCCGATACCTACGGCGACGATGCTTCCGCGACATCGACGCGAATCATTGGGGCCGCCAAGGTCACCGGCCGGATGCCGGGCGGCTTTTCGCTCGGAGTTCTTGATGCGGTCACCGACAACGTTCCAGGTCCGGGCGGAACAACGCTCGAACCTACCACGAACTATGCGGTGCTTCGGGGAAATCAGGACCTGGACAAGGGCAACCTGAGCCTCGGCTTGATCGGGACTGCGACTAACCGCTCGCTCGACCCCACGACAGAGCCTTACCTCCACCGCGAGGCGTACAGCGGGGGAGTGGACCTGCGGCGCCGGTTTGCCAAGAGATTTGAGGCTTCGGGCGCCTTTTCCCTGAGCAGTGTACAGGGGAGTGCCGCGGCAATCGCACAGACACAGAAGGATCCGGTACATCTCTACCAGCGCCCCGACGGCGACCTGACTTTCGATTCGACGCGCACTTCGCTTGACGGGAGCAACATGGAGCTGCGCTTCGCCAAGGTTGGCGGCAAGACACTCCTGTTCGAGACCGCCTACCAGCGGCGCACTCCCGGCTTCGAGATCAACGATATCGGCTTTCTTCGTCAGGCCGATCAGCAGGCCTGGACCAACTGGGCCAACCTCGCCTTCCGGACACCCAATCAGGTTTTCCGGCAATTGCGCTGGAACTTCAACAACTGGGAATACTGGTCCATGGCGGGGCTTCCCACCGAGCGTGCCTTCAATACCAACGTGCATACCCAGTTCAAGGGCAACTGGTGGTTGCATATGGGAGGCACGCTGGGGCAGGTGGGCACGACGTATTGCGATCGGTGCGCCCGGGGCGGGCCGGCCATCCGGCAGGATATGTATATCGCCCCCTGGGCTGGCTACGAGGGAGACGATCGCAAGAAGATCATCCCGTTTTTCTGGGTGAACTATTTCAAGGGAGATGGTGGCCGCTCGGAGAGTATCAATCTCCAGCCGGAGCTGGACTTCAAGATCTCTTCCCGGTTCACCACTTCGCTGTCTGCGTTCTGGGAGAGCAACACCAACGACAGCCAGTACTTCGATACCTTTACCGACTCCGCGGGAGGACTGCACTACACCTTCGCACATCTCGACCAGAGCACTCTGAGCTTCACGTGGCGGCTCGGTTACACCTTCACGCCGACCACCTCGCTCCAGGTCTACGCCTCGCCCTTCATTTCCAAGGGGACCTACACGAACCTTCGGGAACTGGATCAACCGCGGGCAGAAGACTACGACGATCGGTACAAGCCCTACACCTCTGTGGATCCGGGCGGCTTCAATTTCCAGCAGTTCCGATCCAACGTGGTGTTCCGCTGGGAGTACCGGCCCGGTTCGACGCTGTTCGTGGTGTGGAGTCAGGGCAGGGAAGGCGGGTCTGATGTCACCGAAGGCCATGACTCTTTCCGGGGCGACATGCAGAATCTTTTCGACCAGCGGGCGAACGATACGTTCCTGGTGAAGATTTCGTATTGGTTTGCGAGATAGCCGTCAGCGGTCAGCCGTCGGCCATCAGCCGTCAGCCCATTAGCCATTAGCCAACGCCCGGGACCTCATCCCGAGCGTAGCAAGAGGCTGTCCGTCGCTTCCTCTCGGGTTACTCGGGGCAAGCGCTCGGGATGAGTGCCACGGGAATGCCCACCGCCTGGTCATGAATTAGATTCTCCAGTTCCTAGCGTAGTTGCCGCAGCTGCTTACCCGATCCCCCAAGCCAACTTCCAGCTCCGGAGGTGTCCAATCAACCCCCGCGTCCTGTTGCAGAGCACCGGGTTGCTCGTGGTGTCCAATGTATTCATGACCTTCGCCTGGTACGCCCACCTCCGCAACCTCAGCGGCCGCCCGTGGTATGTCGCGGCCATCGCCAGCTGGGGCGTGGCACTCCTCGAGTACCTGTTTCAGGTGCCGGCCAACCGTATCGGCTACACCGCGTTGAGCCTGGGTCAACTCAAGATCATGCAGGAAGTGATCACGCTGGTCGTCTTTGTGCCGTTTGCGGTGCTTTACATGCGGCAGCCGATCCGGCTGGATTATCTATGGGCGGGACTCTGCATCCTGGGGGCGGTGTACTTCGTGTTTCGGCGGTAAGGGGGAGTTTCTGCCGTCGGCAGTTGCCGAGCTCCGACCCGGCTGACCTCCTTGTTCTGGCAGGACTTAGATCCTTTGGCCTCTATCCTCCGTCACACCCTGTCCCCATCTTGCCTGAACTGAGGAGCAGCTCCGCCGTATAGCAGAACTCAAGGCACCTGTGCCGACAACCAAAGGGATGAGTCGGTCAATGATTCCCGTCTATCTGAATCTCCTCGTGGTGGTGGCGATCGGCGTTCTTCTGACTCACTGGCAGCTCCAGCGGCGAACCCTTCAACAGATCATTACCGGAAGGTTCGGCCCAGTCTCGGATCCGGTGACGACCATCCGAGGATTCGCCGGATGGATCCACGCTCATGTCCCCCGCGGGCAAGATCCCCCGTTCATCTCCTCATTGTTTCATGTCGTAGGGGCAACTCCGATCGCAGTACTCCGTGACGGAGGCTGCTGCTCTGGCCTGGCACGGCTGTACATCCTGGGGCTCGATGCGCTCGGGATCCGCGCAGCACAAGTCACTCTGTACCATGTCTCCGGCTGTGCTCAACACTGTGCGGTCGAGGTCGCGTTGGGCGGTGATCGCATGATCGTTGATCCGCGTTACGGACTCTATTACACCGACCGCGACGGCGCACCGCTTGGGTTGGATCGACTCCAGGCAGGCTGCCTTCCCCAACTTCAGACTCTGCCTCTCAGCACCGCCGACGCCTATCCGCCCTATCCCTACTACGACTTCAACTACGAGAACACCAAGACCGCGAACTGGACCCGCTCTGCGCCGCGCCGGGCTGCCTATCGCATTCTCCATACAATCTCAGGCGGACGCATCGACCGCTGTCGGTTGCCCGTCGTACTGGAGTGGCCTCAAATTCTCGTTTCATCGGCATTGCTCGGGGGAGCAGGGTTGGTGGATCTGGTCCTGCTTTTGGTCTAGGAGTCATCACCCGGAGGCTCTCGGCGGTCATCTGTCCCCGCGACTTACGGCTTACGCCTGACGGCCGACCTCACTCACCCTTCACCCCCCCTTCATGCCCGGATTGCTAGCTTAAGCTCAGGTGGGCCAACAAAGGGGGCTTCATGTCGATCAATCCCGCGCATATTCACCTGGCGCTTAACCACGTCCCGGTACTCGGCGTCCTGTTCGGCACCATCTTGCTTGCCATGGGTCTCTGGCGCCGAAACGACACGATTCGGCGGACCAGCCTCGTTGTCCTGCTGTTAACGGGGGCAGCCGCAGGCGCCGTTTACCTGACCGGCGAGCCGGCTGAAGAGCTGATAGAGAACGCGGCCGGGGTGTCGGAGAAACGGATCGAGCGGCATGAAGACGCTGCCGCCGTGGCCACGTCCGGGGCGGCTCTTCTCGGTGTCGCCGCTCTCGTGCTCCTCTGGCGAGCGCGCCGCACCGGGTTGATGTCATCGCGCCTGCTCGTCGCGATCTTCGGCCTGGCTCTGCTGACGACGGTGCTGATGGCGTGGACCGCGAACCTCGGTGGCCAGATCCGGCATTCGGAGATCACCACCGCCGGCCAGACGTCGACGGAGGCCGCGACACCCGACGACGCGGACGAGTGACCGCAAGCCCGGCGCTCACGACCGAGTGACCGTAAGCCCGGAAATCAAGCGACCCTCCGATCCACAATCGGAGGGTCGATCCTTGCGCTAATGGCTAGCAGATGACCGCTTACAGCTAACGACCACAAGTCATGACAGCGGTGCAGGAAGCGGCGGCCATCATGGTCGATGACTTCGGACATCGCCGCCTAGTTGTGCATGAAGTGCCAGGTTTGTGTCCCCCACATCGTTGCCCTGGCGATTGAGCTTGGTCGGATCGTGCAGGTTGAAGAACCACAGTTCGAGCAGGTCAGGATCATAGATCACCCGAAGGTGAACGCGAACGCCTCCACACCGGGATCGAGAAACTCGATCTCGAAGAGCCGGTCGGCGATGGGTGCCGGTTGGCGAATCAGGTGATACAGCCTCTGCTCTACTACAGAACCGTTACCCTGGTCGTCGACGTCACTTCCGTGAGCCGCGCCCGGCGGCTGCCCGTCGATGAGTACGCGAAAACGTACGGCAGTTCCCGGTGCCGCCGGTCCCATGACGAGATGGACGTCTCGGGCGTGGAAGCGGTACGTGATCCGCCCGTTGCCCTGGTTCAGCACGATGGCCGTCTTCTCTACGTTCCAATCGCCCGCAAGGGCCCATTGATTGAGCCGCAACCGTGCTGGGGCGGCATAGCTGTGAGGCCGGTCCGCGATCGGCCCACCGGGAGACGCAAAGTTCTCGGTGCGGGTATACCCCAGGTAGTTCTCCGGAGACTTCAAGCTGCCCCAGTCGGCGGGAATCTCCACACCGCGGGCATCGACCGATACCAGGTCCGGCCCGATGCCGCTTACGCCGGCCTCCGCCAGCAACTGTTGAATGATCCGTTCGGACTGCTGGTAGTCGCCCTCGCCGAAGTGATGATGCCGGACCCGCCCCTGTGCATCGATGAAGAATAGGGCCGGCCAATAGTTGTTCTCAAAGGCCCGCCAGATGGCATGGTCATTGTCGATCGCGACCGGATAATCGACTCCCAGCTTCTGTACCTCCCGGCGCACGTTGGCTCCGTCTTTCTCGAAGGGGAACTCCGGGGAGTGGACGCCGATGACCACGAGTCCCTGATCCCGGTACTTGTGGGCCCAGGCGCGGACATAGGGCAACGTACGGAGCCAATTGATGCAGGTATAGGTCCAGAAGTCGATGAGGACGACCTTTCCGCGGAGGCCGGCTGCCGTGAGGGGCGGCGAGTTGAGCCACCCGGTTGCGCCGTCGATTGAAGGCAACTCACCCTCAACGGGGAGTCGACTCACTTCTGACGCCACCTGTTGCACCATCGTCATGTCCTCGGCTAAGGTAGTGGCCGGAGTCCCGATCCCGCAGACGAGCGTCGCGGCAAGCACGAGCTGGTGGGCTTTCATCTTGCCTCCCGTTCCTTGCAGCCGATCAACGTAGCCTCAGTAGCCGAAGGGCCCCCGTTGCCGCGGAGCGTCCTCGGCTCGGACGTAGGTAATCGTGTACGGGCCCATGAACGTCACCGCCAGCACGGTACGCCCCTCGGCGATCGACCAATGGTGCATCCCTGCCGGGGCGGTGGCCGAATCGCCGACGGTCAGGGCCCGGGTCTGCTTGGGGTCGATTCGGTCCCCCATCCCGACGTGAAGGGTTCCCTCCCTGACTTCGACATGCTCGTAGCCCGGATGATAGTGCGGCGGAATCCGGTAGTCGTTCGGCATGGAAAGCAGGAGGGTGGACTCGCCGGGACTTGCAGGATCGCCGCTGACGACGGCGAGGAGCGCGCCCGGCGGCAGCACCGGGGGCACCTGCCACTGCAGACGCGGCGAGTCGGGCGAGGCCTGCGCCATGGCCACCGGGGCCGCGAGGAGGCACACCAAGCCAGCGACGATGACCCCGAGTCTTATCCGCATGTCACTCGACCAGCGTGATGAATGGTTCCCCTTCTCTACGCCCACCGAACCGGCAGCCCAGCTGCAGGCGATCACAGGTCCCGCACACGGGGTCATCAGCGCCTCTACGGCTTCGAGACCAGCGCCTGGTTGAGCCAATCTTCGAAGCGGGTCTCGGCGAGGATGGCGGCGGAGCCGGGCAGGAGCGTTCGCTCGCCCAGTTTTGCGCCGAAGTAGCGCGCCTCGGGATCGGCGACCACTTCGCGCGGGTCGTGGCGTTCCTTGAGGCCTCGCCGGATGAGTTCGTCCAGCCGGAACTCTTGGGGCCCAGCGACTTCAACGATGCCATTCACCGGCGACCCCACGGCGACCCTGGCAACCGCGCTCGCGACATCCTCGGCCGCCATGGGTTGGATCAGAACCGGTGCGAGTCGCACCATGTTACCGACGGTCGCGTCGTCCGCCATGCGCTTGGTGAACTCGAAGAACTGGGTCGCATGGACGATCGAGTAGGGGATCGACGACTGCCTGATCAACTTCTCTTCGGCGATCTTGGCGCGGAAGTAGCCGCTTTCCGAGAGCCGGTCGGTTCCCACGACCGACAATGCGACGTGATGCCCTACGCCGGCCGCGGCTTCCGCTTTGAGGATGTTGCTGGTCGACGTCTGGAAGAACTTGAGCACTGCCGTATCCTCGAACGACGGGGAGTTCGACACGTCGACCACGACCGCCGCTCCGTCGAAGGCTTCGGCCAGCCCCTCGCCCGTGAGCGTGTTCACGCCGGAGTCCGGTGACGCCGGCACCGCCTGATGGCCTTGCTCACCCAGTTTGCGGACGAGCTTTGATCCGATGAGCCCGGTTCCGCCGATTACCACGATCTTCATGCGACCCTCCTCATTGCGCCGGCACGACCGCCGGGGCGCCCTTGTTCTTCAACAGAAAGACCAGAAACTTGGCGGGTTTGGTGCTGCTTGCGTTCCGTCCCACGACATGGATATCGTCGGGGCCTTCATAGAAGGTCTGTCCGGGATTCAGCGTCACCTGCGTTCCTCCCTTCACCTGCATCACGATCGAACCCTCCAGCACGTAGACGAATGCATTGGCATTGTGCCGGTGGACCGGATCCGCTCCGCCGGGGGCATACTCGACGGTGATCATCACGACTTCTTTGCCGGAAAGGTCGGTCAGCGCCTTCTCCATGAGCGGCGTGACCGTGGGCTCCTGGGCGGCCAACCTGCCGGTGAGGGTGAGCAGGCCGGCCACCGATCCTGCCAGGGTGAGGTTCAAAGTGCGCATCTTGTCTCCATTTCGTGCCGGGTTACTCCGCGAGCGGAGCGGGCAGATCAGGCTCGACCGGCCAGTGTTTCCGACTGGATCCCCGCCGCCGTGCCTTCGGCCGCGGTGGCGGCCTGCTCGATCACCTTCACCACCTCGGCCGGCTGCGAGATGAACGGCACGTGACTGGATGCGAGCTCCGTGGTCGTGGCTCCCATGCGATGGGCGAAGAATCGCTCCAGGTCGGGATTGATCACGTGATCGTTCTGGGCCACGATGAACCAGGAGGGAATCGTCTTCCAGGCCGGGGGCATGGTCAACTGGGCCGCGAAGCTGGCGCCGGCGAGCGGTTTCTGGGTGGCCGCCATGACCGCAGCCTCCTGGGCACCGACATCCTGACAGAAGATGTCACGGAACTTGGCGCGATCGATGTAGAAAAAGCCCGCCGCGTCCGGCCCCAGGGCAGCCGCTGACGGGGCGGGATACTTCTCGAGCAGGGGACCAATCGGCTCGGCGGAGTCGGGGGCGAAAGCGGCGACATACACCAGCGCCTTGACCTTGGGACTTCCCGACGCGGCGCCGGTAACGACCAAGCCGCCATACGAGTGGCCAACGACCACGACCGGCCCGGGCTGGGCATCGATCATCCGTCTCGTGGTGGCGATGTCATCGGCCACCGAGGTCAGCGGGTTTTGAACGGCAGTGACCGTGTATCCATCGCGCTCGAGCAGGGGAATCACGTGTTGCCAGCCGGTGGCATCGGCAAAAGCGCCGTGGACGAGGACAATGGACGGCTTAACCGGGTCGGAACTGAATTGACTGAAGGCCGCGGCAGTCATGGACGACCCTCCTTGCCCGGCGCGTGGAACGTCACCGTTTGTGCGGTAAAGAGGTTGCCTTCAGCATCCACCAATTCGATCAGCACCTTGTGCTGGCCTCGCGGCATGCCCACCAAGACGATGGTGTTGCTCTGGCCGAAATCGGCCCACAGCCACGGCAGGTCGTCGACCGTGATGTGCAGATGACCGACGCGGGGAGACAGGTTGCGAGCGGCCGGCCCTGCCACGGGCAGGATGCGCACGTTCTCCACCCGGTACGGGATGAACGCGACGCCCTGGGCCAACGGACCGGGAAGCGGCGGCTCCACGAACAGTCTGGGCACCGGTTCGTTCTCGATGGGAACGACCGTGCTCTGGGCGACAGCGTCGGTGGCGACCACGGGGTCTTCGGTAAGCGTTTTCATGCTATTCTCTCCTTTGGGATGCGGTACCCGGCGGATGACGCGCGCCTGGCGCGCCATCCACCCTACTACCGTTCAACGCCGGTGAACTACCGCAGCGACCTGAAGCCGGCGCGAGAATCTTCCACCAGCGCCTGGGGCTGCTCGAACGCGGCGAAGTGCGCGCCCTTCGGGTGACTCTTGTAGTACGCCAGCCTGGGATAGGCCTTTTCGGCCCATTTCCGCGGACACGGGCAGATCTCCTCGGGGAAGGCGCTCACCACGACCGGAATCTTGACCCCCTTCGGGGCGAAAAAGGCGCCCTTGAATTCCCAGTAGAGGCGAGCCGACGAGACCCCCGTCTTGGTCAGCCAGTAGAGGGTGATGTTGTCGAGAATATCGTCCCGGCTGAAGCCCTCGGTGCCACCGTCGAAGACCCGGGCGATTTGCCGGTAGGTCCAGATGTCATGATCGATGATCCACGCGGCCAGGGCGACCGGAGAATCCTCGAGCCCATACAGCGTCTGCGGCCGGTTCCCCATCTCCAGGGCGTAGCCGAGTCCGTGCTTGTAGAAGAATGAGACATGCTCGAAGGACCGTTTCTCTTCCTCGTCGAGCCCGGCCGGCGGCGCGGCGCCGGCAAAGGCCGCCGCATCAATCTCGGGCGGAATCGCACCGGCCATGTTGGTGTGGATGCCGACCAGTCCCGGGGGTGCCTGCACGCCCATGAAGTCGACGATGAGCGCACCCCAATCGCCGCCTTGCGCGGCGTAGCGCTGGTAGCCCAGGCGCTCCATCAGGGTGGAATTGGCCCGGGCAATGCGTTCGGGGCTCCAGCCGTTCGCGGCCGGCTTGCCCGAGAACCCGTAGCCGGGCATGGAAGGAATCACCACGTCAAACGCGTCCTCCGCCTTCCCGCCGTGGGCCGTGGGGTTGGTCAGCGGGTCGATGACCTTCAGCTGCTCGATGACCGAGCCGGGCCAGCCGTGATTGATGATCATCGGCAGGGCGTTCTCGTGCTTCGAACGCACATGGATGAAGTGGATGTCCACCCCGTCGATCTCGGTGATGAAATGCGGCAGCGCCTTCAGTCTCGCCTCGACCTTGCGCCAGTCGTACTCCGTGCCCCAGTAGTTCGCCAGCTTCTGAATCGTGGCGAGCTGCACGCCCTGCGTGTCATCGGCGACGACCTCCTTCTCGGGCCACCTTGTCGCCTTGATGCGGCGGCGCAGCTCGACAAGATCGGCTTCCGGAAAGTTCACTTGAAACCGACGAACATCGGGACTCGTGCCCGCCTGTCGGGCCGTAGCAGTCATGGTTTCAGTCTTGGTAGTCATACCTTCCACCTCCTGAATAAAGCGTGAGGACCCCAGCTGGCCCCCGGCAACAGTTGCGGCCGCAGCACCGACGCGAAGGGGATTTGTCCGATCCAATTGGATGCGCTGCCACGAGCGGGGGGAAACAATTTCTCAGAAGGGTCGAGGCCCATCCATTGGACTTTGGACTATCATCTCGGCCGGTCCCCTGGCATTAGTCACCGCCGCAGACCGACGCAGATCACATCCTGACCTCGCAGCAGGGGATTCCCACTTCCTGCCGGGACAATCGAGGCCCGAAGCAATCGACGAACGAGCGCGTCCCCCCCCGCCCGAAGCTGTACTACCGTAACGGCTTGAATGCCGCACGCACCTCGGCCGCGAAGAGCTCCGGCTCTTCCCATGCGGCGAAGTGCCCGCCTTTGTCGAGTTTGTTGTAATAGATGAGGTTGGGATACGCCCGCTCGGCCCAACTCCGCGGGACTTGATAGACCTCGTCAGGAAAGGCGCTCACCGCGACCGGGATGGCGACGTGTTTCGGTGCAAAGAACGCGAACTTGTTTTCCCAATAAATACGTGCCGAAGAGACCGTCGTGTTCGTCAGCCAGTAGAGGGTAACGTTGTCGAGGATGTCGTCTCGTGTAAGGTCACCGTACGACTCTCCGTTCACAAAGAGGCGCGAGATTCGCGCGTAACTGCCCGCGTCGTGGTCGAGGAGCCAGGCGGCAAGCCCGACCGGCGAATCCCCGATCCCGTAAATTGTCTGCGGGCGGCTGGCCATCTCCTGGGCGTAGCCCACCCCGTGCTTGTAGAAGAAGTCCAGCTGTTCGCACGCGTGCCGCTCGTCGGCTGAGAGATCGGAAGGCAGCGGGCTGCCGGTCTGGAGCGCCTTATCGATGTCTGGTGGCACCGCGAAAGGCCAATTGAGGTGAATGCCGAGCAATTCCGGCGGTGCCTGCGTACCCATCACATCGGAGACCATCGCACCCCAATCGCCGCCCTGCGCCACGAATCGCGGGTACCCGAGGCGCTTCATCAGCACAGTCCAGGCCCGGGCGATGTGGGGAGGGTCCCAGCCGGTCGTGGTCGGCTTGCCGGAAAACCCGAAGCCCGGCAGCGATGGGATCACGAGGTCAAACGCGTCCGAGGCACTCCCGCCATGGGCGGTCGGATTGGTCAGTGGATCGATGATCTTCAGTAGCTCGATGATCGAGCCGGGCCACCCGTGGGTGACGATGAGGGGCAGCGCATTCTTTTCCTTCGACTTGACGTGGATGAAATGAATGTCGAGCCCATCGATCTCGGTGATGAAATGCGGGAGGGCCTTGAGCCTAGCCTCGACCTTGCGCCAGTCGTATTCCGAGCCCCAGTAGCTCGCGAGCTTCTGAATCGTGGCGAGCTGCACGCCCTGCGTCGCATCTGCGACGACCTCCTTTTCGGGCCACCTTGTCGCCTTGATGCGCCGGCGCAGATCGACAAGGTCGGCTTCCGGGAAGTTCACAGGAAACCGACGAATATCGGGACTGGTGGCGGCCGGTCGGGCCACATCAGTCTTGGTTTCAGTCTTAGCAGTCATAGCTTCCACCTCCTGGATAAAGCGTGAAGACCCAGCTGGCCGCCGGCAACGGTTGCGGCGGCAGCACCAACAAGTGGCGGTGATTGAGATTGGGCATTCTTGTGCACTACCGTAACGGTTTGAAGGCCGCGCGCAGCTCCGACGCGAACAACTCCGGATACTCCCACATTGCGAAGTGCCCGCCCCGGTCGGCCTCGTGGAAGTAGATCAGGTTGGGGAAGGCGCGCCGCGCCCATGCCTCTTGGGCGCGAAAGACCTCATCCGGGAACACCGTGATTGCCACGGGGACCGAGATCTCACCGGTCTTCTGCGCGGCCGCGCTGAGCAGGTTGAGGTTGCGGTTCTCCCAGTAGATCCTCGCCGATGAGGCCGCACTGTTCGTCAGCCAGTACAACGAGAAGTTGTCCAGCACATCGTCTCTGGTCGGCGATTGCTTGGGGTCCCTGCCGTATGTCCACTTCGTGAACCCGCCGTGCACCAGCATCCACCCCGCAAGGCCGGCCGGGGAGTCCGTCAGGCCGTAGCCAACGGCCTGCGGCCGGGCGCCCATCATTACCAGGTATGAGAGGCCCCCGCCCTGGAGGTACGCTTTCAGATCATTGATCGCCGCACGTTCTTTTTCGGAGAATGTCGCCGGGACGGGCTCGGAGCTGCCGAGCGCGGCCCCCACCTCGGGTGTTATCGCCGCGGGAAAGTTGGTGTGGATGCCGAGCAGGCCCACCGGCGCCTGCCGCCCCATCGCCTCGGTGACGCCCGCTCCCCAATCTCCGCCCTGCGCGACGTAGCGCGTGTACCCCAGCCGCTTCATGAGGACGTCCCACGCGCGGCCGATCCGCTCCAACCCCCAGCCCGCCTCGGTCGGCCGCGACGAGAAGCCGAAGCCCGGCAAAGACGGGATCACGACATCGAAGGCGTCCTCGGCCCGGCCGCCGTACTTCGTCGGATCGGTGAGCGGACCGATGAGCTTGATCTGTTCGAAGACCGACCCCGGCCACCCGTGCGTGATGATGAGCGGCAGCGCGTTGGGGTGGCGGGAGCGGACGTGGATGAAGTGGATGTCAACGCCGTCGATCTTCGTCATGAACTGCGGGAAGGCGTTCAGCTTCGCCTCCGCCTTCCGCCAGTCGTAGTCCGTGCCCCAGTAACGGACCAGTTCCTGGAGATTCGCGAGCTGCGCGCCCTGCGACTCATCGGCAACGGTCTCCTTGTCGGGCCAGCGGGTCCCTGCGAGGCGCCGGCGCAGGTCAGCGAGTTCCTTGTCGGACACGTGGACGGTGAAGGGGCGGATGGCGGTGTCGGCCTCGGTGGAGGGCGCGGTGGTCGTGGTAGTGGTCATACGGGGCCTCGCCCGAAAAGTGTGCGTGGAGGCAGGGCTGCCGGCCGCCACCTGCGCTCTGCAGGGGGCGACAAGCAGCACGAAAACGCCAAGGACCACCCCCGCCGCCCCCGCGGCGCGTACGCCGCGAGTTTCGGGGGCGGATTGGGTGCTGTCCTTGCTCATGCTGCTCTCCTTGTAGAGAGAACCGCCAATCGCGTATTCCGCGTGGCTGTTGCCATCCCTAGTCGATCCGCAGGCTCTGCTCCATCGCGTAGCACTGATCCCAGACCCACACATCGAACGCGGCGAGCCTGGACGACCACTTGGGGGTGAGGGTATTGACGCACTGTGCGGCGACCCGATCGATATAGTTGTCGAAGAACGCCCATGGGTTGCCTTTGTCCAGCGGATTCAATCCCACCCCGACCTGGGTTGTCGTCAGCGCGGTGGCGGCAGCCTGCTTCACGTCCCGGTTGAACTCGGCCTGCACTTCCACGTCCGCATGGGTCCCGGTGCGGGCCACGTGGCCCCCTACCAGCGTTTGCCAATCCATCTTCCCGATCTCCTCCACCTGGGCGAAATACCCCGGGATGTCCTGGGCCAGCGCGAAGCGGCGCCACGGCATCCAGCCGGGGAAGACCACATCCACGACCATCAGTGCCCGCTGCGCCGGTGCATAGATGAACGTGTTGCCCGGTTCGTGGGCATTGCCGTGGTAGGAGAGCTCAAGGACCTGATCACCGACGTGCAGGGTGTACTGATCGACGAAGGTCACGGTGGGCAGCGGCCGGTTCGGGTCGGCGGCGCGCTTCAGCAGGCGAAGGGTCTCCTGCTGGGCAATGATGATCGGATGCCCGCCCAGCGACCTGGTGCCGCCGATGTGGTCGATATGCGAGTGGCTATAGACGACGTGCGTGATGGGATTCCTGGTCACTTCCGCGATCGCCTGCGGAATGCGCGCTGCGTACTCGGGGGGCGCATCGATCACTACCACGCCCCGATCGTAGACCAGAAACATCGACTGGTAGGTGTTGTCGGTGACCATGTAGAGGCCGTCGCCCAATTTCTGGAGCCGATAGCCCTTGGCAGGATCGATCGCCGGCCCCTGCGCCGAGGCCGGGACGTCCAGATACTTCGTGTTGGGCACGCCGATCGGCGGGATGGATGGCATGCTCGAGTACGCGGCGGACGCCGCGGCCCACGCGCCGTCCGAGCCGTTGGACTGCCCCGAAGCGGGCGCCACCAAGGCGCACCAGGCGACGAGAAGCCAGGCGGGGGTGGCTCGTGTCATGGCAGGCCCTCTGCCCGCCGCGGCCCGTGACGAGAGCAGAACGCGCCCTTTGGACATTGACGCAGTTGCGGGCATGAGGACCTTCCTCTCGCTGAGTGCGACGTCGGTTGGACGTCGCCAGAGTAGGAGCCCGCGACCTGCCGGTCTATTGCACGAAGGTATTGGCGATACCTTGGTATGAGGTCCGCCGCCGCCCTACTATGCGTTTTGTGGGAGGTATTGCATGCCTCTGCCCACGGCCCCATCATGGCCGGAGCGCTCACCTCCTGTCGATCTAATGACGGTATAGGTATCCGGGCGTGACCGTGACCAAGGTAGAATCGCGATTCAGGACGCTCGCGTTGCCAACCTGCCGCCCGCAACGGCGTGTCAATTGGCGGCCGACCGATACCAAAGTCTTATTGACCTTTGCTCGTACAGCGGCGCATCCTCTGCCAGGAAATTGCGCCGAGGCAGGATCGCAATACAACTGAACGCGTGTGAGCACACCCGCCTTTCCTAGTAAGTGCCGGGCACGCCAGAGCTCCTGACCGGCGGACCGAGCGGATGGAGATGTCTTGTGGCCGACTCTGCTGAAGCAAGAAGTGATGTTCCGCTCGAGAGCTCAATACCGCCTGCCGCGGCTCCGCTAGAGTCGATCCTGTGCACCGAGGAGTTGCATCGTCGCCCATCGCGTCCGCCTGATTATGAAAAGGAGAACCGCGCGCTGGTGAACCTGGTGAGCGCCTTAGCCGATTCGCCGCGCACCATACTTCAGACACTCGCTGATACCATCCTGGATATTACGCAGTGTGACTCTGCTGGCCTCAGCCTGCTGACGAGGGATGGCCAAACGGCGGACGTTCGCGGCAAGCGGTTCTTCTGGCCCGCGATCGCCGGCATGTGGAATCCGCACGCGGGAGGTGGGACCCCACGCAATTTCGGCCCCTGTGGAGACGTGCTCGATCAAAATCGCACCTTGTTGTTCAGACACTTCGAACGTCGCTACCCCTATTTGCTGCCGGTCATACCGGCGGCCGAAGAATGCCTGCTGGTCCCGTTCTATGTCGCCGGCGAGGCGGTCGGAACCATCTGGGCGATCATGCATTGCGACCGTCGCCAGTTCGACGCAGAAGATGACCGGGTGATGGCCTCTCTAGGAAAATTTGCCTCTTCAGCGTATCAGGCGCTGATACACATAGAGGACCTCAAAGTCCAAGTGTCCCAGCGCGAAAAGGCGGAAGCAGAAGTCCGTGAACTGGCAAGAGGGCTGGAAGCGAAGATCCGGCGGCTGGTCGAGGCCAATGTTGTGGGAATTGTCATGTGGAATCTCGAAGGCTCAATCACTGGGGCGAACGATGCATTTCTCCGCATGGTGCAGTACGACCGTGAAGATCTCGCCTCCGGGCGCGTGCGCTGGACGGACCTGACGCCAGCCGAATGGCATGACCGTGACGAACGGGCAAGAGCTGAGTTGCAGGCAACCGGCATCTTTCAACCCTTCGAGAAGGAGTACGTCCGGAAGGATGGCGGCCGAGTGTCTGTACTTCTTGGTGGTGCACTCTTCGAAGGAAGTGGCAACGAAGGTGTCGCGTTCGTGATTGATTTGAGCGACCAGAAGCGAGCCGAGAGAGCTTTGCGGCGCAGCGAGGCATTCCTCGCGGAAGGCCAACATCTCAGTCAAACAGGCAGTTTTTCCTGGCGCGTGGCGACAGACGAAATCACCTGGTCAGAGCAGCTCTACCGCATCTACGAACTTGAGATCGGCGTGCCCGTGACGCTCGAACTGATCCGTACTCGAGTCCATCCGGAAGACGTCAGTTTGATCGAGAAAATGAAAATGGTCGACCAGGCCCCAGACGGTGGCAAGGACTTTGAAATGCAGTACCGCCTGGTGATGCCTGACCACTCGATCAAGTACCTGCATGCAGTTGCTCACCCGAGCCGGGACCAGGATGGTCAGCTGGAGTACATCGCGGTGGTTCAGGATGTCACGGCGCGCAGGCTGACGGAAGAGGCACGCGACAAGGCGCGATCGGAACTGGCACATGTGGCCAGGGTGATGAGCCTCGGAACGCTGACAGCATCCATCGCCCACGAACTCAACCAGCCGCTATCCGGCATTGTCACCAATGCCAGCACGTGTATGCGAATGCTCGCCACTGATCCTCCGAACGTCGACGGCGCGCGCGAGACCGCGCGGCGAACGATTCGCGATGCCCGGCGTGCCGCTGATGTGATCACCCGGTTGCGAGCGATTTTCAGCAAGAAGGAGAGCACGACCGAATCGGTGGACCTGAATGAGGCTGCAAGAGAGGTGATTGCGCTGTCGCTGAGTGAGCTGGAGAGGGGCGGGGTGATTCTGCGACGGGAATTTGCCGAGGACCTCCCAGCGGTCACCGGCGATCGGGTCCAGCTGCAGCAGGTCATCCTCAACCTGCTCCGGAACGCCTCCGACGCCATGAGCGGCGTCGACGATCGGCCCCGGGAATTGGTGATCAGAACCGAGCGAGACGAGGGCGATGGAGTGCGCCTGAGCGTGCAAGACGCAGGGCAGGGGTTGGACCTACAAAGCATGGACCAACTCTTCCAACCGTTCTACACGACCAAGGGTGACGGGATGGGGATCGGGCTCTCCGTCAGCCGCTCCATTATCGAGAGTCATTATGGCCGGCTATGGGCGCAAGCGAATGACGGTCCGGGAGCCACGTTTTCATTTTCCGTCCCTTGCCGCCCCGACGGTGTGCCGGGGAATCCTGGTCTTGACGCCATACGGAGCCTTACTGCGGCGATTGCGCTGCAGGTCATGGGGACTCTGTGACGATCAACCGCTCACTCGTGTCAGTCGTAGATGACGACGAGTCGGTACGCGAGTCGCTCCCCGACTTGCTTCGGGAGTTTGGCTTCGCGGTCGAGGCCTTCGCCTCGGCGGAAGAGTTTCTCGGGTCCGTCTACGTCGGCCAGACCAAGTGCCTGATCCTGGACATCGCCATGCCAGGGATGAGCGGACCCGATCTCCAGCGGGAACTGCGCACTCGCAAACAGGCTATTCCGATCGTCTTCATCACCGCTCAAGAGAATGCGACTATCCGACCTCGTCTGCTCAAAGAAGGCGCCGTGGAGTGTTTGGTCAAACCGTTCAGCGAGACGGCACTGCTCACGGCGCTCAATACGGCACTGCGGGTGGCCTGAGCCCGTTACCGCGTTGTTACACGAGTGGGTCATCATATGGGTGCCATGAGCGTGCTGGCCCCTGCTGCGAGACCTTCTTCGATGTTCCACGCCGCACCGATCGTGTTCGTGGTCGACGACGACATGTCGGTGCGCGAATCGTTGGAATTGTTGATCCAGACCGCCGGCTGGCAGGCGGAGACCTTCGCGTCCGCCAGGGAGTTTCTCGCGCGCCCGCGCCCCCTCGTCCCGAGCTGTCTGGTCCTGGACGTGTCGCTTCCGGACCTCAACGGGCTGGATCTCCAGAAGCGCATTGGTGCTGATCGGAGTGACATGCCGATCATCTTCATCACCGGCCACGGCGACATTCCGATGTCGGTCCGGGCCATGAAGGCGGGAGCGGTCGAGTTCCTGACCAAGCCATTCGGCGATGAGGCGCTGTTGAGCGCCATCGGGCACGCCATCGAGCGCAGCCGCGCTGTCCTGGGTGATCAGGCGGAGATGCGAGCCGTCCAGGACGGTTACGCCTCACTCAGCCGCCGTGAACGCGAAGTCATGGCGTTGGTGGTCTCCGGGCTATTGAACAAGCAGGTCGGTGGGGAGCTCGGCATCAGCGAGATCACGGTGAAGGCACACCGGGGGCAAGTGATGCGGAAGATGAAGGCCGACTCTCTCGCCGACTTGGTGAAAATCGCCGGGAGACTCGGCCTCGCACCTGCGCCGAAAGCTGAAACTCGCGGCCGTCGGTTCAGCCGGGGTGGCACTACCTGAGGATTAGGGCGTCCGTGCAGGTGAACACGGGCCTTGGCTACTCCTTTCAAACGATCGACCCCCCGGTCCATCACCGGAGGGTCTTCCTTTCGGGTAGCTAACAGCTCATGGGCGATGAGGGACTTGAACCCCCGACCTCGCGCATGTGAGGCGCGCGCTCTAACCAGCTGAGCTAATCGCCCGGTCCAAGGGGCCGAAACTCTAACCGGATGTCGCGAGCGCGGCAAGCACCTCGCCGGCCGTGACCGCGGCCACCCCGCGTTTCCCCACCGCAACGCCCGCCGCCACCGCCGCCAGCCGCGCTGCCTGCAAGGTGGACGCCCCGGCCGCTAGCCCCATCGCCACCCATGCCGTGGCCGTGTCTCCCGCACCCGAGATGTCGTAGACCTCCCGCGCCCGGGCATGAATTCGCGTCAGCCGCCCCTCTCCTTGTACGAGCAGCATGCCATCGCTGCCCAGAGTGATCAGCAATTCCTCGGCTCCCACCCGCCTGCGGACCGCGGCCAGCGCCTCTTCCCGCCGCAGATCAACACCCGAGCCTATCGCGGCCAGCAACTCCCGCCGGTTGGGCTTGAAGACCGTCGCCCCGGAGTAGTCAAAGAAGTGGCGGAACTTGGGATCCACCACGATCGGAATCCCGCGTTGCTTCGCCTCAGCGATCAGGAGCCTGATGAGTGGCGCGCTGCACACGCCCTTGTCGTAGTCCTGGAAGACCAGCACCTGGGCTTCGGCGAGAGCATCGGATGCTGCGGCCGCGAGCTGCGCCCGGTCTTCCGCCGATACTTCGGCCTCACGCTCTTCGTCTATTCTCACCACCTGCTGGTTGCGAGCCACCACCCGGGTCTTGTTGGTAGTCGGACGATCCCGCACCGTCAGCATGAGGTCCCTGACCCGCGCTCCCGCCACCGCTGCGCGCAACTCGGCGCCCGGCGCGTCCTCGGCAACCACGCCGACCAGCGCACAGGTCCCCCCTGCAGCGGTGACATTGGCCGCGACGTTGGCCGCACCACCCGGCGTCACTCGCCGCTCGGCGATGCGAACCACCGGTACCGGCGCCTCGGGAGAGAGCCGTTCGGCTTCTCCCATGAGGTGCCGGTCCAGCATAACGTCTCCCACGACCAGCACCCGGACTCCGCGGATCGCGGTGACCAGCTCCCGCTCAGTCATGCAGGACTCCAGCAGTCGAGAGGCCGAGGGTGACGCCGATCTTGCCCACGAAACGATCGTCGGTCTTACCGGAGATGTTGCCGGCATTGGTCACGTGGTGATAGCCGGCGCTCGCGGTGAGCCGAATCGGACCCTGGGCTCCGCTGATCCCGACGGCGGCGCGCCAGGTCTTCTCCACGGTCCCAATGAACAGAGTTGGCGTGTTGCCGCGCGCGGTTCCCGAGGGAGGAAAGGGATCGTCCAGGCTGCCTTCGCCCTGACGTGAGAGTGTGAGCTCCGGAGTTACCAGCCAGTGGCGGGTGACCGGGGCCGTGGCGAAAAACGAAAGCTGGTCATCATCGGCGAAGTTGCGCCCGATGCCGACGCCCGCGTCGGTGAAATTCTCGAACGGGTCCGATGAACGGAACGCAAGACTCGAGGCCTGAGTGTAGAGCGCCCGCCAGGCGACGCTCCGGTAGAGCGGGCCGAAGGCGGAGACGGTAAAGGCGTAGCGGTCGGGCGTGCGATCCGGCCCACTCCGATTCTTGTACTGGATGTCGTCGATCGCGACCTGGAAGGCGAGGGTGGTGCGCTGGAGGAATCGCCATTGAAGGTCGAACCCGACGATTACGTTGCCGTCGTCTCCCAGGCCGTACTGGTTGGCGAGCAGCAGAAGCGTGACGGGATTGCGGAACCGGTCATCGAAGGAGCGATCAAGCCCCGAAAGCACCGTCGTTTCCCACAGGGCCAGGTTGAGGCGTTGGGTCAGCTGGGATGAAAGCCGGTGCGCGAAGTAATAGCGTTTGATAACCTGGCCCAGGGTATCGGACTCATCGCGGAGCTGAGAAGCTTGCGCGAGAAGCTTGAGTTGGCGATTCCCGACTTCGATCGCGAATGCGGGGCGTCCGTAGCCGAAAGCGCTGAGCGGAACGCCGGGGACGCCTTGCGGACCCCATTGCTGATCCATCTGCCCGAAGTACGCGCTGACCCATTTGAACTGGGCCGTGATATACGCCTCGACCATGCGCCCGGTAACGTCCAGGTCTTTGCGACCCGGCCAGTCCGGGTCATCGGGCAAGCGGGTTTCGATGGCGGGCCGGCTCACCAGGCCCACGTTGCCGAAGACACCCGTCAGTCCCAGCTCGACGTAAGGCTGGATTCCGTCCGGACCGGCAGGATGGACCATGTCCCGTCGCGCATCGCTGTAGGCCTGACCTCCCGCGCGCGGCTCCACCTTCCAGCGCGCCTTGTCCCCCGGATCGGCAAAGGCGTCGAGCAGCTCCCGAATCATGGTCGAGTCGCGAGCGGTACCCGTGGAATCGACCTTGGCGAGGGCACGCACGGCGTCAATCCGCCGGAACGGTCTTACCATCGGCGATGGGTCCTCGATCTCGCCCAGGGCGATCAGGTGCTCGAGCGCCGGGAGACGGGGGTCATCGAGTGGGATGTATGGCGATGCCTGGGCAGCCGCGTGGGAACCGCAGATCGCGATCGCGACCGCGGCGGTCAGGATGGGGCGAGGCATGGGCGGAAGCTAAAGCGCGAAGCGGGAGACGGAAGACGGGAGAGGGAAGCAGGAGATGG